>Ga0126377_10001021_pt1 | contig 17951 bp, 12 predicted proteins | sample PanSoiMetPlot_22_FD_92647 | JGI IMG/M metagenome (GOLD analysis project Ga0126377, IMG submission 92647) | Tropical forest soil microbial communities from Panama - MetaG Plot_22 | ecosystem: Environmental > Terrestrial > Soil > Tropical forest > Bulk soil | place: Panama | collected 2016-02-17 | reverse complement strand
TCAGCGCTCTTCTCCTCGGCGCTCTTCTCCTCAGCGCTCTTCTCCGGCACGTGCTGGCGCGATTTTTCCAGCACCAAGAGATAATTGCAATTTCTGCCGATGGGCGGTTTGACCAGTCGATTGTCGGCATCTCGAATGTTCAGAATTTCAATGATCTTATCCAATTTCTCTCTGTCCAATCTACTATTGTTGCCGATGATGAAATGCGCCGTCACAAGACCGCCCATAGCAACCTCCCGTTTTCCAACGTTTACAGCGATCACGCTCAATATACGGACAAAATACCTAAATCGCCAGTGAATCCGCAAGTGGGTTACTGTCGAATCTACAGCGACTTTCCGAAAGGGCGGAGCCGTTGCTAGCACTCACCTGAACTCATGGCGGACCAATCGACCCCCGCAAAAATCCGGTAAAGCGTCGAGCAACTTCGTGTGGCAGCAGCGTAGGTCGGCCCAGTTTGTCGATCGAGCCAGGCGCGATGCGTGCGTGCAGCAGGTGCGGCCCGCACTCTCGCAATGCCAACTCGAGGGCGGAGGTGATAGCCTCACCGGAATCGCACGACCAAACCTGTGCATACCCGCAGGCGGCTCCCACTCCGCAAAAATCGACGACGTCGGAAACCGTGCGCTGACCGCCCGTGGAATCGTGGACGCCATTGTCGAGAATAATATGGATCAAATTTACCGGTGCCCGAGCACCGATTGTCGCCAAGGTGCCCAGGCGCATGAGTGCCGCGCCGTCGCCATCAAGCACGACAACGGGTCGCTGACTGTGAAGAGCGACACCTAAACCAACGGCCGACGCTGATCCCATCGCTCCCACCATGTACAAGTGCTGCGGGCGGTCGGCCAGCGTAAACAATTCTCGCGCACACTTGCCCGTGGTGGCGATCACGGCCGCCTCGTTAGGCAAATGCGCTAGAACCTGCTCCAACACGGCGATCCGACTTGGCCGCGGGCCGCCGGCCGTCAACTCATGCCGTCGCCCAGGTGTTGGCGGGATGATGGGCGGCTCTCGAGATGCGCTGTCCAAGAAGCTGCCCTGACGGACAATGAAAGCGAAGGGAAGCGAGAAACGCGACATGAGGGAGATGCCGTCGTCGACGCCTCCTTCCAAGGCGTGGATCTGCTCCGGCATGACGCGCCATCTGATGCCCATCAATTCGAGCATGGATGACGTGATCTGCCCCATCAGTTCGTGTTGCGGCTCGTCGCCAATGCCTGGCTCGCCTCGTAAAGTGACCATAAGAAGAAGCGGAATGCGAAAGGGATGGTTCAACGACGTTAGCGGGTTGACCATGTTTCCGAGCCCAGAGTTCTGGCCCAGCACAACAGAGGGGCAACCCGCAAGCCACGCGCCCGCCGCGATAGCGACCGCCTCCCCCTCACTGGTTGCGCAGACATAGCGACTGCTTTGCCCCGCCGCGATCTCGTTAATCAGAGGAGTCAGAAATGAGCACGGAACGCCTGTGAAGAAACTGTACCCCCGGCCTCTTAGAAGATCAATGAATGCCCTCGGGTGAAGCATGTTCCGAAACGTCCTTCATTTCGAATTCAGCGAGAGCCCATATCGCTTTTCTGCGTCAAGCAACTCGCCTGTGTCCACGAGCTCCAGAATATCGTGAATGGACGCAATGTCTTCTTCGACGGCAGCAATCGATTTTTGGGCGTGAATCTGACGCGCAATCCGCCGCATCGCGATCACTGCACCGCGAAATATCTGGTTGGCCCAGACAATAGTCGTCACTCCCGCCCCAAACAGCGACTCAATCGGTGCCGTCGGGTAAGTCGTAGGAACAGCAAGCAAGGGCGTGCGCCCGCCCCAGCGGTCTGCGAATTTCAGCACTTCTTCGGCATTCGACCGTTTTGAATGGATGAGGATCGCATCCGCCCCGGCCTCGCGGTAGGCTTCGGCCCGATCCAGAGCTTCGGTGAGGCCAGCCCCGCCGATCAGTGCCTCGGTGCGAGCAACAATACAGAAGTTGTGGTCGACCCTGTGATCCAGCGCCGCGCGGATCTTTCCGGAGAACTCTACAATGGGCACGAGCTCGTGCCGCCCGGCCGAAAAGGAATTTGCCTTCGGGAAGCTCTTGTCCTCAAGGCAAACTCCCGCGATCCCGCGCTGCCCCAATTTCTGTACCAGGCGGCGTACGTTGTTGAAATTGCCGAATCCTGTATCGCCGTCCAGCAGGACGGGAATGTCAACCGCATCGGCTATCAGCTCCGCATTGTTCAAGACCTGCGTCCAGGATGCTTCGTTGGCGTCGCGCAGCCCAAGCGCCGCGGCCATGGCAAATCCTGAGGCCCAAATTCCGGCAAATCCCGCCTCCTGGACGATCTTTGCGGACATCCCATTGTGAGCCTCCATCAAAATGGAAGCCTTGCTGTCGAGCAGAACTCTCAAAGCGGCAGATTTCTTGGCCATCTTGCGCCCCTCCTGAGCTGGCGGAACGCAGCTAGCGACAATTCCGACGACAATATCTCGTGCAGGACCAGCGCCATGAATAAGCTCGCAATCACTCGATCCAAGCTCCGGCGAAGTCGACTACATTCCTCCATCTCTCAATATCGTCATCGATGAATTTCTCAAACTCCTGCGGCGTCATGGACAACGGCAGCCCGCCTGTCTCGGCCAGGCGAGCCACAAATGCGGGATCCCTGAGCGCTTCCGCAATGGCACTATTGAGCGTCAGGATGATGTCCGGTGCCGTCCCCTTGGGTGCGATGACGCCGTACCACACCATCGCCTCAAACCCAGGCACCGTCTCGCCGACCGCCGGCAACTCCGGCACCGAATCCCAGCGTATCGGCGAGGTGACGGCAAGCGCGCGCACCTTGCCTGACCGTGCCATGCTCAATGCAATAGTGATGTTGTCGAACATCACATGAACCCGACCGCTAATGAGATCCGGATAGGCCGCGTGCGAACCGCGGTACGGAACATGCGTCATTTCGATACCGGTCAGCAGGCTGAACATGGCGCCGGAGAGATGCAGCGATGTTCCGTGTCCCGATGAGGCATACGAAAGCTTGCCAGGATAGGCTTTGGCATAGCTGATGAATTCGGGCACTGATTGGACTGGCAGCGATGGAGATACGACCATCACATTCGGAAAGCGCATGACGAATGCGACTGGAGTGGAGTCACGTCGGAAATCGAATGGAAGCTTCTTGTAGAGGGAGGCACCGATGGTGGTGTTGGGGGCAGCAAATAACAGGGTGTAGCCATCGGGCGGAGATTTGAGCACTTTCTCTATGCTCAGGTTTCCACCCATACCTGTGCGGTTTTCAACGACAAAAGGCTGCCCGAAGCGTCGCGAGAGCCAGTCGGCAACGAGCCGCGCGACAAGATCGGTCCCACCACCGGCTGCCAACCCAACGCTGAGGAGAACCGGACGGGCCGGATATGTCTGCGCCCATGCCCACCGAGGCCCGGGAACCAGGGCGAGTGCGCCCGCTGTGAGATCGAGGAATCGACGGCGGGTGAGTCTCATACGGCGGGTGCTCATTGCGCACGCTCCTTGCCACCTGCAAACGGCAGCAGAACCGCGGCAGTGTCTTTGAGGACAGGTCTACCGGTTCTACACTCAGAAGCGCTAGTATGAACAAAAAGGCCAACAACTGGAAGCTCAAGTTGGCGCCAGGTTGTCGCCGTTGGCTTCTCTCGGCACACTATTGCGTGTTTGAGGTGAAGTCAGAATTTTCGGTAGGCCTTTTTGATCGCATCTCCAGGTCGCCGCCTGCTTGAACGAGTAAATGCCGCGCAGCAACGAGGTCAGGAGCCTCCAACCCCTCCGTAAACCACGCGACGACGGGTGCGAGCACTTCGCGGGCTGCTTTTCGTTCTCGGTGCTCGAGCCAGACGCTGGCTAGGCTCGCCGCGCACCGCAACTCCCATAGCTTGGCATTCTGCTGTCTTGCTTTCTCCAAGGCGGCGCGGAGCAAACAAACCTTCTGATCGAAATCCTGGACGCAAAGGCACGCTTGCAAACGCATAATCTCCGATTGTGGCCATTCCTCTCCCGTCAACTGCACCAGTTCAACCGCGCGTTTCACCAGCGCCACTGCATTTTCGAGATCGCCGTATTTGGCCACAACCTCAGCTGCTGATGCCATGAAAAAAGGTAACAACGCCCAATATTCAGTAGCGTCGAATTGCTGAATGCAGTCGCGCATGCGTGCCAAGACAACTGGATCGTGCCGCGTCTGCAATTTTGCCCAACTATTGAAAATAGTACCGTCACGAGCGCCCTTGAACGTTTCGAATTTGGTTGCGAGAGCGAGAAGCCGTTCCGAGAGCCTGATCACGGTCTGCGTATCCCGCTGCATCATGTGTTGTACGCAGGCGCGTCGCAAAGCAACGATCTGACTGACCTCGTGGTTCAAGCTATCGGCATGTTGCACGGCTTCCAAGCTCTTGGCGGCACCGGAATCAGGGTAGCCGAGCGCCGTAAGGCAGATGCCGAGCACGGTATAGGCGCCCACTTTTGGATCACGTACGGCCAGTACTCCGTGCCCATCCCGCGCCTCGTCATAGATTTCAACGAGACGGTGCATGTCCTCACATGCGACCTCGAAGCGACCCTGGAGGAGATTAGCAAATCCCGACATTTTCCGTGCCATAATAAGAGCCTGCGGATTACAGGTCCTTTGGCCGACGTCGCTCATTTCACTGGCATAGCGAAGCAACGTGTCAGGCTGAGAGTGAGAAAAATGATAATTAAACAGACCATCTTGGACGCGAATCAGTTCTTGTGTGTCATCGAGCTTGAGACAGAGCGCGCGTGCTCGTTCGACCGCTGAGCGCACCTCATCACTTCCCGAACCCTGCTCGTCGACCAGCGCTTGGTAGAGCGCAACTTGGAGCGCAAGCTCACGACGTACCGTGTCAGTCGAATCGGAAAGCTGCGCGACTTGTCGAAGGGCCTTGCGCAGATGATTGACCCGTTCCGTCAGCGCAAATCGGCCGGTCGTACGCTCTGCCGCCTTAAGGTAGTAATCGATTGATCTGCTCGCAGCGCCCGCCTCCCCGAAATGCCATGCAATGATCTCGGGCAGGGGACCGTCGGAGCGACTGATCTCTTTTTCCAGGAGTTCTGCAAGACGCAAATGTACCGTGCGGCGCCGCTCACGCAATAAAGAAGCATAGGCAGCATCCTGCACCAATGCATGCTTGAAAGTGTATGTCGCGTGAGGTGGTTGGCCGTGCATTGTGACCAGCCCCGTTTGCAGAAGCTCGCAGAGCGCTTCCTCCAAGCCCTTTGCCGACAATTTGGATAGGCCCTGCAAGCGCTCGAAGGAAAATTCTCGGCCGATGACTGATCCAATCTGCGCTACTTCTTTTGCAGCTGCTAAACGATCGAGGCGCGCCATAAGAGAAGCATGCAGCGTTGTCGGGATGGCTGCTGGAGGGAGCGGCTCCGCCAAGGAGTGGTGCTCATGCGCCAGATGGATCCGAGCCTCTAAAACAGTTTTAGTCAGCTCCTCGATGAACAGGGGTATGCCGTCGGCGTGCGCAATAATTTTGTCGACCACCTCCTGTCGTGGAACACGACCCTCGGCCACCGACCTGATCAGGGACGCCGCGTCCCGGCGGGACAGCCCGCTCAACACTTGAACCGTGACTTGAGGACGAATGACCCAAGGTGCTCGCAGTTCGGGACGGCTGGTTACGATGAGCAACATCGGAAGCCATTCCAGCTTTTCAACCAACAAATCCACCCACTCCAAAGTGGTGGGGTCAGCCCAATGGATGTCCTCAACGACAACAAACACCGGTCCCTGTCGGCCGAGCTTCTCGAATTGTCGAAGGAGCGCAGTGAGCGCGACAACCTTGCCGCGTGCAGGGATCTCGGAAAGATGCTCCGGCAGTGAAATTGATAACAGGTCAGCGATCACCGCGACGTCAGGATGGGAGACGTCAGCTTCAATCAGGCTTGCAAGCTTTGCAAGCTTGATCGCTGGAGAGTCGCTGCGCTCGATTTTTGCAGCCCGCTCTATATGATGAAGAATGGGATAAAGTGGGCTATCGCGGTGGTGCGCTGAGCATACCAGCCGGATTCGCGCCCGCGGAGCCGCCTTGATTTTCTGCTCAAGCGCCACAACAAGCCGGGACTTGCCGATACCCGGCTCCCCTGTGAGGAAAATAGCGCGTCCTTCGCCCGCTTTCGCTTGCTCCCAACGTCGCAGCAATAGATCCAACTCTTCCATCCGACCCACAAGCGGCAGCTTGCCGGTTCGCAGAGCCTCGAAGCGGCTATCAATCGAACGTTCAGCGAGTGCGGCCCACGCATAGATTGGTGTCGGACTCCCCTTTAGCCGGCTGGGGCCAACAATTTTGTAGTCGAACAATTCGCCCGTAAGACGTCGCGTTGTTTCGGCAATGACCACCATGCCAGGGTCAGCCATGGTAATGAGACCGGCCGCGAGATTGGGTGTATCGCCCACCACCGGCAGTTCAAGCGACGATCCGAAGCCAATGACATCGCCAACGACGACCGGCCCGGTGGCAACTCCCACACGGCAGGCAAGAGTTCCGGCGGGGCCCGCGATGGTGCTAAGATGATGAACTGCGTCGACCATGGCTAAGCCAGCATGAATCGCACGCTCGGCATCGTCCTCATGGGCCTGCGGAAACCCGAAATAGACCAGCGCGCCATCGCCCATATACCGTGCGACAAAGCCCTCAAACCGAGTCACAAGACTGGTTATGCACTCCTGATAGCTGGTGATGACATCTCGAAGATCTTCCGGATCAAGCCGAGTAGCCAGCAGCGTCGATCCGACGAGATCGACAAACATGACCGTAAGTTGCCGGCGCTCGGCGGTGGCGTCACCATGCCTGGAGATCCCGGGGGCAGGCTTTTCTGCAAGCATGCTCGTAAGAGCTGCGCCACAATCAGCACAGAATCGTTTGCCGGCAGGATTTTCGCTGCCGCAAGCCTTGCATGCTAGCGGTAGGGGCGCCCCGCAGTCGCCACAGAAATTCTTTCCAAGGGCAACATTCGCCCCACACCGTGGGCAAGGCATCCGATCCTCCTGGAAAGGAGTATGCTCGCTCCCATCAGCCGTGCCGGCGATAGTTGGTCGGGCGCAGCCGGAGCTTTTGATATCCGCACAGCTAGTCGCGCAGCTGAGCACTAAGCGCCCAGAAATGGCGGAGTCTCACAACATTGATATTTTGGCATATTTCGCCAAGGCTGTCTTCTGGTTCCCCGGGCTCGGGAAAGTTCTTGATGATCTCGTAAGCTCTTCCGTCTTTGAGCTGGCGGATTGTGTACTGGTTACCCCATGAGTCCTTCCGACAGATCGGTGAGCAGAGGCCTTCAACATACAGTTGATCTATCATCAGCACTGTTGCCCCCGGACTTAGTCGAGAGGCGAAATGAGACAGAAATGACCTAAGCCTCTGTCTTTCAACATGTGACCACCATAAGTGCGCCATCCCGGCGTCAAATGCGCTGGTGAAAAGCGGGAGCGAATAGGCATCCGCGGTAAGCAACATTACGTGCGAGCCGAGCGGCCGCCTTGCGGCAACCTCGAGCGTCTCGGAGTTGCAATCGATCGCGGTAATGGCTTTCGCAGCGGGTGCTGCGACTTCGGTCCAGTAACCTGTTCCTGCCGCTACTTCTAAGATCGTGCGGCCTTTCGTTTGCTCGATGAGCCAATCCTTCAGTTCGGCAAGCTCATTCTGTCGATCAGGTACCTCATAAAATAGATCATATTCTGGTGCACGAGCCCGGTAGTATTGTTGCATCGTGTCCGGCAAGATCTGCCCCTTGGTATTTGCGCTCGACCGCTTTCGATCGACATGGCGGGCGCCAAGCCACCTTGTTTCTTGGACCGCTTGCTGCCAATTCGGGGGCCCTACCTCAGATGGCCGGACGGCGCCGTCCATATTCGCCTCGCTCTGCGTCTTGAGAAGCAGTCAGGGATGCCTCCGATCCGGCCGGTAGTCTCGCACGATTGTTGCACGCTGAGTGTGAACTAGTTCACACATATATCGGAAAGATTCGCTGACTGCCGCCAGCTCTCAGCTCCGCCCGCTCGACTACTCAATCGCCACACGCATCATCGTTGAGACTGGTGCCGTTCACTTGGCGCCGGCTTCGACCACCTCTCATCAGCAATTCTCAAAGGTGTGCTTTCGTTCTTTGACAAGACCGGCCGCTAGCCAGTCTCCTGTGTAAGGTCGATGTCAGCCTCCGGACGTGAAAGCCATTGCTGCGTTCGAAAAGGTCCTGCTGAATCAAAGCAACGGAGACGCAAGATAATAAGGCTCTCTATCAGGCCGTGATCGCGCGCATAGGGGCGACCGTTTCTCGTGCCAGCCACACCGCGATCTTAAGTAGCTGTTTTTACTAGATATTTTAATGTGTTCCCTCTGTGAACCAGTTCACACTCGCGGCAACGCAAAGGGTCTAACCTCCCCGCATTGAAGAGGCAGCGTGGGTTGGCAACGGGCAAGTCACGGAGAAGGGTCATGCTCGCACTTACTGAGACCACTGCAGACGCCAGTCGCTGGCCGTCGAAACACAGTCAAACCAGAAGGCCATGCCCAATGAACATCCTTGTGGTCGACGATCATTTCTTGATCCGAGACGCGCTACGCGATTGGCTGAAGAGATTGAACAGGGACGTGACCATATTGGAAGCTACTGATGGGCATCAAGCGTTAGAGCTTGTCTCAAAACACACTGAAATCCAGCTTGTCGTGCTTGAGCTAAACCTGCCGGGTCGGGACGGATTTTCCGTGCTCGACGAGTTGCGCGAGCACCACCCGACGGTTTCGGTGGTGGTGTTGTCGGCCCGGCAAGATCCTGACAGTGTCGCCAGGGCATTCGATCTCGGCGCGCTTGGGTTTATCCCGAAGTCTGAGCGTCCGGAGGTGCTGCTGAGCGCGCTCGAGCTCGTGTTCGCTGGCGGCACCTACATTCCATCCCAGCTTCTCCTTTCTGAAGTGCATGCGTCTTCGAAGGCTGAGACGCCCTTCGCCGCCGTCGGTACGAGGACGCGGAAACCCGCCGATTTAGGCTTGACCGGTCGGCAACTCGACGTCTTGGAGCTCATGATGAAAGGCAAAAGCAACAAAGCAATATGCCGAGAGCTGAATCGAGCAGAACCGACAGTCAAGAATCACGTCACCGCAATTCTCAAAGCGCTAAAGGTGATGAATCGGACCGAGGCCGTAATAACGGTCAGCTCGCTGGGCTGGGAGCGGCCGCTTGTGCAATCGCATGCGAGGTGATGGCGATTCAGGCCGGACACCCGATAATGACGAATCGGAATATGGCTGGCTTCCGTCTCACTACCACGCATCGAGGTCGGAGTTCATCGCGGCGAGTTCGACTAACTTACCAGCCTTCATCACAGTAACGCTTCCTCGTTCAAGTCGAATCCACCCTCGCTTCGCCCACGCGCGCAGCTGCTTGTTAGTACTTTCCCGAGACCTGCCGATGATTTGGCTTATCTCGCGTTGAGTAATTATCACTTTGCCCATTGAGGGCCCTGCGTTTGCCATAAGTCGAAGCAGGGTCTTTGCCAGCCGCGCTGGCAGATTGAGAAATGTCACGTCCTGGACCTGCTCGCTGGTCTTGCGTAGCCGCGCGCACAGGATTTCCATCAATTTCAGCGTCACGTCGGGCTCGCTACGAAGGAACGGAATGAACTCCCGTCTTTCAATCACGATCAGCTCGCAATCGGACATTGCCGTGGCGTTGGCCGTGCGTGCGCGGCCGTCAAGCAATGCAATTTCGCCGAAGACCTCGCCCGGCCGGATGATGTTGAGCACAATATCCCGACCCTCTGCGGAAGTGACACTGATCTTGACTGATCCCGAGACAACTCCGACGAGCCCGACTCCGTCATCGCCCTTCTCAAATATGATCTCGCCTTTTGGCACCGAGCGTCTTCTGATGTAGGTGCTGATTCGCTCGAGAATCGGCGGAGCAAGTTCACCAAACAAGGGATGATTGCGAAGGAGTGACGCCCTATCAGCAGCTCCGCGAGTCGAAGAACTGTCTCTGGCGATTGCGGGCATTTTGACTCGAATAATCGCGCATAAACCCAGCTGAAGACGGTAACTGGTCTTTTGAAGCCAGACAATCGGAAATGCCAGGCAGTCCAGCCAGAGTCCCGTGGCATCGGCTGGTAGCTGGCGTGCATACCCGCACCTAGGAACCAGGCAATGGCGCACGTTCAGCCATTGCCTCCCCACGAAGGCGCGCAAGCGCCTCCCCCAGCCGCCCATTTGCCTGCTCGATCAGCCGTATGCCGTCCTCCACGCCACAGCCGTTCAGCAACAGCACCGCCAATTTGACGCTGCCGTTGGCACGCCGCAGCGCGTCGCGCGCCGCCTCACGACTGCACGCCGTGAGCCGCACCAGCATATCCTCGCTGCGCTGAACGAGCTTCCGGTTTGACGCCTGCACATCCACCATCAGGCCCTGATAGACGCGGCCCAGCAGGATCATGAGGACACTGGACAACACGTTCAGCGCGATCTTCTGGGCCGTGCCGGCCTTGAGCCGGGTCGAACCCGCAATCGGCTCGGCGCCCGTGTCGAGCAAAATGGGGTGATCGGATTCTGCCAGCAGCGGCGTGCCAGGATTGTTCGCAATTGCAATGGTCAGTGCACCCCGCGCCTTGGCTTCGCGCAGACATCCGAGCGTAAACGGCGTCATGCCGCTCGCCGCAACCGCGACCAGAACGTCATTGCGATCGATCACGTGGCGCTGGACCAGATGCCGCGCCAGGCTTGCCTCATCCTCGGCCCCTTCGACTGCGCGCAGCAGCGCCGGCGCTCCGCCGGCCATCAACAGCACGAGGCGCTCCTCTGGCCAGCTGAAGGTCGGCACCAGTTCGGCTCCGTCCTGGACCGCCAGACGACCGGACGTTCCCGCCCCGGCATAGACCAGGCGCCCACGAAAACGCAGGCGGGCCTCCATGGCGATCGCCGCCCGCTGCAGCGCACTCCGAGCAGCCCGTGCGGCCGCCACCGCAGCAAACTGCGCCTCGATCATGGCGTCCACGATCTCATCGGCCTGCCAGAGATCGATGCCCGCATAGCGGGAACTCAGCCCTTCCGTGGTCATGCGGAACTCAAATGTTGGTCACCTGACAACCTATTCGACCCCAGATCGTTCTTATGTGTTGGTGTCAGGTGTTGGAACATGCAGGTCGGCACACTCTTGATCGGCGTTGACGGCGGTGGAACTCGGTGCCGCGCCCGGCTGTGCACAGCTTCAGGCACCCGGCTTGCCGATGCGGTGACAGGCCCGGCGAATATTCGGCTGGGGTTCAAGCCTGCCATGATCGCCGTGATGTCTTCAGTCGAGCAATGCCTCGACCAGGCCGGTCTTTCCAGGCGCGATCTCAACCGGATCACGGCCTGCCTGGCCCTTGCTGGCGCAAGCGAACCGACCCAATTGGCACTGGCGCGTCGAAACAAGTACCCATTCGCGCAAACCATCCTGGTTACCGATGCGCAGGCCGCATGCGTTGGCGCACATCGAGGCGGCGACGGTGGCGTGATCATCGTGGGGACCGGCACGATCGGTTGGGGCGAGCGCAAGGGCCACCAAGTCCGTATCGGTGGATGGGGCTTGCCTGTGTCGGACGAGGGGAGCGGCGCCTGGCTGGGCTGCGAAGCCTTGCGCCGCGTGCTCTGGGCGCACGACGGACGTGTTCCCTGGACCGGCTTGCTTGATGAGCTGTTCCATCACTTCCGGCGTGAGCCGCATGCCATCGTGCGTTGGACCACACGGGCCTCCCCGCGCGATTATGGCTCCTTTGCCCCGCTGGTCGTCAGCCACGCGAGCACTCAGGACCCGGCCGCGATCGAGCTCATGCGGCTTGCCGCCGGCCATATCGATGCATTGGCGGCACGCCTCCTGGCCGCCGATGTGCGTCCGCTCGCGCTGGTTGGCGGCCTGGCGGAAGCCATGGCGCCATGGGTTTCGTCTGAAACCCGCATGCATGTGATTCGACCGGCGGGCGATGCTCTCGACGGCGCCATTGCGCTTGCGCGCGTCGCGGCCGAGAGCCATACGCCTGATCTGCAAGCAACGGATGTGCACGATGCTCGGGGTTGAGCTCCAGATGGCCAGTGAGCTGCAGGAGGCTCCAGATGCCGTGCGACGACAAGCGGTCGCACTTACCGGACCGCTGGCGGCATTGATCAATTGGTCGCAACGGACCAAACCCTCGCTCGTCGTAACCTGTGCGCGCGGAAGCTCCGCCCACGCCGCGACATTTGCCAAGCACCTGTTCGAACGCCACCTTGGGATCCCGGTTGCTGCCGCCGCCCCCAATGTGGCCACGATCTACCGGCAGCGGTTGCAGCTGAAGAACCAGTTGCTGCTCGCGATCTCGCAATCGGGTCGCAGCGATGATCTCACGGAATTCGCATTAATGGCCAAAGCCGCCGGGGCGCTCACCGCGGCGATTGTCAATGAGACCGACAGCCCGCTCGCGACGGCTTGCGACATCGTGCTGCCGACGGCAGCAGGGCCGGAGCTCAGCGTCGCGGCAACGAAATCCTTTGTCACCAGCTTGGCCATGCTGTTGCGAGTCATTGCTGAGTGGAAGGGCGACGACGCCCTGCGCGACGCAATCTCGAGCCTCCCGGAGCGGCTGGCGCTCGCGAGCGCGCTCGAGTGGGATGAAGCGGTGGATGCATTCTCGCGCGCTACCAGTCTCGTCACCGTTGGACGCGGACCGACGCTCGCCATCGCCCGCGAGGCGGCGCTCAAACTCAAGGAGACCTGCAATCTTCACGCCGAGGCCTTCAGCAGCGCCGAGTTCCAGCATGGTCCCATGGCACTTGTCTCACCGCACTATCCGCTCTTGCTCTTCATGCCGACGGATGCGGCCGCTGCCGGCCTGCACGAACTTGCGGCCGACCTGTGGCGCAAAGGCGCACAGGTTTTCGCAGCCGAGCACGGTCAACCAGCCCCTGGCAGACTGCCGGTCTTGTCGCCTGAGCATCCGGACGTCGACGCCGTTTGCCTGATACAGACATTCTATTCACTCGCAGTTCGTATCGCCATCCGCCGCGGCACAAATGCCGACCAGCCACGCCACCTCCAGAAGGTGACACGGACTCGATGAGGCAAGCCGAGAAGCACGCCGTCGTGGCAGGGAAAGTGTTCGACGGCGCGGCCGTTGCGGACAATGCAGCCGTCGTCATCGAAGGCGCGCGTATTCTCGCCGTGGTCCCGCGAGATGTCCTGCCGGCCAATATGCCGCGATACGTCCTGCCAGCCGATGCCTGGCTTGTGCCCGGCTTTATCGACGTGCAAGTGAACGGCGGCGGTGATGTGCTGTTCAACGATGAGCCCACGGTGGACGGCATCCGCGCCATCACCGCCGCTCATCGCCGCTTCGGCACGACGGCGCTGCTGCCGACGCTGATCACCGATGCGCCCGAGACGATGCTGAGGGCACTCGCAGCGGTCGAGGCGCTTGCCGACAAAGAGCCTGCTATTCTGGGCATTCATCTCGAAGGGCCATTCCTCTCCCCGCAGCGGCCAGGCGTGCACGCGGTCCGCCACATCCGAACCCCAAGCAACACTGACCTCGCCCTCCTCACGGCGTCGCGCCGCTTAGCCACTGTCGCAACGCTCGCGCCGGAATGCGTGCCTGCGGGCTTCATCCGCGCGCTGGCTGCCGCCGGGGTGCGCGTCTGTCTCGGCCATTCCATGGCAAGCTACGATGACACACGAGCCGCCATGGCGGAGGGGCTTGCGGGCTTCACCCATCTGTTCAACGCCATGCCCGCCCTCGCCAGCCGTGATCCTGGGCCGATCGCAGCGGCACTGGAAAGCGAGAGCGCCTGGTTCGGCATGATTGCTGATGGCCTGCATGTTCATCCCGCAACGCTTCGCCTGGCGTTGCGCGGGCGTGCACGACCCATATTAGTGACCGATGCCATGCCACCGGTCGGTGGCCGGCGCATGGGCTTCAAGCTCTACGGCGAAGACATCACGGTGCAGGACGGACGATGCACGCGGAAGGACGGCACGCTTGCAGGCTCCGCGCTCGACATGGCGAGCGCGCTACGCAATTGCGTTCGGCTGCTAGACGTTCCGCTCGAGACTGCGTTGCGCTTTGTCTCGACTAACCCGGCGGAATTCCTTGGCCTCGGGCATTGGCTCGGTCGTCTCGCGCCAGGCTATCGCGCCGATATGGTGGCAATCGATCCGGCCGCAGTCGAGGTGCTGGACACCTGGGTCGCCGGAGCTGGCTCGCGGGACTGACAGCGCGCTTGCAATGATCGGTGATGGGACCGGCACCTCAAACTACTGGAAAAAGAAGAATGGCGAGCGGCGCTCGTAGGGTGAGGAGCGCGGCCCATCGTTGCGCCCGAAATCCCGCTCGCGCCCGAAGTCCCGTTCGCGCCCACCATAGGCTCGGTCGCGCCAATCGTTCCAACGGCCATCCCAACTCCACGGCGACCGTTCCGGCATGACGCCAACCTCTGCCGGCTGCGGGGCGGAATACTGGCGCCGACTGCGGGTCGTAGAACCCGTGGTCTCGCCGCCCTCCCGGCGTGAGATCAGCGCATAGCGAGCGTCCACCGCCCTCCCTTTTGCATCGCGGCGGAGATACTCAGGGAGCAGCGTCCCCCTCCCCCGTCGCCCGCCACCATCCTCACCGGTGCTTACGAGCAACGCCCTTGCCTCCCGTGAGGGCGGGTCGAGCAGTGCTCGAGGCGCGTGGTGCGCCCAGACGGCCTGCATGATCGGCTCGAAAATGGGGAGTGCCACACTCGCACCGGTTTGACCGGAGCCGAGGGTCCGTCGCCGGCCGTCGGCGTTGTCGTAGCCAACCCAGACCGCCACCGTCACATCGTTCGAAAAGCCGACGAACCAGGCGTCGTTCTCGTCATCAGTCGTTCCGGTCTTGCCCGCGACATAGGGCGCGAGTGAGCTGATCTGATTGGCCGTTCCGCGCTGAACGACGCCCTGCAGGAGGGTCTTGAGCTGATAAAACGAAGCGCGATCGGCGCTCGTGACTTGTTCCAAAGCAGATGGGTGCTGGTACACGACATTGCCGTTCTGCTCGATCGCCTCAATCACATGCGGCGATGGGCGCATTCCCTCGTTGGCGATCGTCGCATAGAACTGCGCGAGATCGATCGGCCGCACCGGCTGAGCGCCGAGGACAAACGGATAGTACCGTTGGCACTCCTTGTAGATCTTCAGCTCAATCGCAACTGCACAGACCTGGTCGAGGCTCGCCGGAGCGTTGGCCGCAATGCCTCCCTCAAGGAGATTCGCCGTCGCGAGATTTCGTGAGTGCTCGAGCGCCGATCGAAGCGTAATGACACCCCCGGAACTGCCGTCATAGTTCTTCGGCGACCAGGTATCCTCGCTGCGCTTGCTGGCGTGAATGGGTGGAAGTGCGATGTCCTGATCACGCACCAGCGTGTTCGGCTGCAGGCCCTTCTGCAAAGCGGTGAGATAGGTCAAGGGCTTCAACGAGGAACCTGGCTGACGATAGGATTGGGTCACGCGATTGAGCTGGCTCGCCGCATAAGAGAAGCCACCTGCCATTGCGAGAATGCGGCCCGTCTTGTTCTCCAGCACAACAGCAGCCCCCTGCACGACGGGGCGAACGCGCAGCTCCGCACGGGCTGTTTTCCCCTTCCCTTCCGCGACCTGAACCCAGATGACGTCATAAAGCTTGAGGCTGCTGAGGATTGATGTCGTGCCGGAGAGCGGCAGAGTGCGGCCATCCGAGAGGCCTACGCGGATTGCCTGGCTCCTTTTGTTGCCACCAGTTTCAACAACGACCGCGGCCTTCCATTGCACGTCACGAGGCAGACGAGTGCTCTTCAAAGCCCGCAGCCAATCGGGGTCTGCCGCTGAATTGGATTCCGCTTTGGCACGCTCGATCGCGGCCGAGAGATTGAGCTCCGGTCCATGGAATTCGACTCGGCCCGCGCTCTTCTCGTAGGTCGCCAAACCCTCTTGCAGGGCAAGTTCGGTTGCCTGCTGCAGGTCAGGCTGCAAAGTGGACCGAATGCGATAGGACCCCAGGCGGAAAGCGCTCAGGCTGCTCGTCCCCATGAGCTCGCGACCGACATAATCGGCAAAATACGATCCAGGGACCCGCTCGATCTGGTCGTCCGGCACGATCGCCGGGAAGGCGGCGAGTGCCTGCTTGTTCTCCTCGGCTGTAATCGCTCGATCTTCCTGCATGCGACCCAGCACGTATCGGAACCGCTCCCGTGCGCGATCGGCATTCCGGATTGGATTGAAGTAGTTCGGTCCCTTGGTAATCCCCGCCAGCAGGGCGCCTTCGCCCAATGTCAGCTCCCGCGCCGATTTGCTAAAATAGCTTCGCGCAGCCGTTTCAACACCGGACGCACCCCTGCCGAGATAGATGGAGTTCAGATAAAGTTCCAGGATCTCAGGTTTGCTGAGCGTGCGCTCGAGTCGCGACGCCAGGACCATTTCGCGCATCTTGCGCTCGTAGCTGAGCTCGTCTCCGACCAGCAAATTCTTCACGACCTGCTGCGTGATCGTCGATCCGCCCTGCGGACGCCCGGCCTGCGTCAGATTTCCAATGAAGCTACGCACCAGGGCACGCTCGTCGATGCCTTTATGTTCATAGAATCGTTTGTCTTCTGCCGCGATAAAGGCCTGCTGCACGTGAACTGGAATCTCAGCCAGGCTGACCCAGACCCGGCGCTGGGAGCGCTCGTGGATCTCGCCAAAACGCTCGCCCTTCTGATCAAGCACCTCGCTTGCGCCAGGCAGCCCATTCTTCAGGCGCGTATGGTCGGGGAGATCAGCGAGCGTTCGATTATAGAATTCGATCACGTCTTTGAGATCGACCACCGGGGTGGCGATGGTCTCGTTTTTGCAGAACTGCCGATAAGCGAGGTGCAGGTCGGAGATCTTGAGCCCCCGAAATGCCACATAGCCGCCGGCGGCGGCTTCCGGATCGTCCATCGCGGTCGCAATCAGATCGTCGATATTGATCGCCTCGACGTCAAATGCGCGCTTCATGCGCTCGCAGCCGGCGCGCAAGAGATTGATCACATGCTGCTGATCCGCGCCAGGATCAAAGGACGTCCTCGGTTCCGGTTCCGTTGCGAGCTGGCTGAATGTCAAAGCGACAGCGAAAATCTTGACGAGAACGGCGTCCATCTCGGCTCACAGCTCGTTGGAGGGTTGCATCCACCCTAAGAACCATTCCGACGCCTGGCTGTTCCGCTGACAGCAATTGTTCACCAACGTGAACGACGCCCAATTGCAAGAGCCGCCATCGGGGGCGCAGGACCGACGCGTTGAGGGCGATGATCCAACCGCATCTGGGTTGCAGCGTCGCCAAATAGCCAGGCAACCGGAAGCGCGCAGACTACCCCGGTGCTCGGCTCGGTCCACTTGTACTTACGGCCATGGAACCTGTACTTACGGGCATTGTACTTACAGGCATGGAGCCGCATCAGAGGGGCTGAGCTCTGGCTTTCGACCGGCAACAAGATAGCTGATACCCCCGCCTGCGCCTGTATAAGTCTCCGCGGCAATCGCTTGATCGAACTTCCTGTCGCTGGCAATTGCGACCGACCAGAGCGCGTCAAACTCGCCCTCGCGACCACCGCCTGCCAGGAAATAGCGGTGCGTGTCCTCTCGGCTCCAAATCCAGAACTCGCGATGCTTCAGATCGGCGCGCTCTTCGAGCATGGCGCGCTCCTCGAAGCTACCGTAAGGCGGCATGACGACATTCGTTTTGTCGTTCAGATAGACCCGGACATCGATGAGCCCACTTGCGGCAAAGAGGCCCGGCACGAGACCTCCAAGCGAATTATTGCCCTCGCCTAGAACTGCCTTGCCACGCTCACAGATCAGCTGAAGGCGCACGCGAGCAATGATCTCGTCGACCGGATCGTGGAAACTGAGCGAGTCCAGGATGAGCGAGTTCGCAATATTGTTAGGCTCG
>Ga0126377_10001020_pt1 | contig 17959 bp, 13 predicted proteins | sample PanSoiMetPlot_22_FD_92647 | JGI IMG/M metagenome (GOLD analysis project Ga0126377, IMG submission 92647) | Tropical forest soil microbial communities from Panama - MetaG Plot_22 | ecosystem: Environmental > Terrestrial > Soil > Tropical forest > Bulk soil | place: Panama | collected 2016-02-17 | reverse complement strand
AGGTTGCGGTCGTTGCCGCCGCCCTGCCCGCGTAACCCGCCGAAGCCGTTGTACTGCGCGCCGTCAAGCGTGAACGGAATGTTGGGGACAGAGATAATCGCCGCGAAGGGACGGCCGCTCTCAGCCGTATAGATGCCGCTCAGGCGGAATCCTCCGAACAGCAATCGGGCCGCGCGGTTTTCGAGCTTGCCGCCAGGCAGATTCCAGACGCCGTTGATAACGAAGCGATGGCGCTGGTCGGTCGGCGCGGCGGCGCGGTTGAAATCTAAGTTGAACTGGTCCGCCACGCTCGACCCACCGAACGGCGATTCGGGACCTGTGCCGCCGCCGTCGGCCGCGCCCGACAGATTCTCCGCCTTAGCCAGTGTGTAGGCGAGATTGAGCTGGAGTCCTTGCGCGAAGCGGCGTTTTACCTCGACGAAGAGGGCGCGATACCACGTCTCGCCGATTGTGCGCACGACATTGATAGAGCCGAAATTCGGGTTCGGGCGCGAGAGGTTCAGGTTTTGATTCACCCCCGCGGCAGTTCGGGTCACGCCGGCGGAGTAAGGAACTTCGATGGTCTCGCCATTCGCCAGCTGGTACCGCCGGGTGAATTCCGGCGCCCGCAGATTTGTATCGAAGCTGACCGGCAGCCGATCGCCTTTCGTGAAGAGGAAGCTCGCCGACACCGTGAGATTGCCAACTATCTCGCGCTCGACGCCCACGTTGACCTCCTGCAAGCGGGGGCGCTTGTAATCAGAGGCGAGGCGGAAGACTGATGTTCCCCCGGCCGCCGAAGCGGGCAGTGACGGCAGAATGTTCGGATAAAGGGGCGCATCGGGCTGCGCGGGTTGCAGCGTCAATGAGATCACATTGCGCGCCGGATCGGTCAGTCCCGTCTGCGTCAGCGCATTGAAAATCGTGCCGTTCGGCGTGCGCCCGTAATACAAGCCCCAACCGCCGCGCGCTATCGTTTTGCCATTGCCGCGGATGTCCCACGCCACGCCTACGCGCGGGCCGTAGTTGGTACGGTCCGAGCCGATGGTTTGTGTTTCGGGAATCGCCTGGTTGGGCGCGACCGGTTCGGGCAATTGCTGGTAATCATAGCGCAGCCCGTAATTGATCGTCAGATTGTTGCGCGCCTTCCACTGATCCTGCGCGAAGATCGCGTAATCAATCGTCGAGAAGGTCAATCCGGGGATGCCGAAATTCTGCTGGAAGTTCGTATAGTTGCGCAGCGGGCGTACAGCCGGATTCGGCGCCGTGCGGTTGAGCAAATCGCGCCCGTAGGTCAGCGCGTTCGAGTAAGAGTACGAGCCGCCGAACATCGCCGGGTTGTCAATGATGTCCTTGGCGCGATTGACCTCGCCTCCGAACTTGACCGCGTGACGGCCTACAGTCCAGGAAATGTTGTTGACGAATTGCAGACGCCGTTCGTCGGGCAATGCGGGACGCTCCAGGAACGTCGCGCGCCCGAACGAGAACCCGCCGACGAAAACCTGCGGCGGCGGCTCGTTGGCGAACTGGAACTCCCAGTTGCGCCCGTATTGAAATCGCAACTCATTGACCAGTCTGGGAGAGATCGTCGATGTCAGCCTCGCGTTCAAACTCTGAATCCGCACGTCGTCCGTTCCGTTGCGCCCGACATTGCCCAGAACGAGCGGCGTCTGGATCGCATTCTTGCCGCTCGCGTGGAGATGGTTGTAGGTGAATGACGCCACGTTCGAGCTGTTGAGATTCCAGTCCACTTTGGCAAGACCGAGATATTGATTGGCGTCGCGTGGTAGCGAATTGCCAGGTCTTCCGCCGGGAAAACGCGCCTGCAGGTCGGTCGCGCCGGCGTTGAACGCGGCCATGTCCTCATTGAACTGCGCCTGCTGCGCCGGCGTCGGGTTGGCCGGCAAGACGGGCCGCCCGGCGGTCAACACGCCGCTCAAGTCTTCGGTCACCAACGGAAAGTCGCGCAGTTGCTGATCGTAGTTGAGAAAAAAGAAAAGCTTGTCCCGGACGACCGGGCCGCTGAACGAGCCGCCGAACTGGTCGCGCCGCTCGGTCGGCCGGAAGCTGGCCAGCGGGTCTCGCGCGTTGAGGTATTCGTTGCGAAAGTACCAGAAGCCGTCGCCGTGAAATTTATTGCCACCGGAGCGGATCACCGAATTAATACCTCCGCCGGCCGAGCGCCCGAACTCCGGCAGGAAGTTCGACTGCGCGACCTGAAATTCCTGAATGGCGTTGGCGCTGATGTTGCTGGCGATTCGCGTGCGGCCCCGCGCCTCGGCGAAATAAGCCTGATTGTCGTCATTGCCTTCGACGGTGAAGTTGTTGAAGACGCCCGATTGCCCGCGATAGCTGAGCAGGCCGAAGCGCCCGTCGCGCGTCACGCCTGGCGCCAACAGTGCGAACTGGTCGGCGCGACGACCGTTGATCGGCAGGTCATTGATTTGCATGCGATTGATGAGCGACACCTCTTCAGTCCGGCTAGAGTCGATCTGCGCTCCCGACGTTATGTTGACGACTTCGTCAATGGCTCCGGGCTTCAACTCGACCCTTATTGTGGTCGTGCCGCCGACATTCACGACCAAACCTTTATGCTCGGCCGCAGAGAATCCTGTCTGCGTCACTCGCACCGTGTAGACGCCGACAGGCAACACGGGCGCTGTGAACTGCCCCGCCTCGTTGGTCACGCTCGTGCGCGTCAACCCGGTGTCGTCGTTGGTGACGGTGACCTTCGCTCCGACGATCACGGCCCCGCCCGCGTCCTGCGCCACGCCGCTGAGCGCGCCCGTCCCGAGTTGTGATTGCGCGTAAACAGGATATTTCGCGGCCAATAAAATCAGCGCGGCCGCAAGAATTCGTTTGTATAGTCGCATCTGTGTTCCCCCTCATAGCCTCATAACGGCCCGAAGCCGCAGAGTTGAAATTGGAAGCTGTAAATGGAATCGCGATAAATCCGGATGGCGCAGGATATCAGCCGAGTCTAAAGATAATTTACGGGGAGTCTTAAGGAGGGGTTAAATGTTCGCAAGTCCCCTTAAATGCAGAACAGGATGCGTTTCGCAAAGGGACCTTTTAAAAGGCGTCACGACGCGCGCGTACCCGGAGGCTGAAACCTGGCTCATTGACCTCATCCTGGATTGAAACTTGCATTGAATATTGCAATGGGGAGGGACCTAAAATAAGAAGGAGGCAAATCGTTATGAGACAGAAATTTAAAAAGCTAATCCTAGGCTCATTCGCTGCGATCATCCTCCTTGCTGGCGCATTGACTACTTCGGCTACGGCGCAGACGTTCATAATCAAACGACATCGAGTGATTGTGTTTCCGCCTATCGTGTCTCCGATCTATCAACCGATCCAATATCCGATCTATCAACCAATCCAATATCCGGTTTATGAACCAGTTTATTATCCCAGTTACGGGGTTGTGTATCCCGGCGGTAATGACTGGGCTTGGGGTTATAGAGAAGGGCGCGACGAAGGGAAGGATGACGCCGAGGATGGCAAATTGATGAATCCGACAATCCACAGTGATTTCTACAAGTCGGGCAGTTACACTTATCGCCAAGCCTTTATGCAAGGCTACTATGATGGGTACCTTAAAAAGATAAGAGACTAGACTGTGAGATGAACTTGTAGGTTTAAGCGAGCGGGGATAGACAGCGTTCTTGCTCGCTTTTTTTTGAGAAGAAAATCAATACTCCGCAAACATAATTATCCGGCATTTTCCTGTCCTACATTTTTCTGTTAAAGATATCGGCGGACTACCGGCGCGAGGGTTTCATCGTGGTTTGGATTCGCCGGATTTGCCTATCCGGTAGAAGAGGTCTGCGATCCTCTCATGTAGAGATGGAGATCTTGACGCGGGACCATAACCGGCGAGGATGATCCTTTTTCCGCCCTCTTTCGTCAGATGCAGATACTCATAAGGAATGTTCGGCTTGTTGATTCTCCAACTTTCGGGGCCGAGGTCCTCCACGTCGGGACGCGAAGTGAAATTCTTCAGTTCGTGGAACTCGACGTCGGTCAACGGTCGTGACCTTCGGCCTCCAGCGGCGTCGTAGACGCTGAGCTCGGCCTTTCCCCGTCGAACGCGTATCACCATGCCCTTCATACGTTTGGAAGGGACGGCGGGCGCCATCGCGTAAATCTCTTCGGCCCCGCCGGGCGCCGACACTTCGCCGCGCAATTTGTCTTCCCAGGCCTTCAATTCGCCGAGTTCGTTTTGATAACCGGCAAGGCAGGAAAGGTTACCCAGAATTTTCAGTTCATTGGCGCCCCGCGCCAGGATCAGTTTTCTGGCGGCGGCGGCGCCTTCGATCTCGAGATAGTCTTCGACTGCCTGCGCGAGAGTCTTGTCCGAACCGGCGATCAGGTCCTTCAACAAATCGACCGGCAGTTTCTCGATTACGTAGCGCGCTCCGGCGAGTAATGAGATTTGCGCTTTCGCGTCGGCGCCTTTGAGAATTTCGGCCTGCCGGTCGCGGTCTCCGAGCGCAACCGCGGCAATTCCGCCCGCATATCCGCCCTTCTTTATCAAATCGGATAATTCATCGCGCAACTCATCCGCGAGCGTCTCGCGTATCAAGAGAGCAAACCTCAGATCATTGAAATCCGCGCTTCCGTCGCCGATGCGCTCGACCAGTTTGAGTCGGGCGATGTTCAGCGGCAGGGCGCGAATCTTATCCAGAATGAGTTTTGCGGTTGGGGGGCGCAAGTCCTTCAAGCGATCGAACAACATGGTCGCGGCGCCTTCGGTAGTCCATTTCATCCCACCCTCGAAAAGAACCTGGCCGATAAACACATTCAGTGGAAGCGTCTTTCCGGATTCGCCTGACAAACTTTCCTTTATTGTCGCTTGACCTTCAGCCGTCGCCGCCATATTGGCGAATGCTTCGACAGACGACGCCATCTCGTCGTCTGAAAACCCGCCGCACTTGGCGAGCGCAGTGACTATTTCCCAGCGGATATCCGTACTTGCCCCGGTCGACAGAAGCCCCTTCATAGCCGGAGCCATGCGCGGATCGCAATGACGCGTCAACGCTCCGATCACGGCGCCACGTGTGTAATCATCTTCAGCGTTATTCAGCGCCCAAAGCAATCCGGGCAGGCTTTCGGGCAAATCGATTTCGGAGAGACTGAAAATAAAATCGGCGCGGCCTGGCATGGACGCCCAGTCAGGATTGGTCAGCCATGGCATGAGCGCTCGCGCGGCTTCTTCGCGATCTTTTTTCTCAGCCATATCACTGCTCGATAACGCGACCAAACTCGAAATGGCCGCGCCGCGAACGTTAGCTTCTTTGTGATTGGTTAAACCGGCGATCAACTGAATCCACTTGCCCGTGTTGACACTCAAAGCGATAGAAATGGGAATGGGGGAGAACCTGTAAGAAACTCTCTGCATGTCACGCATCACGCTAAGATCCGAACGTCTCACGCCTCCAACATAGGCCGCTCTCCCTGTGTTTATAATTCGAATCTGCGGTTGGTTCTGACTTGATAGTTTCGGATCGTCAAAGAGCGAAATGAACCATTCCTCCTGCCCTATCCATTCACTCTTCAACAGGCTCTTCAGAACCGTTTGACGGTTCTGAACGCCGCTTTCGACGGCGAGTCGCTTCAAAATCTCTCGATAAGCGTCAGCCTGAGTTATGTCGGCTCCTTTCATCGCGCCCTCATAAAGCGATGAGAGCGCCGTCGGATATGACGAAGAACTGCCTTCGGCGATTATCTTTTCCAGAAGCGGTTTGGCTGTTTGCCAATCCAGTTTGGCGAGCGCCTCTATCTCATCCAACTTGTCGCCGTCGTTATTGTCCCTCGTGCGAACGGCCTCGACCAGTTCGCTCCGCAGATATTGTGTGTTTGACTGCAACCACCAATAGAGGGATACCCGCCAGTTATTCTCCTCCACATAATCGAACTCGCCCGGGTCCTTGTTGAGTGTTTTGTACAAGCGGTCATGCGTGTCGGTATTCTGAGGCAGGAAATCGTAAAGCCCGGGCAATATCCATGGTCTTCGCTCGGCGGCGCTGAGCAATCGCTCGCGGACGATGTCGGAAGGTTCCGGCAGTCCGGCGGATTTGGCGCTTTGTCCACGCCGTGACCAATAGGCGATCAACTCCTCGATCGGCGCGTCATCGGCGGGCGGTTCGTTTTCCGCCCGCGACGGGTTGGCCAAGGCTGCCGTAGTTGAGTTCGGCGGAGAGGGCGGCTGCCGCAGCAACTGCTCGACCGCCAGCCGAAGGGATTCTTCCTGTCTTGAAGGCGACGCCGTTTGCGACCTCCCCGCTGACGGAGGGAATGCCGTTATGACAACTAAAATCGCAATAACAAGCAGGACGGGCGGAGTGGTGGGTGAACTGTAAAGGCGCATAATCCAAAACCTCGATGGCGGTTTGATACTGGAGCCTGCTTACACGAGCGATCTCATGCTTTAGTTCCACAGTCATTGAACGCCCGACTCCCAGTCCCTTGCCGTTTCGCGAATCCGTCTGATTACGTACCGACGCTCGATTGAGGTCGGACTAGACTCATCGCGTCTTTTCAATGTAGGGCAAACTGTCAGTTTGCCCTGTCTTCTTCACCTAAGGTCTTTCGAAAATCTGAGCAAACTGGGAACTCTGCCCTGACTTCGCAAGCCACTAGCTGCGAGGTCCCGGGCAAACTGACAGTTTGCCCTACACATTCAAGGAGGTATGAATATGGCGGAGTGTGAAGTTTGCGGCAACGATTACTATCTGGCTTTCGAGGTTGTCACGGCGGGCAGGAAGCACGTCTTCGACAGTTTTGAGTGCGCGATCCAGAAGCTGGCGCCGGTCTGCGCTCATTGCGGCTGCCGGATCATCGGGCACGGCGTCGAGGCGAAGAACACCTTCTATTGCTGCGCGAATTGCGCTCGCAAAGCGGGAGTCACCGAAGCAAAAGACCACGTCTGAAATAGATTTACAGGCTCAACGCCTCGCAGACGTTGAAATGAATCGAAAAGTGGTTATGATGCGCATGCGATCCAAGCAAAAATTCTGATTTACAGAAAACCGCAGAAATGCGCATCCGACTATTCGAGATGAAAAAACGGCGTCTGCAATTGAGCCTGGTAATATTCATCGGCGCGGCGTATTACGCCGCCGGGCCCTCAGGGGCGCAGCGCGCGAACATGCCTGACCAGGCGGCGCGGCGCGCGCTGATCGAAGATTACTGCGTCGCCTGTCACAACCAGAAATCGCGAACCGCCGGCGTCTCGCTCGAAGGCGCGAACTTCAACAATGTCGGCGACAACGCGGAGCTTTGGGAGAAAGTGTTGCGGAAGTTGCGCACGGGACAGATGCCGCCGCCGGGAGCGCCTCGTCCCGAAGCGCCCGACGCGACGGCATTCGTCAAGTGGCTCGAAGCCGCGCTGGACCGCGCGGCCCGTCTCAACCCCGATCCGGGACGGCCAGCCGTTCACCGGTTGAATCGGACCGAGTACAGCAATTCGATTCGGGATTTGTTGGCCGTGGACATCAAACCCGGTTCGGCTCTGCCCGTAGATGATTCCGGCCACGGTTTCGACAACATCGGCGAGGTGCTGACGATCTCGCCCGCCCTGCTCGAAAAGTACATCTCGGTGGCGCGCAGGGTAAGTCGCCTTGCGGTCGGCGACTCGGCCGTCAAGCCGAGCGAGGAACGCTTTCAGCCGCGGCGTATGGGGCGCGGCGATCGCGTCAGCGACGATCTGCCCTTTTATTCGCGCGGCGGATTGTCATTTCAATACTACTTCCCGCTTGATGGCGAGTACCTCATCCGCATTAAGACCCCGGCCAACGTAGACGTCGGCGCGCCCGCCAAATTCTATGAGATGCGCTTACCAGTGAAAGCCGGCTTGCGAACGGTCGGCGTAACTTTCCCTCGCGAGGGCGCCAAGCCTGAACCTGCGCTGCCGAACATACGTCGCGGCGGTCCTCCTGGAATGGGGCCGACGGCCGCGCCTCAGATGATCCCACTCGATATGCGGCTCGACGGCGCGCGCATCAAGCGATTCGAGGTTCCCGACACAACTCCGATCGAGGTCGTCACCGTCAGCGGGCCTTTCAACGCCGAAGGTCGTGGCGAGACGCCGAGCCGCGCCAGAATTTTTGTCTGCCGGCCCGCGCAGGAGCGGGAAGAGGCCGCTTGCGCGAAACAAATTCTCGCCACGCTGGCGCGGCGCGCGTTCCGGCGTCCCGTGACGGACGCGGATCTGAATCCGCTGCTCGACTTTTATGAACGCGGGCGGCGCGAACGCGATTTCGATTACGGCGTCCAGAGCGCAATCGAGGCGATGCTGGTCTCGCCGGACTTTCTCTTCCGCGTCGAGCGCGATCCGAAGACCGCCGTGCCAGACTCGGTTTATCGCCTGAACGATTTCGAACTGGCCTCGCGCCTCTCTTTCTTTCTCTGGAGCAGCATTCCCGACGATGAGCTTTTGAATCTGGCCGAGCAGGGCAAACTGAAAAACCCGCTCGTCTTGCGGCGGCAGGCGCAACGTATGCTCGACGATCCGCGGTCGCAAGCCTTCGTCAGCAACTTCGGCGGGCAATGGCTGTACCTCAGAAATCTCGAGACCATCACGCCCGATCCCGACATCTTCCCCGGTTTTGACGAGGGGCTGCGGCAGGCATTCCGGCGCGAGACCGAACTCTTCTTCGAGAGCATACTGCGTGAGAACCGCAGCGTCTTCGACCTGCTCGACGCGAACTACACTTTCCTGAATCAGAGATTGGCCGAGCACTACGGCGTTCGTGGCGTTTACGGCTCGCAATTCCGCCGCGTCGCGCTCAGCGATCCCAACCGAGGCGGTCTTCTGGGGCAGGGCAGCATCCTGACCGTAACCTCTTATCCCAATCGCACGTCTGTAGTACAAAGAGGCAAATGGATTCTTGAAAACCTGCTCGGCGCGCCGCCGCCGCCGCCGCCACCCGATGTGCCCGATTTGAAGCCGCGCGGCAAGGACGGACGGTTGCTGAGCATGCGTGAACAGATGGACGCGCATCGCGCCAACCCGATCTGCGCCTCCTGCCACGCCCGCATGGACCCCATCGGGTTCGCGCTGGAGAATTACGATGCCGTCGGACGCTGGCGGACAAAAGACGCGGGAGCCGTGATCGACGCTTCGGGCAAACTGCCGGACGGAACGAAATTCAACGGGCCGGCGGAATTGAGAAAGATTCTTCTGACCGGTCATCGCGACGAATTCGTCACGACCGTGACCGAAAAGCTGCTCACATACGCGCTCGGACGCGGCCTGGAAGCTTATGACGCCCCGGCTGTCCGATCGATTATGCGAGAAGCTGCGCGGGATGATTATCGATTGCCCGCGATTATCAACGCGATTATCAACAGTAAACCGTTCCAGATGAGGAAACGATTGTAATAATGAAAACCAACCACGAAGAAACGAAGGGCACGAAGAAAGGTTGAAAAAACCTTCGTGCTCTTCGTTTCTTCGTGGTTGGTTCTCCGAGGAGGACGCCGATAATGATCGTGACCAGGAAATCTTTGCCGCGCCGCGAGTTTTTACGCGGGATGGGAGTGACGATAGCTTTGCCGTTGCTCGACGCGATGACGCCCGCCTTCGCGTCCGGCGCGAAGCCCGCCGTGCGTCTCGGCTTCGTCTATGTTCCCAACGGGATCATCATGGACAAGTGGAGGCCGAAGGGCGAAGGGGCCGACTTCCAGTTCGCTCCGACGATGATGCCGTTGGAGCCATTCCGCGAGCGGCTGCTGGCCTTCAGCGGGCTGGCGCAGGTTCAAGGTCGCGCGCTCGGCGACGGAGCGGGTGACCATGCGCGCGCGGGCGCGACCTTCCTGACCGGCGTACATCCGAAGAAGTCCGAGATCAACATTCGGGCGGGAGTGTCAGCCGACCAGATCGCTGCGCAGGAACTCAGCAAGTATACGCAGTTCGCCTCGCTTGAACTCGGCATCGAATCGAACCAGCTCGCCGGCAATTGCGACAGTGGTTATAGCTGCGCTTACACCAACACCATCTCGTGGCGAGGCGAGACGACGCCTTTGCCGATCGAGAACAATCCGCGCGCGATCTTCGAGCGGCTCTTCGGGGACGGCGAGAGCACAGACGCCGCCGCGCGGCTGGCATTGATCGAGCGCCAGCGGAGTATCCTCGATTACGTAAGCGGCAGCCTCGACCGGCTCAACGGCAAGATCGGCCCCGCCGACCGCGCCAAGCTCAATGAATACGCCGAGGCCATCCGCGACATCGAACGGCGCATTCAAAAGGCCGAACAGCAGAACGCCACAATGAAACTGCCCGTGATGGAACGCCCGACCGCCGTGCCCGAAGAATTCGAAGACCACGTCAAAATGGTGATGGATTTGATGGCGCTCTCGTTCCAGGCCGATCTGACTCGAGTGATCACACTGATGATGGCGCGCGAAGGCAGCAACCGCCCCTATCGCTCGATCGGCATCTCCGACGGACACCACAACCTCACGCACCATCAGAACGACGCTGACAAGATCGCCAAGATAACGAAGATCAACGAACAGCACGTCAAACTCTTCGCCCATCTGCTGGAGCGGTTGAAAGCGACGCCCGACGGCGCGGGCAATCTGCTTGATCATTCGCTGATCGTTTACGGCAGCAGCATAAGCGACGGCAACCTCCACACCCATCACGACCTGCCGGTAGTCTTGGCGGGCGGCGGCGCGGGACAGGTCAAAGGCAATCGCCACGTCGTCTATCCTAAAGACACGCCACTCAACAATCTGCTATTGAGCATGCTGGAGAAGGCCGGCGTGCCCGTTGAAAAGTTCGGCGACAGCACGGGCAAGCTGGATTGCTTAGCTTGAGACCGGTTGGCCTTCCGCCTTAAGGCGGTCCGAGAATTGTTTGGAGTTCCGCCCTTAGGCGGTCCGAGAATTGTTTGGAGTTCCGCCTTTAGGCGGTCGAAGCTTGACGATCTGGACCACCCGCCTGAAGGCGGAATTCCAAACGAACGAAGTCCGGTAATGAATTACGCAGTTATACCCGACCAGGGAGATGAACAGATACTCCGCGGAATGGCGGATCAGGCTCTCAGCCGTCTAAACAAAGGCGACCTGACTGTATTCGATGATTTCTGGGCCGAGGACGCTGATTACGTTAGCGTTGGTGGCAAGCTCATCGGCGGAAGGGAGCTAATAAAGGAGTTCTTCCGCGAGCTTATAAAATCCAGCGATGGACAGGCGCAGCAATCCAGTTCGACTGAATGGATTCGTTTTCTGACGCCCGAACTCGCGATCATCGAAGGCCTATGGACAGTCACAGGCGCGCGCGATGCGGCGGGCAACGGACTCCCTCCGATCAAAGGCAGGGGACTTGAAGTCGCTCAGAAAAGAGACGGGAGGTGGTGGTTCGTCGCAACGCGCGAGATGGTCATCTTTAAGGGAGGATAGCAATGAATCGCCGGCGTTTTATCGCTTTGATTGGAGCGGCAATACCCGGGTTGTGGATTGAAGGAACTGGACTGATCCAGCTTCCGAGGAGCATGGTTATCTCTGTCTCCGGCCGGTGCTCCTTTTGCAGGAAGGCTGCCCGCGAGGTCTTCGGATTGGCGGGAGTTATGAGCCGTCCTACACGAATCTGTAACGAGTGCATTGACACCTGCTTTGAAATAATGGGCGATTCTCAACTACCTCCGCCTCCGCCCGCTGAGGGTCTTGTCCGCGATGAGAGTTCAGATGCTTTCGATTTTGAGCCGATTGGCTTGATGCGCAACTCAATGACGCCGAGGACCAGGGCTGGGCTGGAAGCCCTCATCGAACAGGCGCGCAAACTTCTCGATCGGCCAGAACCGGCGCGGCCGCGAAGCGACAAACTGTCATGTTCATTCTGCGACCGGACACTGCATGAGGTTCTAAAACTGATAGCAGGGCCGCAAGTTTCCATCTGCGACGTTTGCGTTGGCGACGCCGCGGCGCTGATCAGCCTGCATAGCTGAAATGATTGGAGGAGGTAATCAGATGAAAGCGAGAGTCTTAGCGCAATGCGGCGCAGCGCTCGTTATCGCCGCCGCGATCTGTCTGGCCAACGACGCTTCCAATCTGTTAGACGCGGTCAAGCGTCGCGATCACAAAACCCTCAAAGCCCTCATCAAGGCGCGCGCCGACGTGAACGTCGCGCAGCCCGACGGCGCGACGGCGCTAGCATGGGCGATCTACCTCGACGATCAGGAAGCCGCCGAGATGCTGTTGGCCGCCGGCGCGAAGGTCGACACGGCGGACGAGTACGGCGAAACGCCGCTCACGCTCGCCTGCGGCACAGGCAATTTCATTCTCGTAAAGAAGATCGTCGAGGCCGGCGCGGACGTGAAAGCCGCGCGATGGGACGGAACGACTGCGCTGATGATCGCATCCAATTCGGGCAATGCCGAAGCCGTCAAACTCCTCCTCGAACACGGCGCCGGCGTGAATGTAACCGAGTCGCGAAAAGGCCAGACGGCGCTGATGTGGGCCGCGTCGGAAGGACATTCGGAGGCGGTGCAGATATTGATCAAACACGGCGCGGACGTGAAGGCCGTCTCCAAAACCGGCTACACCGCGCTGGCCTTCGCCGCCGTCAAAAATGACGCCCAGTCAGTGTCGCGATTGATCGCCGCCGGCGCCGATCCCAACACTAAGCTGCCCGACGGCTCATCAGTTCTGATCGCGGCGGCGGCCTCCCGCAGCACGGAAGCGGCCATCGCCCTCGTCGAAGGCGGGGCCGAAGTGAAGGTCGCTGACCCTCGAGGTAACACGCCGCTGCACACCGCGGCGCAATTGGGCAATCTCGAACTCGTCAAAAAATTGCTTGCAAAGAGCGCCGATCCGAACGCGCGCAACGCGAAGGCATTGATGCGCGGAGTCCCTCCAGCCGGTCCATTTCGTCCGCCGGCGGGCGAGATCACGCCCCTGCACGTAGCGGCCAGGGCCGGTCAGTTGGAGATCATGAAAGCTTTGCTCGAGGCCGGGGCAGATCCGAAATTGAAGGGCGAAGATGGCACGACCTTACTGATGCAGGCCACCGGAAGCGCGAACGTCGAGATAGTGAAATTGGCCTTTGAGCTCGACCCTGACGTGAAGGCAGTGACCGAGAGCAAGGCCACGGTGATGCACGCAGCCGTCACTGGCGTCGGCGCCTCTGATCAGAGAGAGATATGCAAAGTGATTCAGTTCCTCGCCGACAAGGGAGCGCCGCTCGACGAGCGCAACGACCGAGGCAGGACTCCCATTGACATTGCCGACGTTCTGCCGCTCGACCAGGCGGTTGAGCTGCTGACCGAACTCATCATTAAGTCGGGCGCGAAACCCAAAACGCCGACCAAACGCTGAATTGAACTAATTATGCTTGTACCAATCCATCCAGTCGTCTGGGTCTTGGCCGAGATCTTGTCCCACGATTTGCGCTAAAGCTGCCTTCGCTTCACCCGCTGTATGCGGATCCTTCAAAAAGCCTGCAAGCAAAGGGACTGCCGCCGGATAGACGTGTGGTTGCAATGTCCTGACGACGTCCAGCGAAAGCAACTCATTGCCAGGAAATTGGCGGGCCGAGAATTCGCGCCATAAGGCTTTGATTACAGGAATGTTTGCTTCATCAGGCATGACCCGGAACGCAGTAAGCGCCGCATCGCAAGTCTGCTTTAAACGGCGGCCGGCTGACCACAATGCCAGTTCGCGTATAAATGGCAGATCATCTCTGTCTTTGAAGCCGGCCAATCCACCCAAACCATAATAAAGCTCGCCATAAATATCTTTGACCTCTTCTGGCGCGTGGTTCCAATCCTCTATCAGTCTCTCAGCCCCGGGGCCGCGCCACACAAGGAAGGCTTCATAGCGCTGCCGCCGGTTCTTCAGGAGCCCGATCAACGCTTGATGGCAGCGCTCACTACCATAAGCGCCAAGTTCCGGCATCAAAGTCATGAGTTGACGATGAGTCATGATCTCAAACTTCCGGGCGATGTAATCGCCGGCGACCGGTCCGATCTTTTGTAATTCTTTTTCAGTGTGCTGGAGGAAACTGACCCCCTGTCCCCACAAGTACGGCCAGAGCGCCTCGACCCTCAACTGCTCATCGGGTGTATCGCGGGCAGCCTCCCAGTCCCTGCGCAATGACACCGTCTGCTCGGCTATCGCTTTTAACTCCTTCACTTTCTCCGGCTCGCGCCGCCAGAAGAAGCAATAGCCATAAGAAGTTACTTCCCAGCCATCCTCTTTGCTTCTCAAGAACAGAAGGATGCGCGTATCCGGCGTAATCGGTTCGACCAAATCCGGGCCATGCATCTGAACTGTGTAAAGCTTGAACCCGGGCAGTTTGATCACGTCGCCGGCGTTTTGATCTCCAAGAAACACTTCTTCGATCTCGAACCGGTCCTGCGTTTCAAGTCTGACTATCGAAACTAAAGACGCGTCTAGAACTCCTTCGCGAGGGTCGCGTGGCGGTACTGGCCGCGCAGAAGATATTACTGGCAGCAGAAATAATAAGAGACAACCACTGATGAAGCGTATTAGACAGTTTCCCATTGCTTCGTCTTTGCCGACTTCAACACCGCGTCGGTCACGAGATCGGTTGCCAGGCCGTCTCTGAACGTCGGGGCCGCTTCTTTACCCGCGCCGAGCGCTTCCAGGAAATCGGCGAACTGGTGAATGAAGGTGTGTTCGTAGCCGATCTGCAGCCCCGGCACCCACCAGCGCTTCATGTAAGGATGATCGCCGTCGGTCACGTGGACGCTTCGCCAGCCGCGCACAATGCCTTCATCGCGGTGATCGAAGTACTGGATGCGGTGCAGATCGTGAAGGTCCCAGATGGCCGAAGCGTGTTCGCCGTTGATTTCGAGCGTGTAAAGCGCCTTGTGCCCGCGCGCGTACCGCGTCGCTTCGAAGTTCGCCAGCGACCCGTTCTTGAACCGGCATAGAAACGCGCTGGCGTCGTCAATGCCGACCGGTTCGACGTTCCCCGTCAGGTTGTGTTTGCGCTCTTTGATGAAGGTCTCGGTCATCGCCACGACTTCGGAGATCGGCCCGTTCAGCCACAACGCGGTGTCGATGTTGTGCGCCAGCAGATCGCCCGTCACCCCGCTGCCCGCCACCGCCAGATCAAGTCGCCACAGCCCTTCCCCGCCCTGCGGCAAATCCTTCGAGATCGTCCAATCCTGAAGGAACTTGGCGCGGTAATGAAAAATCTGTCCGAAGCGCCCTTCGTCAATCAGGTTTTTCAATAACACCACAGCCGGCGCGCGGCGGTAGTTGTACCAGACCGAGTTGGGGACTTTGGCGGCTTCGACCGCTTCAACCATTGATTTCGCTTCAGCGGCGTTGCGGCCCAGCGGTTTCTCGCACATCACCATCTTGCCCGCCTTCGCTGCGGCGATGGCGATCTCGGCGTGCGTGTCGTTCGGGCTGGCGATATCGATCAGATCAATATCTTTGCGGTCGACCAGCTTGCGCCAATCCGTCTCCACAGACTCGTAGCCCCAGTTGTCCGCGAAGGACTGCGCGCGTTCGGGATTGCGAGCGCAAGCGGCCTTCAGCACGGGTTGAAACGGAAGATCAAAGAAACGTCCAGCTTGCAGGAACGCGTTCGAGTGAGCGCGCCCCATGAAACCGTAACCGATTAAACCAATGTTCAAATGTTTTTTGCTCATATTATCAAGCCTGTCCAAGTTCGAGAATTACTTCGAGGCGCCAGGGTCAGGTCGCGCGGGTAAGCCGAGTCCGCCGACGACATCAACTTCGAACTGTTCAAACTCCCCGGTGAGCATCGGCCTTGCCTCGGCGATCGCCTGCTTGACGCTTGGCAATTGCAACGAGGCGCGATGGGCTTCCCGCGAAGTCCAGACCTCAGACACCCATATGACATCGGGGTTATCCGGCGCCAGACTGACCACGTAAAGATCGCAACCGACAGATTTAAGGTCGCCGCCGGCTTTCATATCATCGATACCGCGCATAAGGATGGCGACGACCGCATCCCGTTTGCCGGGGCGTGTGGTCATCTTCCCGAAACGGCCATAGCGCAGAGGACTTTTTCCTTTCTGTAGTTCCGCCTTTTCCGGCTGCCGCGACAATGCGAGTTCTCGGACTTGTGAAGCGCTTGAACTCGCAGACAAAAACATTGTGATCGCCAAGATCACGAGCAAGGCAGGTTTCTGAATCATGAACTTCCTCATCGTTACCTCATCGATTCCGGACTGATCTGTCCGTCTCATGTCGGCATACCGCAGGCGCCGCAAGCAAGCGGTAAAACGATCAGTTCCAGCCGTGCGCGCTACGCACTGCGATCATCGTGGAGAGGATGTCGCGCCATGTCTGCGGGTTCAGCATAGTTTCGTTCGAGAACATGCAACCGTCCCAGTTGACGTGTTGTGTGTTGCGCGTGACTTCGCCGTTCTCGTTGCGCAGCCACAGGCCTGCGGCGCGGACTATGTCCATCTTGCCGTTGGGGTCGTTCGGAAGGCAGTGGCGTCCGGTCTTGTCGTGCGAGCCGGAGCCTTTGACCGTGGCGTCGTTCTGCGCGACGTGGAAATCCTTCACCCACGGGCGCAGCGCGGCGGTCATCTTGCCCAGCGCCTCATACAACACTTCCTTGTCCGACCAGTCGTAACCATCGGGCAATAGGCGATGTTCGGGCGCGTTGTAGCCGAGCGTGAATAGCATCGTGTGCGCCATATCAGCCTGAATGCCGAGCGTGTCGGGGCGTCCGACCTGTTCGAGCAGTTCGTGCAAATACTTCCAGCTGTGCATTCCGCCCCAGCAGATTTCGCCCTCGGCGGCGAGCCGCTCGCCGTAGCTTTCGGCGATGTCGCATGCCTCGCGGAAGGTCCCGGCGATCTTCTGCGTATTGCCGGCCGGATCCGCGGACCACTCCGCCGGGCCGCACGACGAATCAATGCGCACGATCCCGTATGAGCGGATGCCGAGGTCGCGGAGCTTCTTGCCTATGGCGCAGGACTTACGAACCTGCATCAAAAAGGCTTTGCGGTCTTCCTCCGAACCCATCGCGGATCCCCCGCCGGTCGGCCCCCAGACGGGCGCGACGAGCGATCCGATGACCAGGTCGCGCGCGGCCACCTGATCCGCCAGCTTTTTCAGATCGTCGTCGGACGAATCGATGTCGGTGTGCGGAAGCGACAGGAAGATGTCCACGCCGTCGAAGCGTTGACCGTCAACTTCGGCGGCGGCGGTCATCTCGAGCATGGTGTCGAAATCGATGACGGGTTCCGCGTCCGGCCCGCCTTTGCCTACGAGTCCAGGCCAGGTCGCGTTATGCAGTTTCGGATATTGGTTCTTGTTTTCAGCGCTCATTAACTTGCTCCTTGTTTCTTTTGCGATGTGGTTGCCCGATTGGGCTGAACGACTGCGGCGCGCACGCGCTTGAAAATTTCGTCGTGATTCGTCGCCCAGCGCAAAACGACGACGAGGTCGTTATTCGGGTCCATCCAGATGACATTGCCGCCCGCGCCGCGCGCCGCGAAAGTGATCCGCGCGTCGCCCGGCCACTGCTTCAGCCACCAGAGGAATCCGTAATCATTCTTGATCGCGCAGGGCGTGGTCGACAGTTCGATCCACTTTTCCGAGACGAGTTGTTTGCCGTTCCATTTCCCGCGTCGCAGAAACAGGTAGCCGAAGCGCGCCATGTCGCGCGAGTTTATGAAGAATCCCCCGCCCCAATGCCCGCCGCCGCTGACCGAAACGATCTTCCTGCCGCCGATCTCGACCTCGGAGTTGCGGTAGCCGTTCCATTGCCAGCTTTGCGAAGCGCCGATGCGATCCATGATTTCGTCTTTGAGGACTTGCGGCAGAGGCCGCTTCCACAACCGCAGCAGCGCCAGCGAGAGGCGGTTGACGCGCACGTCGTTGTAGTTCCAGAACGCGCCGGGTTCTTGTTGCTGATGTCCTCGCGGCTCATCGATCGTCGCCGGCTTCTCCCACAGCCAGCCCTCCCATTCGCTGGTCTGCTGCAGCAGATGCCGCCACGTGATCTTCGCGT
>Ga0126377_10001019_pt1 | contig 17960 bp, 16 predicted proteins | sample PanSoiMetPlot_22_FD_92647 | JGI IMG/M metagenome (GOLD analysis project Ga0126377, IMG submission 92647) | Tropical forest soil microbial communities from Panama - MetaG Plot_22 | ecosystem: Environmental > Terrestrial > Soil > Tropical forest > Bulk soil | place: Panama | collected 2016-02-17 | reverse complement strand
TGGGGTGGCGGCGATGGCCGAGATCAATCGCGCCAAGTCAGCGAAGCTCTATGCGGCCATCGATGGCTCGGGGTTCTACCGCAACCCGGTAGCCAGGGATTGTCGTTCGTGGATGAATGTGCCTTTCACGCTGGCTCGGCCGGAGCTCGACCAGCAGTTCCTGAGCGAAGCGAAGGCCGCTGGGCTCACGAATCTCGAAGGCCACCGTTCGGCAGGCGGCATGCGAGCCAGCCTGTACAACGCGTTGCCGCTTGCGGGCGTGAACGCGCTGGTGGAATTCATGCAGGAGTTTGCGAGGAAGAATGGTTAGCACGGCAGTTGACGTTCGACGACGCTCCATGACGTACAAGATACTCACCCTCAACAACATCTCGCTGCGGGGCCTCGAGCGCCTGCCGCGCGAGCGCTTCGAGATCGCCTCCGAGATCGGGCATCCGGATGCGGTGCTGGTCCGCTCAGCGGACATGCACGACATGGTCATCCCGGATTCGGTCAAGGCGGTGGGGCGCGCCGGGGCTGGCGTCAACAACATTCCGGTGGCGGCGCTCAGCAAGCGTGGCATCCCGGTGTTCAATTCCCCCGGCGCGAATGCGAATGCCGTGAAGGAGCTCGTGATCGCCGGGATGTTCCTCGCGGCGCGCAACATCTGCCAGGCCTGGGGCTACGTGCGCGAGCTCGAGGGCGACGATGACGTGGTTGAAGAGGCCGTCGAGAAGGGCAAGAAGAAGTTCGTCGGCTTCGAGCTTCCGGGTCGCACGCTGGGGGTGGTGGGCCTTGGCGCGATCGGCGTTGAAGTCGCCAATGCCGCGCTCGGCTTGCGGATGAAGGCGCTCGGCTACGACCCGCAGATCACGGTGCAGCGCGCCTGGCAACTCTCCTCGGGCGTCGAGCAGGCGGTGAGTCTCGACGATCTCTTCGCGCGCTCCGACCTCATCACAGTCCACGTGCCGCTCAATGACCAGACGCGCAAGCTCGTGAACGCCAACCGCCTGCGCCTGATGCGCAAGGGCGGAGTGGTCCTCAATTTTGCGCGCGCGCCGATCGTTGACGAAGGCGCCATCGTCGAAGCGCTTGACCAGGGCCGCCTGCACGCCTACGTGTGCGACTTTCCGAGCAACGCGATCCGCAACCATCCGCGCGTCGTAGCCTTGCCGCACCTCGGCGCCTCGACCGACGAGGCCGAGGAGAACTGCGCCATCATGGTGGCCGACACCGTGCGCGACTTTCTCGAGCACGGCAACGTGCGCAACTCGGTCAATTTTCCCGAGGCCGTCCTGCCGCGCAGCAACGGCGGCCAGCGCATCGCCATCGCGAACGACAACGTTCCCAACATGGTGGGCCAGATCTCCACCTGCCTCGCCACCGCAGGACTCAACATCGCGGACCTGCTCAACAAGTCGCGCGGCGAGCTGGCCTACACGCTGATCGACACGGACGCACCGATTGCGGCCGAGGTGTACGAGCAGATTCGCCGGATCGAAGGCGTGCTGTCGGCGCGGATACTCTGATCCCATGGCGCGCAGATCCTCGAAGCGCGCGCGGACGGCGGGGCGCTCGCAGCCCCCGAAGCCCACGCCGGCGCTCGGTCTCGAGGAGCTACGCGGCAGCATCGATGCCGTCGACGCGCGGATCCACGAGCTGCTCAGCGAGCGGGCGCGTCTCGCGCGCGAAGCCGGCATCTCCAAGCACCAGGACGGGCACACCGTCGACTACTACCGGCCGGAGCGCGAGGCGCAAGTGCTGCGTTTGGCTCTGGAGCGCAACAAGGGGCCGCTGCGCAACGAGGAAGTGCTGCGCCTGTTTCGCGAGATCATGTCCGCGTGCCTCGCGCAGGAAGACCCGCTGAAGGTCGGGTTTCTCGGGCCCGAAGGCACCTTCACCCAGGCGGCGGTCCACAAGCATTTCGGTCACTCGGTGCGAGCGCTGGCCCTTGCAACCATCGACGAAGTGTTTCACGAAGTGGAAGCGGGCGTTGCCGACTTCGGAGTCGTGCCGATCGAGAATTCCACCGAGGGTACGGTCAACAATACGCTCGACCGCTTCCTGGCATCGCCTGCGCGGATCTGCGGCGAAGTCGAGTTGCGCATTCATCAATACCTGATGGGGCGCATGGATTCACTCGCGGACATCGAGCGCGTCTGCTCACATCAGCAATCCCTGGCGCAGTGCCGTGCCTGGCTCGCCGAGTACCTGCCGAACGCCGAGCGGGTCGCGGTATCCAGCAACGCCGAAGGTGCGCGCCGCGCGCGCGATGAGAAGGGCACGGCCGCGATTGCCGGGGAAGCCGCCGCGGAGGTCTACGACCTGAAAGTCCTGGTGGCACAGATCGAGGACCGGCCCGACAACACGACCCGGTTCCTGGTCGTCGGTCGCAAGGCGTTTCGCCCGAGTGGCAAGGACAAGACGACACTGCTGGTCTCGGCGGCGCACACGGAGCGCCCCGGTGCGCTCTACCGGCTGCTCGAGCCTCTCGCCAAAGCGGCGATCAACGTTACCCGCATCGAGTCGCGTCCCTCGCAGCGGCGCAAATGGGACTACGTCTTCTTCCTCGACGTCGAAGGTCACGCGGAAGACCGCAAGCTGGCGAAGGCGCTCACGCAGCTCAAGCGGCGCGCGTCGTTGTTTCGCGTGCTCGGCTCATATCCCCAGGCAGTCCTGTGAGCAAGGAGATCGCTATCGAGGACCTGGTTGCACCATCGGTGCGTGGGTTGCAGCCGTATGTCCCTGGCAAGCCGATCTCCGAGCTCGAGCGCGAGTATGGCGTGCACGACGTCGTCAAGCTCGCGTCGAATGAGAATCCGCTGGGTCCGGGACCGCGCGCGCGCGCGGCCATGAGCGAGGCGCTGGGAGAGATTGGTCTGTATCCGGACGGCAGCGGGTTCGACCTCAAGCGACAGCTGGCCGCCCATCACCACATCGCGCCGGAGTGCCTGACGCTGGGCAACGGCTCCAACGATGTGCTGGTCCTGCTCGCCGAAGCGTTTCTCACGCCCGCAACCGAGGCCGTGTATTCGCAATACTGCTTCGCGGTTTATCCCATCGTCGTCCAGGCATCGGGCGCCACCGCGCGCGTCATCAAGGCGCTGCCGGCTGACGCTGAGATGCCGCTCGGCCACGATCTCGACGCGATGGCGCAGGCGATTACCGCGAAAACACGGCTGGTTTTCATTGCGAATCCCAACAATCCCACCGGCACTTGGATCGGCCCTGAGCGCTTGCTCACGTTCCTGAAGGCGTTGCCATCCGCCACGATTGCGGCCGTGGACGAAGCGTATTTCGAATACTCACGTGCTACCGATTGCCCGGACGCCACCGAGTGGCTGGAAGAGCTGCCGAATCTCGTCGTGCTGCGCACCTTCTCGAAAGCTTACGGGCTCGCCGGCCTGCGCGTGGGCTACGCGATTTCGCAACCTGCGGTCGCCGAGACGTTGAATCGTCTGCGACAGCCCTTCAACGTGAACACGGTGGCGCTCGCCGCAGCGACGGCGGCGCTCGCAGATCCGGCGCATTTGCGCAACTCGGTGGAACTGAACCGCGCCTCGCTCGAAGAACTGCGCGCCGGGCTCGGCAGACTTGGACTCAAGGTGCTTCCCTCGGCGGGCAACTTCGTGCTCGTGGATCTCGGACGCCCGGCGGGCCCGGTCTTCGAAGGACTGCTGCGCAGAGCGGTGATCGCGCGTCCAGTGGGCAACTACGGGTTGCCGAATCACCTGCGCATTACGAGCGGCACACTCGAGCAAACGCGCCGCGCCATCGAAGCCCTGGGCGCAGTCCTGCGGAATCCGTCGTGAACAGTGCTTCCACGCGCGACGACGCCGGCCATTCGCGGCAACTCGCGTACAGCGTGCAGCCGGTCAGCGCCGTTCGTGGCACTCACACTGTTCCGGGCGACAAATCGATCTCACATCGCGCACTGATGCTCGCGGGCATCGCGCAAGGACGTACGACCGTCCGGGGTTTCCTCGAAAGTGAGGATTGCCTGGCAACCCTCGGCGCGATGCGTGCGCTGGGAGTGCGGGTCAATCGGCCGGCAGCGCAGACGGTGGTCGTGGAGGGTGCCGGCTTGCACGGCCTGAAAGGCTCGGCGGGGCCGCTCGATTTGGGCAATTCGGGCACTGCCATGCGCCTTTTCACCGGTCTGCTCGCAGGCCAGGCGTTCGACTGCGAGCTCATCGGGGACTCCTCTTTGATGCGTCGGCCGATGGAGCGGGTGGCCGGCCCTCTGCGCCAGATGGGGGCACGGATCGAGACGAGTGCTGGGCGACCGCCGGTACGCATTTCCGGCGGTAGCGTCTTGCGGGCGATTCGGTACGAGCTCCCTATCGCGAGCGCACAGGTCAAGTCGGCGCTCCTGTTGGCGGGACTCTACGCGAGCGGCACCACGGTCCTTGCGGAGCCGGCCGTGACGCGCGATCACAGTGAGCGGATGCTGCAGAGCTTTGGCGTCCGGCTGCGGGTCGAGGCACGCACGCTGGAACTCGAACCACCGCAGCAGTTGCGAGCCTGCGACCTCGAGGTGCCCGGAGATTTTTCGTCGGCCGCATTCTTTATCGTGGCCGGGTGCCTGGCCGCGGACGGCGTACTCACGCTGCGCAATGTCGGCGTCAACTCCTCGCGCATCGGTTTGCTCCAGGCTCTGCGCCTGATGGGTGCGGAGATTCGCGTGGTCAATGAACGCTCGGCGGGCGCTGAGCCGGTAGCCGACCTGGAAATCGAGCGGCGCGAGTTGCGTGGCGCCATCATTCCGCCGGAACTGGTGCCGCTGGGCATCGATGAATTCCCGGTTCTCTTCGTGGCCGCCGCTTGCGCACGAGGTGAAACACTGGTGACCGGAGCCGGGGAACTCCGAGTCAAGGAGAGCGACCGGATCGCCACGATGGCCGAGGGCCTGCGAACGCTCGGCGTGCGTACGGAGGTGCTTGCGGACGGCATGCGCATCGAGGGTGGCGCGCTCGGCGGCGGACGTATCGACAGCCGGGGTGACCACCGCATTGCCATGGCGTTCTCGGTCGCGAGCGTACGCGCGCAGCAGCCGATCGAGATTGCGGACGTCGGGAATGTAGCCACGTCATTCCCGGGTTTCGTGGAAGTGGCGCGCGGCGCCGGTCTCGATATCCAGGTGCACGAGGTGTGACGACCTTGAGCGAGGAAGTGCCCGTCATCGCGATCGACGGTCCCAGTGGCTCGGGAAAAGGCACCGTGAGCCGTGCGGTGGCTCAGGCGCTCGGCTGGCATTTCCTCGATAGCGGGGCGCTGTATCGCCTGGTGGCCTTGCACGGCGTGGCGCAGGGGCTGGACCCCAGTGACGAACCAGCTCATGCGCGCCTCGCGGAGAACATGCGCATCCGCTTCGGCACTCGGCCGGACGGCAGCGAGCAGGTTTTCCTGGAAGGCGCCGATGTAACGCGGGAGCTGCGCAGTGAAGCAGCCGGTAGCGCTGCCTCCCGAGTGGCCGCCATGCCCGCTGTGCGCAACTCTCTCTTCAGCCGTCAGCAGCGCTTTGCCGAGGCTCCCGGTCTCGTGGCCGACGGGCGCGACATGGGGACGATCGTTTTCCCGCACGCGCGTCTCAAGATCTTCCTCACCGCGACCCCGGAAGAGCGGGCCCGCCGACGTCATAAGCAGTTGAAAGACAAGGGACTTGATGTTAGCCTTCCCGCCCTTTCGCGAGAGATCGCCGAGCGCGATGCCCGCGACGCCGGCCGAAAGGTCGCGCCGTTGAAGGCAGCAGCCGATGCGGTCGTTCTGGACTCAACCGGACTAGAGGTCGAAGAGGTCGTGGCGCGGGTTCTGCGCCTGGCTCGAGAACGGTTCGGTTAGAGGCTCTCGCAGGCGTTTTTTGTATTGAGGAGTCACAACGTGGGGCTCGCAGGGACGCGAGTCTCGTAACTGAAATTCCCCTCGCCGGGCGGGATCGCCCTGGAGGGCCATACCGGACGGTTCGCGAGAACCTTTATCAACCCCAATTTATGACTGAGAGTTTCGCCCAGCTTTTCGAACAGAGCATCGCCAGCCAACGCATCAAGCCTGGCACCATCCTGATGGGTCACGTGGTCGAAGTCGGCCAGGATTTCGTGATCGTCAACGTAGGCCTCAAGTCCGAGGCCGTCATCTCCATCGACCAGTTCAAGTCCGAGAAGGGCGACATCGAGGTCAAGGCGGGTGATGAAGTCGAAGTCGCGCTCGACACGGTCGAGGACGGCTCCGGCGAAACGCGCTTATCGCGCGAGAAGGCCAAGCGTGCGCGCACCTGGACACGCCTCGAGAAGGCGTTCGAGTCCAGCGAGATCGTCTCCGGCGTGATCACCGGACGCGTCAAGGGTGGCTTCACCGTCGAAATCGAAAATGTCCGCGCGTTCCTGCCCGGATCGCTCGTCGATGTGCGCCCGGTGCGCGATCCGAGCTATCTCGAAGGCAAGGCGCTCGAATTCAAGGTCATCAAGCTCGACCAGAAGCGCAACAACGTCGTCGTATCACGGCGCGCGGTTGTGGAGCAGGAATACAGCGCCGAGCGCAACGCGCTCCTCGACAACCTGCAGGAAGGCGCGGTGGTCAAGGGCGTGGTCAAGAACCTCACGGATTACGGTGCGTTCGTCGACCTCGGCGGCATCGACGGCCTGCTGCACATCACCGACATGGCGTGGAAGCGCGTCAAGCATCCGTCGGAAGTGGTGAAGGTGGGCGATGAGATCGAAGTGCGCATCCTCAAGTTCGACCGCGAGCGCTCGCGCGTATCGCTCGGCTTGAAGCAACTGGGTGCGGATCCCTGGCAGGCGATCGCGCGCCGCTACCCGCCGAACACCCGTCTCTTCGGCAAGGTCACGAACATCGCCGACTACGGCTGCTTCGTGGAGATCGAAGAGGGCGTCGAGGGCCTGGTGCACGTCTCGGAGATGGACTGGACCAACAAGAACGTGAACCCGGCGAAGGTGGTGCACGTCGGCCAGGAAGTCGAGGTGATGGTGCTCGACATCGACGAGGAGCGCCGCCGCATTTCGCTCGGTCTCAAGCAGTGCAAGACCAACCCGTGGAAGGAGTTCGCCGAGAACTACAACCGCGGCGACAAGGTGCAGGGCCAGATCAAGTCGATCACCGACTTCGGCATCTTCATCGGGCTGCCGGGCGGCATCGACGGCCTGGTGCACCTCTCGGACATTTCCTGGGACGTGCCGGGCGAAGAGGCGGTACGCAACTTCCAGAAGGGTCAGCAGATCGAGGCGATGGTGCTCACCATCGACCCGGATCGCGAGCGCATTTCGCTCGGCATCAAGCAGCTCGCCAAGGACCCGTTCTCGAGCTACCTCGCGGATCACCCGAAGGGCAGCATCGTCAAGGGCGTGGTGCGCGAAGTGGATGCCAAGGGCGCATTGATCGATCTCGGCAACGGTGTCGAGGGTCAGCTGCGTGCTTCCGAGCTGTCGCGCGATCGCGTGGAAGACGCGCGCACCATGCTCAAGGTGGGCGACGAGGTCGAGGCGAAGTTCACCGGTGTGGATCGCAAGGGCCGCGTCATCGCGTTGTCGATCAAGGCCAAGGAAGCACACGAAGAAGCCGAAGCGGTGCAGAACTACAAGACCGCCACCGACTCCTCTTCAGGCACGAGCCTCGGTGATCTGCTCAAGGAACACATCGGCGGCCAGGACTGAAGCGTTCGCACGGTAAAGGGCCCTGCGCATGACCAAGTCGGAACTGATCGAGATCATCACGGCCAAGCAGAAGCACCTGCCCGCGAAAGACGTGGAGCTGGCGCTCAAGCAGATCCTCGAGATCATGAGCGATGCGCTCGCCCAGGGTGAGCGCATCGAGATCCGCGGATTCGGCAGTTTCTCGCTGCATTTCCGCCCGCCGCGCCAGGGTCGCAACCCCAAGACTGGCGAAGCGGTGGCGCTCGCCGGCAAGTACGTGCCGCATTTCAAGCCGGGCAAAGACCTGCGCGAGCGAGTGAACAACGGCGCGGGCGAGCCGATCCACGACTGACCGACCATTCGCTTACTCGCCACTATCGCAAGTGAGAGGACGCCGTATCCGGGATGTCCTTTCAAGAACGCCGCAAGTACGTCCCTGTAGGCTCCGTGGCCAACGTCCATGTTGGCCACGGTCTTGAAAGGCCATCCCGGACACGGCGTCCCCTTGTTGCGCAAGCCCACGCGCGCTGGCGGCCTGCTTGAAAGGAGCTCCCAGTCAGGGCGGCCTCAAGGCAACGGCTTGTGACGATGGTGGTAGAGTGACGCCCGCTCGAGAGATCGACATGCCGCGCGTCCTCTTCATTCTTGTCTGCTTGGTCGTGTTCTTTGCCGGCGCGGCGCTCGTCGCCGCCAATGCCGGCACGCTCCATGTCGACTTGCTGGTGGCGCAGGTCGACCTGACCCAGGGGCAGCTCATGATCGCGGCGTTCGTTCTCGGCTGGCTGGCCGGTATCGCCTCGGCGTGGCGCTTCGTTCGCAAGCTGACGAGCGAGCGAGCGCAACTGCGCAGGAACCTCCGGCTCGCCGAGGCCGAGATCAAGAACCTGCGGCCGCTGCCGCAAGATCGTGGGTGAGTCCGCGTTCCTGATCGGGGTCGCCACCGTCATCGCCGGGTTCGTGGGCTGGCGGCTGGGCAAGCGCGTGCAGCGTGCCGCCGGGCGTGCCGCGCGGCGCCGTCTGCCGGCGGACTACCTGGCCGGGCTCAACTACGTCATCAACGAGCAGCCCGACCGCGCGCTCGAAGTCTTCACGCGCATGGTCGATGTGAATACCGAAACCGTCGAGATTCACTTCGCGCTCGGGAGCCTGTTTCGCCGCCGCGGCGAAGTGGATCGCGCCATCCGCATTCACCAGGGAATCCTCGACCGGCCCCAGCTCGAGCCCGTGCAACGTGAGCAGGCATTGCTCGAGCTGGCCGTCGACTATCTGCGCGCCGGACTCCTCGACCGGTCGGAAGAGCTGTACCTGAAGCTCACCGAAACGCGCCTGCATCGTCTGACGGCGCTGCGAGCCCTCATCGGCATCTACGAGCAGCAGCATGACTGGACGCAGGCGATCAGCGTCCACCGCGAGCTGCGCTCGAGCGGCGGATTCGTCCAGCCGTCGGCGATCGCACATTACCACTGTGAACTGGCCGAGATCGCGCGCAGTTCCGGACGGGGCGAGGAGGCGCGACGCTTCCTGCGCGAGGCGCGCCGCGAGCAACGCCGTTTCCCGCGCGCAGCCATTCTGCGCGCCGAGATTGCGCGCGATGCCGGTGAGGACACGCTCGCGTCGCGCTTGTTGCTGCTCGCGCTGGAGCGCGAACCGGCACTGCTCCTCGAGGTGCTACCGCGCCTGCAGGCCTGCGGTCAGCGAATGCAGACGCAGGAACCGCTGAACACGGCGATTCTTGCGCTTCAACGCGGGCGGCGCCCGGCGCACGAGGTGGCGAGCGCGCTGATATTGACCGATGTCTTCGAAGAGCCCAGCGCGTTGAGTGCAGTGCGCGAGTACGTGCTGAGCGATGGCCTGCTGCGTGAATTGGCGCAACCACTCGACGTCAGCACCGGGCTCGACGACGACACGTTGCGTCGCGTCGCACGGCTGCTGGGCCGGGTACTCGGGCGCAGCGCGCGTTACCGCTGTGATGAATGCGGTTTCGCGAGCCATGCGTGGTTCTGGCAATGCCCGGGTTGCAAGAGCTGGGACAGCATGCGACCGCAACTCGGCGCCGCCGGTGAACTGGCGGCCGGCGCGGCGGTGACGCACTAGGTACTGCGCCGGCGCCGCGAAACTCGACATTCACGTCTGATTGCCCGGTTCAACGGACGGGCGACCTGCAACACATTGGCGCTCGACTGACGCCGCGTGGCGCGGCGCCAGCTTGCAGCCACTGCACTCAAGGAGGAGTTCCATGAATACGATCATCCGGGCATTCGTGCTCGCCAGCCTGCTGTCAGCGGGTGCCTACGCCGATCCGGTCAACATCAACACTGCCGATGCGCACACCCTCGCCAAGGAACTGAACGGCATCGGGCTGTCACGCGCGCAGGCGATCGTGGAATATCGCGAGAAGAACGGGCCGTTCAAGAGCGTCGATGACCTGGCAAAGGTCAAGGGCATCGGCACCAAGGTCGTTGAGCAGAATCGCGCCAACATGCGCGTTGAAAAAACCGACAAGAGCAAGGCGGCAACGAAGCCAGCCGACAAGACAGCTTCGAGCGAGTAGCGCGCAGCTGCCAGGGCGCGTTCCAGCGCGCGTCAGCTGGAACGCGCCCCGCCGCGCGGTGCCGCGTCCTTCGGGTATCATCCGCGGCACGCTGATCACGGAGCGAGAGTCATGGCGCATTCCAACCCGATCCGCGCTGCGGTATTCCCCGTCGCCGGGCGTGGTACGCGCTTTCTGCCGGCGACCAAGGCCAGCCCCAAGGAAATGCTGCCGATCGTGGACAAGCCGCTGATCCAGTACGCGGCTGAGGAAGCGCTGTCGGCTGGAGCCAGCAACCTCGTCTTCATCACTGGCAGCGCCAAGCGCGCCATCGAGGATCATTTCGATTCGGATCGCGAACTCGAGGCAGCCCTGGAGGCCCAGGGCAAGCACGAGCTGTTGGAGTCGTTGCGCGGCATCCTTCCGTCCTGGGCCAGCTGCGTCTACATCCGCCAGCCGGCGCCGCTTGGCCTCGGGCATGCCGTGCTGTGCGCCAAGCCGGTCGTGGGCCGCGAGCCCTTCTTTGTGCACCTTGCCGACGACCTCATCGACGCCGAGGTGCCGTGCCTGCGGCAGATGGCGACGATCTACGAGGAGCGCAACGGCAGCGTGCTGGGTGTGCAGCAGGTGCCGCGTCACGAGACGGATCGTTACGGCATCGTGGCCAGCGATGCGCGGCAGGGTCGCGTGAGCCGGGTGCACAGCATCGTCGAAAAGCCCAAGCCCTCGGCGGCACCATCGACGCTGGCGGTCGTCGGACGCTACATCCTCACGCCGCGCATCTTCGACAAGCTGGAGGCGACGGGCCGTGGGGCAGGGGGCGAGATTCAGCTCACCGACGGGATCGCGGCACTGTTAGTCGAAGAGCCGGTGTTCGCTTATGAGTTCGAAGGGCACCGCTACGACTGCGGCAGCAAGCTCGGGTACCTGCAGGCGACGGTCGAGTATGCCCTCAACCACTCGAGCCTGGGGCCCGAGTTCGAGAAGTACCTGCTGGATCTGACCGCGTCGCGACGTCCGCGCGGCTGAGGGCGAGTCCGCAGGACGGGCGCCGGGCGCCCGGCCTGCGAACTGGAAGGAAGTTCGACTAGACCTTGCTCGTGACTGTATCCACGGCCGAACTCATCGCATCCGCGGAGTTCTCCACCGCCGTAGTTGCACCCGTTACGGCGCCGGTTGCGCCTTGCTCCATCGCCGCGGTCGCCTCGTTGATCGTCACTGCGGCTTTCTTGATGGCCTTGTGCGCCGTGCGTCGCACGCGACGCGCGGTACGCCGCGTGGCACGCGCGACCTTGCGCGCTGCCCTGCGTGTGCGGCGGGCGACTTTCCTCCCGACCCGGCGCGCAGTGCGGCCGAGCTTCCTGGCGGCGCGGCGCTGACGTCGCTTGGCGACCCTCGCGGTCTTGCGCGCGGTTCTCTTGGAACTACTCTTGCGACGGCGAGATGATTTCTTTGCTGCCATGTCTGACCCCTTTACTTGAATTGCGTAAGGCGGATCGTCCAAATGCGACCGCGGCTGAGGCCGCCGGTCGCGGAAGATGTTGCGAAGTTCGTCGGGCGTTGACGTGCCGGTTGGAATTCTGTGAGCACAGTATCCGCATTCCAGTGTGACTGCGCCAGCGGAAAAATACCGATGAGAGGATGGCTCCGCCGGGAGGACTCGAACCTCCGACCTGGGGATTAACAGTCCCTCGCTCTACCGGCTGAGCTACGGCGGAACCGGAAAGGCGGCGAATTCTCCTTGAGCGAACCGGGGCCGTCAACCGCGGCCCGGCCGCAGATTTACGCCGTCTTGACCCGGTTCACAGCGCCACCAGCGAGGCAACGTCGCATGCGCTCCAGCGCGTCTTCGAGCGTCGCCATGCTGCAGGCGAAGGACAGGCGTACGTGTCCGGGAGCCCCGAACCCGGTACCGGGCACGACTGCAACGCCGCCGTTCTGCAGCAGGTACTCGGCGAAAGCGCCGTCATCCTTGCAGTTGGTCGCAAGCATCGCCTTGCGCACGTCCGCGAACGCATAGAACGTGCCGGCACCCGGGAGGCAACTGACTCCCGGCAGGGTGTTGAGCCCCTGCACGATGAAATCATGGCGGGCCTTGAACTCCTTGTTCATCCGGGCGACGCCGCTCTGATCGCTGTTGAGCGCGACCGTTGCCGCCTTCTGGCTGATGCTCGAGGCGTTCGAGGTCGACTGGCCCTGGATGGTCGCCATGGCCGTGATGACCTCCTGCGGTCCGCCACAATAGCCAAGACGCCAACCGGTCATGGCGTAGGACTTCGAACAGCCGTTGATCGTCACCGTACGGTCATAGAGCTCGGGCACAGCCGTGAGCAGACTGCAGAAGGGCTCCGAGCCCCAGTAAATGTGCTCGTACATGTCGTCGGTGCCGATCACAACGCGTGGATGTGCCAGCAGCACCTTGCCGAGGGCGATGAGTTCCGCGCGGGTGTACGCGGCGCCGGTCGGATTGCACGGGCTGTTCAGCAGGAACAGGCGCGTTTTCGGCGTGATGGCGGCCGCGAGCTGAGCCGCAGTGATCTTGTAGCCCTGTTCCGCGCCCGCAAATACCGTGACCGGCGTGCCGTCGGAGAGCAACACCATGTCCGGGTACGAAACCCAGTACGGTGCCGGGATGATCGCCTCATCCTCGGGATCCAGGATGGCCGCGCAAAGGTTGTAGATCGTCTGCTTGGCACCGCTCGAGACCAGGACCTGCGCGCGCGAGTATTCGAGACCATTGTCGCGCTTGAACTTGCCGATGATGGCGTCCTTGAGCTCGTTGATCCCTTCGACCGCCGTGTAACGCGTGAAGCCCGAACGAATGGCTGCGACCCCGGCATCCTGGATGTGAGTCGGCGTATCGAAGTCGGGTTCGCCCGCGCCAAGACCGATGACGTCGTGCCCCTCGGCCTTGAGGCGCGCGGCGCGCGCAGTCACGGCCAGAGTCGGAGAGGGTTTGACACGCTGAACGCGTCGCGAGACTGGTACACTCACTTTTCACCACCGCGAGATTTGAAGCCGCGCGTATTTTAGGGCTTTCGCCCCGTCCGCGCATCGCGCACTCATGGAAAAGCAACCGCAATTCGAACTCATTGCAGGGTATCGCCCGGCCGGCGACCAGCCCAGCGCGATCGCGCAGCTCGTCGACGGTCTGACGAGCGGGCTGTCGCACCAGACCCTCCTGGGAGTGACGGGGTCGGGCAAGACTTTCACGATCGCCAACGTCATTGATGCCGTGCGGCGACCCACGCTGGTGCTGGCGCACAACAAGACGCTGGCGGCACAACTGTACGGCGAGTTCCGCGAGTTCTTTCCGCACAACGCGGTCGAGTACTTCGTTTCCTACTACGACTACTACCAGCCGGAGGCTTACGTCCCGTCCTCGGACACTTATATAGAGAAGGACGCCTCGATCAACGAGCACATCGAGCAGATGCGCCTGTCGGCGACCAAGGCGCTGCTGGAGCGGCCCGACTCGATCATCGTGGCGACGGTCTCGGCGATCTATGGCTTGGGCGATCCGCAGGCCTACCTCAGCATGGTGCTGCATCTGGTTCGCGGCGAACCGCTCGACCAGCGCAAGCTCCTGCGCCGCCTGGCGGACATGCAGTACACACGCAACGAGCTCGATCTCTCACAGGGCACCTACCGCGTTCGGGGCGATGTCATCGACATCTTTCCGGCGGAGGCTGAGCGCGAGGCGGTGCGGGTGGAGTTGTTCGACGACAAGGTCGAATCGCTGAGCTATTTCGATCCGCTCACGGGCGAGGTGTCCCGCAAGGTGCCACGCCTGACCGTGTTCCCATCAACGCATTACGTAACGCCCAAGGAGCGTCTCACCGGAGCGCTCGACCACATCCGGGAGGAGTTACGCGGCCGCTTGCTGGAACTGCGCACGGCTGGAAAGCTCGTGGAAGCGCAGCGGCTCGAGCAGCGCACGCTCTTCGACCTCGAGATGATGAACGAGGTCGGCTATTGCGCGGGCATCGAGAACTATTCGCGCTATCTCTCGGGACGACAGGCGGGCGAGCCGCCTCCGTGCCTGTTCGACTACTTGCCCCGCAACGCGCTGCTCGTGATCGATGAGAGCCACCAGACGGTTCCGCAGTTGGGGGCAATGTACCGCGGCGACCGTTCACGCAAGGAAACGTTGGTGGAGTACGGCTTCCGGCTGCCTTCGGCGCTGGACAACCGGCCCTTGCGCTTCGATGAATTCGAGCAGCTGGCGCCGCAGGCGATCTTCGTATCCGCGACACCGGGTCCGTACGAGCGGCAGCGTTCAGGTCAGGTCGTCGAGCAGGTCGTGAGGCCGACCGGACTGGTCGATCCGCAGGTGGAGATTCGCCCGGTGCGCACGCAGGTCGACGATGTGCTGTCGGAGATCAGCGTGCGTGTGGCGTTGCAGGAGCGGGTGCTGATCACCACGCTGACCAAACGCATGGCCGAGGATCTGACCGAGTACCTGCACGAGCATGGCGTGAAGGTGCGCTACCTGCATTCGGACATTGAAACGGTGGAACGTACCGAACTCATCCGGGACCTGCGGCTCGGCAAGTTCGACGTGCTGGTCGGCATCAACCTGTTGCGCGAAGGGCTCGACATGCCTGAAGTGTCGCTGGTGGCGATCCTCGACGCGGACAAGGAGGGCTTCCTGCGTTCCGAGGGCTCGTTGATCCAGACCATCGGTCGCGCGGCGCGGAACCTGCGCGGCAGGGCGATCCTGTACGCGGATCAGGTCACCGGGTCGATCGAGCGTGCGGTTCAGGAAACGGAGCGTCGGCGGCGCAAGCAGATCGAGTACAACGAGCATCACGGCATCACGCCGCGTGGCATCGTGAAATCGGTGACCGACATCATGGAGGGCGCACGCGCGGAACCGGCGAGCCGCGAGCCGCGTGTTGCCGACGCCGGCACGCGCTACGAACGGATGGCGCCGGACCAGATCCTCAAGCGCATCAAGAAACTCGAGCAGGAGATGTTCCGCCTCGCGCGCAATCTCGAGTTCGAGCAGGCTGCGAAGATCCGCGACGAGATCGCCCGGCTGCGCAAGGCCGAACTGGGGCTGCCCGACAGCATGGCCGGCTAGTTGCTTGCGCCGCCCGGGGCCGTTCAGTATCTTTGGCGCCCCTTTTTTGACAGGACGGGCGCGTAGCTCAGCGGTAGAGCATCGCCTCGACAAGGCGAGGGTCGCTGGTTCGATCCCAGCCGCGCCCACCAGAAAGACGAAGGGCGGCTCTCGTGCGGGAGCGCCCTTTTTTTATTGCGAGTGATCCGCAGACGATGCCAGTCATCACCTTGCCCGATGGCAGTCAGAAGCACTTCGACCGACCGGTAACGGTGGACGAGGTCGCGGGCAGCATTGGCGCGGGCCTGCGGCGCGCGGCGCTCGCCGGCAAAGTCAATGGCAGGATCGTTGACACCTCGTTCGTGATCGCTGACGACGCGCAGCTCAACATCGTCACCGATCGGGACCCGGAAGGACTCGAGGTGATCCGCCATTCGACCGCACACCTGCTGGCGCAGGCCGTGAAGCAGTTGTTTCCGGATGCACAGGTGACGATCGGACCGGTGATCGAAGACGGTTTCTATTACGACTTCGCGTTCAAGCGGCCGTTTACGCCGGAGGATCTGGCCGCGATCGAGGCGCGGATGCGCGAGATCGCGCATGCGGACCTCAAGGTGAACCGCACCGTCATGGCACGCGACGCGGCGGTCGACTTCTTCCGCAAGCAAGGCGAGGTCTACAAGGCTGAGATCATCGCCTCGATTCCCGCGGACGAGGAAATCAGCCTGTATGGGCAAGGCGATTTCATCGACCTGTGCCGCGGGCCGCATGTTCCGAGTACCGGCAAGCTCAAGGCGTTCAAGCTGATGAAGGTCGCGGGCGCCTACTGGCGCGGTGATTCACGCAACGAGATGTTGCAGCGGATCTACGGCACCGCCTGGGCGGATGAGAAGTCGCTGAAGGAATACCTGCACCGGCTCGAGGAAGCGGAGAAGCGCGACCACCGTCGCATCGGCAAGGAACAGGACCTGTTCCATTTCCAGGAAGAGGCGCCGGGCGCCGTCTTCTGGCATCCGAAGGGCTGGACAGTGTTCCAGGCCCTTATCCGTTACATGCGCGAACGGCAGGCAGGGGCGGGCTTCACCGAGGTGAATGCGCCCGAGATGATGGACGTGAGCCTCTGGCAGCAGTCAGGCCATCTCGAGAAGTTCGGCGAGAACATGTATCTGACGCGCACGCCCGATGAGCGCGTGTATGCGATCAAGCCGATGAACTGCCCGGGCCACATCCAGATCTTCAAGCACGGATTGCGCAGCTACCGGGAGCTGCCGGTGCGCCTCGCCGAGTTCGGCAAGCTGCATCGTTACGAGCCCTCGGGTGCGCTGCACGGGCTGATGCGTGTGCGAGCGTTCACCCAGGACGACGCACACATTTTCTGCACAACCGAGCAGGTCGCCCCCGAATCGGCGGCGGTGATCAACCTGCTGATGTCGATCTACAGGGATTTCGGCTTCGATGAAGTCCGTGTGAAGTTCGCGGATCGGCCGCCGCAGCGCGTCGGCGACGACGCCACTTGGGACCGCGCTGAATCGGCGCTGCGCGCCGCGGCGCAGGCCGCGGGGATCACCTGCGAACTCAACCCGGGCGAGGGGGCCTTTTACGGACCGAAACTCGAATTCGTACTGCGCGATGCGATCGGCCGCGATTGGCAGTGCGGGACGCTGCAGGTGGACCTCAACATGCCCGGTCGACTGGGCGCAACCTACATCGGCGAGGACAGTCAGAAACACACGCCGATCATGTTGCACCAGGCCATTTTCGGATCGCTCGAGCGCTTCCTGGGGATCCTGATCGAGCATCACGCGGGCCGCTTGCCCAGTTGGCTCGCGCCGGTGCAGGCCGTCGTTCTCAATATCACGGAGAAACAGGCGCAATACGCGCGACACGCCACTGAAATCCTGAAAAATCAGGGGCTTCGGGTCGAAACAGATTTGCGAAACGAGAAGGTGGGCTTTAAAATCCGCGAGCACACGTTGCAGCGCATCCCGTACCTTCTGGTGGCGGGTGATAGGGAAGTCGAATCGAACTCTCTGGCCGTGCGCACGCGCAACGGGAAAGACCTCGGAACGATGCCGCTCGATGAGCTCGCTCAGCGTCTGTCCCGCGAAGTCGCGAGCCGCGGCCGAACTGTTTTGGAGGATTGAAGTATCGCGACAGCTAAGCGCGTCAGGCGCAATGAAGAGATCTCCGCTCCGTCGGTGCGCGTCATAGACGCTGATGGCGGTCAGGCCGGAGTGATGACCCGCAACGAGGCCCTGCAGATGGCCACTGCGGCGGAACTGGATCTGGTCGAAGTCTCGCCGACTGCCGAACCTCCGGTGTGCCGCATCATGGACTTCGGAAAATACTTGTTCGAGCAGAACAAGAAAGCCCATTCCGCGCGGCGCAAGCAGAAAACGATACACATCAAGGAAGTGAAGTTTCGACCGGGGACCGAGGAGGCTGACTACCAGGTCAAGCTGCGCAACCTCGTCAGGTTCCTGTCCGAAGGCGACAAGGCCAAGGTGACGTTACGTTTCCGCGGCCGAGAAATGGTGCATCAGGACATCGGACGCAAGCTCCTCGATCGCGTGCAGCAGGACCTGGCAGGACATGCCATGGTCGAGCAGCAGCCGCTGATGGAGGGCAAGCAGATGGTGATGCTGTTTGCACCGAAAAAGAAGTGAGCGATCGCCCGGTCCCCCGGCGGGACCGTTGATCGCACCGCCCGTAGCGGCGGCGCGCCGGTGATTCGGAGCGC
>Ga0126377_10001018_pt1 | contig 17994 bp, 14 predicted proteins | sample PanSoiMetPlot_22_FD_92647 | JGI IMG/M metagenome (GOLD analysis project Ga0126377, IMG submission 92647) | Tropical forest soil microbial communities from Panama - MetaG Plot_22 | ecosystem: Environmental > Terrestrial > Soil > Tropical forest > Bulk soil | place: Panama | collected 2016-02-17 | reverse complement strand
CGGCATCGCGCTGTTCCGGCTCGGCGCGCTGGTGCGGCGGCGCATGAACGTGTCGAGCGAGGCGCGACCCTATCTCTTCGACCTGCGCGAGAAGATCAATGAAAGCGTGCACCTCGCGATCCTTGACGAGACCGAGATCATGTACGTGTACAATCTGGAGGGTACGCACGCGATCCGCATGCGCTCCGACATCGGGGTGCGCAAGCCGGCCTATTGCACGGCGGAGGGCCAGGCCATCCTGGCGTTCCAGTCCGACGACTTCGTCGAGCGCGTGATCGCCGCCGGCCTCACGGCGCGTACGCCGAAGACCATCACCAGCGCGGAGAAATTCATCAAGGAGCTCGCCACCACCCGCCAGCGCGGCTGCGCCATCGAGGACGAGGAGAGCGAGCTCGGCATGATCTCGATAGCGGCGCCGATCCGCGACGATTCCGGCGACGTGGTCGCCGCCGTCGGCATCGCCGGCCCGGTGACGCGGCTGTCGAAGAAATCGATCGCGACCGTCATGCCGCACGTGATCGCCACCGCCGACCAGGTCTCGGTGCGGCTCGGCTATCGCAGGTAGCCTCTGCGATCCGCAGGCCGAACCCTCGACCCGTCAACGAAGAGTCCAGTGCATGTCCAATCGTATCGATCTTTGCAGCACCGATGAAATCGCGCCCGGCAATGTGCTGCGGGTCGAGGCGGCGGGCCTTGCATTGGCTGTGTTCAACGTGGACGGCGAGTTCTACGTTACGGACGACCAGTGCACCCATGGTCCTGGCCTATTGTCGGAGGGTTTCGTGGAGGGTGACGTCGTCGAGTGCAACTTCCACAATGGCCAGTTCAACATCCGCACCGGCGCGGTGGTATCGCCGCCCTGCATGGTGCCGATCAAGACCTACAAGGCCGTCGTCGAGAATGGCCGGGTCCTGATCGAGGAGGAATAGAACCGGAGACGCAAAGGGAGGGCAGCAATGAAAGTGCTTTGTACCAACGGTCTCAAGACCGTGATGCTCGACCTCGCGCCCGCGTTCGAGCGCAAGACCGGAACCAAGCTCACCATCACCTGGGGGTCGGCGAACGGGCTCATGAAAGAGCTCGACGCCGGCGCGGGTGCCGATCTCGCCATCCTCACCGCCGAGGCGATCGACGACCTGATCAAGCGCGGCAAGGTGGTCGGCGGCAGCCGCGTCGATCTTGCCCGCTCGGGCATCGGAATCGCGGTGCGCAAGGGCGGCAGGAAACCCGACATCGGCACTCCCGACGCGCTGAAGCAGGCCTTGCTCGCAGCCAAGTCGGTCGCCCATTCCAAGACCGGCATGAGCGGTATCTACTTTCCCACCGTGCTGGCGCGGCTCGGCATCGCCGACGCGATGAAGTCCAAGATCGTGATGCCGGACCCCGGGACGCCGGTCGGCGAGGTGGTGGCCAAGGGCGAGGCCGAGATCGGCGTGCAGCAGATCAGCGAGTTGCTGCCGGTCGCCGGCGTCGACGTCGTCGGGCCGCTCCCCGCGGAGCTGCAGAAGATCACGATTTTCTCCGCCGGCCTGCTCACGGCCGCGAAAGACCCCGACACCGCCAAGGCCGTGGTGAAATTCGTGGCGGCGGAGTCTCCGCCGCTGCTGAAGGGGAAGGGCCTGGAACCGGCGTAGGGGTCGGCGTAACCTTCCCGACAACAATAATCTCGTCGGGAGGACGTCATGTGGTTGAAAGCTTTTGCCGCCGGCTGCGTCGGTGCCGTTCTGATGGGAAGCGCCGTGAGTGCCGCGGAGGTCACCGTCATCGCATCCACCGCCATGCGCGAGGTGATGGACGAGCTCGTTCCCATGTTCGAGCGCGCCAGCGGCCACAAGGTCGCGATCAGCTTCCTGTCGGGCGCGGTGCTGCCGGTCAAGATGAAGGAGGGTGCGCAGGCCGACGTGGTCGTGACCACGCCCACGACCATCGACGACCTCGTGGCGGCGGGCAAAGTGGCGGCCAATACCCGCGTCGATTTCGTGCGCTCCGGCGCCGGCGTCGCGGTACGCTCCGGTGCGCCCAAGCCCGATGTGAGCACGCCCGAAGCGTTCAAGAACGCGCTGCTCGCCGCCAAGTCGGTGGGCTACAGCCAGGGCCCAAGCGGCGTGCATTTCATGAGCGTGCTGACGCAGCTCGGCATCGCCGATCAGGTCAAGGCCAAGGGCGTGGTGCCGCCCCTCGGCCAGCGCGTGGGCGCGCTGGTTGCCAAGGGCGAGGCCGAGATCGGCGTGCAGCAGATCACCGAACTGTTGCAGATCCCCGGAATCGATTTCGTGGCGCCGTTGCCGAAGGAGCTGCAGGCCAACATTGTCTACGCAACGGCGACGCCGACCTCGGCCAAGGAGCGGGACGGTGCGGCGGCGTTCGTCAAGTTCCTCTCGTCCGAGCCGGCGCTGCCGGTGATCAAGAAGGTCGGATTGGAGCCGATCTAGTTAGACTGCTCACCGGTGCTGGGTGATGGTATCGACCAGCGCCAGACGGCCCTTCTTCACCTCGGCGATCGCGCGTTCGAGCGCGGGCCGGATGTCCTGCGGCTTGTCGATCGGCCCTTCGCCCCAGCAACCCATGGAGCGTGCCAGCGCGGCGAAGTCGGGCTCCGGCCCGAACAGGTCCATGCCGATATGGGCCTTGGCCTCGTCGGTGCCGCGCAGCCGCGCCATGCGGATCTGGTGCTCCCAGTCGTTATAGTAGGCGCGGTTGTTGTGCATCACGACCAGCATCGGGATCTGGTACTTGGCGGCGATCCAGAGCGCGCCGGCGTCGAACATCAGATCGCCGTCGGGCTGGATGTCGACCACGATCCGCCCGGTGCCCTTGTGGGCGAGCGCGACGCCGAGCGAGATGCCGATCTGGGTCGACGTGCCGAGCTCGACGCCGGGATGGCGGTAGGGCTTGTCGAAATCCCAGAGCTTGCGCACCTGCTGCTTGAGATTGTTGGCGGTGAGCACCCAGTCCTCGTCCTTGATCACGTCCCAGACTTCGAGCGCGAGGCGTGAGAAGGTAATCGGCGAGGCGTCCCAGTTCCTGCGCGCCTCCTCCTGCCATTTCGCCCAGACCTCGTCGTGGCGTTTTCCGATAGCCACCTTGCGCTCGGCGATGCGGCGGGCGAGCTTGGCGTCCCCGGCGATGCGCTCCTTGCAGAGGCGGGTGAGCTCGGGGATGCCGAGCGCGGTGTCGCCCAGCGCCCGGATCGAGCAGGGCTGCATGCGGCAATAGTCCATCGCCCATTTGCTGATGTTGAGCTCGGCGAAGCCGATCTCGACGAAGTCGCACGACGGCGGCGTGATCTGCTCGCGCGTGCGCTTGGCGCTGTTGAGCTCGGTGAGCTGCTTTTCCCAGTCCTTGACGTCGAGGCCGACCACGAGATCGGTGTGCCGCAGCGAGTCCTTGTCCATGCTGAGGCAGAGCGGGTGCTTGTTGGGAAAGTTGAGTGCGTTGTTGACGTCCCAGACAGCGGCGCCGGCCGTCTCGGCGAGCGCGACGATGCTCTCGAAGCCGCCGGCGCGCCGTCCGGCATATTCCGCCAGCAGCATCGGGTGCTCGGCGGCGAGAAGCTTGTCGGCGATCGCAGCGATCGCCGCGGGGTCGGGCGCCAGCGGCGCCGGCGTCGCGGCGGCGCCGGCGGGCGGCAATGCCACGTCGGAGGCGAGCGGCGCCTCCTGCAGCGCGGCGTCGTAGCACATGTAGACCGGGCCTTGCGGCTGCGTGGTCATGATCGAATAGGCGCGGGCGAAGCTCTCCGGCACGCCCTCGATCGAGGTCGGCTGGTAGTCCCATTTCACGTAGTCGCGGATGGCGTTGCCCTGCACCAGCGCGGTGTGCGTCCAGTCGATGTGCGGGCGGCGCTTGGCCTCGTCCATCGGGCCGGTGGCGCCGATGATGAAGATCGGCACGCGGTCGAGATAGGCGTAGTAGATCGCCATGCAGGCATGCAGCAGGCCGACCAGGTCGTGCAGGATCACCGCCATCGGCTTGCCGGTCGCCTTGGCGTAGCCGTGCGCGATCTGTACGGCGATCTCCTCGTGCTGGCACAGCATCATCGGCGGCTCGTTGCCGCCGTAATTGACCAGCGAGTCGTGCAGGCCGCGGAAGCTGGCGCCGGGATTGAGCGTGATGTGGGGGAAGCCGTAGCGCTTGATCAGGTCGACGATGACGTCGGACTGCCAGCCGCGGTAGTTCTTGTTGACCGTGGGCTGCGAGCGCCCCGCCTGTTCCTGCATCGACGCGCCCCTTTCGATCAACCTAGTGCCGAATGAATTCTGCGGCCTTGTCCGCGAGCGCCTTGGGCGTCTGCAGGATATCCTTGACCAGCTTCTCGACGTCGGCGCCGGAGACCGGATTGATCTCGAGCTGCGACTTCTCGGCGTCGGAGAGAAAATCGGGATCCTTCATCGTGTCCATGAACGCCTTGCGCAGCGCCTCGGCGCGGTCCTTGGGCACGTTCGGCGGCGCGAGGTAGGGCCGGCCCATCACTTGGCGTGCGAAGATCAGCCTGAAGATCTGCTGCTGGTCCTCGGTCTTGGCGAAATCCATGATCAGCGGAACGTCGGGCAGGCCGGGATGCTTGTCGAGCGAAAGCTGCGCCAGCACGGTGATCGACTTGTCGTCGACCCAGCGCTTGTGGGTCGCCAGCACGCTCGACCACGACCAGCCGCAGCGTCCCTTCACCTCGCCGCGCTCCATGGCGAGCGTGACATCGTTGCCGCCGGGATAGCCGGTCACGACCTTGAACTTGGTGCCGAGCACGCCGTTGACGATGCGCGGGAACTGGTCGGTGTCGGCGGCCTGGCCGGTGCCGCCGACGATCAGTTCCTTCGTCATGACGTCTTCCAGCTTGGTGATGCCGCTCGTCTTCCAGGCGACGCAGACGCTGACCTCGTTGTTGGCGCTGCCGACCCAGGTGAACTTGTCGGCCTGGAATTGCGCGCCCTTGGAGCCGAGCAGCGGATCGAAGGCGGTGCCGCGGCCGAAGGTGGCGATCGCCGTGCCGTCCTTCGGGCCGACATTGTAGATCCAGTTGGCAAGCCGCAGGCTGCCGGCGCCTTCCATGTTCTTCGGGATGATGGTCGGGTTGCCGGGGATGTGCTTGCTCAGATGGCGGGCAAGCACGCGGGCATAGAGATCGTAGGCGCCGCCGACGCTGTAGCCGATATAGAGCTCGACGTTGCGGCCCTTGTAGAACTCCGCGGGCGATTGCGCGAAGGCGAGCGATACCGGCGAAAGTACGAGAACGGCGGTCGCAACGGCGCGCGTCCAGGTGTCATGACGCATCACGCACTCCTTAAGTCGCCCCTCGGTCTGCTTACTTCTGCCCGGGCTCATAGCCCGGCGCGTTCTCCACCTGGTCGAACCAGTCGAAGCCCATCTCCTTGACCATGCGGTTGCTCATCATGATCAGCCGCGCCTCGCTGGTGGCGAAGTGCTGGTGGGTGGTGAAGGGCGGGATGTAAATGTAGTCGCCGGCCTTCCACTCGAACTTCTTCGGCACCTCGGCCCACTCCCATTTGAAGGCCTCGAGGCAATCGAACTTCATGTCCCAGTGCAGGTCGTAGCCGGAGCCTTCGACCACGAAGATGACCTCCTCCCACATGTGCCGGTGCTTGCCGGAGCGCTCGCCGGCCTTGAGGAACTGCATATAGGCCTCGACGCAGCACTCGCGCGTGTTCAGGCGGTGGTGGACCAGATGCTTGATCAGGCCGTCGGGCGAATGCTCCCACGGCATGTCGTCGGCTTTCACCACATTGGTCAGCGTCTCGTAGTGCTCGCGGAACGTCTTCGAGGCCGCGATGTCGTCGGCGTGGAAGGTGCAGGTGGCGGACCCGGAATGGGCGGGGCCTTTGTCCTGGAAGGTCGTCATGTGCTGTGCTCCGCGCCCCTCACAGATCGGCCGGTGGCTTGTAGCTGTCCTGTCCGGGCGGTAGTTGGTCCGGCGGCCATTCCACGATCTTCTGGAATAGGAGATGCATGAACAGGAACAGCGGCTTCGCCTTGAACACCAGGAGGATCGCCTCCTCGTTCGGATCGTCGTTGAAGTGCTGATGCACGCAGCCGTTCTCGACGATCATCACGTCGCCGGCCTTCCACGGAATATGCCGGCCGTCGTGCACGTCGTGGCCGCGGCCCTTGAGCACGTAGAACACCGCGCTGTTGAGATGGCCGTGCTTCTGGCCATAGGCGCCGGGCGCATAGGCCTCGATGTGCGACTCCATCGACTGGATGATGGTGGTGGCCTGCGGGCTGATCACGCTCTTGCCGAATTGTCCCGGGCCGCCCTTCCAGGGCACCTCCTGCGAGGGGTAGACGCGCTTTTCCTCGAGCAGCGCCTTGTAGAGGTGGCTGTAGGTGCCTTCGAGCGCGCGCACGAAGGTTCGCTTCTTCGCCCAGCGCTCCCACTTCTCGTGCTTCTTCTCCTCGGCGTATTCGTCGGGCTGGTTGTGGCCGATGCCCGGCCGCGCCTGCTCGTACATTCCGGTCATTCCGGCGCCTCCTTCGCAGCGGCTGCGCTCGCGCGACGCTCTACCGCTCGTGTCAAAGCGGGGCTTTTCATGTGCGCTGTCATTACGAGATTACGCGGGCACGCGCAACGCGGTGTGCGCCGGCTCGTTTCTCCTGGCGGAACAATCGGGAGCGTGTATGAGTCGTAGCGACGCTCACGCCCGCTTGCGGGCTTTCGACTTCGGCGCGGCGCGCGTAGGCTTGGCGGCGCGCTTCGCGCTCGGCAGTCCCGCGGTGCGCGGTCGTCCGACCTCGGCGAGGCCCTTCATGCGGGGAAGGCCGGCGGCCGCCCACATCGCTTCCGCTTTCTGCAGCCGCGTCACCCAATATTCCCAGGCGCGCTCGACGCCGCGCGTGCCGAGATTGTGGCCGCCGCATTTCTCCACCTCGCCCGGCGAGAGCGGCCCGAGCGTCCCGATCGCCATGGCGCGCAGCTGCAGCTCGGCATTGCGCGTGGTGTAGATCGAGCGGAAGACGCATTCGCGCACCGAGTTCCCGGCGAGCGAGGCGCCGTGGCGGCGCAGCAGCAGCATGTAGTGTGAGCCGAGCGCGCGCGCGTGCGAGGCACCTTCTTCCGGCGTTCGCACCAGCAGATTGGTATCGCCGAATTCATCCCGGCTGTCCCAGAACGGCACCTTGCCGCCGAGCGTGCCGCCGAGGTGAAAGAGCGGCACGAGCTCCACGCCGGTGGCGCAGAACGGCAGCACCGCCGGGGCATGGTGGTGACACACGGAATGGATGTCCGGCCGCGCTTTGTAGATTTCACCGTGGATCACCATCTCGCTGTAAAGCCGCACCTTGGTTGGCACGACCGGCTCGGAATCGAGCGTCATCTCCAGGATGTCGGACGGCTCGACCAGCTCCGACGCGCGATGGCGGGAAATAAAATAGTGGTTGGGATCCTTCGGATTGCGCGCGCTGATATGGCCAAAGGCATCGATAATGCCCTCGTTGGCGAGGATGCGGTTGGCGACGGCGAGCTCGTGCCGCAGTTCGGCGAATTGGTCGGCCATGGGGGTGGTCTCTCAGTTGCGATGGTGGCGATATAGGCGAATAGCGAGTAGCGAGCGACTATTCGCTACTCACTATTCGCCACTCGCTGCTTCAGCATCCGATCTTGCCGAGGATATCGGCGAATTTTTCCTTCACCTTCTGCGCCAGCTCGGGGCTGGCGCGCGCGACCATCGGGAAGTCCTTCAGCCGCTCATAGGGTCGGCAGGCGTCGATGATGGCGCGCGAATTGGTCGAGCTCGCCTTGTCCAAGAGCGGATCGAGCGGCCCCGACCAGGCGCGGCGCACGAACTCGATGTCGCTTGCGGGATCGCAGCGCGTGCACATCGCCCACATCACATCGAACAGGTCGGTGGGGTCGACGTCGTCGTCGACCACCACCACGAAGCGGCCGAGATAGGACGCGGACTGGCAGCCGGCCGCCAGCAGGCCGGCCTGCGTGGCGTGGCCGGGATAGGCCTGCTTGATGGCGATGACGTTGAACATGCGCGCGCCGCCGAACTCGTGCACCCAGACGCCGGTGACGCCGGAAAGGCCCGCGCGCTCGACCTCGTCCCAGATCATGCCGGCCTTCATCACGCATTTGCTGAAGGAGAAGTCCGATGGCGGACGCATCGGCGAGGCGATGCCGAGGATCGGATCGTTGCGGTAATAGACGCGCTTGACCTCGACGACGGGCTGCTCGCTCGGGCTCGAGGCGTAGTAGCCGGTGAACTCGCCGAACGGTCCTTCCTTGGCCTTGACGTTCTCGATCATCTCGCCTTCGAGCACGATCTCGGCATGCGCCGGCATTGGCAGCCCATGCAGCTCGCTCACCACCACGTCATATGGCTCGCCGCGATGGCCGCCGGCGTAGTCGTATTCGGACAGTCCGAACTTGAGCTCGTTGCCGCCGGCGAGGAACAAGAGCGGATCGTGCCCACAGGAGATCAGTACCGGACAGGGCTTGCCGGCACGGAAATATTTCTCGCGGATTTGCCGCCCGTGCTTGCCCGGCGAGATCCACAGCGAGACGTGGTTCTTGTCCTGCACCATGACGCGGTAGGTCGCGCCGTTGACCCAGCCATCGTCGGGATCGCGCATGATCACGAGGTCGTCGGTGCCGATGTAGCGGCCGCCGTCGTGCTCGTGCAGGAACGGCACCGGGAATTTCAGCACGTCCACTTTGCCGTCGCGGTCGACGTTCTCGAGCACCGGCCCCTTCGCCACGGTCCTGGGCGCGATCGGCCGGTGGGTCTTCATGCGGTCGCGATAGGCGCGCACCACGTCGAGCGGATTGCTGGGGACCGGCAGCCCGAGCGTAATCGCCAGCCGCTTCGACGAGTTGGTGGCGCCGGAGAGAAGTCGCATGCCTTTCGGGTAACCTGGTACGTCCTCGAACAAGATCGCGGGAGGCTCGGGCCGGGCGTGGTTCACGATCTCGGCGAGCGTGCCCATTTCCAGCTTCCAGTCGGCGCCCTTGATGCGCACGATCTCGTCGGCGCGCTCGGCGCGCGCGATGAACTCGCGCAGATCCTCATGCGGGCGGTCATAGGCGTTGAAGCTTTGGGTTTGGGCTTTTTCCAGCACCGGCGTTTCCTGATCATGGTCGGCGTCGTTAACGCTGTATTGTGAGCGTGGCGCTGCCATCTTGCAACGTGCTTCCCCGCCGTCGAGCAGGTGGATAAGCTTGGCGTAAACAAGAATAAAGCACAGGGAGGGTCACGATGGCTTTCGTGCGCGCCGCCGCGCTCTGCGCGATGCTCGCGGTCGCCGGGCCGAAGGCTTTCGCCGACGATCCTTTCTACCGGGGCAAGCGGCTCACCCTCCTGATCAACTTCGCGTCGGGCGGCCCGACCGACATCGAGGGGCGCCTGTTCGCCAAGCACCTTGCGCGTCACGTCGATGGCCAGCCCAACATCGTGATCCAGAACATGGAGGGCGCCGGCGGCATCGTCGGCGCCAAGTATCTCGGCGAGGTGGCGCCGCGCGACGGCAGCATCGCCGGCTACTTCACCGGCACCGCGTTCATGTACGCGCTCGATCCCGAGCGCTTTCGCGTCGACTTCAAGACCTACGAGTTTGTTGCAACGCAGGCCGGTACCACCGTGCATTTCGTGCGCACCGACGTGGCGCCCGGGATGAAAGAGCCGACCGACATTGCCAAGGCGCAGGGTCTGATCCTCGGAGGCTTGAGCGTCGATACCCCGAAGGACCTGCGGCTGCGGCTCGCCATGGACATGCTGGGCGTGCCGTTCAAATACGTCACGGGCTATCGCTCGAGCCCGTCGGCGCGGCTGGCGTTCCAGCGCGGCGAGATCAACTTCTTCTCGGAATCGCCGCCGAGCTACCGCGGCGTGGTCGATCCGACCTTGGTGAAGACCGGGCAGGCGATGCCGGTGTTCTACGACGCCGGCTTCGACGGCAAGGATTTCTTCATTCCGGATCCGGTGAAGGACCTGCTGCTCATGAATTTCCATGAGCTCTACCGGAAGATCAAAGGGACGATGCCGTCGGGTGAATACTGGGAGATCTACAAGGCGATCATCAGCGCCGATGGCATCATCCAGCGCATGATCGTGATGCCGCCTGCCGCGCCACAGCCCGCGATCGAGGCCCTGCGCGCGGCGATCGCGCGCGTCAACGTCGACAAGGTCTATGCGGAAGAGGCGGAAAAGACCTTCGGCTTCGTGCCGCAATGGGCGGCCGGGCCCGACACACCCAAGGTGGCGCAGACCGCGCTCAGCGTGCCAACGCAGGTGCGGTCGTTCCTCACGGACTACATGAAAAATTTACCGAAATAGCTCCGATGCGAGCGAAGTGTGAAGTACGTCGCACATCATCGCGCGACTTACGAGTAGTCAATGCTTGACAGAATCGTGCAACAATAGATAGAATATTCTGGTTGCATATATCTTAGGTAGTAGTAGGTAGCAGACGGACGGCCAAGGGGCGCAACATGTTGCCGGGTCACCCTTCCAACCCGTTCGCTGGCATGGCCCTCGATTATTTGATTGGGACGGATGCCGGAGGGAACGGCCGAACCGGGCGCGTGCTCGAGGTCGCCTACGATGTTGATGACGTACCATCACTTGGTCCCTCGGTCGCCTACTGCAATCTGTTTGACGAGAAGGATTCCGGCCGATTCCCGCCGTATCGCGCCAAGACCGACACGGCGGAGGAATTCGATGAGGGCGTGCCTGACGCCAACGGACCGGGGTTTATTGCCAACATCAACGAGCAGCTGACGCGCCGTAAGAACAGCGGCTTCCGGTTCATCGAGTGGGACAATCCAGACGCTTACGCAGTCGCCGACGTGGTGCGCGCCGTGGCAATGGCCGAAAGCCAAGGCCTCGGCGTCGTTGCCAAGAATCCGGGTTTGATGCAGAGCGATCCTACCCCCTATGTCGCGCATCCGAATGTCTACGGCATCATCGTCGAGAAGGATGCCGGCACTCCGACAGAGATGGACGTGCTGCGGCGCAAGGCCGGCAAGCCGAATTTGCCGGTATGGTTTGTGAGCTTCGAGGACGGCCGCGACTGGGCAACGCGAACGGCGCAGGCGATCACATCCTCTCGGTTCGTCAACATGGGCGTGACCTATTCGCGCGAAGGCGAATACGAAAACTCCGAGGATGTCCTCGCGCCGATCGCAGATGGACCGCCGGACATCCCCTCGACCACGCAACCCTCGACCACGCAGCCCTCGACCACGCAATCCTCGGCCGGCAACCCCTTGCTGCTGCTGCTCCTCGCCCTCGCCACGCTCTCCAAGGAGACACGAATAGCCGACGATTCCGTACAGCCGGCGCAAGGCCTCGATTTCTTTCGGCTGTTGTTGCCAATGTTGCTGCAATCGGCGTTGAGCGGAAAGCAGATCGATATCGGGCAGCTCTTGAGCGCGATGCTAACCGGCCAGGTGCCGGCTCCTGCGGCGCCGGCGCCACAACCGATATCGCGGCAGTCGACGGATCTCACCACGCTGCTGCTCCCGTTGCTCATCCAACGGCTGACCGGCACGCTCCCACCCGGCGCGGCGCAAGCTGCGCCAGCGCAGTCTGCGGACAGGCCTGGGACGGAATCGACGGCACCGGCAATCCAGAAGCCGAGCGTGCAACTGAGCGCTGCCGGGCTCGCATTGACCTCCATCCTGCAGACGATCGGCATCATCGGAACGCCATTCGGCGCGGGCACGCAGCCTACGACCGCGGGAACGCTGGCGACCCTCATCCCCATCCTCACCGGTGCAATCGGAATGACCGGCGGCTTCGGCTCGTTGCTGAGCTTTGGACGCGGTGGGGCCGCTGGCAAAGGTACATAGCCGCCAGCGCAGGACGCGTTGTCCGCGCAACCGGCCGGAAAAGGTTTGAGCAAGCGGATTCGAAGGTCAACGATCGAGAGAAAGATCCATGCCCCAAATGAACCCCTGGATCAACGACGCGCGGGCCGACATCGGAAAATATCACGACGGCCCCGATGTGCCGATGCTGGCGATGCGGGTCGCCAGCCATTTCCCCGACCTCGAGCCCTATTGCAGACTCGCCAATGATGACACCGAGTGGTGCGGCATCATGATTGCCGAATGGCTGTCTCGCCACGGCATCCGTCCGCCCTACACGCCGCCCGGCAACAACGTTGGCAGCTTCATGTTTGCCGACAGCTGGGCGGACATCGGCTGGGGCACTCACGTTCCGCTGGGCCAGGAGCAGCCCGGCGATATCGCGGTCTTTCGAACTCCGCATCATGTGACGATGGTCGCCGGCAATGGTCGATATATCGGCGGCAACCAAAGCAACACCGTGACCGAAACGTCGTTCAACCGGGCGGGCTTGCGAGCCGTCATCCGTCCGCCAGCTCCCGGAGAGATGCCACTGCAAAAGAAGCCGCAGCAGCCGGAGTCGGCTCCGGTTCCTCTCAATCCCGCGATGTCGAATTTCAGAAAGTGCCTGCCGCTCCTGCTCGAGCATGAAGGCGGCAACGATGATGATCCGCGCGATCCGGGCGGGCGCACGTCGCGCGGCATCCTGCAGCGCGAATGGGATGTCTGGCGGCAGTCGCATCCGGGTCTGCCGTCGGATGTCTTTCAGGCGCCGCAGGATCAGGTCGAGGCGATCTACAAGCAAAAATATTGGGATGCGCTGCGCTGCGACGAGCTGCCGTCCGGCGTCGACTATGCCGTCTTCGATTACGGCGTGAACTCCGGCATTGGCCGTGCTGCGAAAGTGCTGCAACGCCTGGTCGGCGCCGGTGTTGATGGAGAGATCGGCCCTGAGACGATCGGCGCGACCTTGCGTGTCGATCCGAAAACGCTCGTGGGACAAATCTGCGATGAGCGCATGGCCTTTCTGCAGGGCCTGAGTACCTTTCCGACATTCGGCAGAGGCTGGACCCGCCGCGTGTCGGAGGTCCGCGCGGCGGCAGAGACGATGGCCGCTACGCCGAAGCCGCGCCCGCCGGACCAGACGCCTTCGCCGGACCGGCCGGCGCCGGGTCAGCATTCATTGCTGATGGTTCTTCTCATGTTGCTTCTCAAGGACAGGATGGCCGGCGGTACCGGGACGATTCCGGGGACGCCCCCCGGTTCGGCGTTGGGTGATCAGGGCAAGGTGCTGTTGCCGCTCCTCCTGCAATCGGCGCTGAGCGGGAAGCAGATCGATATCGGGCAGCTCTTGACTGGGCTGCTGACCGGCCAATTGCCGCCGCAGCAGCCAACATCGCCGCCGCGGCCCCCCGATCCCCTCGCGCTGTTGCTGCCGCTGCTCATGGAGCGGCTAACCGGCAAGACCGTGCCCGGTGCAGTAGCGTCGGGGTCCATGACGACCACCGGTACGGCGTCGACGGAATCGACAGCGCCGGCAATTCAGAAACCGAGCGTGCAGCTCAGCGCTGCCGGCCTCGCGGTTACCTCCATCCTGCAGGCCATCGGCACCATCGGGACGCCGTTCGGCATGGGCTCGCAGCCGACGGTCGCCGGCACCCTGGCGACGCTCATCCCGCTCCTGACCGGCTTGTTCGGAGCGACCAACGGCTTCGGTGCGTTGCTGAGCGTCGCGCGCGTCCTACTCGGCCTAGGGGCCAGCAAGGGGAAATAGTCGGCCGATCCAGCCACGCTTCAGCTTGCGGGACTGGCCGGGAAAGAAAGCTTACGAGGGCTCGACCATGGTGTGGAAAGGCGACGCGAGGAATCGGCTGGCGAAAAGCCTCATCACGCTGATCGACGAAGTGGATCAGCAATTTCCCTCGCGGGATAGGCACAATGATGGGACGATCGGCGACCTGGCGCACCAACAACGGGAATCCGACCACAACCCGCACATCCGAGACGGCGGGATGGGTGTGGTCACTGCGCTCGACATCACCCACGATCCTTCTGTGGGCTTCGACGCTCAGGTATTCGCGGATTCGCTTCGTGCGGCGCAAGATCCCCGCATCAAGTACGTGATCCACAACGGGCGGATTTTCAGCAGCACCCAGTCGCCATGGGTGTGGCGGGCGCGCAACCAGGGACCGGGCGACCACAGCGAGCACGTCCACGTCTCGGTCGTGGAGGACCCCGGGCGCTACGACGATACGGCGCAGTGGCCCTTCAATCTGTCCGGCGCTGTGGCGGGACGACCGACCATATCTCGGCCCAAGCTCAAGCTTGGCGACAGTGGGCCGGCGGTCATCGACCTGCAAAATCTCCTGGGGATCAATCCGAGCGGCAAGTTCGGGCCCGAGACCGACCAGGCTGTGCGCTCGTTCCAGGCTGACCACAACCTGGTTGTCGACGGGATCGTCGGCTCACACACTTGGGGGGTCTTGGGCGAATCGCCGATCCGGATGGCGGGCGGTCGCAGTTTCATGGAGCGCGTCGGAGGCAGCGACGGCAGCCTGTCGCCTGCAGTCATCGACGACATCGTCAAGCTCGCTGGTGCGTCCGAGCTTGCCCACGTTGACTGGGACGAAAGGGACGTCGCCCCTCGAGGCTACGTCAAGGGCATGGCCGTGATGTTCGGCCAGGTGTACGCGAAATGGAAGGCTGGAGATTCGGCGGCGCGTGTCATGGCCGCGGGGAATAGCGGCAACGACCACTCCGACGCGTTGTCCTGGTACGACTCAAAATTCCGTGCCGCCAACATGAGCAATGACGCGGCTGGAGCAACGACGCTGCGCCACTTGTTCGTGCTGCTGATCGGTCTCGGGATGCGCGAGAGCAGCGGACGATATTGGGAGGGCCGCGACACCTCGGCCGATAACGTCACATCCGATACCGCAGAGGCCGGACTATTCCAGATGAGCTGGGATGCCCGCGGCGGCAGCCCCGAGCTGCCGAAATTGTTTGCGACCTATTCTGCCAAGCCCGAGGGGTTCCTGCAGATCTTTCAAGAGGGCGCCGGAACTCCGACCCAGTCTGCCCAGCAGAACTTCGGCACCGGGGAGGGCGCAGCCTTCCAACGGCTGTGCAAGATCTGTCCGGCCTTCGCCGTCGAAACCGCTGCCGTGGGGCTGCGCGTCATCCGCAAGCATTGGGGACCCATCAATCGCCACGAGGCGGAAATTCGTCCGGAGGCCGATCAGTTGTTGCAGCGGGTGCAGAACGTCGTCGACTCGGCCGTTGTTGTTCCCGACCGCCCGCGGCGCAAACTTCCGCCGGATATCCGAGTTCCATCACCGGCGGGCAATCCGCTGCTGCTGCTCATCCTCGTCCTCGCAACGCTTTCGAAGGAGAAACCAATGGCCGACGATCCCACCAAGCCGGGGCAAGGCGTCGATCTCTTCAGGTTGCTGCTCCCGATCTTGCTGCAGTCCGCGTTGAGCGGGAAGCAGATCGATATCGGGCAGCTCTTGACCGCGCTGCTGACCGGACAGTCGGCATCTGCATCAACGCCGGGGCAGCAACCGGCAACGCAGCAGCCGACCGATCTCATCACGCTGCTGCTGCCGCTGCTCATCGAGCGGTTGACCGGCAGGGCATCCGGCACGACGCCGCCTGCAACGCTCCCTGGGCAACCGGCACAGCAGCCGGCCGATGTCATCACGCTGCTGCTGCCGCTGCTCATCGAGCGGCTGACCGGAAAGTCGTTGTCGGGCGCGTCGCCGACCGTCAAGCCCGTCGTCGTGTCCACGACGACGGAACCCGAACCCGTGATTCAGAAGCCGAGCGTGCAGCTCAGCGCCGCCGGTCTCGCGGCGACCTCGATCCTGCAGGCGATCGGCACCGTCGGGACACCCTTCGGCATGGGCGCGCAGCCGACGACCGCCGGCACACTCGCGACACTCGTGCCAATCCTCACGGGTGTGTTCGGCGCGACCGGCGGCTTCACGGCGCTGATGAATGGCAGTCGTTCGCTGCTCGGCGGACTTGCCGGCAGACCGAAGTGACCGACCAGGCCGGTGCCCGCGAAAGGCGGGCGCCCGAAGTCTCGCGAGGGGTCGACTATGGTGTGGAAAGGCGATGCCGAGAATCGGCTGGCGAAAAGTCTGATCACGCTGATCGACGAGGTCGACCAAAAGTTTCCCTCGCGCGACACGCACAACGATGGAACGATCGGCGACGAAGCGCATCGGCATCGGAACTCCGATCACAATCCGCAGGTCAGCGACGGCTCGATGGGCGTGGTCACCGCGCTCGACATCACGCACGACCCCGCGGCCGGTTTCGACGCCGGCGCATTCGCGGAATCGCTTCGCCAGGCAAAAGACGACCGTATCAAGTACGTGATCTTCAACGGGCGGATTTTCAGCAGCACCCAGTCGCCCTGGGTTTGGCGGGATCGGAACCAGGGACCGGGCGACCATAGCGAGCACGTTCACGTTTCGGTCGTGGCGGATCCGGCGCGCTTCGACGATACACGGCCGTGGCCCTTCGACGCGTCCGGCGCGGGCGCCGGACAAGTGACGGTGTTTCGACCCAAGCTCAAGCTCGGCGACAGCGGACCGGCGGTCGTTGACCTGCAACGCCTGCTTGGAATCACGACGGACGGCGAGTTCGGACCCGAGACCGATAAGGCGGTGCGTGACTTCCAGGCCAGCCGCAACCTCGTCGTCGACGGGATCGTCGGCTCTCACACCTGGGGGGCATTGACCGCATCGTCCGCCGACGTGGCCGGGGCAGGGGATGCCGGCACGTTCTCGATCAAGCTGGGACGTGGCAATCCCCCGCAGTTGCTCGGTGGTCTGCTCGCGGCGCTTGCGAAGGAGAAGCCGATCGCCCCCGATGTCTCGAAGCTGGGGCAAGGCACCAATCCCGTGCAGGCGCTGTTGCCCCTGTTGCTGCAATCGACGACCACCGGGAAGCAGATCGATGCCGCGCAGCTCGTGTCGCTGCTGCTGGCCGTCAGGCCACCCGCATCGCAGGGGTCGACACCGTCGCAGTCGACCGACCTCAACGCGCTGCTGCTGGTGCTGTTGTCTCAGCTCGCGAGCGGAAACCGCTTGGGCGGATCGGCTGCGGGCGCGACTCCGCCCGCCACGAGCGCGAACCCGCCGATAGCGTCGCCGACATCCGCAGTGCAGAGGCCGAGCGTGCAGCTCAGCGTCGCCGGTTTCGCGTTGAGCGCCATCCTGCAGGTGCTCGGTGTCGTCGGCACGCCGTTCGGCCTGGGGGCGATTCCAACCACGATCGGAACGCTGACGACCCTGGTGCCGATGCTCACCGGTGCATTCGGCGCCACCGGTGGCTTCGAGGCGTTGCTGAAGGCAGGTCGCGGCCTGCTCGCCAGACGGAAATAGGCGCCAGCGAACGCAGTCCTGGCTCGCCCATTACCTCCGTGCTTGCGTCTGCACGTTCAGTGTCACCGGCTTGCCAGCGCGCACGTCATCGAGCCCGCGCCGCAGCGCGCCCACGAGATCGGCCGGGCCCTCGACCTTCTCGCCGCGGCCGCCGCAGGTCTCGACCACCTTCTCGTAGTCGGGCGAGGGCTTGAGTTCGGTCAGCGCCATCACGTTGGCCTTGGCGGCGGCGCCGTCGGGGAAGACGTCGAGGGTGGATTGCCGCACTGCCAGCCACGACTGGTTGTTGGCGACCACCGTCAGCGTCGGCAGCTGCTCGGCCTTGCCGACGAAATGGTACGGCAGCGGATTGCCGAACATGTAGGAGCCGTCGCCGACGGTGACGATCACCTCGCGCTCGGGCGCCGCGAGCTTGGCGCCGAGCCCGGCGCCCATGCCGAAGCCCAGCCCGCCCGAGAGCAGCGCGCCCATGTAGCTCGAAGGCTTCTTGAGCTCGAGGATCGGCAACGGCGCGCCGAGCTCGCTGATCACGATGGCGTCCTCCGACTTCACCTGGTTGATGCAGTGGGCGAGCCAGGCCGGATGGATCGGCGTCTGGTCCTTCACGCTCTCGATCAGCTTGCGGCGATTGGCGACGATCTCGTCACGCATTGTCGCCAGCGCCTTGCGCCGGCTTTCGATCGCGGTCTTCTTGCCCTTCATTGTCTCGCTCAAAGCCTCGCGCAGCATGAGCAAGGCCGCCAGCGACGAGCCCGGCACCAAGAGGTCCGCCTCGATCTCGCGGAACGGATAGCG
>Ga0126377_10001017_pt1 | contig 18035 bp, 16 predicted proteins | sample PanSoiMetPlot_22_FD_92647 | JGI IMG/M metagenome (GOLD analysis project Ga0126377, IMG submission 92647) | Tropical forest soil microbial communities from Panama - MetaG Plot_22 | ecosystem: Environmental > Terrestrial > Soil > Tropical forest > Bulk soil | place: Panama | collected 2016-02-17 | reverse complement strand
GCATGTCCCACGGCGTGGAGGTGCGGGTGCCATTGGTCGATCTGACGCTATGGAAAACTGTGGCGGAATTGGCGGCGCGGAATCCGGCGTCCGACAAGGCGCTCTTGGCGCGGACGCCACTGAGCGCTCCTCCAGCCGCAGTCGTCAAACGGCAAAAGACGGGCTTCGCCGTCCCGGTGCAACGTTGGTGCGATCAACGGGCCAAACACGCCGACGGTCCCCACGGGTACCGAGGGCTTCAGGGTTGGGCGCGACAGGTCTACTCGACGCACGTGCCGGCGACATGACAACCACCGCTTGCCCGCAGTTCCTGCTCGCACAAAGGGCAGACGTCCAACTCTACCCTCCGGTGTTGCACCAGGCGCGCGCCCTCGCGGACCTGGGGCATGTTCGCTTGCTGGATGCCGCCGATGCTTCTTCACAAAAAGCGGCGCGGCTCAATGGAAGGATCGAGCACATTCGCGCTGATGCGCACGGACGCTGGTGGGCACAGGCGCACCGCGTGCGGCTCCTGCAGTTCCTGCGAATGTTCCAGCGCGCGATCGCCACTCGGCCGGTGGTGGCGTTCGGTTATGACTTGGATGCCGCCGCTGCGCTCATCGCTTCGCGTGCATTCTACCCGACAATCCGTCGAGTCGTGCATCTGCACGAGTTGGGAACGCCAGCGCTGTGGGCGTCGAGCCGCATGAGCACAGCGGCGCTGCGTTACCTCACCCATCGGCTTCGGCGCGCCGATCTGGTGATCGTTCCGGATACGCACCGGGCAACGTTGACCGCTGAGCAGTTTCGCCTGCCGGAGCCGCCCGTCACGGTCATGAACTGTCCTCCGCGCCTGGATCGGCTGCCCGACTCTCGGCTCGTCCCGTACGTGCACGCGCACAATTTGCCTGCAAGCAGGATCGTGCAGTATCAAGGCGTCATTGGAGAGGACCACGGGTTGGATACCGTCATCCGATCCATGTCGCATTGGCCAGACGACGCGGTCCTGGCGCTCGTCGGAAGCGGGCCGCAGGATGCCGTCGACCGCCTTCGGCGCCTCGCCGCAGCACACGGCGTCGACGAGCGCGTCTTATGGATAGGGCGCGTGCCTTACGATCAGGTGTTTAGCTATGGCGTTGGCGCAGCCGTCGGGCTGTCCATCCTGGTCCCGACCAACCACAACTGGAAGTACGCCTCGGGCGCGAGCAATAAGCGTTTTGAATATGCTGCATTGGGCATTCCCCAGGTCACGAATGTCGGCCCCGGCATCGATGACCTCTTCACGCGCACCGGGATTGCCGCCGCAGTGCCTCATGACGATCCCCGCGCGATCGGTGATGCCGTAACGCGGTACTTGACCGACAGTGCGCGAGTCAGCAATGCCGGTGTTCGGGCCCGGCGGCTACACCTCACGACCTATAACTACGAAGAGCAGTTCGCTCCGGTCGTCGATCGCATCGAGCAATGGGTCGGCTGCGGCCACGGAGCATGAGAGGTACAAACCACTGGCACCTCTGAGCGGTCGCTGCGCGACTTCGTCGCGTTTTGCTCCGAATACGCTTGAGCGCCGAAGTCCGAATAGCCGCGGCTCGTTCGCCGTGTCCTATCGTGTACGGCGGTGCAGAAATTCATTCGCGACAGTGGTGGGGGACTCCTCTATGGCGCGTCCGCGCGGGAGGCACATGCGGTGGATAGCAACCCTGTTGTGTCGATCCTTTTTCGGTGTTGTCGAGACAATCATCCGGAATCTGACCGGACCGATCGGCAATCGCTTGCGTTACTACTACTGGCGGTGGCGCATGCGGCACGTCGGTTCATCGGTAACGTTCGGCATCGGGCTTCGTATCGCCAATCCGCAGTTCATATCGATTGGGGACGATAGCCACATTGATGACGGGGTGACGCTCGTCGCCGGGCCTCCGACAGGTTCGCGGTCCTACCTTTCGCGGCGCGCGAACCACCAAATGGCGGTCGAGGAAGGCGTCCTCGCAATTGGTTGCCGGTCTCACGTTTGCTCGGATGCTCTCCTTCAAGCGCACGGGGGCATGAACGTCGGCAACTACGTCGGCATTGCTTCCGGAGCGCGCCTGTATTCGCTGTCGCACCATTATCGCGACATCTCGGGCCGCGCGCCGGCGACGGTCATGTTCAAATTCTCTAATCGTTCACCGGAAGCGGAGCAGGCGTTGATCTCGTCGCCCGTCGTATTACAGGACAACTCGGCTGTCGGAACGAACAGCGTGGTCCTGCCTGGCGTCACGATCGGGGCCGGTGCGTGGGTCGGCGCGCTCTCACTCGTTGTCAAGGACGTCCCGGAGCGCACGCTCGCGTTGGGTGTGCCGGCCACCATAATAAAGCGATTGGAACCTGGCGAGTGCGAATAGTCATTCCGAACTTCGCGACTCCCGACAGTTTCGTCGAAAACGTGTCCCACACGTTGCGCGCACTGGGACATGAAGTGTGGACGCTTCCGCCGATCTCACGCCGCTTGATTGCCGCCCCGGCCGTCAGAATGGCTCGAGAGGCCGCTTCACGGGTCATTCCCAACCGCCCTCGATTCGAGGAGCGCTGGCTTCTCAAGACAGCTCGTCGCTTCCGCCCGCACGTCGTCCTCGCGCTGACGCAGCCCTTGAGCGACGGCACGCTCGCGACGCTGAAGCGACTCGGAGTCGGGGCGAGAGTCGCCTGGTGGGGAGACCCCCCCGCAAATATGCGCGGAATGGGTCTCCTCAGTGACGGCTGGGATTACATTTTCCTCAAGGACCGCGACGCGGTCGCGAAGTTCAGACGCGTCGGATTGAATGCGGAGCTTCTGCATGAAGCGATGAATCCGTCATGGCACCGGCCGATGGCGGACCAACGGCATGATCGGCTCGCCGTTGCGGGCAACTTCTACGGATATCGGCAGATCCTGGTGCTACGATTGATGCAAAACGGCGTGCCAGTTGACCTGTACGGCGGCCGCTTACCCCGCTGGGCCGCACCCGAGATCGCTCGGTGCCACTCGGGACGATTCATCGTGCGTGAGGAGAAGAGCAAAGTCTTCGGCGCGGCGCTGGGCTGCCTCAACTCCACTTCATTGAGTGAGGGCAATAGCCTCAACTGCCGGGCGTTTGAGGTGGCTGGAGCGGGCGGACTACAGTTCCTGGAATACCGCCCGGCACTCGAGGAGTGTTTCGATCCGGGCCGCGAGCTGCTGGTGTTCCATACATTCGATGAACTGCTCGAGCTCATACAATGGGCGACGAGGGACCGTGCAGGGGCACAGGCGGTCCGCCGCGCGGGCGCTGCGCGCGCGCTCGCGGAGCATACGTATCGCCACCGGCTGACTCGCATCCTGGACTGCCTTAGGTAGGTCCTAGTCGCCGCGACTGCCGTGCAACAACTGAAGACCCTGTTCCTGACACCGGGATGCTTCGACAAAGGCGGTGTCAGCAGGTACAGTCGCTATCAGATCGACGCGCTCGAACGAGTCGTCGGTCCAGGCAGCTTAAGAACGATGTCGCTGCTCGGTCCGGCGGCAGACTCGCTCGAAGGCTTCGTCAAGATCGATTGGGTAGCGAACGGCAACGCGCTGAGGCACAAGGCAGCGTTTGCGCTCCATCTGCTGCGCGAAGCGTCGACCTGGCGACCGCGAGTCATTCACACGGCGCACGTGCATCTCAGCGGTCTGGCAATCGCAGCGGCGCGAGTGTGCGGCGCGCGCACCATTCTCAATACGTATGGCTGTGAAGTGTGGAGCGGGATGCACGCCGATGCATCGTTCGGCCTCAAGCACACGGACCACGTGCTTTCCGATTGCCATGCAACGGCAGAATACCTCGAGGAAGAGCAATTACGTCCGCGCGGGACAGTCGAGGTCATGTGGGACTGCGTCGATCTTGCGCGATTCTTTCCGCGCCCGCCGTCGCCCGATTGCTTGAGGCGGTACACGCTGCCCGATCCCAATCAGCATTTCGTGCTGATGACGCTTGGTCGTCTCAGCCATGCGGCGACCTATAAAGGCTATGGGCGGCTCATCGAGGTCTTCGCGCGCCTCGCCCCGCGACACGCGTTTCTAAGACTCGTCATCGCGGGCGACGGTGACTTGCGTGCCGATCTGCAGCGTGACATCGCAGCCCGCGGCCTGAGCGGCAAGGTCGTCTTTCCCGGATCCATCTCGGACCACGACCTACCCGATGTATATCGAGCCGCGACGCTGTTCGCCCTGATCACCGATCGTGGGCCGTCCCGGGGCGAAGGAATTCCACTGACCCCGTTGGAAGCCATGGCCTGCGGAGTCCCGATCCTGGTCGGCAACCAGGACGGTTCGCGAGAAGCCGTCGCGGAGCAGCGTAACGGTTTCGTGCTCGACCCGTTTGCGCTCGATACACACGCCGCGATGATCGAACTGCTCATTAGAGATCCAGAACTCCGCGGTCGCTTGAGCAAGGGGGCAGCAGAAGTCGCTCGAGAGCGGTTCTCGTTCGACGCGTTTCTTCAGAAACATCGGCAATTGTACCGTCGCCTTTGATCATACCATGAACATCAGCCAGCAGCCCAGCAGCCGTAGCGTGAGTACCGGTCCGCTTATCCCCGTTGCGGAGCCGGACATCGGCCGGTTGGAGGAAGAGCTCGTGACACAGGCGATCCGATCGGGTTGGGTGAGCTCCCTCGGGCCTTTCGTCGAGCAGTTCGAAACCGGTTTCGCGAAGTTGTGCGCCATGCGTCACGGCGTGTCGACGAGCAATGGCACATCGGCTTTGCACTTGTGCTTAGTGGCCGTGGGCATCGGGCCCGGCGACGAAGTGATCGTGCCCTCCCTCACCTTCGTCGCCACCGCGGCCGCTGTGAAACATGCCGGAGCGACACCGGTACTCGTCGACTGCGATCCCGAGATCGGAACACTTTCTGGCGCGGCCGTGCAGGCCGCGATCACGACGCGAACACGGGCGATCATCGTCGTGCACCTGTTCGGGCATCCAGCCGACATCGACCCGATCACGGAGCTGGGACGCCGGCAGAGAATCTTCGTCATCGAGGACGCCGCCGAGGGTCACGGCGCGACATATCGAGGGCGCATTGTCGGATCACTGGCGGATGCATCCTGCTTCTCGTTTTATGGCAACAAGGTCATCACGACGGGCGAGGGCGGGATGGTGCTCACGAATGACGCGGCGCTTGCGCGACGCCTTCGGTTCCTTCGTGATCACGCGATGGACCCCGACAGGCGCTATTGGCATCCCGAGGTCGGGTACAACTACCGCCTCACGAATCCTCAAGCCGCGCTCGGCGTCGCCCAACTACAACGCTTTGCCGAGATTCGCGCTGCCAGACAGCGCGTGCTCGACGCGTACCGCACCCTCGTCGCTGCCGCGGGACTCGAGATCGCAATCAATCCTCGGCGTGAATGGGCTGCACCCACGCCGTGGCTCGTTTGCGCCGTCTTGCCACCCGAAGCCGATCCGACAGTGCGCGAGCACGTCTTCGTGAATTTGCGGAGGCGCGGCATCGATACTCGTCCATACTTCATCCCGATGCACCAACTGCCTCCGTATGTATCATGCCGCACGGTCGCGTCGGACGGCGGCACCCGGCTGAGCTGCACCGAGTCGCTCGCCGCGCGCGGATTCAATTTGCCGAGCTCCGGCAAGCTTGCATTCGGCACCATCGAACGCGTCGTCGGGTCGCTTGCCGACGCGCTCCGGGCAGCCCAATGACCGTGTCACATCAGCCCATTCGTGCCGCACGCCGGCGGGCGCTCATCGGCGTGCTGGCGATCCCGGGATTCGCCATGGCGCTCGTGGCCTTCCTTGTCTTCGCCTTGCCGATATACAGCACGACTGATCGGCTGCTGGCGTGGTGCGTCTGGGTTCTCACCACGATGCCACTCATCCGGTACCTGCGCCGCCCCGTCGGCGTGCCGCTGCTCGAGTTCGTAGCGCTGCAGTATGGGGTGATGTTTGCCCTGCCAGTCTTCTACGAAGAGACGCTCAAGGGGTACCGCTTCACGAGCGCTCCGTCGAGCGAAGCGATTACGACCACCCTGACGTTGTGCATTCTGGCGGTCGTCGCCATGCAGGCCGGGTATTATTTTGCGGCGGCGAAGATCCACCTCAGGCCGCGCCTCCTATCGTTTCAATCGTCGCCGCGTCGCTTATTTGTGTTCGCTGTCGCGAGTGTCATTGGTTCGGTGCTCGTCGAAACGCGAACAATCGTTGTTAGCGCGAACGTACACCAGGTGGTGCTAGTCATTTTTTCAGGCGATCTGGGGATCGCGCTTCTTGGTCTGCTTCACTATCGAAACCTCCTGCGGTGGTGGGAGTCATACCTCGCGTACCTGTTGGTCGCCGCCTCCATGCTCGCCGGCCTGGTCAGCGGATTGACGCAATACGCGTTGCAGCCGGCGCTCGTCTGGATGGTGTGCCGGTGGATTGTCCAGCGGCGCTTTCCAACCAAGCTCGCGGCGGTGATCGCCGCCATGTTCTTCGTTTTGCAGCCGGTCAAGCTGACGTACCGAGCGCGAACATGGGCCGACAACTCCTCCAGGTTGAGCTTCGGCGACAAAATCGCGATCTATCGTCGGCTCATCAGTGACCATTGGACTGGCGCGGGACCGCCGAGTGAGGTAGCGACAAGCGTCGGGCAGTCGTCCTTGAGCCGCTTGACGCTCCTCATGAGCACTGCGCGGTTCGTCGCGCTGACGCCGAGTCAGGTCGACTTCAAACACGGCGAGACTATCTCGTACGTGTTCTACTCGTTCATTCCACGGCTTCTGTGGCACGATAAGCCCATCGCCCAGGTCGCGCAAAAGGTCTTGCCTGTCGAGTACGGATGGCAAAGCGAGGCCTCGGCCCGAACCACTTCATTCAGCGTTGGTCACATCGCGGAAGCATATGTGAACTTCGGGCTCGCCGGCATTGTGCCGCTGTTCCTGCTGTTCGGCATGTGTTACTACGTTCCAGTCAGTCTATTCAAGAACCAATACGATACGCCCGCCCTGGCAATCGTCATCGGAGTGACGGCCAGTGTCATGTGGATCGGGACGACCATCGGGAACAGCTTCGGGGGAATCCTGCAGATGACCGTCGTCCAGAGTGTCCTGCTGCGCGTGCTTACCGGCGTGCCTTCGAAGCCGCGGCCGCGTTACCTCCGGTCAGATCCTCTCCGCGTCGCTTCAATGCCGGAGTCCGGACAGTAATAAGGTGTGCGGAATCGCCTGAAGGGAAGGTGTCGTGATGCGCGTCCTCCACGTCATCCCTTCGATCGATCCACGCGACGGCGGTCCCACGGTGGCGGTCGCGTCAATGGCGACGGCCACCGCGGTCGCCGGCGCCGACGTGCATGTCGTGACGACGCGCGGCGAGGATTCACAGTTCGAGGCGGGGCGGGCGCTCATCGATCTTGATTCGGTTACGCTCCATGCGTTTCGCCGAAGCCCGCCGGACATGTTCAAAATGTCCTGGGCGATGGCCGGGTGGCTCTGGAAGAACGTCGAGCGGTTCAACGTTCTGCATTTGCATGCGGCGTTTTCGCTCAGTACAGCCGTTGGCGCCCACATCGCTTGGTTGAAGCGAGTGCCGTATGTGCTTCGCCCATTGGGCACACTGGATCCGTGGAGCCTGCGTGAGAAACGATGGAAAAAGGTGCTGTATTACCGACTCGTCGAAAAGGCGACCCTGGTCCGGGCATCGGCGATCCATGCCACGTCGCGCCTGGAGCACGAGGGCATCGCATCGCTGGGCTTCGCCGATAAGACATTTGTAATCCCCCTGGGTGTGTCTCAAACACGGCGCGCTGCCGGAACGTCGTGTGATCATGATCGACCGCTTCGACTCCTCTTTGTCGGTCGTTTGCATCCGCACAAGGGCCTTCTTCTGCTTCTAGACGCGGTGAAGGTGCTGAAAGACCGGCGAATGCCGTTCGCGCTCAGGATTGCAGGGCAGGGGACTCAGGCCTACCGGCGCGAGTTGGTCGAGTTGTGTCACACCCGAGGCCTGGGCCAACACGTCTCGTTTCTAGGCCACATCACCGGACGCGACAAAGACGAGCAGTATGCGTGGGCCGATGCGCTCGTTCTTCCCTCGTTCCATGAGAACTTCGGAATCGCAGCGGCCGAGGCGATGAGTGCTGGGCTCATGGTCGTGGTCACGGACCGAGTGGGCCTCGCTGAAGTCGTTTCTCGCTGGCAGGCGGGGATCGTCGTGCCATGCATCAGCGATGCGTTGTCGGAGGCACTCCGCTCGCTCGGCGACAATCGTGAGTCGTGCGTGACGATGTCCAAGCGCGCCAGCGAGGCCGCGATCGCCGAGTTCTCATGGGCGGCCATCTCGCAGGAGCTGTTAGCGATGTATAACGGCATCGCGCAGCGGACACAGAGCCGCAAAGGGACTTTCGCATCGTAGCGAATGGATCTGCACGACATCACACCGCTGTTGCTCACGAGGAACGAGGAGCGGAACCTGCCACGCGTGCTACCGCGATTGCGGTGGGCGCGAGAAATCGTCGTGGTCGATAGCTATAGCGACGATCGCACACTCGAGATACTCCGTGCCGACGACAGAATTCGCATCGTCCAGCATCGGTTCGAAGACTTCGCGTCCCAATTGAACTTTGGCCTGGAGCAGACGACCACGCCCTGGGTGCTCCACTTGGACGCCGACCATGTGCTGACGGACGAGTTCGCGCCCGAGTTGCGAAGCCTGTGCGAAGCGGACGTCAGCGGATACTTCGCCTGTTTTCGTTATTGCATTCAGGGCAAACCACTCCGATCGACGCTGTATCCTCCGCGCCCGGTGCTCTTCCGGAGAGATCGCGCGGCGTTCGAGGTGGACGGACACGCGCAAAGGCTTCGTCTCGACGGCAGCACGCGGACGTTACGCTCCATGATCCTGCACGATGATCGAAAGTCCCTGCAGGTGTGGTTGCAGGCCCAGGAGCGTTACGCCACGCAGGAGCTTCACAAGTTGCGCACTACCAGCCCGGCAGAGCTGTCGTACAAGGATCGGCTCCGCCATGCAACGTGGATCGTTCCCCTGCTCATGCCGTTTTACTGCCTGTTCGTGCAGGGGCTCGTGCTCGACGGTTCCGCGGGGCTTTTCTACACATTTCAACGGACATACGCCGAGCTCCTGCTGGCGCTGAAGCTCGCGGACAGTCAGCTGGATCGTGCATCTGAGCGTCAAGCATTGGGCCGGATTCCTACCCAAGGCAATTCAACGCCGCGTTGAGTCGGCACCACGATCGTTCGTCGCCTACCGGCCGCGGTCGCGACGGTTGGTTTGCCGATCCGACGGTTCGCATCGACTGTGAGGATTGACTTCGTTTCAAACCTACCGCTCTCGCAGATGAGCGGCGGTTGGAGTGGGATCAGCGCCGCGCTTTACAGCCAACTGTGCGGCAAGACGGAGTGTCGATTCGTTGGGCCAATTTCGCCGCCAATTGACTTGCGCGCCAAGGCCGTCTCTAAGGCACTCCGACTCTGCGGGGCGGCCGGGTCGTACCATTTCTTTTCCGAGCGCCGGCTCCAGTGGATTGCCAACCAAGTTGCCGAGTCCATCGATCATGGCGCGGACATGAGGTTCTTTCACGGCCAGACGCCGTGGATCCGATCACGGATTGAACAACCGTTCGCGACGTATATCGATGCGCCGTTTCCTTCCTACTTGCGTGTGTTCTTACGCGGGCAGCGTTTTCGCCAAACCGACATCGACCGCATCTCGAATGTCGAGGCGACCTGGTTGAGTCGCGCCGAGGCGGTCTGCTTCGGCAGCGCGTGGGCGCTCAACGAAACGGTGGAGGCGTACGGGCTGGGGCGCTCGAACATGCATGTGATCGGCGTTGGTGGATGCGTCACGCCGCCCGCGCATGACACGTATGACGGCGGGATGCGCTTCCTCTTCATAAGCCTTGATTTTGCCGGAAAAGGGGGATGGATGTGCTGGCGTGCCTTTCAACGCGTGCAGCGCAGGCATCGCGATGCACGTTTGACCATCATTGGCCAGCGGCCGCCTGATCCAGTGTTGCGCTCCGACGGCGTCGAATACATCGGACGACTGCGCAAGTCGAATCCGGCGGACGTGCAACGGTTTCGCGAAGTCCTCGCGAGCGCCTTCGCCATCGTGCATCCAACGCACATGGACACCATGGGCATGGTGCTGGTCGAATCAGCCTATTTCGGCTGTCCGGCGATCGCGCCACGGTCATTTGGAATTCCCGAACTCGTGCGCGACGGGCACACTGGCTTTCTCGTCGATCCAGGCGCAGACGCGGAGTCGTATGCAGAGCGCATGATGCAAATGTGCGACGACGCGACAACGTACGCATCGATGCGGCGAAATGCTCGGGCAGTCGCGCTTCATTCGCATACATGGGACGCCGTCGGTGCGCGTTTGGCACTTGCACTCAAGATTGATCCACACCTGGCGTGCCGGTCTCATGAACATTCTGGTGACTGAGGATCACGCATCGTCAACTGGCGGTGGTGCCGAACAGTCGAGTCGTCTGCGAGGTCATGGGCCGCTTCGAGCCCTTGGCAAGCGCGTATCATGCGAATCTGCTCAAGCAAGTTGAAGAGCTGCGCATCCAAGAGCTCCTCCACTTCCGCGGCTGGATAAGTCCCCTCGGATTCGAGAGTCGTATTCGATCGAAGCATCGCGACGCGCGCGTGGTCCGAGGCGCGTGCGACACCCTAAAATCTGCTGAGGATCCAACGTGAACAGAATCGCGCTTCCATTGTTGATCGCCATCGCGGCGCCGTGTTCACTGTCGCTGGCACAGAGCTCTCTGTCGGTGGGCCAGAGCGCTCTCGACTCCCTGTCGCTCGCTCCGGGTGACGTCGCGCGCATCACCGTCTGGCGACATCCAGAGCTGACCGGCGACTTCATTGTCGCGTCCGACGGCACGATCATCCATCCGCTCTTTCGAACGGTGCACGTCGTCGGCATCTCGTTCGCACAAGTGGAGACCGTGCTCGGCAAGTATCTCACGCAAATCGACTCAGTGCCGGCGTTCACCTTTACTCCGCTGCTCCGGATCTACGTCGGCGGCGAGGTCAAGCAGCCGAATTCGCTGACTGTCCCTGCGGGCACGACTGTCGCGCAGGCGATTGCCCTTGCGGGTGGACCAACGGTTGACGCCGATCTGCCCGACATCCGCATCGTCCGAGGAAACAAAGTCATCTCGCTCGATCTGACCCGTCCGGACCTCGCCGTGGCACGAACGACGCTTCGCTCCGGCGATCAAATTGTCGTCCGCCGCGCGCGGAGCCTGCTTCGCGACGTCGTTGCTCCATGGGCAACGCTGATCGGCGGCGCCGCCGCCATCGCGAGCGTGGTCGTGCAAATCACGAGACACTAAACCTCCGAGTGAAACCGATGTCGAACCGCTTTTTGCCACAGCGCCGCGTCGAGCCAGCGTCGAGCCGCGAGCTCTCGGGCACGTACCCGGAGGCGAGCGTGTCGGACGGGTCGGATTCCGTCCTGACGGTCGCGCTCGATTTCGTTGCTCTCGTCCGGCGGAACCTCGTCCTCGTCGCGGTGTTCGTGGCGCTGGCGCTCGGTTTTGGCGTCGTCCTGTTGCGCCGGGAGCAGCCCGTGTACAAGGCAGCTGCCGTCATACGCCTTGCCGACAAAACGAGGGCGACCACGGGCGGTCTCGGGACCGGAGCCACCGACGAAATCATCGGTTCGTACACAGACCCTATTCTGTCGCAACTGCAGGTGCTCGAGAGCCGGGGCGTGGCGCAGGAAATCGCCGCTCGCGAAGGACTGCAACTGGGAAGCTTGACCCGCGGCTTCGGCTGGAAGTACTTCGACCGCGTCAGTATCGACTCGTCGGCGTCCGCTGACTCGCTCGTCGTGCGGTTCGGCACCGCTTGGTACATCGCTTCCATGAACGGACAAACATCGCAGGCGCGATACGGCGAGGGCGTGACGCTGCCCGGTGTGCGTTTTGTCGTCAGCCAGCGCCCACCACTCTCCTCCGCCGACCTGACGGTGCTACCGCGGCAGCGGGCCGTGGACTATATACTCGGGCAACTCCAGGGTCGCGCGCGCGACCGCACCGACGTCGTCGATGTCACGTATCAGGCGACGGATCCGACACTCGCGCAACGAACCGTCAACACCGCCGTCGAGGTTTTTCAGGCCGCGAACGCCCGTGTGTCGCGCCAGGAGTCCGTGCGCCGCCGCAAGTTCATCCAAGAGCAGCTCGGAAAGACCGAAGCGATGCTCGCCGAGGCTCAGCGCCAGCACAATGCTTTCCGGTCGCGCGAGCAGCTGTACAGCTCACAAGAGAAGTTCAAATCGCAGCAATCCGATCTCACGGGCATCGAGGTGCGTCGTCAGGAGCTCGCGGCCGATCGACGGATGTATGCCGGTCTCCTGGCCACCCTCGACAGCGTTCGAGTCGGGTCCTCACAAGATGCCTCGCATGACGAGCGGCTCAACGCGCTCGTCTCCTTGCCTGGGATCGCCAGCAACGCCGTCGTCTCTCAACTCTTCGGCGAGTTGATCAAGCTGCGCGTCACGCGCGACTCGCTCACCAGCGGCCCCTATGCGGCCGCGACCTCAAACCCGGAGGTCAAGCGCATCGACGCGTTGATCGCGACGGCGCAGTCGAATGTCGTCGCGGCCGCCCGCGGACAAGTTTCGGCGGTCGACGCGCGCCTCGCCGCACTCGATGAGCTCAAGAGCAATTCGGCCGAGCAGCTGTCGACGCTGCCTTCCACGGAGGGGAAGGAGACCGAGCTCCTGACGCGAGTCGAAACCTACACCCATCAGGCCGAGAAGCTACGCGACGAGTTGCAGAAGGCGCAGGTGGAGGAAGCGGCGGAAGCGGGTCAGGTCGAAATCATCGATCTCGCGACGTTGCCAACGACGCCCATCGGCGTCGGACGGAGACCGAAGCTCGTGTTCGCGCTCGTCCTCGGCCTCGTTCTTGGTTCGATTGTCGCCTACATCCTAGAGAACTACAGTGCCGTCATCCGCAAGCGCGACGACCTGGAGCGCGCGGTGTCGATGCCCAACCTCGCCGTCATTCCAAAGCTCAAGTCGCTGAAGGGCCGCTCGCAGTTCAAGCGGTTGGCCACTGGCAAAGCAAACGGCAAGGAGCTTGTCGTTCTGAACGACGCACGGTCCACCGGCGCGGAGGCATACCGGACGCTCCGAACGAATCTTCTCTTCTCTGCCGCCGTCAATGAGATGAAGCGCCTGGTCGTGACCAGCGCGAGCCCGCAAGAAGGCAAAACCACCACGGCCGGCAACCTCGCCATCGCGTTTGCGCAGCAGGGGCACCGTGTGCTGCTCGTCGACTGCGACCTGCGTCGCCCGCACGTGCACCTGATGTTCGGGCAGCGCCAGGAGCCGGGTCTCACCGACGTGCTCATCGGTCGCGCCTCCCTCGACGAGGCAGTGCAAGAGACGATGGTTCCGAACCTCGTGACGCTGACGTCGGGCGCGCTTCCGCCGAACCCGGTGGAGATGCTCGGCAGCACGAAAATGCGCGAATTCATACAGTCGCTGCCCGGGTTCGACACGATCGTGGTCGACACTCCGCCACTGATGGTTGCGTCGGATGCGGCCATCGTCGGCCGGATGAGCGACGGTGTGGTCATGGTCGTCCGCGCGGGCCAGGCACAACGTGGGGCGGTGCAGGACGGCGTGCAGCAGCTGATGAACGTCGGCGCCCGCGTCATCGGCACGGTGCTCAACGACCCCGATGATCAATTTGCCAAGTTCGAACCGTACTTTGCGTATTCGTACAACGATTACCACGTGCACACCGAGTCGTGATCGACGAGGATCACGAGTTCACCTGAACACTCGTGCGTACCTGTACCCGACAGTCGCTGCATGTCTTGGCGAGTCCTGGTCCCGGTTCCGTTGTTCTCGATGCTGGCTGCGGGAATGGGGCGTTCTTATCCCTGTTTCAAGATCGAAATTGGGAACTGCACGGTACAGATCTCTCATCGACAGGATCTCGATGTTGTGCGCGACCTACGGTCTCGTGTACATCATCAGCTCGACCGAGGTCAGCGAACACTTGTATGGGGGAATGCTGCCGTCGTGCACCTTCTTCAGATGGCCAACACGATATCCTCAATCTCGCTTCCGGTTCGCAACCTGGCCACGATCTCGAATTTCGCGAACTCGTTGACCCGGAACATCGTGCCGTGGTTGATGTCGCCCTCGTGGGTTCGGTTGACGATCAGGAAGGAACCGGCACCGACGAGGCGATCCTTGAGATTGCCTAGGCCGCGCCGCAGGTGCGCCGTATCGAAATATCTACGATTGAGCAGATTTGACACCCGGATCGCGTCGAACTGACCGCGCAGATGATCCGGGTTCGGTGCCATTACGTCGTCCTCAATAAAGCGCAGACGGGTGCAGTCACGTGCACGTGAGCTCACGAGCAGCACCTGCTTGCCCCTCTGCCGTGCTTTGGTAAACAGCAACAGTGCGCTCGCAACTGCGTTGAGCGCCGTGACCACATAACCACCGGCCGTTAAGAAATCGCGCGGCCCATTCAGGTACCATCGCACCGGCCGATCGCCGACAATGTGCTGAAGGACTCTGCCATCATGATCGAGAAGGACGTCATACATCGGCAATAGGTGCGCAAGGCTCGCACGCATGTACAAATCTGTTGCCAGAATGTCAGCATCAATGTCCGCGCACGCCAACGAATCCGCCCATTCGAGTGACGATGTTCCCGACGATGCGCCCACGTCCATGAGCCTGCGCGGCTTCTGGCCGAGCCGCCGCCACTCCCCGATGACGAGCGCATTCAGATCATCAAGGCGATGGTGGGAGGTCGTCTTTTGAGTGCCGTTGCGCAGTCTGATCGAGCCAAACACGGCCGCCTCCTGCTCCGGCGTTAACACGGCGTCAGCCGTCAAGAAACCCCTTGCATTGAGAGGCATGTGCTCCTCCGATCTCACAATGAATGTGCCATTCTCATATGAGGAATCCCAAACTGGTGTTGGTCGCCTGGCGCTGTCGTGGAGCTCACGACGGGGCGCTAAGCGAGTTCAAATCGAGCGTGCCGATCAACAACGGGTCGGCACACCGAGACCATCTCATCAGAACGAGAAAGTTTCAAACCGGCCCGTGAGTCTTGCGGTAGGGGAATGACGCAACAGCAACGCCAAGATCGGTGAGCGGCCTGCATTAAGCCTTGGACCAGGCCACAATCCGCGCGGCGTCGCGAAGTGCCCGGGCGGTAATCAGACCACGGTAGAGCGTTACATATTGCGAGCGATCAAGGGAACTCGGCTCCGCCGAGTTCTGGAACGCATACGGCCCATCCAGCGGTTCGGCGCTAGCAGCCCTGCGCGCCTTGCCGATGGACATGGACTACGCCCTGCGCGATTTACTGTCGCTCCATGGAGAGCGCGGAGCCAAACATGTGACACTAATGGCAACGCCAACATCGGCGGCGGGCCTGCTTTAAACCTTGAACCAGGACCACAGTCCGCGCCGCAGTGCGAAAAGCCCGGGCGGTAATCAGACACAGGAGTGCGTCACATATCGCGAGCGATCGAAGGAAAAGATCAACGTGTCCTGCAGATGTAGCGCGCGGTGCCGACGCGTCCATTCGCCCGTCCACGACCATAGAGACACGCGGTCCACGCCGCGAAAAGCGTTGGGAGGCAGCAATGTCGACTGATTCTCCGGAGTCGATTGTGACATTTGAACACGATGATCGAAGGAGTCCCGCGCACGTGAGCGACGTCGATCCCTTCGTCCAGGAACAGGTTCCCTCAACCAGCGGCTATCTCTATAGACCGCTCCGATACAGGCTCCGACGTTATCCAATCCCAGAACTGCGTCTGCCGGACGGACATGGCAAGCGATTTCTCGATCTCGGGTGTAATTGGGGGCGCTGGTCGATCGCCGCGATGAAGAAAGGATACGTTGTGGCTGGCATCGACCCGCACGCGTTGGCGATACAGGCGGCCAGACGCGTGGCCCAGCAGCACGGCCTGGAAATCAATTATCAGATCGCAGGTGGCGAAGCCATTCCTTTTCCGAATGCCACGTTCGATGTCGTGTTCAGCTACAGCGTGCTTCAACACCTAACGAAGGAACGGGTCAACAATACGCTGGTCGAGATACGCCGTGTTTTAAAGCCCAGCGGCATCGCTATGGTGCAGATGCCCAACTGGCTCGGCGTCCGTTCGCTGTATCACCAGGCCCGGCGCGGATTCAGGCGCAACCTTCCGTACTTCGCAGTGGACTATTGGGGTATTCGCGAGTTGCGCGATGCGTTCAAAAGGATCGGCACCGTGGAACTAAGCGTCGACGGCTTCTTCGGACTCGGCATTCAGCCGGCGGACGTCGGTATGTTGCCGACGCATCTGCGTCCCATCGTGTACGCATCCGAGGCGCTGCGGCACTTTTCACTGCGCTTCCGGCCACTGCTGTACGTTGCGGACAGCGTGTACGTCACCGCACGCAAGTCGGCAAACCCAGAGAGCGCCCACCCGACTGCGCAGTAGACATCGTATGTAGTGTTTCGCGATTCTGCTGCCAGGCAGCGACCCATCGCACGATATCCCACGGGTCGACATGCTTGGGTGCGTCGAACTGCGCGAGAGCCTCCTCGGCGAGTTGTGGAAAGGATGACTCGTTGTAGTCCGCAGCACGCCATCGGCGCTCGAGAGCGACACCCATCTCTTCAAAGAATTTCATCGCGGACCTGCCTCTGCCTCCGGCAGATGGGAAGGGACGAAGACCGTGCGCAGGCAATCGGTCGCCGGTCCGGAACGAGCGCAGCAAAGCACGGGCCCGTGCGGCGATCTGATCCTCGCGACCCACTCCATCAAACTGAGCACCTAGCCCGCCTCGGCATTAGCCGACGGCGGGCTTTTTTCATGTCCGCGCCGTGGGTTCGCGCGCAAGTGAGTCGCGTGCCGTGGCGGCAGCACACGGAAAAGGCACAGTAGTAGACTCTAATCAGGTATCTAACATGCACCTGGCAAGCGTGTGGTCGGAGGTTCAGCTTCTCTCGGGTCCTGGGTGGTCCTTGGCACGTTCGCCCTTGCCCTGATTGGCGTTGGATTCATCGCGCATCCGCTCGAGTTGCTTCGAGCGTGCCGTCCGTGTTGACGCGAGGGAAGTCGACGAGGCCTCGAGTCGCGCCGCGCGTACCAAGTCCGCTGCATCGTTCTGTTACACCTCCCTCGTGCCGAAATGCACTCCGCCGGTCTGAACCTTGCACCCTCGGCGGGCTGTGAACTGCGTCAGTCAAAAAGGGATTTCTCTTTTTGCAGGCCTAACGATGTCGCGCGGCCGACGTGTATTGATCGGCGATCCCCTATGGGAGGCGACATCCGATGGCGAAGGGCTTACAGGAGTGGGTCGAGACTGACGTCAAGCATCAAAAAGGCAAGCCGCTGAAGTGGATTTCCGAGGAGCACTTCTTTCGCGATCCCGTCCGCCCTGTCTTCTCGGACTGCAGCTGCTTCTTCTCGCCGGCCGACGGGATCCTCCTGTACCAACGGGTCGTCGACCCTGACGAGTGCATCGTCGACATCAAAGGGGAGAGCTACTCCCTCCGCGCGGCCATGCAGGACGACGCCTTCGACAAGACGTCCCTCGTCATCGGCATCTTCATGACGATGTACGACGTCCACATCAACCGGATCCCCTATCCGGGCGTGCTCTCCTACAAAGAGCTCGATGCCATCACGACGTTCAACCAACCGATGCTCGACGTCGAGCGCGACCTCGTCGATAGTCTCACGATCGACTTCAATAAGGCCGGCTATCTCCACAACAATCAGCGAATGCTCAATCGCATCTACGCACCAGACCTTCAGCAGTCCTACTACATCCTCCAGATCGCCGATTACGACGTCGACCGCATCACGCCCTTCAATCTGAAGCAGCATGTGATCATGCCGCAGAACCGGCGATTCTCGCAGATCCGTTTCGGATCGCAGGTGGATCTCATCATCCCCGTCTCTGATCGGTACCGTTTCGAACCGATTCAGGAAGTCGGAACACATGTCGAAGCCGGCATCGATCCGTTGGTCAGCATCAGCCGCAACGGGTAAGGCGCTCATATCCTCG
>Ga0126377_10001016_pt1 | contig 18035 bp, 12 predicted proteins | sample PanSoiMetPlot_22_FD_92647 | JGI IMG/M metagenome (GOLD analysis project Ga0126377, IMG submission 92647) | Tropical forest soil microbial communities from Panama - MetaG Plot_22 | ecosystem: Environmental > Terrestrial > Soil > Tropical forest > Bulk soil | place: Panama | collected 2016-02-17 | reverse complement strand
GGCGTTCGAGAGCAAGTTCCAGATGGCCTGCTGCAAACGGTTGGCGTCACCGAGGACCACGCCGTCCGGGGCTTCAACCGCCTCGTTCAGGACGATCCCTTTCGCTTCGGCGCTGGGCCGGATGACGTCGACGGCGGTATGAAAGATGTGTTCGATCGCGACCGGCTGGGCTTCGAGCTTGAGGCGGCCGGTGATGATTCGCGCCGTGTCAAGGATGTCCTCGATCAACCGGTTCTGCGATTGCGCGCTTTGCGCTATCACCTCCAGCGCATGGCGCGCTTGCGGCGTGGTCAGCCCGCCGCCGGTTAGCATGCGAGCCCAGCCCAGAATTGAGGTGAGCGGCGTGCGCAACTCGTGCGAGATGGTGGCCAGAAATTCGTCTTTCATGCGGTTCGCCGCTTCGGCCTCCTCGCGCGCGGCTTTCTCCTGGCGCAGCAGACGTTCGAGCTCTTCTTCGATCTTCTTGCGCTTGGTGATCTCCATCACGACCACGTTGACGCCGAGCACCCGCCCGCCGCCGTTCTTGATCGGGTAGAAGCTGGAGATGAAATGACGGACGACGCCTGGCTGGGCGGCCATCACGGCGCTCTGTTCGACGTTCAAAGCTGGCTCGCCGGTCTCGATCACGCGCCTGTAAACCGGTTCGGCCGTGTCGGCCACCTCGGGAATGACCTCGCGCACCGTGCGCCCAATGTGCTCTTCCACCGATTTGCCGTTGATCTCCGCCAGACGCTCGTTGATGCTGAGGAATGTCAGATCGGTGTCCACGAAACAGAGGCCGACCGGGGCCGTGGCGTAAATCGCCTCGATATAAGCCAACTGGCGGCGCGCCTGCTCTTCGCTTTTGCGAAGCGCTTCTTCGGCGCGCTTGCGCTGGGTGATGTCATGGATGATCGTGACAAAACATGGATCGCCACGAAGCTCGATCGGCTCGCTCGAGATCCTGACCAGAATCGTTTCTCCTGATTTCCGCTTCAACGCCATCTCGAAGTCGCGAACGTAACCTTGCTCTTCCTGAACCGCCAGCGCACGCTGGCGGTCCGCCGGATCGACCAGGAGGTCGAACTGGGTCCAACTCTTTCCGAGCGCCTCATCGCTCGCATAGCCGAGCATCTCGCTCCAGCTATCATTGACCTCGAGAATGACGCCGTCGGACCGGCGGGTGATGATGAGACCGTCCGGACTCGCGCGGAACGCTTTTGCGAAACGCTCTTCGCTCTCGCGCAGCGCTTCTTCAGCCTGCTTGGGTTCGGTTATGTCACGAACTATCGTGAGCCAACAATGCTCGCCATGAAGTTCGAGCGGCTCGGCCGAGAACGAGATCAGGCGCGTTTCGCCCGATTTACGATTCATTTCAAATTCAATGTCACGAACATAATTTTGCTCTTCCAGAATCGCTAATATACGCTGGCGATCCGATGGATCGACATAGAGCCCAAGATCAATAGTGCTTTTTCCGATCAGTTCATCCCGATCATAGCCGGACAGAGCGGCAAAGCTGTCGTTGACTTCAAGAATGAGCCCGTCGGCGAGGCGTGAAATGACCAGGCCATCGGGGCTGGCGCGGAACGCTTTCGCGAAACGCTCCTCGCTCTCGCGGATCGTTTCCTCGGCATGTTTGCGTTCGGCGATGTCAATAAAAGTGGTGACCGCCGAGATCTTGCGGCCTTCCGAATCAGTGATCGGCGCGGAATCGACCGAGAGTAAAGTCTCCGACCCGTCGCCGCGCCGGTACCTCATCTCTTCCCCTTTGACCACCTCCCCTGAGATGAGCGAGCGCGCGAGGGGGTATTCTTCCGGCCGATAGGGACTGCCGTCCTCGCGCAGGGCGCCGTATTGCGCGTATCCCTGGTAATCATTAGAGGGTATCAGTGTGTGGCGCCACAGCGACTCCGCTTCGCGGTTGTTGAAAATCGGACGGCCCGAAGGCGCTTCGGCGATGGCCACGCCGATGGGCATCTGTTCGAGAATCTGCCTCAGACGATTGCGCTCGGCCTCGATCTCTTTGAGCAAAAGCTCGCGCTCGGCCTCGGCCTTCTTCCGCCCACGGATGTCGTGGATGATGAATTGCGCGAACTGCCGCCCATTCCAATCGAACCGCACGGCGCTGATTTCCACCGGGATGATTTTGCCGTCATCGCGCCGAAACGCGATTTCGATCTGGTTCTCCGGCAAATCGCTGGTCAGCAAATCGGTCATACAGCTGCGGTATTGATCCACACATCTGGGTGGAAAGAAGTCGAAGAGGTTCCGCCCGATCACATGCTCCGGCGCGACGCCGAGCATCCGCTGCATCGACAGATTGGCCAGATGAATCGTCCCGTCGTCGCCGGCGATCACCACGCCATCAGGCGAGATTTCGGTGAGCAGCCTGTAACGCTCTTCGCTCGCGCGCAACGCCTCTTCGGCCTGGACGCGAGCGGTGATGTCGCTCATCGCGCCGGCTATCAGAATCGGCGTTCCACTCTCGTCGTAAAACTTCTGGGCCTGGTCGAGAATGTAACTATAGGACCCGTCGACGCGGCGAAATCTGTATTCGTCGAACCAATTGCGGTCGTCATTCCGCATGAACTTGTCAAAACGGGCTTTGACTCGCCCCACGTCTTCAGGATGAATGCGGTCGTACCAGTCATCCAGACCGGGCTGCAAATCTCCGGGGCGGCTCCCGAACAACGGTCTCGCTCGTTCACTCCACCACAGCCGGTTTGTCTTCAGATCGATCTCCCAGATCGAGTCCTGAGTGGCTTCGGAGATGCGCCGCAGCCGCTCTTCACTCTCGCGCAGCGCCTGTTCGGCCCGCTTCTGCTCGGTGATGTCACGCTGTGTTCCCCAGGCGCGAACCACGGCCCCATTCACCACTATGCCAGTCAAGTTGTTCAGAAAGTATTTCGTGTTCCCGTACCGATCGACCTCATGCGATTCGGAGTCCGTCAGGTTGAAACCCGAGCGCCTGAAGGCGCGAAGATGATTGATATTCCGCGGGTCCGACCCGACGAGAAGATCACCGACCCGCACCCCCACAAGCTGATCCGCGCGCTCGTAACCGTACATCCGCGCCATCGCGTCGTTGCATTCGGCGAGGTAAGCGTATTTGAAGAGCATCTCGATCTGCTTGTCTTCAGCCAAGCTAGCCGGGATCGGCTGTTCGAGTTCGAAACGCCACATCGCTTCCGAACTATTCGCAATGAAGGCGCGGTAACGCTCCTCGCTCTCCTTTAGACCTCTTACCGCCCTCGCCCGCTGAACCGACTCCCAACACCCGTTGGCCACCTTCGTTACAAGCTCGACCTCCCAAGCTTCCCAATTGCGCGGCGCCTTCTGGCTCACGACCATCCTCGCCACGTAATGCCCATTCTTGTTCAGCGGCGCGCAAATTACAGCCTGGACCCCGGCCTGTCGGTACGCCGAGAGGTCTCTACCGGCCAACGCGTCGGCCTCGACGTCATTCATTACAAAGGGGCGATTTGCGCGCATCATCCGCAGCGCCTCCACGCCTAGATCGCCCACGCTGAACCGGCCCACGACGCTGGGAGTATCGCCGCGGGTGTATTCGTTCGTAATCTCTAAGTACTTTTCATTCGCCTCGACCTCGGCGTAAGCGCAGCGGTCCACCCCCAAATGTTCTCCCAGCATCCGGGCGGCGGCGGCCATGATCTCTTCCGGGTCCGACAGCGGCCGCAGCGCCTGATTCAGGTCCGCGAAGAAACGGAACTTCTCATCCGTCATCTTGCGCTCGGTGACGTCGCGCGTGATTATCGTGAAACCGCGCAGCCCCCCTCTGTCATCGTGTATCGCGGCGATGACCCCGCTCGCCCAGAAACGCGAACCGTCCCTGCGGACTTGCCATCCGCTCTCTTCGTAGCGCCCCTCGGCCTCCGCAATCTCAAGGGCGCGTTGCGGCTTGCCGCTCTCAATATCCTCCGGCGTGTAGAAGACCGAAAAATCGCGCCCGACGATCTCATTCGCCCGATACCCTTTGATCCGCTCGGCGCCGGGATTCCAACTGATCACTCGCCCCTGAGTGTCAAGCATAAAGACGGCGTAATCCTTGACGCCTTCGACCAGCAAACGAAAGCGCTCCCTGGTCTCCCTCTCAGCTTGCATCCCGGCTCTGAGCCGCGCAAAGGCCAGGCTGAAGAATATCCCGAACACTCCGAAGGAAACGGCTCGGATTTCATCTAATTGGCTGTCGTAAGTGAATAGCGAATATCTTGGCTCGAAGAAGAAATAATCGCTGACCAGTAGCGACAGGATGACCGCCATCAGCCCCGGCCAGAACCCTCCGAACCACGAGGTCAGAACCACCGCAATAGCGAAGATCGCCAGCGGCGCGGTCTCGCCGAGGAGCGGATCGAGTCTCAGGCGAACGGCTGTGGCGAGCGCGACACTCAGGATCGCCACGCCATAGGGCGCCAACCGCTTTAATGAAAGTATTCGCATAACGCCTCGCGAGGCTGAGTGTGAGTGTATTGCAAGCGCTACACTCCCCCGATGAAATAAGGACGCAATTTATAGTCCAATGTTTTTTTAAAGCGCCTTGAAATTTTCATGCGCGCTTGCCGGCAACCGCGTCGCCGCGTAATATGCGCAACCTGTAATGACGCCTGGGATTCACTAAAGACTTATGCTGCGCCCATTGATGCATTACTTCGAGCGAAGGCTACATGCCCGCGATAATAACTCGCGCGTCTCGCATCCTTTCGAGTGGGGGCTGGAATTTCTCGACGCAGGCCGCGACTCGATGCGCAACTCTCATAGCGCGCGCCAATTCATCAAGGAGTTCAATGGGGGGGCGCTCGAGGCTAGCGACGGCTTTTACACGCCGCCGCCCAGTCGCCGGTCCGATTTCGAATCTTCGACGTCCGAATCCGGCTGGCGCCAGTTGAAATTTCCGAGCGCGGTCGCCACGCCTTACGAAAAAAACAACTTGGTTCACGCCAGATTCTTCCCCGCAGACGATGGCGACGGCGCGGTGATAGTTTCGCCTCAGTGGAATGCGAAGGAAGATTCGCATGTGGCGCTCTGCCGCGGTCTGAACCGCTTCGGGGTTTCGGCGCTGCGGTTGAGCCTGCCATATCACGACCAGCGGATGCTCGACGGCTTCACGCGGGCCGATTTCCTGGTCAGCGCCAACATCGGGCGCACGATCCAATCCGTCAGGCAGGCTGTTCTCGACATCCGCCGCGCAGCCGACTGGCTCTTCTTTCAAGGCTATAAGCGCGTGGGTGTGATCGGGACGAGCATCGGCTCCTGTGTGTCGTGGCTCGCCTTCATTCACGACGAGAGGCTGGAAGCGGGCGTCTTCAACATGGTTTCAAGCTGGTTCGGCGACGTGGTCTGGCGAGCGCTGACCACGTCTCACATCAGAAGAAGTCTGGAGACCGAATTGACCGCCGAGGAGGTCCGAGAAGTTTGGAAGACAATCAGTCCGAGCGCGCACACCAGGAGGCTGGCCCGCGAGCGTCGCCCCGTCCTGTTCATCTCGACGAAATACGACCTGACTTTTCTACCCGACCTGGCGCGGATATTCTTCGACGATTGCGACCGCCACAATGTCCCTGCCCGGAAAGTATTTCTGCCCTGCGGCCATTACACCATTGGACAGACGCCATTCAAATACATCGACGCGTTCCACATCATCAATTTCTTCCGCAGATTATGGCGATGAGATGAATAAGTCATCTCGGTGAGTTGGAGATCAGTGACCTTTCAGCAAAGTGGCTTGAAGTGGATTTGGTCATTGGTTTGGCCGGTTTGCCTATAAATCTCATTTGACCGTGAATTACCCTGTACAGCGCGAAATCAGCCGAACCTTCACGGAGTATCAATCCACATCATTGCCGCCTGCCGATCTCACCAAAATTTAGATTTCGCTTGACGTCAACTAATTTATACGTTAATGTCCGGCCGTAAACGTATAAATTAGTTGTCACGGCGAAAAGACTGGGAATATGGCGAGAAAACCGTCTAAAGGCTTCACCGACAGGGAGTTGGAGATCATGAAAATCGTCTGGCAGATGGGCGAGGCGACCGTCAAAGAGATTCAGCAGCGACTGCCGGGGGATCCGCATTACAACAGCGTGTTGACGATCACCCGCGTGCTGGAGCGCAAAGGGCGTTTGGTCCACCGGGTTGAAGGTAAAACCCATTTCTATCGAGCCGGTGAAAGCGAGGAGAAATCCCGCGCCCGCCTCCTTCGCCACCTGATTGATCAGGTTTTCGGCGGTTCGGCCGCTTCGGTCGTTCTCAACCTGGTGCAAGCGGGCGATCTGACCCGCAAAGATCTCGACGACATCCGCGGCAAAATCGACGGAATGAGTGAGGAGAAAAAAGATGATGGGAGTGGTTAGCGCCGATCAGATCATTTCTTTGACTGCTGGGGTGATCCACTGGTTATTCACCTGGAGCTGTCAAGCGTTCCTTTTACTCGGCTTGGCCTGGGTCGGGCTGAAGCTTGATCGATCAAGGAGCGCAACCACCAGGTATCGAATCTGGTTGATCGCCCTCCTCGCAGTCGCGGCGCTCCCGTTACTCGGCGCTCTGAGCCAGAGGTTGCGCCTGCCAGGCCCCCCGGCCACATTTCCTGCGGGAGACATCGGCGTCATCGCCATTCCTGTTGGCGAACCGCAGGCCACCGGGCCTGCCTTTACCTGGCCAGCGATCATTTGGCCGGCGCTCTTTGTCTCGTGGGCGGCCGGAGTGATGATTTCGCTGCTCCGGCTTTGCAATTCTTTCTGGAAGCTTCATCTCATTCAGTCCAGGGCGCGCGCCGTCTCCCTGAAGGACCTCGACTGCTCGGTTGCAGACCTGCTTCATTCAGACGCCGGCGGTCTCTCCATTTCTTTATCGGATGGTGTCCAATCCCCCGGGCTGGCTGGTCTGTTTCGCCCCGTCATCCTGCTCCCGGCTGACATCGTGTCCTGGACTAGCCGGGAGGAGAGAACGGCGATCCTGCGACATGAATTTGCCCACTTCAAGCGGCGGGACCACATCATGAGTCGCTTTCAGTCGGCTCTGAAGTGCCTCCTGTTCTTTCACCCCCTGTTGCGTTATGCCGATCACCAACTGAGCCAGGAAAGAGAGATCGCGTGTGATGACCGTGTTCTTGATCTGGGCGCCGAACCCAAAACGTACGCCAAGGCGATCTTGAAAGCGGTGGAGCGAAGCTTCTTAACAGACGTCGTCCACCAGGCGGCGTCATTCAACTCAAGAAGAACACTTGAAAGGAGAATTGAGATGATCATGAACACGAACCGGACGCGGAGGCCGCTACGGCAGTGGCCGTTTCTTTTGGCGCCTGCCATGTTGATCGGGGTGAGCGCTTGGCTGGTCATCCCCGCCGCGAATAGTCAGCAGGCGCCGCAGAGCGGAGGCTCTCAGTCGGCGTCGAACGGACCGACTTCAGCGCCAGCTGTTTCCTCTACATCGAGCCAATCCCAACTTCCCCCAGTGGTTAATAGGTCAACCATCATAGTTGCTTCTGTTGAAAGAGGAACGATGTTCATACATAGGCGCGGACTCGGTGTCTTGGCTCCAGCCGACAATGGGCGTCTTAAGGCCGTAATTCAAATTGCCGCTACTATGGCCAGGGAAATTCGGGTCGGCCAGCCCGCTTCCATCGATACTGGTCAAGGTATTATTTCCGGCAAAGTCATAAACGTCGGCTTGGATGACTCGGGCGCGGATATACCTGTTGACATTTCATTGGAAGGCAACCTGCCTCAATCCGCCACAGCTGGAATGAATGTTGATGGCGTCATAGAGATTGAACGCATGGATGACATTCTATATTTACAAAGACCCACTTTTGGCCACGAAAGCGGCGTTTTCAGTCTCTTTAAGCTTGAAGAAGGCGGCGCGACCGCGACCAGGGTCCCGGTCAAGTTCGGCAAAGCCGCCGTCACAGTGATTGAGGTTCTAAATGGCCTTAACGTAGGAGATAAGGTTATCATTTCTGACATGCGGGGATATGAGGGCGTGAATACAATCAGACTGAATTGATTGTCCGAACGATATTAAGTTTACGGCGTGAGGGTCCGCAAAATTTCGGGAACACGCTTCCGACCGATGAGCTGCGCTCGCCAGGCTTCAAATCCAGCGCGCCCGAATGCAAATCAATGTCAAGCCGGGAGCGCCGATGGGACACGGAGATCAACGGCGCCTATTCCTGGCGTCAGGTCTCAGGCTCCAGGTTTCAGGTCAAGGCGCCTGACGCTCGCGTTGAGACCTGGCTCCCGGGGCCTGGCGCCACAAACGCCTGCCTGTTCAATCTGAAGTCAGGTCGACCTGCCAGAGGCTGACCGGACCCTGCATTCCCATTTTTGTCCATCTCCCGCCCATTTTCTTCTGCGCCTCTTCAAGCTCGATAGGCAGCAGCAAGGCATACCACCGGTAACCTCTCTCGGCCGAATGTTTTTTCAATGTGGACCACTGCTCCGGCTTCAACAAGTCCCAGCGGACGGTGGGACGCTGAGTATAAAACCCCAATGCGCCACTCATCTCCTTCGCCGCCACCAACGAATGGCTCGGAATCGTCTGGTCCGCCCAACGGCAGGAAGTAGAGTGGACTATTTCACGAGGTCCGAAATTGAACAGGTCGAAACGCTTGATGTAGCGTCTCTCGTGACTGAGTGTGACACCCAGCAAGATAGCCAGAACAACCCATCTTAATCGCGCCTGATTGATCTCACTGATCCACTTCCCAAGCAGGCCGATGACATCTCTGGCAACCAACAAGACTCCCAGGATCATCGCAGGGAATGCTGGCAGGAGAAACCTGGTATACCACCACGCTCCGTAGATGTCGTAATCGTAGCAGGAATAGAAAAGAAAGAAGGCGCTGAACCAGGAAATGAGCAGCGCCCTGTTCCTCCATTCAACCTTGCGATCCGCCGCCACAACCAGCCAGCCGAGCAGTGGCAATGGGCTCATCGTCATCTTGATCCAGTCACGATAAAAATTGAAGCGATCTGTGAATCCGGTCGTCTTCATAAGGCCTTGATGGCCGGTTGCCCAGTATCCCGTCAGCAATGGATGGTTATGAGTGACGAAATTGTAAGCGAAGAAGACCGCCGCCAGTGGCAAGCCTCCGAGGATAAAGAAGAGAATGTTTTTGAACTTCAACCGAAGACTAAACAGAAGCGGGATCAGAAGAAGGATGCTGGACGGCCGGGTAAGAAACGCCATGCCGAACGCGGCTCCAGCGAGCAATGTCCAGCCGTCCCGTTTTCTGGAGAGCAGCGCCGCCAGTATAGCGGCAAGGGACCAGAACATCGCCACGGCGTCGCTCATCGGCTGTGTAGAATAATGAATGAATGTGGGGCTGGCGGCGAGCATTATTGCGCCCGCCATCGAGAACCCGCGCGGCAGGCCCAGTTCCAAACCGACCAGATAGATCAGAATAAGACTCAGCAGACCGACTATGGGAGTGACCAGAAAAGGGCCGTATTCCCATCCGCCGATCGAAGCGCCGAGGGACATAAGCATTGGGAACCCTATCGAGTAAATCGGCGCCATCGTTCCCGGCCGCGGCCCCGGATCATACGCCAGGGGCCTGAAAATATGGTCAAAATCATTTGGAAGGCCGAGCAGATCCGGACCTTTCACATGCCGAACAAATTCCCCTTTCAAAATCGAGTGCGCGATCTGCGCGTACCCGGAGCTGTCAGACCCGCCTACCGCGTAAGACGCGCGGCTCGCCAAAACGTAGCCGTATATCAGCAGGCCGATTACCGCTGCAATAGTGATGAACCTTAATGTAAACTTCGATCCGCTTAAAGCCGATAACTTCGATCCGACCACAGTCAGGATGCGGCTAGGCGCCGGCTCTTCCAGCCTCGACTCGATTTTGGTCAACACGCGCCTCGCCCTGCCGCTCGCGCCGGCGAGCAGCAACAGAACACCCAGGAGAGACCAGGTGGCTCCGTTACGGAAGCTATGCGCGCGGAAGATAAATTCAACCCGATGATTGCCAGCGGGGACTGCTACCCCTCGCAACGTATAATTGGCGCGCTCGACAATCGCTTGCGCCCCGTCTATCCGAGCCTCCCACCCTGGGTAATAGATCTCGCTCAGCACAAGAAACCCCGGCCGCTCATTGCGCGTCTCCAATTCGATTCGCTGCGGTTCGTATTTCGTCACCTTCACTTCCGCATTCACCGGCTCCACAATTTGCTGCGCCGCGTGTTCGCGATTCCCGAAATCCTCCTTCTCTAACAAAACCGTCTCCGCCGGATCGAAGGCCCTCCCGTCTTTCATCCTTCCCGTTTCGATCGTCTTCAGCGCGTCGGCGCTAGGTTCGATCGCCGCTCGGCTCACGAACCAGGCGCGCGGCAGCGCTTTCAGGTTCTCGTAGACCTCGATATCTCCGAACGTCGCAAGCTTCCGCCACTGCGACCCTTGGAAATTTATCGCGCTGAGCGTCGTCACAGCCCCGGTCGTCGAATCGAGCAGCGACGCGCGCCAGATCCACACTATCGCTTCCGGCTCCAAGGTCTCTAATTCGACTCCCACGATTTCCGCTCGCTCGAATGGCAGTCGCGCCAGATAGCAATTCGCGGAAAATCCTCCTGCCGGGATACTTTCAACCACTTTCGCCCGCCGGTGTTTGATCGCGGCCCGCGTGGCTTCCTTCTTGTCGTAAGTCCATTCGGCGGTGTCGCGCCCGGCTCTAAGCTCCAACTCGATCACTCGCCCGTCTTTTGTTCGCAGCCTGATCCGCGCCACTGGCGTTTCATCAGGAATGTGAATCGAATCGGCCATCATGGTAACGATCGCCAACTCGGACGCCATACTCGGGGGGAGCGAAGCCTCGGATCTGAAATCGGACGTCATTCTCAATTTAAGCGACTCCGCGTTGAAGCGGATTCCTTCGATCTCGACAGTGGGACTCTGGTCGTCGCCACGCAGCGCGTATTTCACGTTGAGCAGGTTGAATCCCTGATGATCGAGGCCGAAGACCGAAGGATCGAATATCAACCCCGCTCCGTCCATACCGCCCGCGACGGCGCCCTGCCTGTTTAACCTCAGCAGGTCGTATCCATTTACGCTTTGCAACCCCCGCGCGATCGAGACGTTCGGGCTGTTGAGTTCGTCATATCTTTGACCGAATTGCAAGTAATGGCTGACAACGCGGAACGAATTCAGATCGGCCTCCCGCGACTTGATGAATCGCACAGCCGGAGGATCCTCCAGCCGCGCGGCGACGTCTGTCATGAATCCACGCCATCCCCAGTTGAACGCCAGGCCGAGGAGCGACAAATCCGCGAGGACCACGACTACCATCAGCGCGCCCGCATAGCCATTCCGCAGACGCCAGAAAATCCCGAACGCGACGAGGCTCAGCGCCGCGACCAACACCGGAACCCAGGCCTCGAAGTTCGTCAACGAGTTGGCGGCGGCGACCCGCGGCGTGTCCCCGACCGGCAGGTAGGGGACCAAAAAGCGATAGCTGAGGGTCGTCACCGCCACGGCGCCAGCGAATAGAATCGCGCCGCGTATCGCCGCGCGTCTGCTCGCCTCCGGCGCGCTCCGCGCGATGTAACTCGCGCCAAGCCCGCCGAGCACACCCAGGCTGAACGTGAATTCGTACATATGCCGACCCGGCGCCCGAAACAGGTTGTAGATCGGCAGGCCATACAGAACTCGATTCAAATCGAGCGGCAGGTAGTGGCCCAACGAGAGCGCCAGAGAGACCAGAGCCGCCCACCCCCAGAAAGACGCCAGAGATCGCTTCCGGGCCCCGAACAGCGCGACCAGCGCCAGCAGCAGCGTCAACAGCCCGAAATAGCCGCACGACTCGTCTACCGTCCATTTCCCCCAGTAAGGAACCTTCGCCTGCGGCAGCGACGCCCCGCCGAAGAAGAAGGGGAAGACGAACCTCAGAATGTTCGCGGGCGCGAACGAATAAGCGGAGAAGTAGTCGTAGCCGATCGCCGCGCGCTCGCCCATCCGCAGCAGCTCGCGTTCGGGTAGCAATTGAATCGCCGATAGCAACGCCCCGCACACGGACATCGCCGCCGCGCCGAACAGGAACTTCCGCCGCCTCTCGCGCTCTTCCCGCAGAAAGAGCGAGAACAGAAAGTATCCGCCGCAAACCAGAATGGTGTAGAAATTCATCTGCGGCTCACCCGCGAAAAGCTGCAGCGCGATGAAAGCCGCGCCCAGCGCCACCCACCGCCACGTCAACTTGCAATATAAATTCTCGATGGCGAGCAGAATCCACGGCATCCAGGCGGCCGCGGCGATGCGCGAGGTGTGCCCCATGTGCGCCATCATATAACCACCGAAGGTGAAGGCTACGCCCGCTATCAAAGCCCCAATCCGCGTCATCCCGATCCGCCGCCCGTAGAGATATGTCCCAACGATCGTCAGGTGATAGGTGGTGATGACAACAATGTTCATCGCCGTCGTGGACGGAAACAAGGCAAAGAGCCAGTTCGGCGGGTAGAGAGCGCCCGGGTAGATGCTGGCCAGCAGCGGCGTCCCCGCGAAGATGTAAGGGTTCCAGAGAGGGAGATGGCCGTCGCGTAGCATCTGCCCGATCAGGATTCGGACGCCGAGGTTCTGCGACAATCCGTCGCCCGGAACGAGAGTGATCCATCCCATCACTGCCGGGAAGAAGTAGACGAGCGGGAGTAAGATCAGCGCGGCGGCGGCCGCAACGCGAGCACGGAGGCTGGCGGGTTCTTTTTTTGATAGGTAATCGTCTGTTGATGAGTGATCGTCTTCGAATTTGTCCCGCGGGTCGTCAGCCGAAAGGTCTTTCATACATCTACGACTTTGTTCTGGCCGTTCAATGACAGCCGAAGCGATAGGAAGGCGTCGAGTCCTTGCGTTCGCGCCCAGGGCAATTGTCTAAATGGGGGGCTTAAAAGATAGCGGATTCTATCGGGGCGCCGCGTCGAATGTCCAGATCAATCGAGAGCATTTAAAGCCATGCGCAATAGCGTCTCGCCCTGGAAATCTTTACAACCCATCATCCACAGGATAGAATCCGTGGCTGTTTAAGGCCCCTTTCATAATCAAGCAATGCAAAAATTCGTGAATGACTATCTGGATGATGTTAGCGAGCGCGCCCGGCGTGCGTTGGAGGAAAATTGGGTCGCGATTTTCATCTACATCGACACCTTCCACATCAATTTCTTCCGCCGGCTGTGGAGATGACCTGAAAGAGGTCTGCAAGGGCGCAAATGGCAGTCTGAAAGAACTTTGTGCCTTTGCGCTTTTGCGTTTAGGTTGTGCGTCCGCAGTTGTTACTCGATATTATCTAAAAAAGGGGGATCATCGTGTTTAAGCTTAATGTGGAGGAAAATCACCACGGCCTATATCAAGACTTGGAGGATCAGGCGGGATTGGAATTATCGGTGGTCATGCCTTGCCTTAATGAGGCGGACACAGTGGGGACCTGCATTGAAAAAGCATGGCGGACCCTGCGAGAACATAAGATTTCTGGCGAGGTGATCGTCGCCGATAACGGCAGCACTGATGGATCTCAGGCTATCGCCAATGAACTGGGCGCAAGGGTTATCAATGTCACGGCTCGCGGTTATGGCCAGGCGCTTATGGGTGGAATCAGCGCTGCGCGCGGCAAGTTCATTATTATGGGGGACGCTGATGATAGCTACGATTTTCTGGAGATTCCCAAGTTCGTCGATAAGTTGCGCGAGGGATACGAACTGGTCCAGGGGTGCAGGCTGCCCTGGGGTGGTGGGCGCGTGCTCCCAGGCGCAATGCCTTTTCTGCACCGCTGGTGGGGCAATCCGATGTTCTCGTTGATGGCGCGGATCTGGTTCAGAGCGCCTATCAACGATGTCTATTGTGGACTGAGAGGATTTACCAAAGATCTGTATCAACGCCTGGATCAGCGATGCACGGGAATGGAATTCGCCACTGAGATGATTATCAAATCAAGTCTCTATGGTGTCCGGATGGCCCAGGTCCCGATCTCACTCCACCCTGATGGGCGTAAATCGCATCCGCCTCATCTCAAGACCTTCCGTGATGGGTGGCGAACCCTTAGGTTCTTTTTGATGTATAGTCCGCGCTGGTTGTTCTTAATACCGGGAATATCGCTGATTCTAGGTGGATTGCTCGGTTACGCCATAGCCCTCCCCGGTCTGACGATTGATAGTATAACTTTTGACGCCCATACATTGCTCTTTGCCAGTCTGGCGCTGATTTGCGGTGAGCAGGCGGTTATCTTCGCTATCTTTACCAAGATTTTCTCGATCAGTGAGGGTTTGATGCCGGAAAGCGCGAAGCTTAAACGATTTTTTCAACTGGTCAATCTCGAGAGGGGAGTGATCGCAGGTTGCTTATCATTAGTCTTTGGCCTGATCTTGCTGTTGCTCGCCATCAATCAGTGGCGTGAATCGCACTTCGGGCCGCTTGATTATAGTCACACCATGAGGTTGGTCATCCCCGGCGCCACACTAATCACCCTTGGATTTCAAACCGTCTGGGCGAGTTTTGTTATAAGCATCTTGAGCATGCGTCGCCGAGAGATAAAATGCGCCGAACGGGAGCTTGGGTTTATTGAAAATCGAGCCGGGCGACAAAATGAAGCGTGCGGTCGAACAGCCAGCTCGCCGGGCGCGGGTAGAGTCCAAGGTTAGTCTTCCAGACGCCGGTGCGAAGACCGAGCGTCTCGAAAGCAACCTGCCATTTTTGCTTGGGCCAGTAATTATAGGTGAGCGCCACGCCGAAGCGCGCATTGCCGACTTGATCCATAAATCGCAACGTGGGGCCGGCGAGCAGTCCGTCGCGGGTATGATCTTTTATGATGACTGACTGGCGGGCCACGCGAGCGGCTTCGCGCAGCAGCGTCATTGGGTCCTCGGTGTGATGCAGCACATCCACAAACATGACGACGTCGAAGCTGGCGTCGTCATAGGGGATCTCCTGCCCGTTGAACTCCGCGATGGGTATGCTGGTCTGATGACGAATTAACACGTCAATCCCGCTTACGGTGATGTCGGGACGTCTATGCATGATCAAACTGGCGAGCGAGCCATCGCCACAGCCGACATCCAGCATATGGGCGCCGGGCGGGATCAGCGTAACTATATGGTCACTCAGCGCGTTGACGCGCCGCCGATGGACATATCCGCCGTGAACGCGATCAATAAGACTCATAGTAGCGCCTCGTCAACTTGTAAAAGCTGCGGTTCTGATGTGGATATTGATGGCGCCGTTTCGACAGCCGTTACGACCCTGCGCCAAGCGAGCAGGCAAAGATAATGCATAATGTGGAAAGAGAGAATCTGATCGGCGGGCGATTGTTTGCCGTTCGGAGTGGTAACATCGGGCGCGCCAGGCACCGGTTGAGTTTCTGAGCCAGATGAATCGTCAGGCCGGGCGCTGTTTTTCACAGTATCATTGCGGGCAGCGAGCGCTTCACGTATGTCATGGATTTCGCGCCGCTGCTGGTCCAGCCTCTGCTCGAAGATCTGCAACATCACATCGGTGCGGTCAATGATCCCAGTGCGGTATTTGTCCATCGCCTTAAATCGCTCCTCTATTCGATCGTCAACGGCCCTTTCGTATCTGTCGGCGCGTTGTCTCAGACTGAGTTCCATCGGATCAGTGATCATACGTATTCATACTACAACGAGAAATTGATCATTTAGGACTTTTGCTCTTTCGTTTCAACGATTTCAGTGTGCGCTTGCGATGAGGGCAAAAGGCCGCATAGTTACGTTCTTGATGATATATGACGATCTCAAGCGCAAGCTTGAAATCAAGTTCGGGCAACCAGAGCACGCTCTACATCAGTATCTTACTTTGTGAAAGCGTCAATGCCGGAGACTTTTTTTCGTCTTCAACCGAAGATGCGCCAGAAAATGATGCGCCAGGAAGGTCAGCGTCATATGATGACGCCTACCGCGCCACGTGCGGGTCTCGTAATGATCCATCCCCAGTTCGTTTTTACCTTCTTCGAGCGCAGTCTCGACTGGCCAGCGCAGGCTCGCTTGGTGTACCAGATCGGTTTTAGGCGTCTTCGCAGGAGCGTTGCTCAGATAATATCAGATAATATTTGATGTCAGTCGGATCACTCGCGCTGCGGCGAAAGATCACCCAGACTTCTTGGCCAGGGCGGCGGCCACGTTTACTTACTGCACGGACAAAGGCGAAGTCGGCGCTGATCGAACCTCTTGCGGCGTAGGTTCATTTCTCGCCACGCGCGGCCCGCTACCTGGCTGTCCAGTATTGAAGTTGCCATCCTGGTCAAGGCCTGCCGGCAAAATCTTCATATCCTCCGGCCAGACCATCGTTGTCTGCGGCACTTCCGCAAAGTACCATTTGCCGAGACCGTCCACGCCGTCGAGAAAATCAGGATTCATTCCGTAATGCTCAACGGCATTAACCCAAGTGAAAGGCGCAACGCTACGCTTGTTGATCTCGGTCAGCATCTCCAGTCCGAGCTCTGGCTCCGTCTTAAAAACCAGATTCTCAGGGACTCTGCATTTTTTGCGCATTGCGGCGTGCGCCTTGTTAATTCACGATTCGGGCATATACAGCCGGCGATCTAAAAACGTGTAGCCGCGACTCGAGGCATAAGTCATGAAAATCCCATGTTGACAGTTGGCTATCTTGCCCAAAGCGCCGCAGTACTGTCGCTGTATGCCGGACGAATACTCGCCTTTCTTTGGGAAGCCGCTCACGTCAAGGATTGCTGTCCCGTCCGGCTCACCTAAGTCTTCGGTAACCAACTGCTAATGCCGTTCCAGGATGCGATTATCATACTAGGCTCCCTCGCCGATGAATTGTTGAACAGCTCGCACGGCGTTGACGGTTTTACCACGTTCGCGCAAGACCATCGGCTCGATGCTCTTGCGTTCAAGATCGGACAACTGCCCAGCAAATACAACTGGGTCCATTCGCGGTGTTCGCTGCGTGCGATGAGCGGCTCATATTCGGTGTAATAGTTACTCAACTCCGATGACATTCGTTTCGCATCGCGGCAAGCCAGATTTTCGCTTGGCGGCTGTCCACTCAGTGCCGCAAGGGGGACGGTTTTTGCCTGAACCATTTCTGCTTTGCCCATTTCGTTCTCCCAATCGGATTTACGACTGGAAGATTATCAAAGAACAATTTCTCGTTGTAGTATTAGGCGCGTATCTTGAAGGGCCGACATCTTAGCGATGAACGGCGCGTGGCGTCAACAGCGCGAATCGATTCCAACGCTCGATGTCATCGTGATAATTTCAATAAAGGTCGACGTGACCTGCATTGATCAGAACTCGGATCTGGTCGGATTTCAGATAAGACAATTCAATGTTGACCTTGATCAACCGTAAGCATTTGAAGAGCGGCGGGAAACTCTATGTGAGCGCCGGCAATGTGGCATTCCTTAGGATTCGACTCGAGCTGTTACCGGGCTCGTTCAACTACGGGCGGCGTGGGATACTCGACTTGACTCACAGGCGGCTATTCACCGTTGACTCCTTCCGGCGATTGCTGAATAATGCTGGCTTTCGGATTGACCGCATTATCGGCTTCCGCTCGCTCCTCCCCCATCTGGCAAGCGAACGTTCAAGAATCTTTGATCTCGCGGATCGTCTGTTGGCCAAACTGGCGCGGGCCTGACCGAGGCTCTCCGCCTTTCTAATCCTGATAGAATGCACAAGGACGGATTCTCCCACTGATCTGATGGGACACACTTTTCTGCCTGCCACGGATCGAGCGCGGTTATCTAGGGACACAAACTCCGAACCGACATTGCAACCGCCCCACCTACACTCGATTGGCTGACAAAATGAAAACCAATATGGATACCGCTCACAAATCATCTACGCCGGCCGTAGACTCAGATAAACAGAAAGTTATGACGCCTCTGTCCCTCTCGCGCCTGATCGGGCTGACGCGGACCGGTGACGTAGGGATAGCCCATCGCACACTAATAACTCTATTTACCCACCCGGAATTGATAGGGTGGAGTTGCTTAGTACTAGCCTTATTGTTTCTTTTCATACGACTCGGGTTAAGCGACGATACCACACTCAGTTTGTGGGTTTCCTCTGATACCTTGTGGC
>Ga0126377_10001015_pt1 | contig 18036 bp, 16 predicted proteins | sample PanSoiMetPlot_22_FD_92647 | JGI IMG/M metagenome (GOLD analysis project Ga0126377, IMG submission 92647) | Tropical forest soil microbial communities from Panama - MetaG Plot_22 | ecosystem: Environmental > Terrestrial > Soil > Tropical forest > Bulk soil | place: Panama | collected 2016-02-17 | reverse complement strand
GCACAGGACGACGACTATGCAGGTGTCGAAGAGCAGTCCGCCAATTTCAACCCGAGCCTGGTGAGCCTGGGATTCATCAGAGCAGCCATCCGCCGCAATGTGCGGTTCTGGGGTGCCTTGGCCATCGCGGGGTTCCTGATCGGCGCCGGGTCTTATCTGGCTTTGCCGCCGGTCTACCAGGCAACGACCCAGCTTCTCCTCACGGTGGGCCCGGAGGCGACCCCGGGCACGGCGATACTCGACGATCAGGCCATCGCGCAAAGCCGCCCAGTGGCCGAGGCCGCCCTGAACGATCTGGGCCTGCAGCGAAGCGTCGACGTCACCAGCTTCATCGGGTCATACACGGCCACGGTCGTCACCGACAAAGTGCTCCTTATCACGGTCAACGCGTCATCGAGCAACGACGCGGTAAAGCGGGCAGGTGCCCTGGCCACGGCGTTCCTCAGGTACCGCGCGGACCAGCTGGAGGCCCAGCAGAAGCTGGTGTTCGAGGGGCTCGACCAGCAGGTCGCCAAGGCCAAGCAGCAGGTCGCGTCGATCGGCAAGCAGATCAGCACGGTGTCCGCCCAGCCCCCGTCAGCCGCGCAGCGGGCGAAGCTCACCACCCTGCGGGCCGAGCGCGGCCAGGCGACGGGCGCGCTTGCCGTGCTTCAGCAAACCGTCAACAGTGACAAGGCGGACATCCAGACGTCAACCACGTCACAAGCGAATGGCAGCCAAGTGCTCAACGCGGCCGCCCCGGTCCCGCCGCACTCCCGCCTGAAGCGCCTGCTTCTCTACGCGGCCTTCGGGCTCATCGCGGGTCTCGTGCTTGGTCTCGGCATCGTCGTGGTCCGCGCCGTCGTATCCGACCGGCTATACCGGCGTGATGACGTCGCGCGTGCGCTAGGCGCACCGGTCAAGCTCAGTGTTCGCACCGTCCGCCTCAGCCGCTGGCGGCCGGGCAGGCGCGGGATCGCGGCCGCCCAGGACACCAACATCCGGCGGATCACCGCGTACCTGGGCAGCACGCTTGCCGCCAACTCCCGCGGCCGCGCGGCCCTGGCCGTTGTTCCCGTCGATGACCCACAAGTAGCGGCCGTATCCCTAGTCTCACTGGCCATATCGTGCGTGCAGCAGATGGGCTTGCGCGTCATCGTGGCCGACCTTCGCGACGGCGCTCCTGCGGCGCGCCTCCTGGGGGTCTCGCAGGCTGGGGTTCATACGGTGCGGCAGGCAAACGTGCAGCTGGTGGTGGCGATCCCCGATCGCGATGAGGTGGCTCCCCTCGGCCCTCTCGGCTCCGAGTCGCAGGCGCCGCATTCCGCCGCCTGCGGTGAGAAGCTGGCCGTGGCCTTCGCCTCGGCAGACGTTCTCCTCACCCTGGCGACTCCCGATCCTTCAGTTGGCGGTGACCACCTCGTGACCTGGGCGCCCGTAGCCGTCGCCATGGTGACCGCCGGGCGGTCGTCGTGGACGAAGATCAATGCCGTCGGCGAGATGGTACGGCTCGCAGGCATGCGCCTCGTCTCCGCCGTTCTCGTCGGGGCCGACAAGACCGATGAGAGCCTCGGCGTGGCACCAACGCCGGGAGCCGACCGAGACGATACGGAGCGTTCCTTCGCCACCGTCGACGGAAATACAGCCGGGGGGCAGTCTCACGATAGATGACTTCTCACACTTCCGGCGGCCGGCACCGGCCAGCCGGGGCTCAGGGATCCAAGGCTGATGTCCGTCGTTGAGTTCCACGCCCGCCGCAGGGCCCCGCTTCCGGGGTCCGCAGAGGCGCGCGAACGCTCGATACGCCGCAGGGTCGCCCTCGTATGGGCGCTGCTGGTCCTCAACGTCCTCACGTACACCGGATCCTTGCTGCCCATCCCGGGCGCGGTGGGCAAGGCCGTCACGCAAGGAGCCCTGCCACTGGCATTGCTCGTGGCGCTGACCGTGAACCGCAGGGTCTGCGTGCGCCCAAACGTGTTCCTCTGCCTGGTGGGCCTGCTTGTCATAGCGGCAATCGTGACGGCCCTTCAACCCCAGTACCTCGGTACCGTGTACCGGACCTTCCGGCTCACTGAGTTCTTCGCCGTCCTCTGGCTGCTGACACCGTGGTGGGGCCGGCGCGACCTGCTGCTGGTCCGCTGCCACCTAGCATCGCTTGGGGTGGTACTCGCCTCGGTACTGCTCGGCCTGCTGGTCGCGCCCGGCCATGCCATGGCGGGAGGAAGGCTCACCGGCGTGTTCTGGGTGATACCTGCTACGCAGGTGGCGCACTACGCGGCGGTCGTGCTCGGGCTGGTGGTCGTGCTCTGGCTCGGTGGCAAGGTGCGCGGCCAGGCCACCGCGGCCGTTGCCGTGGTGACGGTGGTCATACTGATCCTCACCCACACCAGGACCGCCCTGGTTGGCACGGTGGCCGGAATCCTGGTCGCCGGGCTGAGCCTGATCGTGGCCAAGGCCCGGGTGCGCAGGTTCTTCGCAGCCGCCAGCATTGTGGCATCGATCGTGATCATCACGCTGTCTAGTGTCATCACTACCTGGCTGGCCCGGGGCCAGGGCGCGGATCAGCTGACCGAGCTCACCGGCCGCACCAAGGTCTGGGGTCCGCTTCTCGCCTTTCCACGCGATAACTTCCAGATGATCTTCGGGTTCGGCCTGTCGAACGATTCCTTCAATGGTCTCCCCATCGACAGCAACTGGCTCGCCTCTTACCAGACCCAAGGGCTTTTTGGAGTGGCCGTTTGCGCGACGATCCTGATCTTCCTGCTCGTGGCGGCCTACTTCCAGCCGCGCGGCGTCCAGCGCGCCCTAGCCTTGTTCCTCGTCGCGTACTGCCTGGTGGCGTCGTTCACCGAGGTCGGGTTCACCGACGCTTCGATGTACCTCCTCGATCTCACCCTGGCTGCATCATTGATCGTGCCCTCCGCCACGGGCGGGAGGCCGACTCTAGAGTGATCCATCGGCTGCGACCGCTACCGCTCAGCTACGCAGCTGGGACGGATCTTGGACCCAGGGGGGCATGCCCTTGAGGCGTCATCATAACGACCGTGGCCATGTCCGCCGGTGGCCTGCCGGCTGGGCGCTTGTGGCCTGCATCATCGCCGGAGTGACGCTCCTGGCCGGCCTGACCTGGCTCACGCTGACGCGGCTGCATTCCCCGGCCCTGGGTCCTGCGTCCTCGGCCGTGGGCCACGGATCCTCGGCCGCGGGCCCCGCGTCACCTCCCGTGCGGGTATGCGGCAATGATGCGATCCTCGGCGGCGGCCCCCCGTCCCCTCCCAAGGGGGCGGTCGTTATCCCGGCAGGCGACAACAGCGACAGCGTTCTCGCGCACAATTGGACCATCCGGCCCAATACGACCTACTGGTTCGCGCCAGGCACACATACCCTCGGTACCGGCCAGTTCAGCCAGATCATCCCCGCTGACGGTGACACGTTCATAGGAGCACCAGGTGCCATTCTCGATGGCCAGCGGGCGAATCTCTATGCATTCACCCAGCAGGCGAGAAATGTGACGATCCGTTACCTGACCATCCAGCACTTCGGGGCGCCCGGGGAAAATAATGGCCAGGGAGTTGTCAACAATGCCATCGCTCCCGGCTGGCGGATCGACCACGTGACGGTGCAGGACAACGCTGGCGCGGGGGTGATGCTCGGGCGCAACAATGTCCTGGCCTACTCCTGCCTGAGAGACAACGGCGAGTACGGCTTCCAGGGCGGTGGCTCCCACATTACTGTCGATCACAATGAGGTTGTCGGCAACAACACCGACAACTGGGAATCCCGGCGGCCCGGCTGCGGGTGCACCGGCGGCGCGAAGTTCTGGGGCGTCAACGGAGCGACCGTCACCAGCAACTACGTGCACGACAACCGTGGGCCCGGACTGTGGGCGGACACCAACAACCGGGGCTTCGACGTGGAGCATAACTACTTTGCCAACAACCAGGGCGAGGGATTCATCTACGAGATCAGCTACAACCTGCGGCTGGCCAACAACACCTTCCTCCGCAACGCCCTGGTAGCTGGGCCGAAACTGGGCGGATTCCCTGATGCAGCGGTCTACATTTCTGAATCAGGCGCTGACAGCCGGGTCCCGGGGCCCTACGGGCACACCCTTACGATCACGGGCAACAAGTTCATCAACAACTGGGGCGGAGTGGTTCTATGGGAGAACGCCGACCGGTACTGCGGCTCGCCCGCCAACACCTCGACGGGTGAATGCACCCTGGTCGACCCGAGGCTGGTAACGGCACGCTCGTGCAGCCTCACCAACTTGGCCGGCCAGCCGTACTACAGCGACTGCCGTTGGAAGACCCAGAACGTACTGGTCAGCGGCAATGATTTCACCTTCGACCCGGCGAGCATCGGCCCGGACTGTACCCCGGCGAAGTACTGCGGTTTCAACGGTATCTTCAGTCAGTGGGGATCTTGGCAGCCGTACCATGGGACGGTGGTCGAAAATCACATAACTTTTGCCCAGAACAACCATTTCAAATCGAACACTTACAGTGGGCCGTGGCAGTTCGTAGTCCGCGAGCAAGGCAACGAGGTGAGCTGGGCAACGTGGCAGGGAAGTCCTTACCATCAGGACGCAGGCAGCACCATGAACGGGCGGTGAGATGAGGTACAGCGATGGTAATCCACTGCGTTCAGGCAGACAACATGTGGATGAGGCTTCTGTGCCACTGGTGATCGCGACCATGCTGCGGGAGGAAGGCATCACGGGCGTTCACACGCACGTCCGGCAGCTACGTCGGTATCTTGACAATTGCGGTAGCGCCTACACACTGGTCACACCGTTCTCGTGGGGCCGGACGCTCACTTATCCCGTTTTCGGTTTCCGCCGCGCATTGGAGCTATGCAGCAAATCCGCGGGCGTCGTCTGGTATCGGCACTGGCACGAGGTGTTCCTCCGCAATGCGTTGCGCCGGCTCCTCGCCGAGGTCGGCGACTGCGTCGTCTATGCCCAGGGCCCATTGGACGCCCGAGCCGCCCTGCGCGCACGTCAAGGGCCACACCAGCGCATAGTCATGGCAGTTCATCTCCGGATCTCCCAGGCCGACGAATGGGCTGACAAGAAGCAGATCAGGCGCGACGGGACCGTGTTCCGAGCAATCCGGCAGGCCGAGCGAGAGGTAATCCCGCAGGTCGATGGCCTCGTGTACGTGTCCAGGTGGGCGAGGGATGTGCTCTTGAGCTGGCTCCCCGAGGCCGCGGCGGTGCCCTCCGCCGTCATCGGCAATTTCGTGGCACCAATGAACGCCAAACCCGGCCAGGAGCAGCTCGGCGACCTGGTCACCATCGGTAACCTTGATCTGGTCAAGAACCACCGTTTCCTGCTGGAGGTTCTGGCTGAGGCCAGTCGGACCGGAAGATCCCTTACCCTCGACATCTTCGGCGAGGGACCGTGCCGGAAAGACCTCATGGGGCAGGCCCGCTCCCTGGGCCTGGAAGAACAGGTCCGTCTCCGCGGTTTCCGGCCCGATGTACGCGACTTCCTGCCGGGCTACCGAGCCTACGTCCACGCTTCCTATTCCGAATCATCGTCGTTGGCGATCATGGAGGCGATGGGCGCAGGCCTTCCCATTCTGGCCGGCAATATCGGACCGATCTCCGAGCTTTGCGACGACGGCGTAGAGGCCCGGTTCTGGCCCCTTGACGACCCGGCCCAGGCGGCGGTGCTGCTGATCGGCTTGCTGGACTGCGAGCCGGAACGGCTGAAGGCAGCCCGCGCAGCACGCGAGCGATTCCAGCGTGAGTTTGACGCTGACGTGGTCGGCCCCGAACTGCGGTCCTTCCTGCTCGGCACGACCTCCCAGGGCGCACCGGGTTCAGCGCCCTCCTAGTACCCCCGGTACTTCCACGACCGGCGGCGCAGCCACCCGTGCGCCCTGCGGGCCAACGGGGACAGGATGAACGGCTCGAGATGGGGCATCGCGCGTGGTCCGACGCGCTTGCGCAACTGCAGGGTGTGGTAGATGGGGAGCCTGTTCGCCTCCGGCCAGCAGTCGAACGCGAAACCCACAAGTTCGTCGAGAGGGCTCTCCCCGCTGCGTCCCTCATCGTAGGCACGTGCGGCGGCCCACAGCGCGTCCCGGGCGAGCCTGCGGTGCACAATGCTGGACAGGCGCTGTGCGTCTGACAGCCTGTCGCTGTAGCCGTCCAGCGCCACTTCCCAGGCCAATCGCTGCTGGCGCAAATCAGCCAGCCCGTTAAAAGAGTTTCTCATGTTATGCCCGTGCACCCGGTAATAGGCCTGGTCAACGCCACGCAGGAAGCCAACATCGGCGTTTGCTGCGAGCCGCAGCCACAGCTCCAAGTCTCCGGAATGGGGCAGGCGCGCGTCATACCCGCCCACCCGCTTCTGCACCGAAGTACGCACGACGACCTCCGGCGTCGTGATGTTGTTCTCCGCCTGACGGAACCGGCGCTCGAGCCACCACTGGCCAGGCCACACCGACCAGCCCCGCAGTCTGGTGCGAGCCGTCGGCACTGGCTTGTCCTGCCAGAACCACAGCGAAAGCCCATAAACGAATCCGACGCGGGGATGAGCGTCCAGCAGGTCCCTGGCGCGCCGCAGGGCGCCGGGGGTAAGCCGGTCATCGGCTGACAGCAGAGCGCAATAGTCACCGTCGGCCCACTCGAGCAAGCCCTCGTTGTAGGTCGCGATATTCCCTTTATTGGCTGTGTGGATGGTCACCTCCACACGAGGGTCGCGCGCCGCGATCTTCCTAGCCACATCGGCGCTGTCATCAGACGAGGCATCATCGATGATGAGCACTCGCACGTCGACGCCTTCTTGGTCATCCAGCACGCTGGTGACAGCTTCCTCAAGGAAGTGACCGTAGTTGTAACAAGGGATGACGACGCTGACTGAACTCATCGGACGCTCTCCGGCTCGCACCTGTACGCCGCCAACCGCGGCAGGGCGGCCACCGTCAGGACCTGGCCCGCCCACACCGACGCCACCGTCGCCGTCCAGACCGTGGGCGGCCGGGCGGGCCGATGCCCCACCGAGCCCGGCATCACCGGATCCGCCCCGATGTCGTCACCATCAGCCACGCCCAAGGCCCTCATCTCAAGCCCCTGGACACCCCAGAAGGCGACTCGGTCACAGTGGCCGGGCGACCGCCCCCACCCATCACATGACACGCCGCAGCCCCGTCGTGATACATCCAGTTGCCGGAGATGTATGAGGCCAATGTCTCGCCCGGCCTGATCTCCGGTATCACGACCGCCCCCTCGACGCTCATATGTACGGGGCTCAGCGTGCCCCGCGGAGGAACCACGGCGAGGTGACTCGATGAACTCTACTCGGGCTGGCGTGTCGCTCGCACGTCCCGGGACGCCCGAGGCACGGAGTTCACGCCCGCGGGCTGGGATCCTCCTCGACCGCGACGGCACCATCATCGTCGACCACGGGTACGTTGGCTCGGTCGACCGGGTTGAGTTCATTGACGGGTCACCAGAGGCGATCGCCAGGTTCAACGATGCCGGGATCCCGATCGCAGTGGTGACGAACCAGGCTGGCGTGGCGCGGGGGCTGTACGGGCTCGACGATGTCGCGCGGGTGCACCAGTACATCGCAGAACGCCTGGCCGAGCATGGGGCGCACATCGACCTGTTTCTGTACTGTCCGTATCATCCCGAAGGAGTCGTCGAGGCCTTCGCCCGTACCAGCGAGGACCGCAAACCGGGGCCGGGAATGGCGAGGGCGGCGCAGGCCGTGCTCAACCTCGACCTGGCCGCGACGTGGGTCGTGGGCGACCGCGCTGAGGACATCGGCCTCGCAGAGGCCGTCGGAGCATCGGCGATCTACCTGGGGTCCGACGGCTGCGAGCGCCCGGGTGTCTGGTCGTTTCCCAATCTCGCCGCAGCGGCCCCCTTCATCATGGAGCGCATCGCCGTATGAGCAGCACAGCGCACGATCTTCAGGCCTTCATGCCGCCGCCCGGGACCGCCCCGGCCAAGTTCCCGGCCGCGCCGTATCCGAGCGCCGCGGCGTTTTTCGGCGCCTACGCGGACGAGGTGGCCCGGGCCGCCCGCTCGGTCGAGCCCGCTGCACTCGACCGCGCGGCGGCGATCCTGCTCGAGGCCTACACACGCGGCGCCCGGGTTTTCGCCTGCGGCAACGGCGGATCGGCCGCGATCGCGAACCACCTGCAATGCGACCACGTGAAGGGTGTCCGGACGACGACCGACCTCACCCCTCGCGTGGTGAGCCTCAGCGCCAACGTCGAGCTCATCACCGCGATCGCCAACGACATGACGTATGACGACGTCTTCACGTACCAGCTTCAGTCGCAGTCGGGCCCCGGCGACGTCCTCATCGCTGTCTCGTCATCAGGCCGCTCGGCCAACATCGTGCGCGCGCTCACGTGGGCCCGCGACCATGACCTGCGCACGATCGCGCTCACCGGCTTCGACGGAGGCGGCGCCAAGGCGGTCGCCGAGGTCACCATCCATGTCGACGGCACGAACTACGGTATCGTCGAGGATCTGCATCAGGCCATCATGCACGGGTTGGCCCAGTACATTCGCCAGTCGCGAATGACCGCGGACGCGATCTCGTCAGGTGTGTTCTGAATCATGACAGCCGCTCGAAGCGCGGGGGCGAGCGGAAGCTGCGCACCCCCTTGCTGGCGGAACGAAACTGGGAGTGACGCATGCGCGTGGCGATCAACCTCTTGACCGAGGACCCCGAGAACCCATCGGGCGCCCACTGGTTCTGGACCCGGGTGATCCCCGAGATGGCCAAACGACTTGAGTTCGGCGAGGAGCTGCACCTGCTCGTGAGCCCCAAGTCGCGGCATCTCCACCAGGGCTACGGGCCGAACGTCTTCCACATCACGTATCCGTGGTCGAACGAGCGGCGCACGCCCCGCACCCTCTCCGAGCACCTCTACTCGCCACTGCGGCTCCCCGTCAGCCGCATCGACGTGTTCAACACCCTGATGGCGCCCTTGGTGAACATCTCGTGGTCGCTCGTCATCCACATGAAGACGATGCACGCCTTCACCGCCCCCGAGGCGATCGGGCCGCTGCCCCGCGCATACCGGCGGCTGAACTATCCGCGCACGGCCCGGGCCGCGAAGGCGATCATCATCAACTCCCATAGTTTGCGTTCCGAGATTGACCAGTACCTGAACGTCGACCCGCGCAAGCTCAAGCTGATCTACGAGGCGGTCGACCACGACCTCTTCCAGCCGGGCGACGCCGGTGCGGCTCGCGCCACTGTCGCGTCACACGGTGTCACGAAGCCCTTCGTGCTGTTCGTGTCGTCACTGTGGCCGTATAAGAACTGTGAGGGATTGCTGCGGGCGTGGGCGCTCGCCCGTCGTGAGCTCGGGGACCGGCAGCTGGCCATCGTCGGGCCCGGACGCGACGAGAAGTACGCTGCCCGGCTGCACTCGCTGGCCGCTGAGCTGGGGATCTCCGACGATGTGATCTTTGTAGGCGGAGTTCCGCTCGAGGAAACCGTCCGCTTCTACCAAGCGGCCGATGTCTTCGTGTATCCGTCGTTCAATGAGACCTTCGGGCTCCCGATCCTCGAGGCCATGGCCTGCGGCTGCCCGGTCGTCACCTCAGACACCAGCGCCATGCCGGAAATCGCGGGCGGAGCCGCTGTCCTGTCCGATCCCAAAGATCCGGCGTCCATCGCCCGGGCCATCACCGAGGCGATAGGGCGAGATCGCCTGCGCGACGATGGGCTCCGGCGGGCCGGCCAGTTCACATGGGCCGCAACGGCCGCGTCCACCCTCGACGTGTACCGCGAGGTCGCCGCCCTCCGGCACCGGCGGCGGAAATGAGGGTCCTGGTCACCGGGGGCGCCGGGTTCATCGGATCGCACACCTGCGACCGGCTGCTCGCGCTCGGGCACGACGTCGTTGTGCTCGACGCGCTGACCCTTCCGGTCCACCGGAATGGGCGGCCCGCCTACCTGAATCCCGAGGCCGACTTCTACCAGGGTGACACCCGCAACCGCGACCTCCTCACGAACCTCCTCCGCCGCGTCGACGCCGTGTATCACCTGGCCGCCTACCAGGACTACCTGCCCGACTTCTCCCGATTCTCCGACGTGAACGTGGTCTCGACGGCCCTGCTCTACGAGATCATCGTCGCCGAACGCCTCGACCTCGCCCGCGTCGTGGTGGCGTCGTCGCAGGCGGCGATGGGCGAAGGGCTCTACCGGTGCCCGGCCCACGGCGAGCAGGTGCCGTCAATGCGTCCCGAGAAGGCTCTCGCCGCTGGCCAGTGGGACATCCCCTGCCCGGTGTGCGGCGGGCCGCTTGAGATGCAGGCCACGCCCGAGCGGATCTCTAATCCGCAGAACGCGTACGGCATGTCGAAGCTCGGCGAGGAGATGGTCGCCATCAACCTCGGCCGCCGGTACGGCATTCCGACCGTCGCCCTCCGCTACAGCATCGTCCAGGGCCCGCGGCAGTCGGTTTACAACGCGTACTCGGGTGCATGCCGCATCTTCTGCCTGAGCTACCTGCAGGACATGGCGCCGACCCTCTACGAGGACGGCGGGGCGATCCGTGACTACGTCAACATCGACGATGTGGTGGACGCGAACATGCTCGTGCTGGAGGACGGCCGCGCCGCTGGGCGGGTCTTCAACGTGGGGGGCGGAGAGGCGGTCACGATCCGGCAATTCGCCGACATCGTCATGCGCCAGTACGGCTCAGACCAGCCCGGAGTGGTGACCGGCGAATACCGCTTCGGCGACACGCGCCATATCCTCTCCGACGTCAGCGCCCTGCGGGCGCTGGGATGGGAACCGCGGCACACTCCCACCGACTCGGTCGCGGCCTACGCCGCCTGGCTCAAGGGCATGGACGGTCTCGACGGGGTCCTGGCCGAGGCAAACGCCCGGATGCGCGCTCTTGGGGTCGTCCGGAAGGCGGGGACGTGAAGGCCTTCCTTCTCGCCGCCGGGGTTGGCAGCCGCCTGCGGCCGATCACCGACACCATCCCGAAGTGCATGCTGGACATCGATGGCCGGCCTCTGCTCGACATCTGGCTCGACGCGCTCGACCGAGCGGGTGTGGGCGAGATCCTCGTCAACCTGCATCACCTGCCGGATGTGGTACGTGGGCACCTCGCCACGCGTACCGCGCCGCCGGTGATCCACACGTCCTTCGAGCCGGAGCTGCTCGGCAGCGCCGGCACGCTCCGCGCCAACCGGCAATGGGTCGAGGAAGAAGAGTTCTTCCTGGCGTGCTACGCCGACAACCTCACGGATTTCGACTTGCGCTCGCTCGTGGACGCTCACCAGGAACACGAGGCGGTCGCGACCATGGCGGTGTTTCACTCTGAACGGCCGTCGGCGGGGGGCGTCGTGGAGCTGGACGCTACCGGCCGGGTCACCGGGTTCGTGGAGAAGCCGGCCAAGCCGGTTTCTGACCTGACGAACGCGGGCATCTACGCCTTCCAGCCGGGCGTGATCGACGAGATCGGCGCCACGCCGCCCAGCGACATCGGCTATGACCTGCTGCCAAAGCTGGTGGGCCGGGCCCGGGCAGTGCTGGTCGAGGGGTACTTCCGCGACGTCGGTACTCCCGATGCCTACCACCAAGCCAGGGAGGAGTGGCCCAGCCGGGCGCTGCGATGATCATCACTCAGACGCCTTTGCGTATCGGCCTGCTCGGAGGGGGAACCGACCTGCCCGGCTACTACCGGGAGCACGGCGGCCGGGTCCTCAACTGCGCGCTCGACAAGTACGTCTACGTCATCGTGAAGCAGCGCTTCGACGACGACATCTACGTCAACTACTCCAGGAAGGAGATCGTCTCGCGCGTCGAGGACCTGGAGCACGAGCTCGTGCGGGAAGCGATGCAGATGACCGGTGTGGCGAACGGAGTCGAGATCACCACACTCGCCGACATCCCGTCTGCAGGTTCCGGTCTCGGTTCTTCGTCGGCGGTGACGGTCGGCTTGCTGCACGCGTTGTTCGCGTATCAGGGACGGCAGGTGTCGGCGGAGGAGCTGGCCGAGGCGGCATGCACGATCGAGATCGAGCGCTGCGGGAAACCCATCGGCAAGCAGGACCAGTACATTGCCGCACTCGGCGGGATCCGCGACATCCGCTTCGGGCCCGGCGATGGCGTGGTCGCCGAGGAACTGGGGCTCTGCGCGGCTGACCGCCGGGCTCTCCAGCAGCAGATCATGCTCTTCTATACCGGCATCACCCGAAGCGCGGACACGATCCTGGCCGAGCAGAACGCCAACATGGAAGCCACGCGCCCCCAGCTCGACCTCCTGCGCGACCTCGCCGGGTTTGCCGTGGAGCGGCTGCGCAGCGGCGACGTGGATGCGATCGGCCCCGCAGTGCGTGAGAGCTGGGAAGCCAAGCGGAAGCTGGCATCAGGGGTGTCAAACGGCCAGATCGACGGTGCGGTCAGCCGGGCGCTCGACGCGGGGGCGTCAGGAGCCAAACTGACCGGCGCCGGCGGTGGCGGCTTCCTGCTCGTTATCTGCCCCATGGAGCAGCAGCGCGCCGTCCGCCAGAGCCTGGCAGACATGCGCGAATTGCCGGTAAAGCTGGATCACCTTGGCTCGCGCGTCGTGCTCAACGTGCTGCGCGACATCTGGAGTTGACTATCGCTGGTGTCTTCTCATCGGACCGTCTCCCCCGCCTCCGCTAGCCCGGCAGCCAGCGGCATGGCCAACCGCTACGAAATCCACCAATGTCACTGGCTGGCTGGTGAAAGTCTTGCCCGCCAGTCCCACAAAGAGATTAAGGAGATTCGGAAAAGCCCCGCCCTGCTAACAATTCAAGCTCCATCCTCAAGCACGACATTCCTCTGCTCGTACACTCGGCGCAGCCGTGAGCTCGTCGATAACGGTAGGCTAAGCTGGCTATGGTGATGAACGATCAACGGCCCGGGCTCGATCCCCTGCGCCTTGTCGGCCTAATGAAGGCTGCGATCTGGCGTCTAGGTCTGGAACTCGCTGGACATACTGTCCTGACCGAAGCGGCCACCGGCGCCTACGCAGTCACGCCAGTTCTGGCCGCCCTCGCCGGCGCACGCGTGTTTGCCCTCGCCAATACGACCCGATATGGCTCAGCAGACGAGATCGAGAAAGCCACGCTCGGGCTGGCCCACCTGGCAGGTGTGGGGGACCGCATCGAGTTCATATACGAAAAGAGCCCTGCGGTTCTTGGCCGGATAGATATCGTGACCAACAGCGGCCAGGTTCGGCCCATCGACAAGACGATGGTCTCATATCTTAAATCCTCATGCGTGGTGCCGCTGATGTACGAGGCATGGGAATACAGACCAGCCGACATCGACCTGGATGCGTGCCGCTCTCATGGAATTGCAGTGGCGGGCACGAATGAGCAGCACCCGGCTGTGGAAGTGTTCCCTTTTCTTGGCCTGCTGGCTGTCCGGGAGCTGCACGACGCAGGGATAGCAGTTCATGGCAGCCATATTATCTCGCTATGTGATAATGTTTTTGCGCCGTTTATCAAAAGTAGCCTGCAAAGCTGTGGGGCAAGGGTGTCTGAGGCGCGGCGGCTGACTCAGCAAATACTGGCCCCGGATTGCGATGCAATCGTAGTTGCGCTGAAACCCGGCCAGGACCCGGTTCTTACCGCGGCCGACGCAGACCTGATCTGCAAGCGGGCCCCCGGAGCGGTTATCGTTCAGTACTGGGGCGACGTAGACCGCAAGGCCCTGGCTCATGCCCGCATTCCCGTGTGGCCGCCTCAGGAGCCCCCGGCTGGGCACATGGCTGTGCTTCTGTCGGCCATCGGCCCAGAGCCGATCGTTAGGCTGCAGGCGGGCGGGCTGAAGGTCGGCGAAGTGCTGGCACGTGGACTCGGGCTTGCCTCGGCCCAGGAACTCACGCTCGTCCAGCCGCTTTGACCTGCTATAGCATTCAGCAAAGCGCTGCAGGCCGAGGCTCCGGCGTAAGAACCGGAAATTGAACATCGCGGGAGACAGGTATGAAGAGAATTCTGCTGCTTGGAATGGGCCCTACCTCACTCAGCGCGCTGGAATCGCTTGCCGGACAGTTCCACGTTGTCGGTGTCGTGCGACAGGCGCAGATGGGCACGGAAGCAGACATGGTGATACGCCGTGCACAGGAGTTGTCGGTTCCCATACTGCCAGACGTCAGCCCTGACGGGGTGCGACGGGCCATCGAGGAGTCGCGGCCACATTGCACCGTAGTGTCATCCTACGATCGTATCCTCGGCCCGCGTATTCTGGGACACGGCAACTTTGTAAATGTGCACTACGCGGCCCTCCCTCAGTATCGCGGGCGTGCAAATGTCAACTGGGCGATAATAAATGGAGAGCCGGAAACCGCAATAACAATCCACGCTATCGCCCCCGGCCTCGATGACGGCAATATCCTGTTCCAGCAGGTGGTGGCCATAGGGCCTGACGACACGGCCACCGACATATATCACACATTGAATGAGATTCAGCGTGACGTCCTCGGTGAGACGGTGACACGCTATCTCGATGGCTTTCCTGGGGTTCCTCAGAATGAATTTGAGAGCACCTATGGATGCAGCCGTGTTCCGGCGGACGGCGAGATCGACTGGTCCAAACCAACGGATCGCATCTATGCGCTGATCCGGGCCCTATCTCCGCCCTACCCAGGTGCGCATAGTTATCTTGAGGCACGTCGCATCACCATCCGGCGCGCATCGCCGGTGCGGGATGGGCGTCGCTATGCCGGCCGCATTCCGGGACGGGTAGTGGGGAGATCGAGAGCCGACGGATATGTCGACGTGCTAACGGGTGACGGCATGCTGAGGGTCCACGAAGTGGCCATGGATGAGGCTGGGGAGTCGATTCCGGCATCGTCCGTCATCACGTCCAGCAGACAAACGCTAGGCCTGCGGAACGCTGATCTGCTGCTGCGAATCGAGGAACTCGAGAGACGGCTGAACGCGCTTACTGAGAAGTAGGCCGATCTGCGGCCCCGTCCAGGGATACCCGCGTGCCACCGCTGTCCGCACTCCGGGACGCTGCCTCCAGCAGCTTAAGCACCCGCAGGCCCGCCTGAGCATCGGTGAGGGGCGATCGGCCCTCATTGATCGCCGCACTGAACTCGGCCATGACTGACAGGAGAGCCTCCCGCTCGGGCAACGCGGGTATGAGGGTATCCCCGGTCCGGTACGAGATGAGGGCCTGACGCCGCTCGTCCTGAGGCAGGGTGCCGGCCTGCCGCGTGTCCACGCCGCGGTCGTGGACAGCGAGCCTCGCGGCCGGGTTGGTATCGTCCCAGACGATGGTGCGGCGGGAGCCGCCGAACACCGTTGTCCGGATCTTGGTCGGGCTTAGCCAGTTCACGTGCACGTGGGCGAGAGCACCGTTCGACAGCCACACCGACAGGTAGGCCACACAGGCCCGCCGGGCCCCGATCGGATCGCTGGTGTGTGCGGCGACCGCCACCGGCCTGGCTTCCTCGGGAAGCACGAAATCGAAGATGGACAGGTCATGCGGTGCGAGGTCCCACAGGACGTCGACGTCCGGCTGCACCAAGCCCAGGTTGATCCGGACCGAATCAACGAACTGCACCTCGCCGATCTCGCCCCCGCGGATCAGCTCCCGGATCCGCTGCACGGCCGGGGTATAGCAGTACGTGTGGTCACACATGAGCACCAGCCCCGAGCGGTGGGCCAGCGCCGCCAGCTTCTCCGCCTCCGCCGCCGAGGGCGTCAGCGGCTTTTCCACCATCACGTGCTTGCCCGCCTCCAGCGCGGACCGCACGAGATCGAAGTGGGTCGCGGCGGGTGTCGCGATAGCGACAGCCGCGACCCCGGGATCGGCGAGGACCTCATCGTATGAACTTGTGGCCCGTCCGGCCGTATACGGGCCCAGGACGGCCCTGGCCCGTTCGACCTGCAGATCACAGAGCCAATCCAGCCGGAACGCGGGCGTGGCCAGGGCGGTGCGGACGAGATTCGGCCCCCAGTAGCCGGCGCCGACCACGGCTAGTCCCATCGGCATGCGGAATTCCCCCCTGCTAGCGCTCGGTAGAGAGTACACCTTATACATCTACGGTTCGGTGAACACGACGTCGACCCAGTAGTTGGTGGCGTTGTAGGTGTCGGTGGGGAATGCTGGCGAGCAACCCATGGTTCTGCGTTCGCCCGGTTGCGCCCCCCGCGCCGGGGGTAAACCCACAGACGCCGTCACGCGTCTACTAATCATGGGGGGAAAGCACATGGCGGGTGGCCGATCTCAATCGCCGGAGCCGCCTGACGACGGCAACGAGCAGCGGACGCGCCAGCAGTGGTTCCCATGGGTGGCCGCTGGCGGCTCGCGCCAGGCTGGCGGCGGTTCGCGCCGGGTCCTGCTCGTCACGCTTGCGGCCTGCCTGTGCGTGGCCGCGGCCGGGGTGTCAGTGGCCGTACTCTCCTCCCCTGGCGGCCAGGCCGGTCATATCTCGGCCACGAACAGCACCCCCACGAGCAACGCCACATCGGGTGCCCAGACCCAGCCGGCGGCTCCCACCGCGTCCAGCCGCGGCACCACCGGGCCGAAGGTCACGAGCGAGGGAGTCATCACCCCCCCTCTCGGGTGGCCGCAGCGGCTCAACCACCAGATCCTGCACTGGAAGGCGGGTCCGGGAGGCACCACGCTTAACGCCGTCGAGCAGCATATGGGAAGCGCGATGCAGGCGGCCGGTGTCAAGCTCTACTCCTCGATGAAACAGGACTGCGCCAGCCTGGCTTCGGACGTCGGGGCCGCGCAAGCCGGGCCACCCATCCCCTATGCGGCCATGCAGAGGCTGTACGCCAACGCGCTGACCGGGCTCTCTAGTGCAGCGGCGGACTGCCGGAGCGCCATATCCGAACATCCGAGCGACGAGACCGTCGCGGTTCACGTGAACAACGCGCTTCTGGATCAGGCCCGGCTGGAGTTCGCCACCATGTCCAAGAAGCTCTACCGGGCTACAGCACAGATCCAGTCCGCGCACCGCTGACAGCCGCAGGCCGCAGGACCGTCGCTGCGGCCGCGCTGCACCACGGGGCCGGATCAGGCAACCAGCGCCGCATCGGTCAACAACTTGCCTGGTTGATGATGCAAGCGCAGGCGATCGCCGTAAGCCGGGTTGTTGGGCCAGATGATGCACCGACCGATGCCCGGCGGAACGTCCACGCTGACCTCCCGGCAGACCGCCACCGCTGCGATCGGCGGGCAGGGCCCCACCGTTGGCGAACGGCGGGGAGAATCATCTCCGGCCTGAATCGGAGCGAGCCTTCCGGGCACGGCGCGGGGTTGTCTGAGATCCTCGCGACGCTGATATGGCGCCAGGTCCACCGGCTGGTCAGCGCGGGCCACGCTCGGGCAGGTCGACCTCGGGCCGAATCCGGCTCCACGGGAGGTAGGCCGGAAGAGCGCCTCGCTGTGGGTACGGGGCACCCCACCGGCAGTCCAGCCCGGTGGGGTGCCCGGTGCGAGCCCAGGCCCTAGGGAGACGTAGTGGTGAACACGACGTCGACCCAGTAGTTGGTGGCGTTGTAGGTGTCGGTGGGGAATGCTGGCGAGCTGCCGTAGAGGTAGACGCCGTTGCCGCCGGTGACCGCCGAGGACTGCGGTGCGTGCAGCGGCGGGCTGTCGACGCCCGCGCTGGCGAACGCGGCCGGGTTGTAGGAGTAGCCGCCGTTCGGCGCGAGGTAGGAGGCGACGTAGGTGGTGCCCGCGGTCACCGGGATCGGGGAGGAGAAGTCCGCCTCCTGCCAGCCGGTCGCCGACTCGCCGGTGAAGGTCACCTGGCCGAGCAGGGTCCCGCTGGCGGTCCACAGGCTGCCGACGTGGGTGCCGGTGTTGCCCGCGCCCTTGTAGAAGCGGATGCCCGTGATCGACCCGCTGGTATCGGCGGTGAACTTGACCCCCAGGTTCACCGGACTCGGGTCGCTCGCCGAGGCCACCGACGGCTGCACGGTGTCCGGCCAGATGCTGCACGGGCACTGGGTGGACGCGCTGGTGGTGAAGCTCCACGACTTCGAGCCGCTCATCGGCGTGCCGGAACTGTTCTGCGCCCCCGACACCGTCGCCGTATAGGCGGTCCCCGCCGCCAGCGGGCT
>Ga0126377_10001014_pt1 | contig 18050 bp, 13 predicted proteins | sample PanSoiMetPlot_22_FD_92647 | JGI IMG/M metagenome (GOLD analysis project Ga0126377, IMG submission 92647) | Tropical forest soil microbial communities from Panama - MetaG Plot_22 | ecosystem: Environmental > Terrestrial > Soil > Tropical forest > Bulk soil | place: Panama | collected 2016-02-17 | reverse complement strand
TTGTCGGTGAGGCACTGGACCATCACGGCGACTCCGCCCGGCCCGTAGCCCTCGTAGTGCACTTGCTGGAAGTTGTCGGTGCCGAGCTCGCCGGTGCCGCGCTTGATGGCGCGTTCGATGTTGTCGCGCGGCATGCTCGCCGCCCGCGCCTTGTCGATGACCATCCGCAGGCGCGGATTGGAGGCGGGATCGCCACCACCGACGCGCGCGGCGGCGGTAATCTCACGGATGATCTTGGTGAAGACCTTTCCGCGCTTCTTGTCCTGGGCCCCCTTGCGATACTGGATGTTGGCCCATTTGCTATGACCTGCCATGTGCTTGAAGCCCGCGCGAAAAGTGCGGGTATCATAGCCGCAAATCCCTTTTCCGGACACCGCCAAGGCGCCTGATTCGATCGTGGAAACAACGACTTCCACCTTGCGTCCTGCCTCCGCCGCGGTGACCGCGGCCGAGGCGCAGCTGCGCGCGCTCGAGCCTGAAGATGGCGCGGAGTCGGTGCGCGAGCGCTCGCTCGCGCTCTCCCGCATCGTCGCGACACTGGCCATCGACGACGACGTGGTGCTCGCCGCTCTGGCGGTCCCCCTCCTCGACGCACGGCTCATCGATGAAGCGAGCGCCGCCCAGCGCTTCGGCGCCGAGGCCGTGCGCCTCGCGCGCGAGCTGCGCCAGCTCGGCGGCATCGGGCTGCCGGCGCAATGGCGCCCGGAGCACAAGCTCTCCGCGACGCAGGCCGAGACGTTGCGCAAGATGCTGCTCGCGATCGTCACCGACCCGCGGCTCATCATCCTGCGGCTCGCGGATCAGCTCCTGCGACTGCGCGAGGCGAAGGAGCTCGCGCCCGACGCGCAACGGCAGCTCGCGCTCGAGACGCGCGAGATCCATGCGCCGCTCGCCAACCGGTTAGGCGTCTGGCAGCTCAAGTGGGAGCTCGAGGACCTGTCATTCCGCTATCTCGACCCGGAGAGCTACCGGCGCATCGCCGCGGCGCTCAAGGAGCGCCGCGCCGATCGCGAGCGCTACATCACGGCAGTGATCGAGCAGCTGCAGACGGAGCTCGCCAGGGCCGGGATCGACGCCGAGATCGTCGGCCGGCCGAAACACATCTTCAGCATCTGGAAGAAGATGCAGCACAAGCAGCTCACCTTCGAGCAGGTGCTCGACGTGCGGGCGCTGCGTGTCCTGGTCGGCACGATCGCCGACTGCTACGGCGCACTCGGCGTGGTGCACGGCTTGTGGCCCTACATCCCGGGTGCGTTCGACGACTACATCGCGACGCCCAAGGACAACTTCTACCGCTCGCTCCACACGGCGGTGTTCGGGCCGGGACACGAGCCGGTGGAAGTGCAGATCCGCACGCGCGAGATGCACGAGCACGCCGAGCTCGGCGTCGCCGCGCACTGGAAGTACAAGGAGGGCGGGCAGCGCGACGCCGCCTACGAGGCGAAGATCCGCTGGGTGCGCCAGCTCCTCGAGCCGGAGGAAGGGAGCGAATCCGAGCGCGATTTTCTCGACCGGGTGCGCGCGGAGATCTTCGAGGACCGGATCTACGTGCTCACGCCCAAGGGCGAGGTCATCGACCTGCCGAAGCAGGCGACGCCGCTCGATTTCGCGTACCACGTGCACACCGACCTCGGGCATCGCTGCCGGGGCGCGAAGGTGAACGGCCGCATGGTGCCGCTCGACTACCAGCTGCAGAACGGCGAGATCGTCGAGATCATCCCCACCCGCAATCCGCAGCCGAGCCGCGACTGGCTCAACCCGCACAGCGGCTTTCTCGCCTCGCCCCGCAGCCGCGCCAAGGTGCGCGCGTTCTTCCGCAAGCGCGATGAAAGCCAGAACCGTACCGAAGGGCGCGAGATCCTCGAGCGTGAGCTCGAGCGCCTGGGCGCGCGCGGCATCCCGTTGCCCGACCTGATCAGCGAGCTCGGCTTGCGCAACGCCGACGCTCTCTATGCGGCGATCGGCGCCGGCGACCTGCACAGCACGCAGATCGCGGCAGCCGTGCAGCGTCGCACGCAACCCCCGGTCGAAGCGCCGCGCGTGATTCAACGACCGACGCCGACTGGCGTCGGCTCGAGTGGCGTGATGGTCGAGCGCGTCGGGAACCTGCTGTCCAACATCGCACGCTGCTGCCGACCGGTGCCACCGGAGCCGATCGCGGGCTACATCACGCTCGGGCGCGGCGTGAGCATTCATCGCAGCAGCTGTGCGAGCCTGCTGCGGCTCAAGGCGCGCCAGCCCGAGCGCATCATCCAGGTCGCGTGGGGCGAGCGGCGCGACCAGCTGTTCTCGGCCGATATCGCGCTCGATGCGCTCGACCGGCGCGGACTGGTGCGTGACGTCAGCGCCGTGCTGGCGGATGAGAAGATCAGCATCGAGAACATGACGACCGTCACCAACAGCCGCGAAGGGACCGCGCACATGGCGCTGCGCATCGGCGTACACGGTCTCGAGGAACTGAGCCGGGTGCTGGCGCGCATGAGCACGCTGCCCAACGTCGTGCGCGTGAGGCGCACGGTCTAGCGGGCCGCACGGCATGAACACCCGCGCGCCCGAAATCGTCGTCGTCGATCACGACCTCGAGGGGCTGCGCACACTGGTCGCGCCGCTGCGCAAGCAGTTCGAGTTCTACCTGACGGTGAGCGCCAACGACGCGGTCGCGGCCCTCACGCGCTTTCCGGTGCGCGTGCTGGTGACGGGTCAGACCCTGTTCACCGGTTCCGGGCTTGAGCTCCTGACCGAGGCGCGCCGGCGCTCGCCCGGCACGGCGCGCGTACTCATGCTCAACGCGGTCGAGCGTCGCGCCATCGAGGCGGAGCTCGCGGCTGCCGAGCTCTTTTACGTCCTGAAGCGCCCGTGCACGGCCGAGCAGCTCAAGGAAGTGCTCGATGCCGCGGCGCGCGCCGCGCAGGTGGGTGCGGGTGAAACCGGCGAACACATCGTGCTCGAATCGGATCACGAGCCCGAGCACGTCCATGCCGATGCGCCGAGCACCGACGAGCCGATCACGGTCCTGACGACGGACGTGGACCTGTACGAGGCGATCCGCACCGCGGTGCACGGCCGGCATCCGGTGCATCTCGCCGCCAAGCTCGAAGATGCCGCGAACCTCGCCGCCTCGGGGCAATGTGCGGTGCTGGTCACTGACGTCGCGCTCACCGAGTCGGCGCTGCGGCGGATCACGGGACACCTGCGAGCGCGCGAGGACGCACTGGTCACGATCGCGGTCGGTAATCGTGAACAGGGCAACGCCCTGATGGGGCTCCTGGCGACCGGCGCCATCCATCGCTTCCTGTTGAAGCCGGTCACACCGGGGCTGGCGCGTCTTGCCGTGGAATCTGCGACGCGGCAGCACGCTTCCGCCCGTGCGCATCGACACGCGGAAACGCATTTCGAATTGCGCCCGGCCTCGGCTGCAACAGCGGGCTCGGCCGCGGAGATCGCGGCCGCGGCGCAGGCGCATCTCAGCGAGCATCGCGCCGTGCCCGAGCGGCGCGCGCCGCGCAACATCGGTCGCATCGCCGCGATCGCGGGCGCTGCGCTCGTGGTGCTCGCGGCCATCGGTGGTGGGTGGTGGTATTACACGCATCGGCCACCGGAACCCGACCGCCGCGCGCTCGCCATCGCGTCGACGCTCGCCGCGGCGCAGGCTGCCGCTCGCACGGGCCACGTGCTCGAGCCCGCGCCCGGCAGCGCCTTCGAGCTCTATACGGAGGTGCTGCGCCTCGATCCGCAGAACGCCGCCGCGCGGACGGGCATCGATCAGATTGCCGACAATTTCATTTCGCAGGCGGAGACCGCCCTGGTGCAGGAAGACCTGGACGCCGCCACGCTCGCGCTCGCCCACGCGCGCCAGGTCCGCCCCGAGCACCGGCGGCTCAAGTTCCTCGACGCGCAGCTGGCGAAGGATCGGCAGGAGTTGCTGGTCCTGCAGGCGCGACAATCGGCGACGGCGGGGAACCTGCAGCAGGCGAAGGAACTGCTGCAGCAGGCCCAGCAGGTGGAGACGCCGAAGTCGACCGAGGTGAACTCCGCGCAGCAGGCGATCGATTCGCGCGCGCGCGAGCAGCAGGTCGCGCAATGGCTCGACCTCGCCCGCCAGCGCGTGGCGCAGAACCGTTTCACCTCGCCCCCCGATGACAGCGCCAAGTTCTACCTGCGCAGCGCGCAACGTGTCGATCCGCAGAACGTCGCGGTTCAGCAGGGACTGCGCGACCTGGGCGATCGCGTGGTCGCTTCGGCGGATACGGCCATCAAGGCGCAGCGCTTCGACGTGGCACGCAACTGGATTGCGCAGGCGCAGGACCTCGATGTCGGGCAGGCGAAGCTCGACGAGCTCAACCAGCGCGTCAATGCCGGTGTCGACGTCAAGGCGCGCAGCGACCTGCTGGCGCTGGTGGTGAAGCGCACCGACGAAAACCGCCTGCTGGAACCGGCCCAGGACAGTGCCCGCTACTACCTGGATCGTCTGACGCAGCTCGACCCGGCGTTCCCCGGCACCGACCGCGCCGCACAGGCGCTCGGCGCCAAGCTCGTCGCTCGCGCGCAAGGCGCGACCGCCTCGCGCCAGTACGACAATGCGACGCGGCTCCTGATCGAAGCGCGCGCGATCGGCTACACCGGCGCCGATCTCGCGACCAGCGAAGCTGCCTTGCGCGCGGCCCAGGCGCCAAGCGTTCCGGAACAGCCCCCACCGACGCGTGTGAAATACGCCGCACCGACCTATCCGCAGGATGCGCTCGCCAAGGGGCTCGAGGGCTGGGTCGACGTGAGCTTTGCGGTCAACGCGGCCGGTGAAGTGATCGATGCGCGCGTCGACGACGCGCAGCCGCGGCGGCAATTCGATCGCGCCGCACTCGCCGCGGTCGGCAAGTGGAAGTACCAGCCGAGCCCGAGCGGCAGCGACTACGCACAGCGGCTGAAGACCCGCGTGCAGTTCAAGCTTGCGGACTAGGACGCACCCGGGGCGATGATCGTGAGGCCGAGCCCGGCAAAATTCCCCATGCCAGCGAGCGCAGCCGGCACTTCGGCGAGCGTGATGTGCCGACTGATGAGCTTCTGCGGCGCGAGTTTGCCGCTTTCGATCATTGCCAGCATCGCTGTGTAGCGCGCGGCCTGGATGCCGTGACTTCCCACGATGTCGAGCTCATGCGCGATGACGCGGCCCATCGGTATCAGCGCGCCCTCCGGCAGGAGTCCGACCTGCACGTGCCGGCCGCGACGTCGCAGGCAGAGCACCGAATTGCTGCATGTCGTCGCGGAGCCAAGCGCATCGATCGAGAGATGTGCGCCACCGCCGGTGATGTCGCGTACCGCGACCGGCACGTCCTCGACTTGCCGCGCATCGATCGTTGCGCTGGCGCCGACCTCGCGGGCGAGCGCCAGCTTGTCGGCGGCGATATCGATGCCCACCACGTTCGCCCCGAGCGCCCGCGCAATCATGATCGCCGACAGCCCGACGCCGCCGCAGCCGTGCACCGCGACCCACTCGCCGGCTTGCACGCGGCCGCGGTCTACGATCGCCCGATAGGAGGTCGCGAAGCGACACCCGAGGCTCGCCGCGGTCGGATCACCGAGCCACCCGGGCAGCGCGACGAGATTCGCGTCCGCATAGTCGATCGCGACGAATTCGGCGAATGATCCCCAGGCCGTGAAGCCCGGCTGGAACTGGTTCGGGCACACCTGCGGATTGCCGGATGCGCATTGCGCGCAGCGACCGCAGCCGCAGACGAAGGGCACGGTCACGCGATCGCCCACCTTCCAGCGCGAGACTGCGGCGCCGACGGCGGACACGACACCGGCGAGCTCGTGTCCGGGAACGTGGGGCAGGCGGCGGATGTCCGGATCGTGGCCCATCCAGCCGTGCCAATCACTGCGGCAGAGCCCGGTCGCTTGCACCTTGATGACGACGCCGGCAGTGGGCGGCGTGGGATCCGCGACCTGCTGCACGCGCAGCGGCTGGCCGAACTCCTCGAAGACGACGGCTCGCACGCCGCAGCCTCAGCGATTGGGGAAGTCGATCGCGCGCTTGTCCGCGGCGAGCGCCGCTTCGTGGACAGCTTCGCTCAGCGTCGGGTGGGCATGGATCGTGCGCTGCAGGTCCTCGGTGCTCGCCGAGTACTCCATCGCGAGCACCGCCTCGGCGATGAGCTCGCCCGCCATCGGGCCGATGATGTGCACGCCGAGAATCTCGTCATCGTTCGTGGCCGAGACGATCTTGGCGAACCCCGCGGTCGCTTCCATCGCCCGCGCACGGCCGCTCGCCATGAAGGGGAACGTGCCGGTCTTGTACGCGCGTCCGCTCTGCTTGACCTGTTCCTCGGTCTGGCCGACCCAGGCGATTTCCGGCGCGGTGTAGATCACCGAGGGAATGGTCTTGTAGTTCACCTCGGAGAACTTGCCGGCGATGAGGTCGGCGACCATCACACCCTCTTCCTTGCCCTTGTGCGCGAGCATTGGCCCACGCACCACGTCACCTACCGCCCAGACGCCTTCGGCGCTGGTTCGGCACTCATGATCGACCTGGATGAAGCCGCGCTGATCGAGCTCCACACCCGTACCCGGCGCGAGCAACTCTGCGGTGTATGGCCGTCGGCCGATCGCGATCACGAGCTTGTCGACTTCGATCGATTGCTCGCCCTTGGCGTCGGCGAAGCGCACGGTGATGGTGCTGCCCGCGATCGTCGCACCCGACACCTTGGCGCCGAGGCGAATGTCGAGGCCGAGCTTCTTGAAGTTGCGCAGGGCTTCCTTGGCGAGCTGCTGATCCGCGATCGGCAGGAAATCCGGCAAGGCTTCGAGCATCACGACTTCGCTCCCCAGCCGGCGCCAGACGCTGCCGAGCTCGAGCCCGATGACGCCGGCACCAACCACGCCGAGCCGCTTCGGCACCGAGGTGAATTCGAGCGCGCCCCAGGAGTCGACGATCTGGTCTCCGGTGAACGGCGCGGCCTGGAGCTCGGTCGGGATCGATCCCGACGCCAGCACGACATGCTTCGCCTCGAGTTCGCGCTGCGTGCCATCGGCCGCGGTGTATTGCACGCGGCGATTGGGCAGGAGCTTGCCGTGTCCCTGGAGCCCGGTGACGCCCGCGGACTTGAAGAGTGCGGTGATGCCGGAGGTGCTCGCCTTTACGATGCCGGCCTTGCGCTTCTGCATGGCCGCCAAATCGAACCCGAGGTTGCCGATGCGGATACCGTGCACCGCGAACTCACCCTGCGCACGGTGGTAGAGCTCGGTCGACTCGAGGAGGGCCTTGGAGGGAATGCACCCCGCGTTGAGGCAGGTGCCGCCGAAAGCATAGGCGCCGTCGGGATTCTTCCACTCGTCGATGCAGGCCACCTTGAGCTTGTTCTGCCCGGCACGAATCGCCGCGGGATAGCCCGCGGGGCCAGCGCCGATCACGATGACATCGAATGCGTCCGCCATGTCACTTCCTGTTTCAGATACCGACCAGCATGCGTGCGGGGTCTTCGAGACATTCCTTCACGGTCACCAGGAATTGCACCGCCTCGCGCCCGTCGATGATGCGGTGATCGTAGGTGAGCGCGACATACATCATCGGCCGCACCACGACCTGGCCGTCGACCACCATCGGGCGATCCTGGATCTTGTGCATGCCGAGAATCGCGCTCTGCGGCGAGTTGACGATGGGCGTCGACATCAGCGAGCCGAACACGCCGCCGTTGGTGATGCTGAAGGTGCCGCCGGTCAGGTCTTCGAGCCGGATCGTGCCCTCGCGCGCCTTCTTCGCGTACTCGCCGATGGCGCTCTCGATCTGCGCGAAGCTCATCAGGTCCGCATCGCGCAGCACCGGCACCATCAGGCCGCGATCGGTCGACACGGCGACGCCGATGTCGTAGTACTCGTGATAGACGATGTCGGCGCCTTCGACCGAAGCGTTGACCACCGGGAAGCGCTTGAGCGCTTCGATCGAAGCCTTGACGAAGAACGACATGAACCCCAGGCGCACGCCCTGCTCCTTCTCGAAGCGATCCTTGTAGCGCGCGCGCAGTTCCTGCACCGCCTTGAGATCCACTTCGTTGAAGGAGGTGAGCAGCGCCTGCGTCGACTGGGCCTGCACCATCCGCTCGGCGATGCGCGAGCGCAGGCGCGTCATCGGCACGCGCTTCTCGCCGCGCCCGGATGAGGCCGGCGCTCGCGTGACTGCGGGTGAGGGCTGGCGGGCTTCCGCAGCGCCCGGCTTGGTGCCGAGGTAGTTCACGATGTCCGATTTGGTGATCCGCCCGTCCTTGCCCGAGCCCGCGATTTGCGTCGGGTTCAGCCTGTTCTCCTCGACCATGCGCCGCACCGAGGGGCTGAGCTTCGAAGAGGAGCCATCATCTTTCGCTCGCGCGGGTTCTCCTGTGGCTCGTGCTGCGCCGGCGGCCGGCTGAGCATTCGCCTTGGCCGCAGGCGGTTCGGCTTTTGCGGGCGCGGCTTCGGCGGAGGTCGCAGGGGCCTTGGTGGCAACGACGGCACCCTCCTCGAGAGTCGCCAGCACTTGCCCGCTGGTGACGGTAGCGCCGTTGTCGACCTTGAGCTCCTTGATCACGCCGGCGGTCGGGGCCGGAACTTCGAGCACCACCTTGTCGGTCTCGAGGTCGACGAGATTCTCATCGCGCTGCACGGGATCGCCCGGCTTCTTGTGCCAGGCGACGAGCGTGGCATCCGCCACCGATTCGGGGAGTTGCGGCACTCGCACTTCGATGGTCATGAGCTCTTCCTGATCGCGATGGTCTTGAGGCGCGCGGTCTCACGGCCGGTGTCTTCCGTCGCCGTGGCGCGCAGGGCCGCCTCGACCAGCGCCTGTTGCTGCTGCTCGTGCACGTCGTGGATGCCGGTCGCCGGCGCCGCGGCGGGCGCGCGCCCCGCATAGAGCAGCACCTGGCGCGGGTTCAGCGGACCCTGCAGGCGATGACGGATCTGGTACCAGGCGCCCTGGTTCTGCGGCTCTTCCTGGCACCAGACGACTTCCAGCGCATTCGGGTAACGCTGCATGATCGCGGCGTATTCCTCGGCGGGGAACGGATAGAGCTGCTCGATGCGCACCAGCGGGATCGCTCCCAGCTCGAGCCGGCTGCGCGCCTCCAGCAGGTCGAAGTAGACCTTGCCACTGCAGAACACCACGCGCTTCACCTGCGCGGCGTTGCGCTCGGTGGAATCGTCGATGATGTTCATGAAGCGTCCCGCCGACAGCTCCTCGAGTGCGGACACCGACTGCTTGTGGCGCAGCAGGCTCTTCGGCGTCATCACGATGAGCGGCTTGCGGAACGAGCGCACGATCTGCCGCCGCAACATGTGGAACATCTGCGCCGGCGTCGACGGTACGCACACCTGCATGTTGTTCTCGGCGCAAAGCTGCAGGAAGCGCTCGAGCCGCGCCGAAGAGTGTTCCGGGCCCTGGCCCTCGTAGCCGTGCGGCAGGAAGAGCGCGAGACCGCAGACGCGGCCCCACTTGGCTTCGCCCGAGCTGATGAACTGGTCGATGATGACCTGCGCGCCGTTGGCGAAATCGCCGAACTGCCCTTCCCAGATATCGAGAGTGGTGGGATCGGTCGTCGAGTAGCCGTACTCGAAACCCATCACCGCTTCCTCGGAGAGCACGGAATCGATCACCGCAAAGCGCGTCTTGCGCTCCGCGATGCGCTCGAGCGGCGTGAAGGTCTGCCCCGTGCGCTGATCGTGCAGGACCGCGTGCCGGTGGAAAAACGTGCCGCGCGCGCTGTCCTGGCCGACGAGCCGCACCGGCGCGCCGTCATTGAGGAGCGTCGCGTACGCCAGCGTCTCGGCGCAGCCCCAGTCGAGCGGCAGTTCGCCCGCGAGCATCTTCTCGCGGTTGGCGATCGCCTGCGCGACGCGCGGATGCAGCGTGAAGCCCTCCGGCAGGGTCGTCAGCTTCTTGCCGAGCGCGCGCAACGTCGGCAGATCGACTGCGGTGCGTACCGCTTCGTGCCAGTCGGTATCGAGATAGCGCGTCCAGTCGACGGTGTACTTGTTGCCGATGAGCCCGAGCGAGGCGCGCGCCTGCGGCTTGCCCTCATCCAGGCCGCGCCGGTACTGCTCCACGATCCCGGCCGCCTGCTCTTCGGTCAGCAGGCCTTCGGCGATCAGGCGGTCCGCGTAGATCTTGCGCGTCGAGGGGTGCTTGCGGATCGACTGGTACATCATCGGCTGCGTCGCGGCCGGTTCGTCCGCCTCGTTGTGGCCGTGGCGCCGGTAGCAGACCAGGTCGATCACGATGTCCTTGTGAAAGCGCATGCGGTATTCGAGCGCCAGGCGCGTGACGAACACCACCGCTTCGGGGTCGTCCGCGTTCACGTGGAAGATCGGCGCCTCGATCATCTTCGCGACGTCGCTCGGGTAGTGCGTCGAGCGACAATCGCGCGGGTCGCTGGTGGTGAAGCCGATCTGGTTGTTGATGATGATGTGGATGGTGCCGCCGGTGTAGAAGCCGCGCGCCTGTGAGAGCTGCAGCGTTTCCATCACCACGCCTTGTCCGGCGAAGGCCGCATCGCCGTGCATCAGCACCGGCAGGATCTTGTCGCCGTCGCGATCGCCGCGCCGTTCCTGGCGAGCGCGCACCGAGCCTTCCACCACAGGATCGACCACTTCCAGGTGCGATGGATTGAAGGCGAGCGCGACGTGCACATTGCCGCCCGGCGTCTTGAGATCCGCCGAGAAGCCCTTGTGATATTTCACATCGCCCGAGCCCTGGCTCGAATCGACCTCGGCGTGGCCCTCGAACTCGGAGAACAGGATCGCGGGAGACTTGCCGAGGAGGTTGACGAGCACATTGAGCCGCCCGCGGTGCGCCATGCCGAGCACCGACTCCTCGACACCGCCCAGGCCTCCCTGCTGGATCAGGTCATCGAGCAGCGGGATCAGGCTGTCGCCGCCTTCCAGCGAGAAGCGCTTCTGCCCGACGTACTTGGTGTGCAGGTAGCGCTCGAGACCCTCGGCGGCCGTCAGCTGCCAGAGGATGTTGCGCTTCTCCTGCGCGGTGAAGCGGTGCAGAACGCGCCCGTCCTGGAAGCGATCCTGCAGCCACAGGCGCTCGTCCGAATCCGACACGTGCGCGAACTCCGCGCCGATCGTGTCGCAATAGATGTGGCGCAACTGCGCGAGGATGGCTCCCAGCTTCATGAAGCGTGGGATCGCGCCGGTGCGGTTGCCGGTGAAGAACTCCGAGTCGAGATCCGCCTGCGACAGGCCGAAGTACTCGAGCTCGAGCACACGCGGCACCTGCCGTTGCGCAAGGGCGAGCGGATCGAGGTTCGCGATCAGGTGACCGCGATGCGCATACACCTGGATGAGGCGGGAGACCGCGCCCTGCTTGGCGCTCGCTTCGTGGCTGTCCGCGGCAGCGCGTGGCGCGCTCGCCCGCGCGCGCAATTCCGCGATGATCGGACGGTGAGCGATCTCGCCCTCGGCGCCGGCGCCGATGCGCGTGAAGTACTCGCGCCATTCGGCCGGCACTGAGTCCGGATCGGCAAGGAAGCTCTCGTACAGCGTCTCGACGAACGAAGCGTTGCCGCCGTAGAGCGGAGTGCTCGCGTTTTGCTCGCGCAGAGAGTCTGTCATTGCTTGAAAATCAATGGCCTGGGAAGACTTCAGGGCGCGGTAGTGTAGCCGAACGGACCGTCCTTGAAAAAGGCGCCGCTACCGCGCGCGCCCACTGTCGGAATTGGGCGCGGGTTCCGGAGAAAGCAAGGGTGCGCGGGTGCCGAGCGCTCAGGTGAGCGCGCTGAACATTCTCAGTTCGTAGAACACCAGCACGACGTAGATGACGAGAGTCGCGTACAGCGCCTGCACCACCTTGATGCGACCGAAGAGCCGCATGCGCGACAGCGCTACCAGCAGCAGCACCCCGCCACCCGTGAGTGCCATCTTCACGGCCGTGAAGACCGCCACATTGTGGTAGAAGAGCGCCGCCATGAACGGATTCGCTTCCTCGGCGCCGCGCATGAGGAGATTCAGCGTCAGAAACGCGTCGGCGAACGACAGCAGCAGGATGCAGATGGCGATGGCGAGCAGATGCGATTCATGCCAGTCGACGATGGGCAGGTGATGATCCAGCGCCCGGCGCGTGGCGCGCCGGCGCGGCCGGAACCCGCCATAGATCATCGACCACAGAGTCACGTTGCGACGATCGGTCGCCCGACGGCGATCCTCGGGCACACCGGGGCTGGGCAGGCGTGTGCCCAGCAGTTGCTTTAAGACAAGTGCGGACGCCACTGAGCCCCCCTCAGCGCCCCGCTTCCTTCCTTTCATTGTTGTTCCGAGTCCTGGATCCAGATTCGCTCTTGCGAAGACGATGCAAGCTTGGGACCACATGCGGGCCCGGCCCCCCGATCAAGGGCTTGGAAAACGCCCACCCCGATCGAGGCTCAGCCACTGTAAATTCCATCGACGAATGTCTGCGCACGATCCGGATGGAATCCACCCGGTGCCTCTCTTACCGTACGCGCCATGAACACAGTTGCCGCACACCCCAGGTCCCCGGACGCCAAGGCCGAAGCGCTGTGGCGCGCGTGCCTCGAGCGGGACACCTCGTTCGACGGCCAGTTCGTGTTCGCGGTACGCACCACCGGGATCTACTGCCGGCCCTCGTGCCCGGCGCGCAAGCCGCTGCGGAAGAACGTGCAGTTCTTCGCGGCGCCCGAGCTCGCGCGCCAGGCGGGGTTTCGCGCCTGCAAGCGCTGCCAGCCGGATCGCAGCCACCTGCGCAACCCGCTCGCCGAGCGCGTGCTGAGCATCTGTCACTACATTCGCAGCGCCCACGACGAGTCACTGACGCTCACGCGTCTCGGCAAGCGCTTCTCCTTTTCGCCGGCGCACCTGCAACGCGTGTTCAAGCAGTACGTCGGCATCTCTCCCCTAGCCTACGCGGAGGCAGTGCGCATGGACCAGCTCAAGCTCGCTTTGCAGGACGGTGCGTCGGTGACCGACGCCATCTATGCCTCGGGATTCAGCTCCTCGAGCCGCGTCTACGAGCGCGCGGCGCGCGCCATCGGCATGACGCCACGGCGTTACAAGGATCGTGGGCGCGGCGAGCTGATTCGCTTTTCCATCGTCCCGAGTGCCCTCGGACGCGTGCTGGTCGCCGCCACCGCGAAGGGCATCTGCGCTGTGCAGCTCGGCGATGACGACGAGGCCCTGGAAGCAGTGCTGCGCAAGGAGTTCAGCGGCGCGACCATCGAGCGCAGCGATCGCGAGCATGCGGATTGGGTGCGCGGCGTCGTGGCGCTCGCCGAAGGACGCGCCCCGCACCTCAGCCTGCCGCTGGACATTCGCGGCACAGCCTTCCAGCAACAGGTGTGGCGCGCGCTGCGCAAGATTCCGGCGGGCCGCACGCGCAGCTACGCCGAGGTCGCACGCAGCATCGGACGCCCGCAAGCGACGCGCGCGGTCGCGCAGGCGTGCGGCGCCAATCCGACGGCGCTGGTCGTGCCCTGTCATCGCGTCGTGCAGAGCGATGGCGGCCTCGGCGGCTATCACTGGGGCATCGAGCGCAAGCGGCGCGTGCTGGAAGCCGAGCGCAAGGCACAGGAACGCGCGATCGTCGAACGCGACGCGAACGCGGCAGGAGTGTCAGCGCATTCCGACTGAGACGCGCTAGGCGCGCACGCCGCTCGCTTCCAGGATGGCGGGAATGTGGTCTTCCCAACCGAGTCCCATGACGTGAACGCCCGCGCACAGCGGACGCACGTCGCGAATGACACGCGCGGCAATGTCGACGCCGTTGTCGACTTCCGTGCCGGAGTCCGCCGCGCGATGCATCTGCTCGATCAAGCCATCCGGGACGCGGACGCCCGGCACCTTGTCGTTGAGCCAGTGCGCTATCTTCGCCGACTTGAGCGGGATGATGCCGGCGAGGATCGCCACACCATCCGGCTTGAGCGCATCGAGGAAGCGCTCGAGCGTTGAGCGTTCGTAGAGCGCCTGCGTCTGCAGGAACTTCGCACCGGCATCGATCTTGCGGCGCGTGTTCTCGACCTCGCGCGCAAACTCCGTCGCGCCGGGATTCGTGACGGCGCCGAGGAATAGCCGGGGCGCGCCCTTGAGCGCATTGCCGGACATGTCGTGCCCACCCGCGAGCGCGCGCGCCATGTTCAACATTTCGGTGGCATTTAGATCGAAGACCGGTTTCGCGTCCGGATGATCGCCACCGCTCGGCGAGTCGCCGCTCATGAACACCACGTTTTCGATGCCGAGCGTCGCGGCGCCGAGCAGATCCGCCTGGATCGCGATGCGGTTCCGGTCGCGCGCCGTCACCTGCAGGATCGGCTCGATGTCCTGGTCGATGAGCCGGTGCGCGACCGCCTTGGGTTCGATCGCCATGCGAGCGCGAGGCGACTCGGTGAGGTTCAGGGCGTCGACCCAGGGCTTGAGCATCTCGGCCTTGACGAGCAGTTCCGTGAGGTCGATGCCCTTGGGAGGCGTCAGCTCGCTCGTCACCACGAAGGCGCGGGAGCGGATTTTCTGTTCCAGTCTGCTCATCGTCGGCATTCTACTTGAGGCGGCGCGCCCCCGTTTCGCGGGCGGGTTGGAACGCGGCATGAGTGCGGTATGCTGAGGATGCTCACACGCCACGGACCATCCGCAGGGGAAGACACTTGATCGACGCGTACATCTGGCCGACCGGCAACGGCAAGAAGATCACGATCATGCTGGAGGAATGCGGCCTCGAATATCGTGCAATCCCGGTGAACATCAACAAGGGCGACCAGTTCAAGCCCGAGTTCGAGGCGTTGAGCCCCAACAACAAGATGCCCGCCATCGTCGATCACGACGGCCCGGGCGGACCGGTCCGCCTGTTCGAGTCCGGCGCGATCCTGCAGTACCTCGGCGAGAAGACGGGCAAGCTCCTGCCGGCCGACACGCACGGCAAGTACCAGGTGCTGCAGTGGGTCTACTGGCAGATCGGCGGTCTCGGGCCGATGGCCGGCCAGGCGCATCACTTCCTGCGCTACGCGCCGGAGAAGATCGAGTACCCGATGCGCCGCTTTCGCGAAGAGGTGGCGCGACTTTACACGGTGATGGACAAGCAGCTCGCGAAGCACGACTACCTCGCGGGCGAGTACTCGATCGCCGACATCGCGTGCTGGCCGTGGGTGTTCCGCTACGACTGGCAGGGCCAGGACCTCAACGATTTCCAGCACGTGAAGCGCTGGTTCGAGACGGTCGGCGCCCGACCAGCCGTGAAGAAAGGCGCCAGCGTCGGCCAGGAGTGGATCAACTCGGCGCAGCAGATGACCGATGAAGATCGCAAGCGACTCTTCAACCTGCGCGACGAGGACCTGAAGAAGAAATAGAACCCCAGGAGCGCCGGTGAGCGGCCACGGTCTGGAACCCTTTCCCATCACGGCCGCGTACCTCGAGCAGCGCGGCTGACCTGGAGCATGACGCCTCGCTCTCGCGTCCGGCTGATCGTGGCCTTCAGCGTGCTGTGCGTATTGGGTGCGGTGCTCTTGCCCGCGACACCTCAGCCCCTCGCGTATCACGACTTTGCCGACCGGCGGGCGTGCTTCGGGATTCCGAATTTTTTCGACGTGGCTTCGAATGCCCTGTTCCTGCTGGGCGGAGTGCTCGGTCTCTACGCGGTGTATCGAGCGCGCTTCGTCTCAGCGCAAGAACGGTGGCCCTGCGCGATCTTCTTCGTCGGCGTCACGCTTACTGCGATCGGCTCGACCTACTACCATCTGGCTCCGGACAACCAGCGCCTGTTCTGGGATCGCCTGCCGATGGCCGTCGCGTTCATGGCGCTCATCTGCGCCCAGGTGACCGATCGGGTGAGCGTGCGGGCGGGATTGAGGCTGCTCGCGCCCCTGGTGTTGGTGGGTGTCGCTTCGGTGTTCTATTGGCGAATGACCGAGCGGGCGGGCGCAGGCAACGTCATCCCTTACGCCGTGCTGCAGGCCTGGTCGGTGCTGGTGCTGGTTTTCATCGCCGCGCTGTATCGGTCGCGCTATTCACACGCCACGGCGATCTACTGGGTCTTCGTCGTCTACCTCGCGGCCAAGATCTTTGAGAGCTTCGACCGGGGTATCTATGAGCTCACCGGGTTCATCAGCGGCCACACGCTCAAGCACCTGGCGGCGGGTGTCGGCGGCCTGATCGTCGCCCGGATGATCTGGCAGCGCGTCCCGGCAGCCGGGACCAACCGCGCGCCGCTGCCCATCGCCTAGCGACGGGCTCAGCCGTTCAGATCCGCGGCTCGATCTGCCAGCCGCTCGACGGCCGCCACTGGCCGAGCTCGCGCAGGCGCTTGATGCGCTTGGCCTCGAGCGCTTCGGTCTCCTCCCGGGAAACTGTCTTGGCCGAGGGCGGCAGGTACAGGATGTCCGTCTGCAGGAATCGGGAAGTCAGGGTTCGCCAGCTCACTTTGCACTCCTTTGAGTTGTGCGAGGAGGGATTCACGATCCGAATCCCTTCGCACTTCAACTCTGTCGCGAACGAGCATGCCTTCGCACGGCCGAGCGATAAATCGGGCCGCGTGCAATTGTCTGGTGACCTGGGATCACGAATCCGGGCGCTGACCGGCCAGCCGATTGTTCAGCAGGGACGCCGGGATTTCGGTTTTTCGCAGTGGCCGATCCGGACGTAGCGTTGCTACATTAGCCTTCAGGTGACGACTCGCGTGCCGTAAGAGCTGGCGGGCGTCTGAGGGGCTGGACGAAGCGCACGCTAGGGGGGGGCCCGGCCGACATGCCTGCGCGATTCTCGATCCTGGACATCGGCAAGATCCTGTTCTCGCCCACGGCGGTCTTCCGGGCGGTCGCCCAGGAGTCGCCCACTGCTCCGCGCGTCTTCTTCCGATTTGCGCTCTGGCTGGGGCTGCTGCCGCCCCTCTTCGCCTACATTGGCACGCGCCAATTCGGCTGGCGCCTCGGGGTCGAGCCGGTCTTCCTGGCGCCCCGCAGCGTCCTCGCGATCTGCGTCATCTATTACGCGGTCTTGCTGTTTGGATTCGTGACGGCAGGAATCGTCGCGCGGTGGATGGCTTCGACGTATGACGCGAATCAGTCGCTCGGGCGTTGCTTCGCCCTGCTGGCGATCGTGGGTGCGCCGTTGGCGGTCGGCAGCATCATTCATCTCTACCCGAACGCCTTCATCAATGTGCTGGTGCTGGTGCCGGCACTCATCTGGTCGATGTTCCTCCTCTACAAGGGCCTGCCCGTGGTCCTCGAGACCGGACCCAATCGCGGCATGCTGATGGCTTCCGCGCTCATCGCCTACCTGATGGTCGCGCTCGTGAGCCTGTTCGGCATCACGGTGGCGCTGTGGGGCAGCGGCCTCGGACCCCGAATCGGAGCCTGACGATGAATCCGATCACCCCGGCGATGCATTACGAGGACCGCGTCGTTACGGCATTCACCTTCGCATCGATCGGCTGGGCACTGCTGGGCATGGCGGCCGGCGTGTATGTGGCGGCCGAACTCGTGTGGCCGAAGATCGACCTCGGCGCGGCAGCACTTTCGTTTGGACGGCTGCGCACGCTCCACACGACGCTCGTGCTGTTCGGCTTCGGCATCTCGGCGCTGATCGGAACGGCGTTCTACACGGTGCAGCGGACGTCTCACGTGCGCCTGTTCGCCCCGAAGCTGGCGTGGGCGATCTTCTGGGCGTGGCAGGCCACCATCCTGCTGGGTGGCATCTCGATCCTCGCGGGCTGGAACGCAGGCAAGGAATACGCCGAGCTTGAATGGCCGTTCGACATCGCGATCGCCGTCGCGTGGGTGTCGTTCGGCGTGGTGTTCTTCGGCACGATCGCGCGCCGGCGCGTCGAGGCGATCTACATCTCGAACTGGTTCTACGGCGCGCTGATCATCGTCGTGGCGATGCTGCACATCGTGAACAGCCTCGAGCTGCCCGTGACGCTCGGCAAGTCCTATTCGCTCTTCGCGGGCGCGCAGGATGCGGTCGTGCAGTGGTGGTACGGCCACAATGCGGTCGGGTTCCTCCTGACCGGCGGCTTCCTCGGCATGCTCTATTACTTCCTGCCGAAGCAGGCCGAGCAGCCGATCTGGAGCTACCGGCTGTCGATC
>Ga0126377_10001013_pt1 | contig 18067 bp, 18 predicted proteins | sample PanSoiMetPlot_22_FD_92647 | JGI IMG/M metagenome (GOLD analysis project Ga0126377, IMG submission 92647) | Tropical forest soil microbial communities from Panama - MetaG Plot_22 | ecosystem: Environmental > Terrestrial > Soil > Tropical forest > Bulk soil | place: Panama | collected 2016-02-17 | reverse complement strand
TTCCGCATCAACGATTCGCCGCTCGCCGGCACCGAAGGCGACAAGGTGCAGAGCCGGGTGATCCGCGAGCGCCTGCTGCGCGAGGCCGAAGGCAACGTCGCGCTGCGCATCACCGAATCGACCGAGAAGGATTCCATGGAGGTCGCCGGTCGCGGCGAGCTGCAACTCGGGATCCTGATCGAGACCATGCGGCGCGAAGGCTTCGAGCTTTCGGTATCGCGGCCGAAGGTGCTGCTCGACCGCACTGCCGCCGGCGAGCTGATGGAGCCGATCGAGGAGGTCCTGATCGACGTCGACGAGGAGCACACCGGCGTGGTCGTGCAGAAGCTCTCCGAGCGCAAGGGCGAGATGACCGAGATGCGCCCGTCCGGCGGCGGCCGGGTGCGGCTCGTATTCCACGCGCCCACACGGGGGCTCATCGGCTACCAGGGCGAGCTGCTCACCGACACCCGCGGCACCGCGGTCATGAACCGGCTGTTCCATGGCTACGGCCCCTACCGGGGCGAGATCGTGGGACGGCGCAACGGGGTGCTGATCTCCAATGACCAGGGCGAGGCGGTTGCCTATGCGCTGTGGAATCTGGAGGTCCGTGGTCCGATGATGATCGAGCCGGGCTGGAAGGTCTATCGCGGCATGATCGTCGGCGAGCACACCCGCGGCAACGACCTCGAGATCAACGTGCTCAAGGGCAAGAAGCTCACCAACATCCGCACCCATTCCAAGGACGAGGCGGTGCGGCTCACCCCACCGATCCAGATGACGCTGGAGAAGGCGCTCGCCTACATCACCGACGACGAGCTGGTCGAGGTGACGCCCAAGGCGATCCGGCTGCGCAAGAAGCTGCTCGATCCCAACGACCGCAAGAAGGCGGAAAGGGTCAAGGAGGCGGCCGACATTTAGAGCGCCCCGTCCAATTACAGCGAATTGGCAATGCCCGTATCTGCGAGATCAATCGCGTTTTGCAAGGCGACGATGTTCGGCGCCTTGCTGCCTTCCTGCGGCGGCAGGTGCCAATACAGAATATGCGCGAAGAAAGAGTCCTGCTTCGCCTTGCTCTCGTAGACCGGCAAATCCGCTATGTTTTCTCCGAACACCGCGGCAGCCGGCCCGCCGATCGCATCGCCCCAAAGCAACTGGGATACGGGAAAATAAAGATTCGTCCACCGTGTAAGGCCAAACTGGCCCCCATGGTGGAAATATCGCACGTGATCGTTTGGATTCTCGAACGTCAGCCGGCCATCGCCGTCGAGATTCCGCGGCGGACACGTCGGGAACTCGCGTTCGCACACCCGCCGTTCGAAATCCATCTTGAGCTCTTCCTCGGTCTTACCCCGGCACATCAAGTAGTGGGCATGAGTAAGGGGACTGCCGAGGGTCACGAAGTCGGTGACGAGCCAAGCTCTCAAATCCTCGTCGCCAGGCATAGCCGCGCGGGCTCTTATTCGCGTCTGCGCGGCGTCCACCAGGCGTTCAAGCTCGGCAATGACCGCCCGCCCCTTCGCGCGCGCCTCCTTGCGCGCAGGTTCTTTGCGATCGATCGTTGCGAAATCCGATCCGAGCAGGCTTGGATCGGGCAAGCTCTGATTGACGCGACTGTAGTAGCTGCGCAGCATGTCGTAGGCGACCACCGCGCCGAGACTGTGCGCGACGACCACGATACGATCGTAGTCTCCGGACAGGTGCAACGCCTGAAGCGTATCGACTGCTTGCTTACGAATTTCGCGCCGGACTGCAACGTTGGCGGGCGAGTTGCGGAAATACCGGGCCGCATCGCCGAGATATGGTTGCAGGAACCCGGCATATAGCACGAGATAGATGGCGATGAAGTATGCCGCGGCGATCGAGCTCCACGAGGATCTGATACTCCACGGTATCCACCCCAACTCGTACACTCGGGCAAAGTCGGCCATGTTCGGAATGCTCGAATAGGCGCGGGCGAACGCACTCGCATCCGAGGCGTGAACATAGAATTTGAAGCAGAAAAGCGAAAATGCCACCGCGGCCGCCGAAAGCACTAGCGCGGTGCCAAGTCCGACAAGGCCCCACCGCCCCATCGCGAATTTGACCGCTACTGCCGCCAGGAGAGCCGGCAATAGAAGATCCGTCAGATATCCAGCCAGTGGTCGGTGATAGAGCGTCGCGACATAGATCAGCGCAGCAGCGGCCGTGATGAGAAAACTCCATGCTGCAAGCTTGAACGATCTCTTCACAACGGAAACGATCAGGGCAAAAGCGGACGCAGCCGCGATCGTGACGGTAAAGACGAACACAAGCGAATGAAACTCGCGGATAAACGGCTGCGGCGATTCCGCGACCAGAGCGATCCTCTGAATGAAGAGAATAACGAACTGGATCGCCAGGAGACTGACGGAGAGAACAAGAAGGGCAAGAAAGACCAAGGTCGCCCAATAGAGCGCCCGTATGGAAGGCTTGAGGCGAGGGCCCCTGCGGGCGAGCTCGAACAGCCACAGCAGCACCGCCACCGCGCGTGTCTCGCTCATCAAATGCGCCCAGTACAGTTCGTGAAAATCTATTCGCCGGTGGTCGGCTTTCGGCACGAAATTCGTGGTGATGACGGGAAGGTCGATATCAACTCCGCTCAGCTGCGGGTGCGTCCAAATGCGCCTTTCAGCTCCGACCGAATGATCCCCCTCGAGCCAAGCCGCCTCGACCACTCCGCGCGCCGTATCGAGCGGCCGTTGGCTGCCCATGCCGTGAACGATCAAAACGGCCGTTCTCTTGCGACGACTACGCGTCTGCGGATTCGACATGCGATTTCCCCCGGGGCACGCGCGTGTTACTAAAAATTGTAACATTGGGATGTATATTTATCAATAGTTGTACCCAACATCTCCTCGGATAGTGAGCAAACGGGAGCTTGCTCTTTGTGACGCGCTGTTCGAGGCAGCCCGCGAGCAATCCAGCGCACAAGAAAGCTGCTCCATCGCAACAACTGCCTGAAAGAAGCAGCCTCGGAATAGAGACTGGGCAGATGTGATAGGTTCCGCGAAACGAGCGACTGATCGGAGATATCGATGCACATCGACGTTACTCCCGCGCAAGCACGCACCATCCTCGCGGCGATGCGCGCGGTCGCCGAGGCCGGCTCCGCGTTCACCGACGCCGATCGCGCGAGCATCGTCGCGGCGGCGCGCTACATCTTCAAGCTCACGCTGCCGCCCGATCTCGCCGGCCTGACGCCGCCCAAGCCGGATGACCTCAAAGCGCTCGCGGCAAAGGGCGACCTCGCCACCGAGGCGGTGCGCTTCGCGACCGTGATGGCGTTCGTTGACGGCACGCTCGACAACGCCAAGCTCACGGCGGTGCTGAAGCTGGCGGCGAGCCTCGGCGTTGACGCCGACTTCGTCCACGACGTTGCGGAGATCACGCAGGGCCACGTGCATGAGGCCACGGCGCACATGATCCGGGCGAATCTGGAGAGCATTACCGGCAAACCCTGGACCACCGACAACGACGCGATGGCGTTTTTCCTGCCCTACAAGGGAGTCAACGCCGATCCGGCGCTGGCGGCACGCTTCCGCGCGCTTGCGGATTTGCCCGAGGGAACTTTCGGGCACGCCTTCGCGGTGTTTTACCTTAGCCAGAAATACGCATTTCCCGGCGAAGAGGCTGCGCTCAACATCAAATTCGCCGCGCCGCACGATTCTTCGCACCTGCTCGCGGGCTACGACACGACCCCGCGCGGCGAGCTCCTGGTGTCGACCTTTACCGCCGCCATGCATCGCAAAGAGGCGATGTCCGGCCACATCCTGCCGGTGCTGTTCAGCTGGCATCTCGGCATCGCGCTCAACGAAGTTGCCGGCGCGGCCAAGGGTGCGCTCGATCCGGAGGAGTTCTGGCACGCCTGGGCGCGCGGCGAACGCATGAAAGTCGACCTGTTTGGGCCGGAATGGGACTTCTGGGCGGCGACGCGCGAGCCGATCGATGCAGTTCGCGCACAAATCGGACTCACCGCGTAACTGATTCGTTCTCTTGTTCTTTCTCTCGGCGCAGCGCCGGTGCGCACATAGCACTGCTCTATGCCGACGCGCGCAACGTCGGCGCATTTTGCCGAACGTGCGTGGCGCCGCTGCAACATCCCGTTATACCGCGAACATGTCTCGGTTTTTTACGTTACCGCCGGTCATGAGTGGTGTCGCAGTGTGACAAATCCACATCAGGACGCGCCCACATTAACCTAGCGTTAAACATACCTCTTGAAGGCGACGGTCGTGCTTGCTTGTATCTAGGTATGAGCACGATCCTGATCGAAGTCCGTCGCGCGAAGCCGTCCGATGCAACGGCCATCGCCTCGACTCATGACGAAGCCTGGCGCGGCGCCTATCAGGGCGTCATCCCCGGCACCGAACTCGAAAAGCTCATCAATCGCCGCGGTCCGCAATGGTGGGACAGCGCGATCCGCAAAGGCAGCCGCATCGCGGTGCTCGCCTTCGGCGATTGCGTGGCGGGCTATGCCAATTACGGCCGCAACCGCGCGCGCAGCCTCTACTACGATGGCGAGATCTACGAGCTCTATCTGCGGCCGGAATTCCAGGGGCTCGGCTTCGGCCGCAAGCTGTTCACCGCCGCGCGGCGCGACCTCGTGCAGAGCGGGCTGCAGAGCCTGGTGATCTGGGCGCTGTCGGACAACGAGCCGGCGACCGGCTTCTACCGTGCGCTCGGCGGCAAGGCGGTGGCACGCTCCTCCGAGCGCTTCGGCACCCGCGTGCTCGACAAGGTCGCCTTCGCCTGGAATAGCTGACGCGGCTCCACAAACCACCGACCACGTCCGACCAATTCTAGTTGTCGTCCGTTCGCCGCTGTCCGAAATCGGGCGGCGGCAGGCTCGCGATCGCACAGGCCGCGCGCACGGTGTTGGCGAGCAGGCATGCGATCGTCATCGGCCCGACGCCGCCCGGCACCGGCGTGATCGCGCCCGCCACCTCGGCCGCCTCCGCATAAGCGACATCGCCGACGATGCGCGACTTGCCGTTTGCGGTCACGCGGTTGATCCCCACATCGATCACGGTGGCGCCCGGTTTGATCCAGCCCTTGCGCACCATCTCGGGACGGCCGACGGCGGCGAAGAGGATGTCGGCGCGCCGGCAGACCGCTGGCAAGTCGCGCGTGCGCGAATGCGCGACCGTCACCGTGGCGTTCTCCGCCAGCAGCAGCTGCGTCAGCGGCTTGCCGACGATGTTGGAACGGCCGACCACGACGGCTTCGAGTCCCTCGAGCGACGGGTGCACGGTCTTGGCCAGGACAATGCAGCCGACCGGCGTGCAGGGCGCCAGCGCCGGCAGCCCGGCCGACAAGCGGCCGGCATTCTCGGGATGAAAGCCGTCGACGTCCTTGCGTGGATCGATGGCGGAGATGACCTTCTGCGTATCGATCTGCTGCGGCAGCGGCAGTTGCACCAGGATGCCGTGCACGGTGGGGTCGGCGTTGAGGCGCGCCACCAGGGTCAAGACATCGCGTTCGCTGGTGGTGTCGGGCAGGCGATGATCGAACGACCGCATACCGCTGCTGGCGGTCATCTTCACCTTGCTGCCGACATAGCTTTCGCTGGCGGGGTTGTTGCCGACGAGCACGACCGCGAGCCCCGGAATGATGCCGCGATCGCGCCCGAGACGGTGCACAATATCCGCCACCTTGCCGCGCAGGTCCGCGGCGATCGCCTTCCCGTCTATGATCTTTGCGGTCATCTGGCCCCCTGGGACTCCCGTTACGCCTTCGTGCAGATGCTTTCCAGTGCCGCCGTGAGCGTCGCGGCGGCGCCGACGACCTTCAGGCGCTTGAGCCGCGCCGTGGCCCCGGCCACCAGGCTCACGTCGCGGGCAGCAACACCGAGCGTTTTGGCGAGGAGCTTGACGAGCGCGGCGTTCGCTTCGCCGTCGCTGGCGGCCGCGCGCACCCGCACCTTGAGCACGCTGCGTCCATCCGCCAGTTGCTCCACGTTTTCGACCGCGTCGCGCCCGCCTCGCGGCGTGAGCCGGACGCAAAGGACGATGCCGTCCGACGACGCAAGCCAGGGCTTGCGACTCGGCCGATCGTCCGAGCTCACGAAATCAACATCCGCAGCAGGACCGGCAGGACCACGAGCTGAATGAACCAGATGATGATGATGACGATGACCGGTGAAATGTCGATGCCGCCGAGATTGGGCAGCACGTTGCGAATCGGCCGCAGCACCGGCTCGGTGACCCGGTAGAGGAATTCGCCCACGATCGAGACGAACTGGTTGCGTGGATTGACCACGTTGAAGGCGACGAGCCAGCTCATGACCGCGGCGGCGACCAGGATGTAGATATAGAGAGTCAGGAGAAAGGATATGAAGCTGAAGAGTTCGATCATTGCTCGCTTCCGCCCGTCCGGTGTCCAGAACCCGAAATTTCGCACTCACCGCGCGGCGAACACGTTTGCGAATGTCGGGCTCAAACGGACACTCGAATCATGGAGTTGCCGGTGTCCTTCGATTCCGAAGCTCGTTTCGGACGTGCTGCGGGTTGTACGAACGTCGGAATCGGCACACCAGCGCGCCTGACGTGTACAGTTCCGGCGCCGGGGCGGCAAGCCCAAGCTCCCCTGCAAGTTAAAATCGGCCGCATTGCCCGCCTCTTGCGAGGCTTCGGGCGCTTCCCTTGACACTTCGAGGGGTGGCCCCATAAATGACCCGCACATACCAGCCCGTGCAACACTTTCCGCTTTGTTGCACTTCGGCGGGGCCGTAGCTCAGTTGGGAGAGCGCCTCGTTCGCAATGAGGAGGTCAGGGGTTCGACCCCCCTCGGCTCCACCAGCCTTCGCCGGCATAAGCGCGTTTACGCGCGTCTTGACGCGCTATGCGCGGCGGGCTTCGGCTGGCAAGCCAGCATGCACGACACGAATGCGGGCCGGGGCCCAACCACCATCTGCCGGCACTGTCACCTATGATCCTACCCGTGCCGGAGTCGATCCTGCGCCACCGCCCGTTCATGCTCTACTGGAGCGCGCGGACCTGTGTCGCCCTCGGCTACCAGATGCTGGGCGTGGCGGTGGCCTGGCAGATGTACGCGATCACCGGCAGCGCCTTCGATCTCGGCCTGGTCGGGCTCATGCAGTTCCTGCCCTCCGCCGCCTTCATGCTGGTGGCGGGCCAGATCGCCGACCGCTACGACCGGCGCCGCCTGCTCCAGCTCTGGCAGATGGTCGAGGGCCTCGCCGCCGCGGCCTTGGCGATTGCGTCAGTGTCGGGCTGGGCCAGCAGGGGATTCATCCTCGCGACCGTCTTCGTGTTCGGCACTGGACGGGCGTTCGAGATGCCGACGCAGTCGACATTGCTGCCCAACGTGGTGCCGGCATCGTTGTTTCCGCGCGCGGTCGCCGCCTCGGCCTCCACCACCCAGCTCGCAACCATCATCGGGCCCGCCGCCGGCGGCGCGCTCTATCTGCTCGGCCCGACCGTTCCCTACACGATATGCTGTGCGCTCATCTTTGCTTCGGTTGTGCTCCTGGCCTTCATGCGGATCGAGCGGCCGGCCACGACGCGCACCCCGATCAACCTGACGGCCTTCTTTGCCGGCATCTCCTATATCCGGCACAATCCGATCGTGCTTGGCGTGATCTCGCTCGACCTGTTCGCGGTGCTGCTCGGCGGCGCCACCGCGCTGCTGCCGATCTTCGCTGATGAAGTCTTCCACCTCGGCGCCGAGGGGCTCGGTCTGCTGCGCGCCGCTCCTGCTGCGGGCGCGCTGGCGATCACCGCGCTGCTCACCACCTCTCCGCTGACGCATCGTGTTGGCGCCGTCATGTTCACGAGCGTGGCTTGCTTCGGCGTCGCCACCATCGTGTTCGCTCTGTCGACCTCGTTCGTGCTGTCGATGATTGCATTGGCGGTGCTGGGTGCGGCCGACGCGGTGAGCGTCGTGATCCGCATGACGCTGGTGCAGATCGAGACCCCCGACGAGATGCGCGGACGAGTCAACGCGGTGAATTCGCTGTTCGCCGGCACGTCGAACCAGCTCGGTGATTTCCGCGCCGGCCTTATGGCGGCGTGGCTCGGCGCCATTCCCGCGGTGCTGGTCGGCGGCGTCGGAATCCTGGTCGTGGTGCTGATCTGGATGCGTGCGTTTCCCGCGCTGCGTCACGCCGACAGTTTCTACGCGAAGAAGACGTGAGCGACGATCAGGGCTCGCTCGCCGCCGGCTTTCCCAGCCAATGATTGAGGAACGCCGCCAGCCACGCCCGCCCCGCCGGATCGTAGACCGCGCGGTCCGCGAAATGCGCCGGGCGCGGCTTGGCGTTCGGCAGCAGCATGCGTTCGTGCCCGCGCGTCGTCCACCGGCACATCATGGCGTGGGTCACGTCGGGATGGAATTGCAGCGCGAAGGCGGCGCCGTCGTAGCGGAAGGCCTGCACCGGAAACGAATCGCCCTCGGCCAGGAGGTGCGCGCCGAGCGGCAGGTCGAAGCCCTCGCGGTGCCACTGGTAGACCTGCTCCGGCCAGGGATCGCAGACCTCGCGCCCGGTATCGGTTGGTCGGATCGGATAGTAGCCGACCTCGGCATGACCGTCGGGATGCTTGTAGACGCGGCTGCCGAGATGATGCGCCAGCATCTGCGCGCCGAGGCAGATACCGAGAAACGGCTTCTTGGCCTTGAGCGGCAAGGCGATCCAGTCGATCTCGCGGCGGATGAAATCATCGGTGTCGTTGGCGCTCATGGGACCGCCGAAGATGATGGCGGCGGCGTGCCCGTCCATGGTGTCCGGCAGCGAATCGCCGAGCCGCGGACGACGCATGTCGAGGGGATAACCACGCTGCTGCAGCGCATGGCCGACCCGCCCAGGAGTCGACGTCTCCTGGTGCATCACGATCAGGACCGGCTGCAACTTTTTGGTCATGTCGCGCAAAACCCGCGATTTCAATGGCCTGCTCGACCCGGGAATTCAAGCGCGTCACGCGCGCAAGTGCCATGAATCCGGCGCAAGACTTGAGATTCTTTCGTTGGCGCATGTCGTTTTCGGAAAACCGGTTCCCACTTTTCCGGGACATGCGCTAGCGGGCGCGGCTCTTCTGGGCGAGATCGGTGGCCTTGAGCAGGATGTTGCGCGGCACAAAGCGCACGAGCGTCGTCAACACTTTGTTGGCCAAGCCCGGGACCACCACCGGGCGGCCTTCCGCGAGACCGCGATAGCCGTCGGCCGCCACCCGGCCGGCAGAGCGCGTCAGCAGCGGCGAGAAAGTCTCGGTGCTGATGCCGGCACGAGCCTGAAACTCGGTCGGTACCGGACCCGGGCAGAGCGCGGTCACCCGCACGCCGCGCGGCGCGAGCTCGTGGTGCAGCGCCTCGCTGAAGGACAGCACGTAGGCCTTGGTGGCGTAATAGACCGCCATGCCCGGACCGGGCAGGAACCCCGCCACCGAGGCCACATTGAGGATGCCGCCGCGGCGACGCTCGAGGCTCTCGATGAAAGCGAGCGAGAGATCGGTGAGCGCGCGCACGTTGAGATCGATCATGGCGAGCTGCGTCGCGCGATCGAGCTTGTCGGCGTCTCCGAACAGGCCGAAGCCGGCATTGTTGACCACGATGTCCGGCTCGAGACCGCGCTGCGCGAGCGCCTCGGCGATATCGTGCGCGGCGTCGATGCGCGCGACGTCGGCGCGCAACACGGTCGGCCGCGTGGCGCCCTTCGCCGCGATGGCGTCGGCGAGCGCGGCGAGCGCCTGTTCTCGTCGTGCAACGAGGACGACCTCGTGACCATGGGCGGCGAACTCGTGCGCCAGCGCCGCGCCGATGCCGGCCGAGGCGCCGGTGATCAGCGTGACGGGGCGCTTCTCGCCGGTCACGTCTCGCCGGTCCCGCGCCGGTCCGCCACCCGTTGGCCGAGCTCGATGCGGTCGCGCGAGGAAATTCCGAGCAAGTCAGCCGCCCGCCAGATCAGATTGCTCTCGAACTCGCCGACGTGGCCGTCGGCATAAGCGATCTCCCACATCATTTCCACCACGCGCCGGCGGCCGTCCTCGTCGAGCGAGCGGTTGAGCAGGCTGGTGAAGTGGTAAAGATCGATCGCCTCGTGCTCGGCCTCGGTCGCCTCGGCCAGGAGTTCGTCTGTGGTCACCTCGTCGAGATCGAACCGCCGCTTGATGACGGCGTGCAGCTTGGCGCGCTCGACCTCGGAAATGCTGCCGTCGATCCCGGCCGCATGGACCAGCAGCGCCGCTGCCGCGAGCCGGTAGTCGTTGGGCTCGAAGTGAATCGGCTGCTTGCCGCCCTCTGCGACCTCGGACAGGAATCTGCGGAAGCTCTGGAACATGTCTGCGCGCCGTGCCGGTGGAACGGCGCCACGTTGCACGCCGGACCTGCAAAGTCCAGGGCAGCTTGCCCTATTGGACGGCCCTGCCCTTGCGGAAGCTCGCCTCGAGCAGCTCGAGATTGTTCCGCACGTAGGGATTGGCCGGATCCTGGGCCTGGGCCTGCAGCAGGGTCTGGCGCGCGCGCGGATAGTCGCCGCGCAGCATGTAGGAGTAGCCCCAGTTGTTGAGCAGCTCGGCGGTGGGGCCCGCGATCTTGGTCGCCTGGTCGTAGGCACGATCGGCCATATCGAAGCGGCGCAGCCGGTCATAGGAGGCCGCGAGCCCGACCCAGGACTCCAGGTCGCGCGGATGCTGCTCGACCGCGCGGCGGAAGTATTTTTCGGCAAGGCCGAAATTGGCGGCGCGGAAATGCTTCTTGCCGAGATTGAGATCGTCGTTGGGATCGTTGCCGAGCAAGCCCTTGGGGACGGCATCTGGCTGCAGATCGCCCACCGGCGGCGAGCGCACGGTGCCGGTCGTCGCCGGCTCGGCTTCGGCCACCGGTGCGATGCCTTGGGTGGTTTCGGGTTTCGACTGAATGAGATCGCCGAGCTTGGTCGAGGTCTCGCAGCCGGTGAGCCAAGTGAGGCACGCGACGGTCGCGACGACCACTCGGCTTGCTCTCACTCCCATCACGCGTTCCTCGGCGAAACCAACCCGTCGGCTTGAGTCCGCCGAGGCGCTAGCACGCACGCGACGCTCCGGTACGGCCATAGGTACAAACCGGTACGACCAAGCTAGGCGATGATGGTTAAGATTCTCTGCGTCTCGACTGACCGCTTGCGGCCCGCGCAGAGCCCGAAAAATCGCAATCGGATCAGGCCAGTATGTAGGCCCCGGCGGCGTGCCGGCCGGGACCGGCGGCTCAATAGTGCCCGGTGTAGAGGCGAACGATGACCGGCAGCAGGATCACGACGAACAGCACCGGGAAGATGCAGACCATCATCGGCACCGCCAGCTTCGCCGGCAGGCTGTAGGCCTTCTCCTCGGCACGCGAGAGTCGCTTGTGGCGCATGTCGTCGCTGTAGACCCGCAACGCATCGGTGATGCTGGAGCCGAGCTCGGCGGACTGCTGAATGAGGGTCGCGAACGAGCGGGCCTCTTCCAGGCCCAGACGGTCGCCGAGATGCTCGAGCGCGTCGGTCATGGTGCGGCCGGCCCGGATTTCCAGGTTGGTCATGTGGATGTTGGTGCAGAGCGACGGATAGGAATCGGCGAGCTCGCGTCCGACCCGCTCGAGCGCCGCCTCCATGCTCAGGCCGGAATCCGCGCACACCACCAGCAGGTCCATAAAGTCCGGAAAACCGGAACGGTGCTCGTTGCGGCGCCCGGCGATGCGCCGGTCGAGATACACGCTCGGACCACATAGCCGAGGATGCCGCCGGCGATCACGGCGAACCAGAACATAGTGCCCTTGAGCGTGAGGATCATGGGCATGAAGATGAAGATGGCGAAGGCGACGCCGATCGCCAGCGCGGTCCGCGCCGCGAAGAAGTAGGCGACGGCATGGGTATCGAAGATGCCGGCCTGCACCATCCGGCGACGCAGCACCTTCACGTCGCCCTTGTCTTTGTCCTTGTCGCTGACGGCGTAGTGCTTGGTGGTGTAGTCGAGCAGGCGCTGCACGGCCCGCAGGCTCGAGCTGCGCAGCGCCCGGTCCTCGCCCTCGTCGGCGAGGCCGGCGGCGCGGCGCTTGACCGCGCCACGCGCGCGCCACGCCAACATGACACCGAAGGTCAGCACCGTGGTCGCCAGGAACACGAGCAGCGCCAGCAGTATGGTGGAGCCGTCGTCGAACACGCCGGCCAGGATGTCCGCCGCGTCCATCGCTAGATCCTGAAATTTACCATCCGGTACATGATGAAGTTGCCGAGCAACATCCAGGCCCCGGCCATCCCAAGCACCTTCTTGGTGAGGGCCTCGTGCCAGACGCTGGCGTAGAAGTCGGGCGACACGATCTGGATGATCAGGAACATCGCGATCGGCAGCGATGAAAGGATCATGGCCGACGCGCGCCCTTCCGACGCCAGCGCGCGGATCTTGCGCCGCATCTTGAAGCGGTCGCGAATGACGCCCGACAGGTTCTCCAGGATCTCGCCGAGATTGCCGCCGGTCGATCCCTGGATCGCGACCGCGGTCACGAACAGCGGCAGATCGTCCTGGCCGATGCGGAAATAGAGGTTGCGCAACGCGGTTTCGAGATCGGAGCCATAGGTGATCTCGTCGGCGACGATGCCGAACTCGCTGCCGATCGGATCCGACATTTCGCGGGCGACCATAGTGATCGCGATCGGGACCGGATGGCCGGCGCGCAGGCTGCGCACGATCATGTCGAGCGCATCGGGGAACTGCGCGCCGAACTTCTTCCACCGCCGGCCGCGCAGAATGCGCAGCACGAGATACGGCAGCAGGGTGCCGCAGAACAAGGCGATCAGCAGCGCCTCGAGCACATTGCCGCGCCAGACCAGGGTGAGACCGAACGAGATCATGGCGCCGACGGCGACGATGATGAGAACCTTGTTGAGCCCGATGGTCAGCCCGGACTGCAGGATCATCTTGTTGAGGAGCTCGAGGCCGATACGGTAGTTGCCGCCGGCGGTGAGGCCGCGCTCCCGGCGCAGCTGCACCAGCACGTTCTCACGGCTGGGCTCGTTCTTGAGCAGCTTGAGCCGGCGATTGACGTTGTCGCGATAGGAGGCGCCGGAGAACGCCAGCAGGTAGACGCCCTCGACGAACAGCCCGGCCGAGACCGCGATCAGGGCATAGATCAGGTATATCGGATCGAGATCGAACGACATGGCGATCGCGTCGGCGTCAGAGCTGTTGCGACGGGTCGAAATAGGATCCCGGGATCTTGATGCCCATGTTCACGAGATCGCCGAGGAAGCGCGGGCGTACGCCGGTCGCCTGGAAATGCCCGATCACGGCACCGTCGGGCGAGGTGCCGGTGCGCACATATTTGAAGATCTCCTGCATCTGGATGATGTCGCCTTCGAGCCCGGTGATCTCGGCGATGCTGGTGACCTTGCGCTTGCCGTCGGACAGGCGCGAGAGCTGCACGATCACGCGGATGGCGGCGGCGATCTGGCCGCGGATGCTGGCGATGGTCATCGGCAGGCCGGCCATGCCGATCATCTGCTCGAGGCGGGAAATGGCGTCGCGCGGCGTGTTGGCGTGAATGGTCGCCATCGAGCCTTCGTGGCCGGTATTCATGGCCTGCAACATGTCGAAGGCCTCCTCGCCGCGGCACTCGCCGAGGATGATGCGGTCGGGACGCATGCGCAGCGCGTTCTTGACCAGCTCGCGCTGGCGAATCTCGCCTTTGCCTTCGAGATTGGGCGGGCGCGTTTCCATCCGCCCGACATGCGGCTGCTGCAGCTGCAGCTCGGCGGCGTCCTCGATCGTGAGCAGGCGCTCCTTCTCCGAGATGAAGGCCGACAACGCGTTGAGCATAGTGGTCTTGCCGGAGCCGGTGCCGCCGGAAATGATCGTGGTCACGCGCGCCTTCACGGCGGCCGCCAGTACCTCGGCCATCGGCGGCCTGATCGCCCCCACCTCGACCAGCTTGTTCAGGCTGAACGGCTTCTTGGAGAACTTGCGGATCGAGACCAACGGGCCGTCGACACCGATCGGGCGCACCGCGACGTTGACGCGGGAGCCGTCGAGCAGACGCGCGTCGCACATCGGATGCGATTCATCGACCCGGCGGCCGACCGCCGCGACGATCTTGTTGATGATGCGCAAGAGGTGCGCCTCGTCCTTGAACCGCACGCCGCAAGGCTCGAGCACGCCGCCGCGCTCCACATAGACGCATTCATGGCCGTTGATCAGGATGTCGGCGATGGTCGGGTCCTTGAGCAGCGGCTCGAGCGGGCCCAGGCCCGTCATCTCGTCGAGGATCTCGGAGACGAAGTCGTTGAGCTCCTGCTGGTTGAGCGCCAGCCGCTCGACCAGGATGTATTGGGTGACGAGCTGCTGCACGTGGGCGCGGATCTGCTCCTCGGGCAGCCGTTCCAGAGCCTGCAGATTGATCTCCTCGATCAGCCGGCGATGCAGGCGGACCTTGGCGTCGAGCAGCTTGTCGCTCTGCAGCGGATTGACTGCGGGCGCCTGGGCGATGGGCTCCGCAGCGGGCTCGGGAAACACCGTCCAGGAGACGGTTTCGAGCGCGGCGGGGGGCGCCTCCGCGGGCCCGGGCCCCGGAGCAGAGCGCTTGACCGTGAATCGACCGGACATCTTCGTTCCTCTGTCGCTCCCAGTGACGTGCCGAAGTCTCGGCGTCAGCCCCGCATCCAGGACAGTTTCAGCTTGCTCGTCCCGCCGGCGCTGGCCGCGTCGCCGGGCTTGGCAGCCGGCGGCGGCTGGATCAGTTTTCGGATTTGCTGCGTGATGGCGTTGCCGGGCTTGACCTCGTCGAGCGGCACGCCGCGGTCGATGGCTTCGCGCACCAGGCCGTAGTTGTTCGGGATGCAGGCGGCGAAGGCGTCGCCGAGCACCTGCTCGATGTCGTTCTTGCTCAGGCCGGAGGAAAACATCTTCTGGACGAAGCGATTGATGATCACCTGCGGGTGCGGCCCATCGCCCAGCCGCTCGCGGATTGCCTCGACCAGCTGCTTGGCATGGCGCAAGCCCGGCACGGTCATCTCGCTGACGATGAAGAGCTTGTTGGAGCCGAGCAGCACGCTGTCGGTCCAGGAAAACCAAGTGCGCGGCATGTCGAAGACGACGTAGTCGAAATGCGAGGACACGAGGTCGAGCAGTCGCGTGACCACGTCCGGGTCGAACGAGCGCATCTCGGCCGGGCGATTCGGCGCGGCAACGACCGCCAGACCGGACGAATGGTGCGACAGCATGACCTCGAGCAATTGCCGATCGAGCCGCTCCGGACGCGGCTCGATTTCATTGAGATTGAGGCGCGGCTCGAGGTCGAGATAGTCGGCGCAGGCGCCATGCTGGAAATCGAGATCGACCAGGCAGGTCTTGGTCTTGCCGCGCTGACCACTGTTGAGCAGCATCATGGCGCTCTGCACCGCCAGCGTGGTCACGCCGGCACCACCGACCGCCGGCAGGAAGGTGTAGATCTGCGATTCCGCTTGTTGCTCGGAAGATGCAGGCGGCGGCTCCTTGGCCACGCGGGCGCAGGTCCGCACCAGGTCGACCGGGGAGACCGGCTTCACCATGAAATCGGCGACGCGCATCTGCAGCAGCGTGCGAGCGACGCCATGGTCAAAGGCCTGGGTGACGACGACCACCGGCGGCCAAGGCCCGATGCGGGCCATCAGGCGCTCGAGCGCCTCCATCTCGTCCGGCTGGCCGGCGTCGAGATCGATGACCACGACCGTGGCTTGCTCGAGGTCGAGCATCGCATCGGCCGCCGCGAGCGGCCCCGACACGAGACGCAACGCGATCTGGTCGCTGGCGCCGAAGGTGGCCCGCGCCTGTTCCTCGAAACCGGAATCGGAAGCGAGCACGACGACGTGCGTCTTGCCCGCTACGATGTTGGTCCGGCCGATTCCCATGGCGTCCGTCACGCACTCATCTGACGCCGGCGACCGGGGCCGCCGACTGCGGCGCCGCCTGCTGCGGAACCGTGATGTGCTCGGTCGTGATCGGCGCCGGTGGCGACTGTTGCGAATAGGTGTTGGTCGTGAGCGGGACCGGCCGGATCACCTCGTGGCGCCGGTAGCGTTCGGCCGCGCCCGCCATGCGCTCGCCGTTGAAGGCGATGTTCTTGTTGCCGACGTAGCGTGGCCACGGGTCGACCATCTGCGAGACCCGATTGACCGCGATGTGGTCGTCGGCGCCGAGCGCCACCGTCTCGCGGCGATCGAAATAGATGTCGGAGCAGCCGCCGAGCGTGGCGCCGAGCACGACGACCGCGCCCAGCTGCTTGCAGCGCGCGTTAATTCTTGACGGCGACAACATTGGCCCCCTCCTTGCGCAGATCGATGATGTGACCGGTGAACGGCCGCTGGCGGCCAACCGCGAGGCGCACGTCCGCCGGCGTGACCTCGGACTTGCCCATCAGGAAGAAGTCGATGTCGTTCGCCGGAAGCGTATTGTCGAGCGGTGTCTTCACCACGTCGCCCGGCCGGGTCGGCCGCACCAGCCGCGGCGTGACGATGATGGCGAGGTCGGTCTCGTTCTTCTTGTAGCTTGCGCTGCGGAACAGGGCGCCGAGCACCGGCACATCGCCGAGCCAGGGCAGCTGCTCCTGCGCGGTCGTGCCCTTGTTCTGCAACAGGCCGCCGAGCGCGAAGCTCTGGCCATCGCGCAGCTCGATCGTGGTCGAGGCGCGGCGAACGATCAGCGGCGGGATGTTGTAGCCCGAGATTTGCACCGGATGGCTCTGGTCGAGCTCGCTGACCTCCGGCTCGATCTTGAGATTGATCACCCCGTCGCGCAGCACGGTCGGGGTGAAGGCAAGCCCCACGCCGTACTTCTTGTAGTCGACGGAGACCACGCCAAGCGATTGCGGGACCAGGATGGGAAATTCCCCGCCGGCGAGGAAGCTCGCGGTATCGCCGGAGAGCGCGACCAGGTTGGGCTCGGCGAGGCTGCGGATCAGACCCTTCTCCTCGAGCGCGTTAATGGCAACGTTGACGCTGAGCCCGGCCTTGTTCATCACGCCGAACAGGAAGCCGAACGGCGCCGCCGAGGTCCCCAGCACGCCCGCGGAGGTGATTGCGTCCGGCAGGACGGGCAGCGACCGGGCCGGCACCTCGTTGCCGATATTGGCGAGGGTGTTCTTTCCGAAGCTGTTCCACTGGATGCCAAGCGCGCGGCCGGCCTGGCGTTGGGCCTCGATGAACCGCACCTCCAGCATCACCTGCTGAGGCGCCAGCACCTGCACGGCATTGATGATATCGGGCGCAAACTGGCGGGCGATGACCACCGCCCTGTCGAGCGTCGGCGCGTCGTGCGCGGTGCCCGAGAGCATGATGCGGCCGTTGGCCGAGGTCACGTTGATGCCGGGGCCGGTCATCCGGCGCAGCTCAGCGGCGAGCCGCGAGATGTCGTACGACACCTCGACGTCGAAGATGCCGATCAGCCGCTTTTCCTCGCCGTAGACCGACACCCGCGTCGTGCCGATCTTCTTGCCGAGGATCGACAGCGACCGGTCGGTCAGCGGCGTGACGTCGGCGACGTCGGAATCCCCGATCGTGATATCGGTGAATGGTGCGTCGATGCGGACGTCCTCGGTCTTGCCGATCGGGATGCCGATCGAGACTGACCGCTTGGCGCTGATCGGGAGCAGGCGCTGCGCCTGCGCCTCGCCGACCGCGATCGGCGACAGCGACGCGGTCACGATGGCGGCCGCCGCCAACGCTGCGAGCAGCCCGCCGCCGCGACGTTCCACATTCATGATCCTGTCCAGATATCGCCGCCCCCGGGCCGCGACATGACGCCTGCTATTCCAGTCCACGATACTTCTCCCCGTCGATTTCGCCCTCTATCCCCATAGAGGGATCCGTCTAGTTAGCTCCTGCCGTAGTCACTGCGCGGCCGTCAGTCTCGACCGGCACGTTGTAGCCTTCCTTGACCGTAGCGGCCTTGCTGCTTCCCCGGCTCACCGTGATGGTGACGGACTTGCCGCGACCCCGATCCGGAATCATCTCCTGGAAGAGATCCTTGATCGTGACGCGCAGCGGCTTTTCCGACTCCGTCTCTCCCGCCTTGCGCAGAAGCAGCGACAGCGTGCCGATCGAGCTGGCGAGCCCGAGCTTCTGCGCACC
>Ga0126377_10001012_pt1 | contig 18080 bp, 10 predicted proteins | sample PanSoiMetPlot_22_FD_92647 | JGI IMG/M metagenome (GOLD analysis project Ga0126377, IMG submission 92647) | Tropical forest soil microbial communities from Panama - MetaG Plot_22 | ecosystem: Environmental > Terrestrial > Soil > Tropical forest > Bulk soil | place: Panama | collected 2016-02-17 | reverse complement strand
TTGATGTTAGTGGCACCAAGAAAGCCCCCATTACCACCATAACCTGTAGGGAGGTTGCAGTGGCTGCTGAAGACTATAGCATACTTGAATGGCGTTTGATTCCAGATTTTCCTGATTATGAAGTAAGCGAGAACGGTGATGTGCGGCGGCGGACTCAAGGCGTGCATCTATCTCCTGGTTCTCTTTTAAAGCCATCACCTGGATCAGGAGGCTATCCGGTATATAGTCTTTATAGACCAGGATACAAAAGGACGTGTGAGACCCATATGCTTGTAGCCCAAGCTTTTCTTGGCCCCAAACCTTTTCCTGACGCTGAAGTGGCCCATTGGGATGGTATCCCAACACATAATCATTATACGAATCTACGATGGGCAACCGTGAAGGAGAATCGACAAGATGCAAGACGCCATGGCCGAGGGCCTGATGGTGAAAGAAATGCTATGGCGAAGCTTACATGGGAAAAAGTAGAAGAGATTCGCGAGAAATTTGCAACTGGCCTTTATACTCAAGCACAACTTGGTAGAGAATATCATGTAACATTTCAAGCTATTTGGTCAGTCATCCATAAAAAGAACTGGCCGGATTGATGTTTTTCGCTCCGCATAGAGGCATTGCAGGACCGGGTAGCAGCGCTTGAGCAATACAATCGGGACAATCCGTAGGAAGTATGCTATGGTAAAGATACCATAGCCTTACGAGCACCCTGGAGGCCACTATGGCTACCATCGTTCTCCCGCAGCCTCCTGAACCATTGCGCCTCAAGCCACCCCCCGATGGCCTGAAGCCTGAGACGATTGCCTTGCTAGGGCGGCGGGGGCGGCATCTCCGTGAAGCCGATATTCCCAACGTGCCGTTCCAGATCACCACGTTTGACGTCCAGGTGCATGGGCCACGCTTCCTCTGGTTCTGGTATCACCTTGTGTATCAGTTGCGGGAGCATGCGGCGCTCTGGGGGGCCATGGGCTTAGATGGCATTCCATGGCTCGCGACTTTTTCCCAGACGACGATGCATGTCCTGCACCGCCAGCAGGCACCCTGGTACCTGGGCGAAGGGCTGATTATGGTCGTCTGGCTGGATGACCGTGATCCTGGTGCGCATACTCGCGTGCATGTCTGGGCGCATCCGAGTTTTCGCCATCCCAGCGCGACAGACCCCTATGGGCGGATGCTCCTGGACTATCTCTTTCGTACTGGCGACTATAACCTCCTTGAAGCGCGTATCCCGGCGCCCAACAAAACCGCCTATCGCTGGAGCCGGCGCCTGGGCTTTCGGCATGTGGCACGGTTGCCGCAGGCGGAATGGTTTTATCGCCCCAATGGCGAGCGCCACCTCGTTGATCTTCTCTACAGTATCTATACCCGTGCTGACTGGGACACGGCGCAGCGTGCGCTGTTTGCCGACCCAGACGTCCTCACATCCCCCCGCGACATCGATGAGCGCACAGATACAGATGGTGCGCTATGGGATACAGACTAAGCCTGTTGCCCTACCCTGTAGCGCTTCCGAAGGAGGCGTGACATGGGCGGACCTATTCAGAATCTTGGCTATACCGGACCCCAGAAGCAAAGCGGCACAAAGGCTCCTACCATTCCTGGTTATGCGCAACCCATCTATAGCGGCATGGCGAAAGGTGCTCAGGCGGGTATGGCGCCTTTTTTCCAAACCATGCAGGGCGCACTCGGCGGCGATCGCAGTGTTACCGCACCTTTTACCGCCCCGCTCGCCAGCACCTATACCCCGGTCGCTGGTACCTATGCCCCCATGCGCGAATCCTATACGCCGACGGCTGGCGGTCTGCGTCCGCTGATCGACACCTATACCTCTCTCGAACCGACGTACCAGGATGCGGCCAAAGCCGTGACGGCGCCGATGTGGCAGCGCACGCAGGATGCCATGGCCGAGCTGCAAAAGCGGGCACCGATGGGCGGGGGGCAGATGTCGCAGATGGCACAGATGCTGCAACGTGCTGGCGTGGATATCGGTGCGGCGCAAGGCCAGGTGGCCCAGCAAGATATTGCGGCGCGCAATGCCTACCGGGCTGCCGATCAGCAGGCGCGCAACCAGCTCGCGTTGCAAGAACGCCAATTGCTCAACGCCGCCAACATGGGTGATATTCAGGCCCTCAATGAGTTGGCACAGCGCGACATTCAGGGCCGCAATGCGCTCAACGTCTATGATGCGCAGCAGCGCAACCAGCTCGCCATGGGTGATGTACAATCGCAGAATCAGATGATGCAGAATTTGTTTACGCTTTACGCGCAGCTCTTGGGCCGTTATACCCCACAGGATGTCATTGGCGGGACCACCACATCGAGAACGGCCGGAAACGTAGGCGTGCCATTTGCTGACATCACTGTATAGAGTAGAGATAGTGCGATGGCCTATGACCAATTTTCGATAGCCGATCTCCTGAGTCCGATGGAGACGATGCGTGGGCAGGACGCAGCGCGTGGCTCGCAGGGCATGTTAGGCGGCTGGGGTAGTCCGCAGACGTCGAGTGTCCAGCCCATGGTGGGCACTGGGGTAAGGCTCGCGCAACCGACGATGCCGATGCCGACGCTCCAGCAGGGCGCGCAGAGCAATGTGCCGGCGTGGATGCGCAACCTGTTTCAGATGGCCAAAGATCAGGCAGACCAGCAACAGAACCCACGGGCACGGCCAGGCGGCACGGATTTGAAGACGGTGATGGGTTTGTTGGGCGGCTTATTTGGTGGTGCTGGGGCTGGGGCCATGGGCGGCAGCGCGGCGATGGGTGGGGCTGGCGCGGCTGGGGCTGGTGCCATGGGCGGCGGCGCGGCGATGGTTCCTTTCATTCTATGAGACGGCTATGGCAGACACGCCCGACTGGATACGTCAACTCTATGCTTTGGCGCAAACGCCGGTGGCACAGCAAGGCCAGGTACCGCTACCGAGCAGTGCACTGGGTGGGCCTGCGCAGCAGGGCAGTCCGGTGGAGATGATTATGCGGCTGGCCGGGTTGGCGATGCAGGGTGGCAGTGGCACAAAGAAGCAGGCTGGAGCGACAGGTGGGACGGGGAAGGCGCCACATGGGCCGCTGATTCCCAGCACCCTGGACCTCTATCGGCCCAAGGCGCCGACGAATATCTTTGGTAGTAGCGGCGGGTTTGGAGTGTAGCAATGGGTGAGATGGACTACACCGATTTCTGGAATCAGCCTGGCTTGCGTGACGACTATTACGCGGGTGATCCACGGTATGCTGCCGAAAGGGTTTCACCGTTTTTTCCCCCGCCTGCACCGGGCACGATCTCGCCAAACTTGCGCCAACTTGAGGACCAGGCTCGACCACCTACCACTGCTGCGGCTCGTGGCGGTGGCGGTTTCTGGGGCGGACTATTAGATATTGTTCGCAATGTGCCCATAACGATAGGCAGTCAACGCCAGGGCAAAATCACCCTGCCGAGCTACAACGAAATGACGAGCGGGCGGCGGCTGCTCGACTTTGGCAAGGCGCAGGGCTTAGATATGGGACCATACGCCGATGCCACGTCCGTGTCGCCGCAAGAAGCTTCGTTTGCGGTGCAGCAAGGCTTAACGCGGCGCCAGCAAGCCCCGCTCGGCATGGACGTCGCGCTCCAGATCATGCCGATGCAGCCAGGAGAACCGCCAGCGGCGGCGTCGTCACGGGCGATGCTGGCGCGCATGCCGGTGAGTGGTTTACCGACGATTCTCGGGCATCAGATTACGGCCTATGGGGGGCTGCCTGGTATGGGGCCGCCTGACCTGGATATTGAGCAGTTCCTGAAACAGTACCGCAGTGAGAAAGAGCCTCCAGTGGCCCCGCCGGCCGCGCCAGGCCAACAACCATCTCCGTCTGCTGTCCTGCCGCAACCCCGCACGATGCCACCGTTGACGGGGCAAGAAGTCGGGCGCTTGAAAAATGGACGACCGATTATCCGTACGGCTGATGGCGGTGTGTCGACGCATCGTACGATTACTGAAGTGATTGACGGCAAGTGGTATAACATTCCGACGATGTTTGGCGGCAAAGAAGTGCCCCCCGATCAAGCAATTGCCCTGGTTCGTCAGGCCGGTTGGAAAGATCCCGATACTGGCGAAACGTTGACGCCCTATGCCACCCAGCAAGAAGCCGAAGCCGCTGATCGGGTGATGCATGCGGGGCTGAACCGCGAACTTCAACAGATGGGTGTAACGTCTGGACCTGCGCCTACACCTGCGCCTACACCTGCGCGTCCGGCAACCGCCCCGGCTGCCCAACCTCCCTCTGTCGCTCCTGCGCCTGCTGCGGTCTCTGCTGTGCGCCCTGCGCCGACCCCGGCGCCACCTCCGACCCCGACGACGGCGCCCGTGGCCCAGATGACCACGCCTGGCGGTGCGCAGTTACCGCCGTTGCCGACCCAGCCGCAAAAGCCAGGCGAGGAGATTACCCGTGAGCAAATTCTGGCCCATCCTACGGTGCAGGCGGCCCTGCAGGCCAGTGGCTCGCGTGTCGAACGCCAGCGAGCCTTGCGTACGGCGCTGGCGGGTGTGGAAGGCAAGATTCGTCAGGAACGCTATCAGCGCCATCAAGACGAACTGAAAGACTATGACGCCCGACTTAGGGCCTTTGCCGAAGCCAGACGGGCACTCTATCCCGACTGGGGGCTGTCGCCGGATCTGCGCGACCAGGTGATGATGGATTACTGGGATCAGATTCCGCTGGGTGGCCATCCCTCACAGGCGATGATCCAGGCATCCACACCACGGATGGAAGCCCGTGTTGCAGAGCGTAAAGCCCGCGAGAGTACGGCGGTCGATACGGCAAAGTGGGGCTTTAAATTGACGCTGCCGCTCAGCGAGACGCAAAAAGAACGAGGCACGCACTTTCTTGATACCGGCAGTGGGGAGGCGCTGAACCAGGCAGTGTCGCTGGGTGATGCGCTTGCGCGCGAACGCCAGGGGACCGCCAAGCAAGTCTCCGATGAAGAATATGTCATGATGCAACGCATGCAGAATGCCTCTGATGTGGTGCGTGAAGGGGTCCGGCTCACCGAACAGGTGTATAACATCATTGATGGCTACTTGGGACAGATGACCCCAGCAGAACGTGCCGATCCCATGAAGTGGATTGAGGGCCATTGGGCTCAAGTCGTGCAGGATCATCCTGAAGTTATTCAAGCCCAAAAATATTGGCGTGGCACGTTGCAGACGCTAGCGCGAGGCATTGGAGATGCGAAGGGCGATCTCAGTCAACAAGAATTGGCCGCCGCGGAATCCATTATTCCACAAATGGGCTATGTCCTCCGAGGTATTGGCATTCGGGGCGGTCCAAGCGGGTTCTCAGTCAACCTACCCTCGCAACTGATTCCCGATACACGGGAAGTGGCGTTGCGCACCATCGACAACATGAAGAACCTGCTCAATCAGCGCGCCCGGCGCATCTTGCGCAACCCCCAATTTCAGTTTGAAGGACTCGTGCCGCGCACCGAAGCAGAGCATATGAAAGAACGCGAGGAGCAGCAGCGCCAACGAGTGAGCACGCCTGCGGCGCCGCCCCAGCCTGGCGTGCTGGAAAAAGCTGTTGGCACGCTTACCGGCACAACGCCCGCGCCCGGCATGGCTCAAAGAGCCTACGAATCACTTACTGGCATTCGCAAAAAAACACCTGCTCCCGCACCCGGCCAGCCTGCGCCGCCATCAGCAGCCCCGACTGCTCCGCAGGCTGGCACGGGTGCACCGCTGCAACAGGCCCATGCGACGGCGCTTAGGATTCTCGGTATCTCCAAAGTGCCTGATCCTAAACAGGACGCGCCAGGGTTTCAGCAGTATCTGCAGACTGCGCATCAGCAAATTGCTCGTTACCGTCGTGACTTGACGCCCGCACAGCTCAACGAACTTATGCAGATTATCGCGCAAAATTATGGTGGCACATGGCAGTCGCCACAACAGTAGATCTTAACGCTCTGGCCGATGAGTTTGTCGGTACTCCTCCTACGCCTGTCCGTAAAGCGTCTCCTGCTCCCCCGCGTCCATCGGCGTCTACGCATCCTCTGGCCAATCCTGCTAGTGCGGAATTTCGGGCGTTGGCCCAGCAGTATGGCCTTGACCCTGATGAGACGGGACGGCTCATGGACGTCGAGTCGCACAGACGTCCTGATGTCACCAGTCAAGCCGGGGCGCAAGGTCTTTTCCAGCTTATGCCTTCTACACAGCAGGACTACGGGGTCACGGACCCCTTTGATCCTGGCCAGAACGTGCCTGCCGGCATGCAGTATCTGCGTGATTTGAAACGACGCTATAAGAATAACATGCCGCTGGTGTATGCGGCCTGGAATGCCGGGCCAGGGACCGTCGATCGGCTCGGTGGGCGGGTGCCCAACTATAAAGAAACACACTTCCTGATCGGCAAGGTGCTGCCGGGCTGGCAACCTGGGACGCTGGCATCGTCCATGCCGCAAGGCCCCACTGGGGCGCCTGTCGATCTGAACGCGCTGGCTGATGAATTTCTCGGAAATGTGCCGCGCCCATCGCCTCCCTCAGCAGTGACGCCGCCAGCTACCCCTGTTCTACCAGGCCAACCACCTCCCCCTGTGCCAGCGGGCGAAGTCCCTGGGCAGCCTGCCCCGCCGCCCGAGGCGCCTGCCCGCTGGCCGACGCCGACGCAGCGCCGCTACGTGCCTGGGCAGCCTGTCGAGCCATATCCGGTGCCGGGCCAGGGTGAAGTGCAGGGACCGCCGGTTCCCCTGGCGCCGGATTTTGGCTTGCCCGGCATTCCATGGGAACAACCCACACCGGGCGGGTTTGCGTCTGATCTAGGGACCGATCTCATGCTTGGTGGACGGGTGGGCGTCGAGGGGTTGGCGAAGCAAATCCAGAATCTCGGCATGCTGCGACGGAAGTTCCAGGCCGCGGTTGACCCGCTGGGGCGGGCGCCACTGGATGAAAACGCACTGCCGGCGCTGATTGAGCGCGCGGCTGGCCGCCTGGCGGACATGGTACGCGTTGATCCCAGTCTCCTGAAAGATCGGGACCGTTTCGATCAGCAACTGTTTCAAGCCATTGGGCAGGTGGCCCCGCAGGTGGCCGAGCTGCTCGTCTTGCAAAAATTGGGCGTGCCGGGCACGCCCGCGCTCGTCGGTACCACCATGCTCTCTGAGGCAGACAAAGGGGTCGTGGCGGCAGCCTGGGCAGGCATCAAGGCACTGGCACTCGGCAAGGTCCAGCAATTTCTCAGTCCGCTGCCTGGCCTGCTGCGTGTGCCGGCCACCGCTTTCACGTTCGCCCTGCCCACCTGGTTGACGACCAAGGACCCCACGCAAACGAAGGTCCAGGGGATACTAGGAGGGCTGTTGTCGCTGTTTGGGGGCCGTGCTGCGCCGCGGGGCGGTGTCGCCACCGTGTTGCCGCCTGAACCGGCTCCCACGCCGACACCCGCTCCTGCGCCGCCACCCAGCCCTGTCCCTGTGCCGCCCACCGGGCTCCCAGGTCAGGTGCAAGGACCTGCCAATATCTCGACGACGGGTGCTCCAGCGACCGGGCTCCAACGTCCCGCACCGCTGCCGGGCGAACCGCCTGGGTTGCCCCTGCCGCCTGCGGTCGCTGGCCCTGCGGCGAATAGGCCGGCTGGCGCTACCCCCGCCACCTCGTTGTCGCGTCCTCTGCCGACGCCGCAAGTCCCCTTCGTCGAAACACCTACGGGACAAGGCATCAGTCGGCCTGGCCCTGGTCATCCCCTCACCACGAACTTTGTGCGTCGTGCCCAGCAGGCCGGCGTGGTGGAGGATATTGCGACGCGCACGCAGCAGGGGCAGACCCCGGACGATATTGCGGCTGCACTGGTGCAGGGCGAGCGCATATCCGATCTGACGCCTGCCGGCGTGCGCGTGCTCGTCGATGATGTGCAGGCATGGTTAGGAGGCACAGCACCCCAGGTAACGACTCCGCCCCGCCCCGTGGAGACCACGACCACCCCCGCGCCAGCACCGACGCCACCGCCTGCTCGCCCCACGGTGTATGAGGAAGTCGCGGCCCGGCTGCCTGATGAACCTGCCCCTGTGCAGCGCCAGATTGCTGATGCCCTTACTCAGGCGCGGGATTTGGGTGTCGTGGACACCATCATGCAGTGGCAGAAGGATAAGATGACCCGCATTCAAATTGCCCATAGCTTACGGCAGGAGGGTCACTTGCCGGGCATGAATGAACGTCAGGCGCGTGAGCTTGTGGGGCGTGTGCAGACCTTTCTCGCTGCCCTGCCGCCCCCAGGTGAGTTATCGCCAGAGCAGCAAGCGATGGTGGATACGGCGCTTAAGCAACAACCGACGGCAGAACAACAGGCCCTCGAAACGCAGATACTCGGCGAGGCTCATACGCCCACGGAGACGGCTCCCACGGTCGAAACACCCATCGGCACCAACGTGGCCACCGCCTCGACACCGCCGCAACCGGAAGGCCCCCAGCGGCCTTCGACGGTCACCCCTGCTGAGACGACGCTGACGCCAGAGCAACGCACGTATGGCTATCAGCGTCCGGCTGACGTGGCAATGCGGGACCTTGTCCCGCCGTCTGCCGCGACGCCTCCGGCGGAGACGCCCGTACCCACTGCCCCCCAGGCCGAAGCACCCGAGGTGGTCTGGCCGCCTACCGAGTTGCTTCAACCTCGGTGGGATGGGTTACCCTGGGACGTCTATCGTCTCCGGGAAGACATGCGCATCTTTGAGCGCGACTATGGGGGCGAACTGCCGACCCATATGGTGGGGCCGCGTGTCGGGCCACGGGTCGCCAAAACGCTGCTGGAGCGACTGGGAGAGGTGCAGCAGCAGTTTGGCACTTCACCGGATGCGAACGTGCAGGAAGCCTTGCGGTATATGGTTTCGCGTGCCCACAGAATTGCGCAACGCTACCAGCTCCCGCCACCTGGGGAAGGCGGGGCAGCGGTGACCCCAGTTCAGCCTTCTCCGCCAACGCCACCGACGCCGACGGTGACCGTGCCTGCGCCGACCGTGCCGAGTGTGCCCCAAGAGATCAGCACGCTGCTCACCCGTGCGGGCTTGCGTGTCGAGCCGACGCTCGAGGCCCTGCGCGAACTGCATGACCAACATCCCGGCAGTCGCACGGTCTTACGGGAGTATCTCGAACAGCAGGGCATGCCCCCAGCCGGGAGTCCTGGGAGCGCTGATACGACACGTGTGGTCGATCTGCTCTATAACCAGTTGGCGCAAGGGGAGGCACCTGCTGTTCCCCCTGTTACCCCGGAAGTGACACCACCGAAGCCACCCACGCCGGTAGAGCCGCCGCCGAAAGTACCGCCGCCGCAGCCTGACGATGTCATTACCAAGGCTGGGGAACTCTTTGCCACGAAAGAAAATGCTGATTTTGCCCTCAAGAATAATAAGAAGGTCAATCCTGATACGTATGAAGTCGTGGAAGACCCGCCAGGGAGTTGGGTCATCCGGCGCAAGGGGCAGATGCAGACGCCGTCTGTACGACCGACCACGGAGGCCGAGCCGAGTGTGGAACTGTCGCCATTGGAAGATGTGGACGGCGTCTCCCAGGCCACAGTGGAAGCGCGGGCTGCCGTACGGGCCTTTACCGCACGTTGGCAGGACGCTTTGCAGTTGCCGGAGCCCCAACAGACCGCCAGCCTGCACCGCTTATGGCAGGACATCGATGTCCTGTCCTCGAGTCAGTCCATGCGGGACGCTGATCCGTCCGTGATGCAGCAGTTCGCCCGCCTGTATGACGACATTGCTGCGCGACTGCGCCAACGTGAGACTTCCACGACGCCCTCTAGTCCAGAGCGTCCTTCCGGGGAAAAACCTGCCGACTTTCCCCCAAAGGTGCCGGAGCCGGTGACGACGCCAGAGGCTCCTGGCGTCACGTCCGCTCTCCCGCAAGGGCCAATGGACGTCCGCGTGGCTCGCCAGGTGGTGGAAGAAGCCTTTGAACGGGAACAGACAGCCACTGATACATGGGTCAAGGCTTTGGCCGACCAGCGGTTAGCCGAACAAAGCACGCGAGATCTTACGGATCAGGAAATCCAGCAACTGAACAATCGGGTAAAGCAGACCCGCACTGATCTTGAACAAGCTACGCGTGCTCGCATGGCGGCTGAGACGGCGTTGACCGCAGCGGAAGAAGGACGTGCGCCGACACCCCCCGCGCCCCTGCCCGACTACGCGGCGGGTATTCCTGCGGGGGCGCAGGTGCCGGAGGAAGAAACCGCCCGTCAGCAGGGCAGTGTCGAGGAGCCCGCTGCCCCCTATGGCGTCGAGGCCGAGACCGCCCCCTATGGTGTTACCGAGACGCCGACAACTTCAGAAGAACGTCAGCGCATGATCCGCACGGCGCGGGCTGGCGGGGCGATTGGGAGAGAGCCTGTGGTGTATCGCGTGGCAGCTCCTCGACTTGCTCACACTGAAGCTATCCTGGATTATGGTGCGGGGGTGACGGCTGCCCAGACCCAGCGTCTACGAGAACAAGGATTTACCAACGTCACTGCCACTGATCTCCCAGAAGCCGTTGTTCGCAACCCCGCCATGCTTTCCACGTTGGCTCCAGGGCAAACTTTTGCCACGGTGCTGGCCAGTAATGTCCTCAATGTTCAGCCGCACCAGGCGGCTCTCGTTGCCACGCTGGCCGATATTGCGAGCCGCGTGGCGCCGGACGGTCGCGCAATACTGAATTACCCGAAAGAACCGCGCCGATTACCCGCATTGACCGCCACGCATCTTGAAACGCTCTTGGGTCAGTTCTTTGGCCAACAAATCCGTATCGGAGGGACATCTGCAGAACCTGTCTGGGAGGTCTCGGTGCCGCGCCGTAATCCCACTGGCGCTGAATCCCCCACCGCCCCCTATGGCGCTGCCGAGCCTGAGCCAGCACCCGCCTATGCCCCACCGTTCTTCAGTGTCGTGCGCCAGACCATCGCCACGAAGATGCCGGGTCGCGCTAAGCCTGCTGAGGTCGAAGCGCTGCTGAAGAAGACGCCCGGCATTAAGGCCGACGAGCTGAAGTGGCTGGGCCTTGTGCCGTGGCTCCAGACGCAAGGCGGCCAGGTGACGAAGGGGCAGGTGCTAGACTTTCTGGATGCGAATCAGGTGCAGGTACAGGTGCAGGTGCTAGGGGTATCAAAACCGATTACGTGGGTGGAACGGCCCGGTCGTGGCGCCTTTGGCGTCCCCAAATCGTCATGGGTAGCTCGTATAGGGACGGATGTCAATCCAGATTACCTCATTTATCAAACGCCGACTGGTCGGTATATGGTGGTAACGCCTGCCGGTCCTAGCGAATCTTACCCGACACTTGCCGAGGCCCAGGAGACTAACGCTGGATTTATTACGAGAGCCGGTCTGGCTGCGCGACGGACACAGCATGCAACCTACCAGGAGCCAGGCGCCGAGCGGGGCAGCTACCGCGAAGTGCTCTTTACGCTGCCAGCAGGCACGCCGGGTGCGCCGCCTGAACCCTTTGTGGCGAGCCCCGAACACTTTACGCAGCCCAATATCGTGGCGCATATCCGCTACAATGACCGTACGGATGCCGACGGGCGCCGCGTGCTGTTTCTGGAAGAGGTGCAATCAGACTGGAATAAAAGAGGGCGTAAGGAAGGGTTTGGTTCGGCTCTCGCTCACGTGACGGCGGACGATATCGTCATAGAGCCAAACCCACCGCGCGAGTCGTGGACGGTGACGCTCCGTGACGGAACCTACATTACAAGTCTGCCCTGGCGTGATGTGCCAACGGTCAATGAGGCCCGCCAGGGTATCTTACGCGTTTTCCGGGAGTCGCCAGATTTGTTCAGCAGCGATGCTGTCCCCCCCGCCCCCTTTGTGACGAGCGGCGACTGGTTTCACCTGCCGCTGAAGTGGGCGCTGCGACATGCCGCTGAGCAGGGCTATGACGGGGTGGCGTGGACCACGGGACGCATGCAGCAGGAGCGGTATGATTTGCGGAAGGTGGCTGACGATCTTGTGTATGTACCAGGGACCGGGAAGGTTCTGGCCGTCAAAGATGGCGAGGTGATCTTTGGACCGGAAGCTATAACGCCTGAGACGCTCCCCAATGTGGTAGGCAAAGAGAATGCTGACAAGCTCCTGGCGAGTCCGCGCCAGAACCATCCAAGGTATGGTCCAGGGGTCCATGTGCTCAGCGGTGCCCAGTTTGCCACCGGCGGCGAGTGGGCCACCAAGCTCTATGACCGCATGATCCCCCAGTTCCTGAACAAGTACGGCAAGCAGTGGGGCGCCAGGGTGGGGGAGACGGCCTTCATGCCTGCGGTAGGACGGTATGAAATTTTGGATGCCGAAGGCCACAGTTATGGAACGTATCCAGATCGCACCATTGCTCAACGCGAGATGCGCCTATATGAGCAAATGGCGCCCAACGCGTCGTTCACGGTGGTAAACCTTACAGAGCCTTCGCATCGCGTCTCCTTTCTCCCCATTACCGATACCATGCGCCAGTCGGTGCTGACGCAGGGCCAACCCCTCTTTGCACCAGGAGCCCCGTATGCCCAACGACCCGGTACGCCCCCCGAAGCTGCGGATAGTGCCCAAAAGTCCCTCGACGCCCTCGACGCCGCCCGCCGAGCACCTCTACGGTCTGCCAGTGGAGCAGTGGAACGCGTACCCCCAGCCCCACTCCCCGGCCAACCAGGGCCACTCGGAACGCGACTCCTCGGTAAAGCTATTGCGTCTGAGGCGTACATTGCCAGCCTGCGTCAAACTGGTGCCGCCGCCTTCGTGGGGCAGCTAGCGCCCACGGCGCATGACATTGCCGTGCTCGCGCAAGGCGTCCGCGATCCGCAGATGGAACGGCTGTTCTGGATCTTCATGAAGGGCAATCAGGCGGTCGATGTGGTGGTGGTGTCGTCACGCTTGCCGGGCAGTAGTGAGATGTTCCCGACGGGCGATAAGCCAGGACTGAGCCGCGAACAGCATATTCAACTGCTCCAGCGACAGATGCGGCAGAGCGGGGCGGACACATATATCCTGGTCCACAACCATCCTGCCGGTGACCCAAAGCCGTCTGCGAGTGCTGATGTCCCGCTTACGCAAGCGATTGCGCGGGACATGCCGGGTTTTGCAGCCCATGTCGTGATTGATTCAGGAAAATATAGCGTTATTACTGCCGATGGAAAGTGGACAATGCACGACCTGGATACTACGAAGCTCTGGGCGGCGACTGGGGGGCGCGACCCCTTGCTCCAGGCTGCCGTAGCGGAAGTGCCGCATCCCTTAAACGGCGTCCAGATCTATGGCGGCGACTCGCTCGCAACACTGGCGGCCCAGGTGAACATTCCTGCGGGGTATGTCCTGGCGTTTTATCGCAGCGGTACCGGCCAGGTACGAGGCATTGAACTGGTGCCCGTCAGCCTCTTTCGTGACCCAAACATGCGCCGCCTGCTTGGCGCGCATTTGCAGCTTCGCAAGCGGGCCATGGGGAGTCCTGAAGTGTTGACCTATTATGATGGCACGGACCCCGCTGTATTGTCCGAGGTGTATGACACGGCGGGCAGTTTTTATGAGACGGGCATGATCCGGGATCATTACACGCGTGCCCTTGGCGATGCGGCGAGTCTCGCACGCAGTTTTCCCAAGGTCTACCGTCGCTTTCCACCGCCGCCGCCCCTGGGCTACGAACTCGAACGGCGCAAGGCGGGCTAACGCTTTTCCTTGGCTCGTGAATCTGCTACTATAGCACCACCTAGGCACCTCGCGTGCCCCCTCCCGCGACACCGAGCGCACCTCTGGAGTCTCTTGCCTCTGGGGCATGCGTCATGCGGCATCGCACTCTTCTCTTCCTCTTGCTCCTCTGCCTCAGTCTGTGTGTCACGCCGTATGCCCTGGCCCTCAGTCTTTCAGGCGCCGGTGGTGGGCTCCCGACTGTCTCCTGTCCCGATACGGGCGGCAATCACTTAAACTTCAGCGGTGGCGTCTGGACCTGCGGGGCCAGCTCCAGCGGTGGCGCTCCGGGCAATGCCTTTGCCGATGGCACCACCAAAGGTATCGCCACGTTTAATAGCGCGCAGTTCGGTGATAACGGTTCTGGACTCATCAGCCTGAAAAACCCGCTGAGCAACCTCACCCTCGACAATACCAACACCGTCACGCTCAAAGATACCCTGTTGACCCTCCAGGACGATGCGACGCCGACCAAACAACTCCGCTTCGAACTGTCGAGTATTGCGCCTGCAACCACGCGCACCCTGACCATCCCCAACGAAAACGGCACGCTCTGCACCACGGGCAGTGTCTGCGCCGGCTATTTTGCCGAACCAGGCAGCAACGGGCTGCTGACGCGCACCGGACCCGGCAGCATTGTCGGGCGCACCGTCACGGGTACGGCGAACCAGATTGCCGTGACCAACGGCGATGGTGTCAGCGGGAACCCGGTCCTCAGCATCCCCACCAACCCCACCTTGCCTGGAACGACGACCGGCACTTTTAGCGGCTCCTTGACCGGCACGGCCTCACTCGCGACGGCGCTGGCCGCCGATGGCGCCAACTGCGCCGCTGGCCAGTTTGCCCAGGGCGTCGACGCCTCGGGCGCCGCGCAAGGCTGTACCGCGCTGCCAACGACCATCAGTGGCACGACCAACCAGATTACCGCCTCCGCCTCGACCGGAGCCATTACCCTGGCCATCCCCACGAACCCGGTGTTGCCTGGGATCACCACCGGCACGTTCAGTGGTCCGCTCACCGGCAATGCGTCCACGGCCACGGCGCTGGCGGCCAACGGCACCAACTGTAGTGCCGGTCAGGCAGCGGCGGGCGTGGATGCGAGTGGCAACGCGGAGGGCTGTTTTACGCCCTCGGGCAGCGGCACGGGCCATACGATCCAGGAAGAGGGCAGTAGTCTGGCGGCCCGCACCAATCTCAATTTCCTGGGCACGGCCATCACCTGTGTCGACAATGCCGGGGCGAACGCCACGGACTGTACGGTGACAGGCGGCGGCAGCGGTGGGCATACCATCCAGGAGGACGGGAGTAGTCTCGCGGCCCGCACCAACCTCAACTTTACCGGGGCCGGCATTACCTGCACCGATAGCCCTGGCACCAACAGTACGAACTGTGCGGTCTCTGGCCTCGGCAGCGGCGCGGGCATCTTCGGCACGCCCACCGCTGGCCAGCTCGCCGTCTTCCATGATGCGACGAGTATCGAAGGCGTCTCGGGCCTCTCCATCACCTACGCGGCGACGCATGTGGCCACCAATGGCACGCCGACCACCACCATCGAATATGTCACCACGGGCAGTGTGACGGACGTGACCCGGACGTTACCAGCGGCGGCGAGCGGCACCAATACTCGCGAGTATATTTTCATCAAAGAAGACGCGGGCACAGCAGCGATGTCGATCATGCCCAACGGCACTGACACCATCAATGGCGGCCCTGGCCCGCTGGCGACGCTGACCCAGTGGGGCGGGTTTCTCGTCAAGGAAGCGAGTCCTACCGGCTGGGTGGCGACCCCGTTTGCCCCCACGCTGGCGACGGGCGGCGGTGGAGGTGGCTCAGGCGTCGTGGACACGGGCGTGAACGGCCAGGTGGCCCGCTATACCGCCGCGAATACCGTCGCGGGCGCCGCCGGGGTCACGTTTGATGCCGCGTCGGGCGATGTGCTGACGCTCTCACCGAAAGTCACGCTCATGTCGGCGGATCTGACACTCGGGCAGCACAATATTATCGCGTGCACGTCCGGCACTGGCACGGTGATCGCCACGCTGCCTGTAGCCGCGACGGCGCCCTCGAAACGCTACACCGTCGTCAAAACGGACAATGCTGTTGGGACGTGTCGCGTGAAACCCGCCACTGGCGAACAACTCAACTGGGTCGTGGACGGGACGCAGGACATCACGACGCGGGGCGATTCGCTGACACTGACGCTGATGGGCTCCGGGGTCTGGCTGTCTGAGCTGGGCCTGACGACGTCGTCGCTGGCGAGTGTGCCGGTGACGCGGTCGATCTGGTTTGGGGCGGACTCCCTCAAAGTGAGTGGCGCGTGTACAGAGATTGCGCCCGCCGCCCTGGTGACCAATGGGCCGATTGTTAGCTCTATTGGTTGTACTGATACTGATACTGATGGTATTAATTTCGATGTTATTATGCCAGATGGGTGGAACGGCTCAACCATTACACTTGAGCTTCAAGGGTTTTACATTAATGCACATGCAAGTCCAAACAATATTGTTGATATGAATTTCAGTGGACAGTGCGTGCGTGATGGCGATACCGTAGCAGCCTTCGCGATTACCAGTGGCGCTACTGCTGAGAGCACTACTAATGTGGAGGCTGTTCTCACGACGAGTGCTACTCCAAATCGAGAAGTACATGGTACCACGGCGGCGCTTACTCTGGCTGGAACGTGTGCAGGTGGAGCCCATGTGTATATTCACGGGCTCATAGATGCGGGATCGACCAATTTCACACCGATGAGCGATTTCAAACTGCTCGGGGTCAAATTGGAATATACGCGCGTGGGAAACGATTGAAAAAGGAATAGTTTAATGTCTCCCTTTGCCGCTCCTCCAGTTAAAAGCTCTGGTTGGCGTTGTCAAAATCTTTTCGACCGACCAGCCAAGCTTAAAGTATCTACAACGCAATGTTCTGTGGTCAATGCCAGTGGTTTGAGCCCATGCCATAATACATTGGGTTACGCCTTGGAACGTCCAGTTGATGGTTCTGCGAGTGTTAAGTGCCTGTGCACCTTTTGGAATCCATGCGCAGTTCGATTTGGAATAAGAAGAGTTATTGTCAATACGTTCAATGGTGTGTTGGGGGGTTGGTCTTGGACCCATGTCAGCGAGAAAATCCTCGAAAGAGGACCAGTCTACGGTAATGCCTCTGGCGCCGTAATCCTTAAAACTTGGCGAGTGCGGATTCCGACATCGATACAGCATACCATGCCAAATACGATATTCCGGTGTGCGATTCAACGCAGGTTCACGCTTACGTGCTTCCCTAATTTCATCAAGCCAACATCCACAACTTTTTGTGTGCCCAGTACGCAGGTTTTGTCCATTAAACGACTTGCGTGTTCCGCAGGTACATTCACATTCCCAATAGGGATGCGGTCCATGATTATTAGGATCACGACGCAACACTGTGAGTCTACCAAACGTTTTTCCGGTGAGATCGATAAGCTTACGATCCATGTGATGCCTCCTAGATGGCAAAAGGTGAGTGGGGCTCTGTGATGTCTAGGCACCGCAGACTTGCGAGCGCTGATCAGGCGCTACCCGTGAAGAGTATAGCATATTCTGGAGCCAAACGCTGTGTCTAAGCGCCTCATCTTCCTCCTGCTCGGTTTTTACCTGAGCCTCGCGCTTGCGGTATATGGTCTTAGTAGCTATGATCCTCTTGATACTTTCAATCGGGCGAACACTGGTCCACCTCCGTCCACCCAGTGGAGTTCGCCGGTGCTGTCCGGCCAAATTGGCCTCAAGGTCGTCAGTAATACCCTGGCTGGCTCGGCAACGCAAGACTCCAGCTACTGGAACGTCCGCACGTTTCCGGGCGATGTGAGTATGGCCGTGACGTTGACGGCGATCACCACGCTGAGCCGTTATGTGCGGCTCTATATCCGCCTGGCCAGTCCTGGCGTTGCCAGTACCACCACGGGCTATCTCTGTCAGGCGGTGTTTGAGTCTACGGCGGCGGCGTCCGGCCTGACGCTGCGGCGGGTGGATGCGGGCGTACCGGGCGTGAATCTCGGGCAAACGCTGAACATCACCTGGGCCGTTGGGGACGCGATCGGCTGTGAGATGCGGGGCACCCAGCTCTGTATGTACCGGCGCCCGGCTGGTTCATCGGTCTGGGGCTCAGCCACCTGTCTCACGGATGCAACCTATACCACGGCCGGCTTTGTTGGCGTCGGCTTGAACGGCGTGGAAATCACCGTGGACGATTTCTGGGCCGGCGCACTCGGACGCAAAGGCCGTGCCCGGTTTCTCGACTAAAGAGTATTGACATGCATAGCCTGATATTGTTACCGTCATGGACAACTGTAACGGGAAGACGCCACGCAGGACACGTCGCGCCCTCCCTCACCTCTTTCCTTGAACGAGCAAGGAGAACAGGCTATGCCTAGTCTACCAATTTTGTCCACACGTGTGTCTACAGTT
>Ga0126377_10001011_pt1 | contig 18081 bp, 19 predicted proteins | sample PanSoiMetPlot_22_FD_92647 | JGI IMG/M metagenome (GOLD analysis project Ga0126377, IMG submission 92647) | Tropical forest soil microbial communities from Panama - MetaG Plot_22 | ecosystem: Environmental > Terrestrial > Soil > Tropical forest > Bulk soil | place: Panama | collected 2016-02-17 | reverse complement strand
GCGCGTCCATCAGTGGCAGCTCGGTGGTACCGGGATTGCCGAAGATGATCTCCACGCCCTCCTGCCGCAGGATTTCGAGGAAGGCGCGCTTTCCGGACATGACGGGCAAGAAAGTCCTCCAGGTGTTGGATATCGAACGAAGGCGGCGCAGCGCGACGCGCTGCTAGAGCAGGATGACTTTATCTTCGAATCGTCATCCCGCTCTAGCCTCTTGCTGGAGCATGATCTTTTCCGAAAACCGGTATCCACTTTTCGGGATCATGCTCTATGGGGATGCGGGTCCGCGGTCGTACATGTAGCGGCAGCTCGGATTGGCGGGGTCACGCGCCATGATGCGATCGTAAAGCCCGCCCGCCTCTCTCACCAGGGCGTCGACCTCGTCAGGCAGCAGAAATCCCTTCTCGACCACGTCGGCCGCCGCCGACCGCACTTTCTGCAGATAAGCGGCGCGATCGGCATACCGCGCCTCGAGGGACGGCCGCGGATCGCCAGACGCCCGGCGTTCCGCCTCGGTGCGCGGGAACGGCACGAACGAGCCGTCCCAGCGGCCGGTAGCCCCCGGAAAACCGGCGGCCGCGTTGCGGGTGTTGAAGCCGGTGCGGGTGCCGAGCGGCACCAGCACTTCCGGCAGCGCGATGCCACCCTGATCGAGCCCGTCGGCATCGGGCTTGGGCACCAGCGTCTCGAACGGCTTGCCCATGATCGGCGGCACATTGTCTATGACGCGTTCGCGCTCGAACCGCGCGCCGAGATCGAGACGCGGCGGCCGCAGGTTGCTCTCCGGCAGACGGAAATTCGGGATGCGCGGAAACGTCTCCTTGAAGGTGGCGACAGTAATCAGCGTGCCGTCGGCGATCCGCGGATAGGTGCTGGGCGGCGGCTCGACGCCGTCACGCACCCAGCGCTCGAACGCGAGCATCAGCGCGCGCATGGCGCGGTAGTGGTTGAGCGTGTTGACACAGTTGTCGAAGATCGCCCGCTCGAGGAGCCGGCCGGCATAGTGTTGCGCGCCCGCGATCAGGTAGATGCGCGCTTCCGGCGCCGGCGCGAGGTCGCGCTCGCCGGCCGGATCGGTGGCGATCAGCGACGCCGCACGGTTCCAGTACTCCGACGAATTGTTGACATAGAACAGCCTCGGCACCGCGCCGAGCGCACGCGGGCGATCGAGCACCGAGCCTTCGCTTCCGGTCACGGGGTCACGCGCGGCGACGGTCGCGAACGGAAAGAAGTCGGTCGGATAGATATGATCCTCGAGCATGCTGAAATGCCGCGTCGGCATGGCGAAGCGGAAATCGAAGCTGCCTTTGCCGCCGCCCGCGACGTGGATGAAGGCCCCGTCGAAGACCGGCTTGCCCTCCTCGTCCACGTTGAGGCCGCGCAGCAGCATGGTCTGGATCAGCCGGCCCGATTGCGAGATGCCGAAGACCGCGTTCTTGCGCGGCACCGGCGCGCCTTCGAGCGGATTGTCTCGGAGATAGGCCATGAGATCGCGAATGCCCGCCATGCCGAGCGCGGCGACGATCGGATCGCGCGCGGTATAGACGAGTTGATAGATCCGTCCGGGCTTGAAGCCGCCGTCGAGCCTGATCTCGCTCGCAGTGCCGCCGCCGGGCGGCACGACGAACGACCATGCGGCGCGTGGAATCGGCCGGCGTTCTCCGTCGGGGCGGTCACGCTCGGTCAGCGTCGCGTCGGACACAGCATCGTCCGCGAGTGGGTAGGCGGTGCCGAGATTGCCGGCGAAGCCTGCGGTCGGTCGCGGCACGTCCACGATCAGATCATAGGCGACCTTGCCCGTGATCGGCACGCCGGCATTGGTGGCAATCGGTGCCGTCAGCACCAGCCTGTTGTCGCCCGGCGCAGTTGCGACGTCGACCGCCCAGCCCGACCACAACATCGTATAGCCTCGGCGGAACAGGAAACCGTTGCCGGCGTCCACCGACGTCGTCGGATCGTTGCGGCTGAACGGCGCCTCGTTGAGCTGGCCGAGCATGCCGATATTGCCGCGGTTGTTGACCTCGTACAGCAGCATGCCGTTGCCGCGCGCGGCATCGACCGGGCGCAGCATCAGAAAATCCGAGCTGAAGATCACCAAGCCGCGATTATTGCGCTGCGCAAGCTTGAGATCGGCGATCGCGGCATTGGCCGCGGCGTTCGGATCGAGCGCGAACCAAGCGCGGCCGCGCAGTTTCTCGTAGGCGCCGGCGGCCCCGAACTCGGCGCCGGAGGCGAAGGGCTGACGGCTGAGAATGTCGATGCGCTCGACCTTCGCGGCGGCAGGCGGCGAGGCAAGCATCGTCAGAGCCAATCCCACGATCACCAGATGGCGCATGACCCTAACTCCGGCAGTCGTCGCGAGGCGGTGTCCCAATCCTGTGCAGCACGAGCATACTAGATCGGCAGTATTTGTGCGCGATAGGTGGTCTGCGCCAGCGTATGAGCGAAGCGAACGAAATCGGAACTGCGCTCCCATCGCAGCGTTGTGCCCGTGTAAACCTATAGAGGCTGCTTATCGATTGGAGCAGAATGCATGATTGACCACATGGGATTTCGAGTTCGCGATGTCGCGGCCGCGCGCCGGTTCTACGATGCATGTCTCCCATCGCTCGGCTTGCAGACCATCGACAATACCGAGGACTCCTTTCTCATCGGCCGCAGCCGGGAGGAGTGGCTCCCATTCATCTGGGTCGGCACTCCCCAGCCGGCAACGTGGTCGGCGGATCATTCGACCTCAAAGAGCCCGATCCACCTGGCGTTCAAAGCAGACGGACGCTCGGCGGTCGACGCTTTTCATCGAGCGGCGCTGGAAGCAGGTGGAATCGACAACGGCAAGCCGGGTCTGCGCGGACCGGCATCGATGAAATACTATGCGGCGTTCGTGCTCGATCCGGATGGCAACAACATCGAGGCGGGCGTGCGCGAGTAGCGGCGTGTGGCCTCGCGCGTGATGAGCGTGTTGTCAATACGTCTGCTGCCGTCGCCATTGCGCGGGCGGCATGAAGCGTCCGGCCCAGATACCGCGCTTCGCGAATTCCGCTTCTGCTTCTTCCGCTCCGTAGGTCCGGAAATAGCCCGAGGTCAGCGCCCAGCCTTGCCGCACCATCCAGGCGTTCACGTCCGAGCCGTCGGGCAGCGAACAGACCGCGACCACTCGCCGGTACCGATCAAAGCCGCTGGGCTGGCAGTTCAGCTCATGGCCGTTGATGTGGGCGCGCAATTCATCGGTGGCGGTCCGGCCGCAGGGCCACGGCTGTCCTCTCACGTCGATGCATGTCTGGTTCGCCTCGGGCGCGTCGATGTCCTCCAGGCGAATGCGGGTGCCGGCGATGTCGATGGTGTCGCCATCGACGACGCGAGCTCTGCCGATCAGAGGCGATTGCCGCTCCCAGTGCTGGTAGGCGTAGGCGGCGAGCAGCGCCACCAACACGACGAGCGCGATGACCGGCCGGGTGTCAACCCCTTGCGCTCGGCCCGCTCGTACGCCGCGTCTGCCCGCCCACCCAGCCATCGAGCGCGCCGCCCCTCCCCTCGAATCAGCGCGACGAGCTTACCGTACCGCCAAAAAGGCCGCCGGAATTATTGGGCAAGGAGAGCTGCGATCTCCCCGGGCGTGGCACCGGCGAGCCGCCGGCTCTCGCGAACGAGATGCGCCTGGTCGGCATAGCCCGCCTCCAGCGCCAGACTTGCGGCAGACGTATTCCGGGCGCTGCGCACGAGCTTGAGAAAACGCTGAAACCGAAGAATCTTCAAGACGCCGCCGGCACGTCGCGGCAAGCGTCCCGTATCAGAACAGCAATGAGGTCGGACATCATGGCAAGTGCAGAGAATGATCGGCGCATCGACTATGTCGAATTCGGGGTCGCCGACATCGAACGATCAAAGGCGTTCTACGGCAAGGCGTTCGGATGGACGTTCAAGGACTATGGTCCGACATATTGCGAGTTCGCCGATGGTCGCTTGACGGGCGGGTTCACCACCAACACACCACCAAGGCCGGGCGGACCGCTGGTGATTCTCTACGGCGTCGACTTGCCCGATCTGCAAAAACGGGTCGAGGCCGCAGGCGGCCGCATCGCAAAACCGATTTTCGATTTCCCCGGCGGTCAGCGCTTCCACTTTCTCGATCCTGACGGCTATGAGCTGGCGGTGTGGAGCAAGCGATAGAAGCCGCTTGCTGGCATTTATATACTTGACGTAGCCGCCTCGCCGCCCAAGCGCAGGCGATGGAGAAATCCAGGGAGGAACTGCATGATCCACGTCACATGCGCCGCCGTGGCGGGGCTGCTATGGTGGCTTGCGGCCGCTGCGGCGCAGACCGCACCGACCACCACCGGCCCGGCGCCGGCCGCAGCGATCGAAGAGCTGGTGCTGGCCAACCGCATCCTCAACGACCGCGGCGTGCTCGACGCCTACGGTCACGTCAGCATCCGCCATCCGGCCAATCCAAATCGCTATCTGATGGCGCGCGCGATTGCCCCCGGCCTGGTGACCGCCGACGACATCATGGAGTTCGATCTCGATTCCAATCCGGTCGACCGCCGCGGCCGTTCGATGTTTGTCGAACGCTTCATTCACGGCGAGGCCTACAAGTCGCGGCCGGACGTCAACAGCGTGATCCACACGCATTCCATGGGCGTGATCCCGTTCAGCGTCACGCAGACGCCGCTGCGGCCGGTGATCCACAACGCCTCGTTCCTGCATGTCGGCGTTCCGGTCTGGGAAATCCGCGAGGCCGGCGGCACCACCAACATGCTGGTACGCGACGGCAAGCTCGGCCAGTCTCTGGCCGCGACACTTGGCGACAAGCCGGTCGCGCTGATGCGCGGCCACGGCAATGTGGTGGTCGGCCCGAATGTCCGGGTTGCGACCGCGCGCGCCATCTTCACCGACGAGAATGCCCGCATGCAGGCAGTCGCGCTCTCGTTCGGAGGGCCGGTCAACTACATCTCGGCCGGTGAAGGCGCGTTGCGCGACAGCGATCCCGGCGACCCGGCCCGCGCCTGGGACTTGTGGAAAGCAAACGTGATGAAAAAGCCGCATTGAGACGGGCGAGCGCTTCACAACAAAGATTGGTGCGCCAAGCAGGATTCGAACCTGCACTGTACTCCTTCTGAGGGAGCCGCCTCCTACCGAGTTGGGCTACTGGCGCATCGAGAACGAGACATCTGGAGCCGGCTGCGTGAGTCGAACACGCGACTTCCGCGTTACGAGGGCGGCGCTCTGCCGTCTGAGCTAAGCCGGCGAAAAACAGCGAGACCCAACGGCCCCGTCGGGGAGGGGGAGGACTTCGAGGCGTCGGGTCTCGCTTCCGCGCGTCGCAAAGACGCGCGTAACGCGCTTATGCCGCACGTCCGCCAGGGCGTTTACGCCCGTCTATGACGGGCTACGGACGCGCGATGCGCTCGACCCCCAGATGGGCGGTGCGAGCGAAAAAAATTGACAAATGGTCAGCGGCGCCGCTCCCGCAGACGAGAGCGACCTTGCAACAGGGACTTCCGCTCCGGCGGGAGCGCGACGCCGCTGGCCAATTCTGGACGTTCACGATGTCAAACAGCGGACGCAAAGCTTCCACGTTCGCCGAGACGATGAATCCCGGCGTCGAACTCCGAATGCATGTAGTCCTCACGCGAATCGCCTCAGGCGATGCGCGTCACCGTCGCCACGTTTCCGACGCGCGCAGCCGATCACGGGCGATGCGCGTGCAACGTTGGCGAAAACCTGTGTGTCGTGAGCTATTTCGGGCCATCTGGTCCCTCCTGCCTGTTCGGCGGAGGGTTCTGGCCCGCCGCCGGTTAGTCCGGTTTTCTCGAACCCTGCTCGGGTTGCTGTTGCGATAGGAAGCCACCATCGACCGCGCGCACGACGCACCATCCGCTCGACCGGCAATCCGGTCGTGCGTTGGCGGCGCTGAACGCGGCGATATGTGTGCCGTTAAGGCGCATCGGTTTCCTCATCATGCCGCTGATATGGTGACGCGGCGGCAGTTTGCTAGCCGGCACTCCGGCTACCTGGGCGCGGGCGTATGACAGAGTATTGTGCCGAAATCAAGGTGCGCGAATCGGGATCCGCGCGCACGTGACAAAAACACAACAGCCGGCGCTAGGCGTCGCGTGGGATGGTTCATAGAATATCAACGTCGCCGAACTGTGCGAGGCATGCATGCGATCAAGACGACCGGAGCTGGCAGCGTTCGCCGCGTTGGTCTCGCTGGTGTCGAACGGCGCCTTGCCGGCCGCCGCGCAGCCCGACCTCGCCGGCAAGTCGGTGCAGATGGTCATCGGCTTCGGGCCGGGCGGCGGCTACGACCTCTGGGGCCGCACCGTTGGCCGGCATATCGGGCGGCACCTGCCGGGCAATCCCAGCGTCGTTCCGCAAAACATGCCGGGGGCCGGCAGCTACGCTGCCGCGAGCTACATCTTCAACGTCGCACCGAAGGACGGAACAGTGCTCGGCATCATCGCCCGCGACGCCGCGCTCGGGCCGCTGTCGGGCGCGGCCGGCGCACGCTTCGATCCATTGCGGCTGTCGTGGATCGGAACGCCGGCGAAGGAAACCAATGTCTGCATCGTCTATCACACCGCTCGCGTCAAAACCGTCGACGATCTCTATCGCAACGAGCTGATCCTGGGCGACACCGGGCCGGGCACCGGCACCCGCTCCTACCCGAAGGCGTTGAGCGAGCTCATCGGACTGAAGTTCAAGGTGGTCGGCGGCTTCAAATCGTCGGTCGAAGTGTTTCTGGCGATGGAGCGCGGCGAGGTCGAGGGCATCTGCGAAAGCCTCGACAGCATCAAGAACCGGCGCCCGGATTGGATCGCGACGAAAAAAATCACGATCCTGTTCCAGGGCGGCGCCGAGCCCAATCCCGAACTCAAGGGCGTCCCCTTCGTGCTCGACCTCGCGCGCACTCCCGAGCAGAAGCAGGCGATCGAATTCCTCTATGCCGGGCAGGGCATCGGGCGCCCGTTCGTGGCGCCTCCGGACTTGCCGGCCGACCGCCTGAAGATGCTGCGCGACGCCTTCAACGCCACCATGAAGGACGCCGACTTCATCGCGGACACCAGGAAGGTGAGCCTCGAGCTCGAGCCGGAGGACGGCGAGCATCTCGCCGCACTGATCGCGAAAATCTACGCGACCCCGAAGCCGATCGTCGATAAGGTCACCGCCTTGATAAAGTAGGCGCTCGATGCGGGAAGGAGCTGCGATGGCAACCGGACGACTGCGCGCCTTCGACTTCCAGAACTGGATCAACGAGAACCAGCACCTGCTCAAGCCGCCGGTGAGCAACAAGAAGGTGTTCGAGGACGGCGACATGACCGTGCAGGTGGTCGGCGGGCCGAACGAGCGCACGGACTACCACGTCGACCCGGTCGAGGAGTTCTTCTACCAGCTCAAGGGCGACATGGTGCTCAAGGTGGTCGACGACGGCAAATTCTACGACGTGCCCATCCGCGAAGGCGAAGTGTTTCTGCTTCCGGCGCGCGTGCCCCATTCGCCCCAGCGGCCGCAGCAAGGCTCGGTCGGTCTGGTGGTCGAGGCGGCGCGGCCGCACGCCCTCGACGGCTTCGAATGGTACTGCTTCGAGTGCGGCGCACTGGTGCACCGTATCGAGGTCAAGGTCGAGCACGTGGTGAAGGATCTGCCGCCGCTCTACGACGCGTTCTACGCGGACCACGCCGCGCGCAAATGCAAGAACTGCGGCGCGATCCATCCCGGCAAGAAGCCGCCGCCGGGATGGGCGAAGGTCTGACGTTTAGGCGATCCGATACTTCTCCACCGCCTTCTTGTCCCAACTGAGTCCGTTGCCGGGTCGCTGCGGCACCACGGCAAAGCCGTCGTCGATCTCGAGCGGCTGCTCCACGATCTTGTCGGCCCAATCGACATATTCGAGGAAATGACTGGTCGGCGTCGCCGAGAGCAGATGCACGCTGATCTCGGGAAACAGATGCGACGACATCGCGATGCGCTGCGTGGCGGCCAGCGCCGCTGCGCGCTGCCAGCCGGTAACCCCGCCGATGCGCTCGAGGTCGGGCATCACGTAGTCGGCCGCCCCGGCCGACAGCGCCGTCGCCATGGCCGAGCTTTCGGAAAAATTCTCGCCGATCTGGATCGGCGTCTTGAGCTCGCGCACCAGCCTCGCGTAGCCGGCATAGTCGTCATGGCGGATCGGCTCCTCCAGCCAGTAGATGCCTTCCTGGTCAAGGGCGCGGCCGCGTTCGAGCGCCGCCACCAGGCTGAGCGCCTGGTTGTAGTCGACCATGACCGCGACGCTGTCGCCGACGCTCTTCTTCACCGCGTGCAGCGCCGCAAGGTCTTCTTGCAAGGTCGGATAGCCGAGCCGCAGCTTGACCGCGCGAAAGCCGCCGAACAGCAGCCGCAACGCCTCCTCCGCCAGCTTGTCCGGCGCCATCAGCCCGAGGCCGCAGGAATTGTAGGCCGGGATGCGTTTGGGGTCGGCGCCGAGCAAGGCCGCGAGCCGCAACCCCGCGGTCTGCGCCAGCGCGTCCCAGGCCGCCATGTCGATGCCCGACATCGCCATGCGCACGATGCCCTGCACTCCGATGAGCGCGAAGCGCTCGGCGAGCCTGGCCCAGAGATCGATCGGTGCGACGCGTTCGCCCTTCACCACGCGCGCGATCTCTTCGAGGATTTTCGCAATCGCCGGCATGGCGGCCGGGAAATAGCACCAGAGATAGGCACGGCCGGTGATGCCCTCCTCGGTCTCGAGATCGATCAGCAGCAATGGCGCCTTGGTGATCACGCCCCGGCTGGTTCCGAGCGCGTAGGTCATCGGCACCTCGACGCCGACCGAGCGTATGGCGCGGATGGTGAGGAGCGGCGGGGTGGCACTCATGGTTGAAATCCTATCGTGGTGAGCGCTGGCAAGCCATCCCGAGTCCGCGCATAGTCACCGGATAGCGCCGTTCGTTTCGAGAGGAAACATGCAGGGAAAAGTCACGCTCGAGGATCACTTCGCGACCAGGACCACGCTCGGGGATTCGCAGGTGTTCGGGACCCATGTCTGGTCGGAGCTCGGACCGCGACTGCTGGACTTTCAGGACAAGCGGCTGCGCCTGATGGACGAAGCCGGCATCGAGATCATGATTGCGTCGCTCAACGCACCGGCGATCCAGGCCATCCACGATATCAAACGAGCGACCGAGGTTGCACGCGAAGCCAACGACGTGCTGGCGCAGGAAATCGCCAAACGCCCGGAACGCTTTGTCGGCGTCGCGGCGCTGGCGATGCAGGACCCGGAGGAGGCGACCGCTGAGCTGCAACGCTGCGTCAAGCAGCTCGGCTTCAAGGGCGCGCTGGTCAACGGCTTCTCGCAGGTGGGGTCAGCCGACACCGCGGTCTACTACGACCTGCCGCAGTACCGACCATTCTGGCGCGCGGTCGAGAGCCTCGACGTGCCGTTCTATCTGCATCCGCGCAACCCGTTGCCCGGCTCCATCCCCGGCTATCAAGGCCACGACTGGCTGCTTGGGCCGAACTGGGCCTTTCATGCCGAGACTGCCGTGCACGCGCTGCGCCTGATCGGCAGCGGCCTGTTCGACGAGTGCCCGCGCCTGCAGATCGTGCTCGGACATCTCGGCGAGGGACTGCCGTATTACCTCTGGCGCATCGACAACCGGAACGGCTGGATGAAAGCGCCGCACAAATACGCCGCAAAGAAGCAGGTGGCCGATTATTTCCGCGCCAACTTTCATGTCACGACGTCGGGCCATTTCAGCACGCCGGCCATGCTCGATGCCGTGGCGGAGCTCGGCGTCGACCGGGTGATGTTCTCGGTAGACTACCCGTTCGAGGATTTCGGCGAGGCCGCCGAGTGGTTCGACCACGCGGAGATCAGCGAGGCCGACCGCCGCAAGATCGGGCGCACCAACGCAATGAAGCTGTTCAAGCTCAAGGGCGCGTGAGACGTCAGTGCGACACCTGCTGTCCCTCCGCGTGGAGCGTGAGGATATCGCGCACGGCACGGTTCATCGGCGTCGGCACCCCGACCTTGGCGCCGAGATCGACCACGCCGCCAGAGAGCCAGCGCACTTCCAGTGGCTTGCCGTGCTGCAGGTCGTGGTGCATCGAGGTCGACATCTCCGGCGGCCAGCCGTCGAAGAACGGGACGCGGGTCTCGGCGAAGTCCGTCGGCAGGTTGACACCGTGAGCACGGCCGACCGCAACCACTTCCCGCGCCAGATCGAGCAAGAACTCCCGCGTCAGCGGGTTCGAGCGGATCGGCCCGATGGTCGAGCGCATGGAGGTGGTGGCGCCGGACATCGCGACCAGCGCTACGTATTTCTCCCAGAGCGAGCGGCGCACGTCGTCGCTGATCTCGGCATTGATGCCGCCGCGCCTGCAGGCTTCGTAGAAGGTCTCGACCCGCGGCGACCGGCGCCCGTCATATTCGCCGAACACCAATCGCTGCAGCGGACCGGTCTGCGCGATCACGCCCGGCCGGCCGATGGTGGTGCCGACATAGGCGACCCCGCCGAGCAGCGCCTTGTCGCCGAAGATCGGCCGCAGCATGTCGTCCTTGGTCACGCCGTTCTGGAACGAGATGACGCCGGTCTCCGGCTTCATGATCGGCAGCAGCGAACGCGCCGCAGTTTCTGTGTCCCACAGCTTGACGCAGAACATCACCATGTCGACCGGGCCGATGGTCTTGGGGTCATCGGTCACGCTCACCTTGGGCAGGTGGATCGCCTCCGGGCCGCCCTCGACCGACAGGCCGAGGTCCCGCATCGCGGCGAAATGCGACCCGCGGGCGATGAAGTGAACGTCGGCGCCACCCTTGACCAGCCGGGCGCCGAAATAGCCCCCGACCCCGCCCGACCCCATGACCGCTATCCGCACGGCGCGTCTCCCCGTCCCGGTTGCAAGAGGTGGGATCAATACTGTGGTGGCGCGCGGCACTCAATCGATCCGGCAACCCAGGGGAATGGGGATCGGGCCAAACGTGGTTAACCCGGCCTTCACCAGCATTCTTGAAGACTTAACCAGCAGTGCCCATATTGGAACCGACCGGCCGGTGGGGACGTGAATCGAACCCCGCGGGACGGTCGAGGGGGTGCCGCAAGGGCCCCGTCAAAGTCGCTTACGAGGGCTTTGAGACCATGTCCCGTGTTCCGTCTCTGTCCAGCCCGTTCCTGCTTGGCTTCGACGAGATCGAGCGTGCGCTCGACCGCGTCGCCAAGGCCGCGGACGGCTATCCGCCCTACAACATCGAGCGGATTCCGCGCATCAACGGGCAGCCCGAGCGCCTGCGGATCACACTGGCGGTTGCGGGGTTCACCCGCGATCAACTCGACGTGACGGTCGAGGAGAGCCAGCTGGTCATTCGCGGGCGCCAGCAGGACGACAAGGAACGCCACTACCTCCACCGCGGCATCGCCGCCCGCCAATTCCAGCGCACCTTCGTGCTGGCCGACGGCATGGAGGTGCTGGGCGCCGACTTGAAGAACGGGCTGCTGTCGATCGATCTGGCCCGGCCCGAGCCGGAGCGGATCGTGAGGACAATCAGCATCATGGACAACGATTGAACCGGAGCAGGGCTCGACGCGTTATATGGAAAGGAGTCGAGTGCCATGACAAACAACGAAATCACCTCCCGAGAACCTTTGATCTCGCCGGAAGCGCTTGCGCATCTCGGCGGCGGCAAGATCGCCTACGTGAAGATGATCCGTGCCGAGGACGTGCAGAAGCAGTTCCCGCAGGCCCCTGAGCTGGCGCCGGGAACGCTGCTCTATTCGCTGCACGCCGCTGACGGCACGCCGATCATGCTCACCGACAGCCGCGAGGCCGCGGTCGCCAATGCCTGGAGCCATGAGCTCGAGACCGTGAGCGTTCACTAACCGGAGAAGGACGGCGAGCGAGGGACGTTTACGATTTTCGTCCAGCGTTCGGCCGTCTCCATCCGTCGGCGGTCGCCTGTTTCATTTAAAATTGAACGTTTTCGACCGACTGTGTAATTCGGGACACAGCGGAATACCCCCGTATTTGCGGCACAAGCCCACAAACGGAACTTTTCGGTGACAACTGTGTGATCGCGGGCACAGCCGAAGCGATAGATTTGAACAATACTGCTTCCTCGAACGACCCAAGTGCGAGGAGCACGTTCGTCATGTTCGATCCGATCGCAGCCGGCACCATGTCCCCCGAATCGTTCGCGACCTTGGGTGGGAATCGTCTCGCCTATATCAAGGCAATCCGCTCGGAGGACGCCGCGTTTCTTTATGCGGAAGCGCCGGTGCTCGAACCGGGTCACCGAGTCTTCGTGCTCCACGCCGCCGACGGCACGCCGATCCTGCTGGCCGACAGCCGTGAAGCTGCGATCGCCGACGCGGCGCAATACGAGATCGAAACGGTCAGCGTGCACTGATCAGTGCGGGACAATCTCAGGCGGCACTCGCCGACGGCATGGCCAGAACTGCGTAGAGCGCTTCAGCATCGCGCGAATCACGCAATTTGCGGGCGACATCGGCATCGCGCAGCAGTCGCGCCACGCGCGCCAGCGCCTTGAGATGATCGGCTCCGGCCGTCTCCGGCGCCAGCAGCAGAAACACCAGATCGACGGGCTGGCCGTCGAGCGCTTCGAAATCGACGGGGCGGTCTAACCTCGCGAACAGTCCGAACAGCTTGTTGAGCTTGGGCAGCTTGCCGTGCGGAATGGCGATGCCGTTGCCGACGCCGGTGGAACCCAGCTTCTCGCGCTGCTGCAGAATCTCCAGCACCGTCCGCTCGCTCTGGCCGGAAAGCTCGGCGGCCTTGGCGGCGAGCTCCTGCAGGATCTGTTTCTTGCTGTTGACCTTCAACGCCGGAATGACCGCATTGGGTGCGACGAGATCGGTGAGCAGCATGGATAATGTTCCAAGAAATCCGGAAGCTCAGCGGGCCGAACGCGGCACTCGTGGTCGCGCCGCCAGGACGGCGATGTCGCAAAGGCGGCGGACCATAAGTACCCGCCCGTGGCCCGTCAATGGGCGTCCGTTTCGATCGTAGGTGGGTCTACCCAACCGATGTGACCATCCGCGCGGCGGTAAACCAGATTGATGCGGCCGTGTCCAGCGTGACGAAAAACCACCACCGGCACGCCCGTCATATCGAGCTCCATCACGGCTTCGCTCACCGAGAGCCGCTTCAACGTCGTGGTCGATTCGGCAATGATCACCGGGTTCCATTGAGCTACCTCCTCCTCGCTGTCATGTGCAGGCGCAGCAATGACATAGCTCGGCGCGTCGACCGACGTGCTGTCCGTCGCCTGTCGCGCTTGACCATCGGCTCTCGTCACTTGATGGTCCTTGAGCCTGCTCTTGTAGCGGCGCAGCCGCCTTTCCAGGCGGATGGCAGCTTGGTCGGCGCTGGCATAGGCATCGGCCGCGAGCGCGTCGGCTTCGAGAACGATACCGGAATCGAGATGGATCACGCACTCGGTGCGGAAACCGAATCCTTCCTTGCCGATGGTGACGTGCCCGGAAAATCCCCCATCGAAATACTTGGCCGTGGCATCGGTGACGCGCGCATTGATGCGTGCGCGCAATGCCTCGCCGACATCGATATTTCGGCCCGAGACGCGAAACGGCATGATCGACCTCCCATAAGAGTGATGGTCGACGACCCGGACCGCCAACAATAGCCTAAATCGGCATCAGCCTAAATCGGTTTTCGAATTCGCAACTGCGGAAACAATTGCGGCTGTGCGTCAGGGCGCCGCGCTCAGCGACGACTGCTTCTCCCGCCGGCGTTGCACCGACGAGGCAATGCGCATCGCCTCGCGATATTTCGCGACCGTCCGTCGTGCGATGTCGATGCCGGCTTCGCGCAGCTTCTCCACGATGGTGTCGTCGGAAAGCACCTGCTCCGGGCTTTCGGCATCGATCAACTGCCGGATGCGGTGGCGAACCGCCTCGGCCGAATGCGCGTCGCCGCCGTCCGCGGCCGCGATCGCCGAGGTAAAGAAATATTTCAATTCGAAGATTCCGCGATTGGTCGCCATGTACTTGTTGGCGGTGACGCGTGAGACCGTCGATTCGTGCATGGAGATCGCATCGGCGATGGTCTTGAGGTTGAGCGGCCGCAGGTGCTGGACGCCGTGGACGAAGAAGCCGTCCTGCTGACGCACGATCTCGGTCGCGACCTTCAGGATGGTCTTGGCGCGCTGATCGAGCGCGCGGATCAGCCAGGTCGCGGTCTGCAGGCAGTCGGCGAGATAGGTCTTGTCCTTCTCGCTCTTCGCGTTCTGCACGACCTGCGAATGATAGCTCTGGTTGACCAGCACCTTCGGCAGCGTGTCGGAATTGAGCTCGACCATGAAGCTGCCGTCGGGTCCCGGACGCACGAACACGTCGGGCACGATCGGCTGCACCATCGTGGAGCCGAAGGCGAGGCCGGGCTTCGGGTTGAGCTGGCGGATCTCCACGATCATGTCGGTCAGATCTTCCTCGCTCACGGCGCAGATGCGGCGCAGCGCCGAGAGGTCGCGCTTGGCGAGCAGGTCGAGATGCGCCACCAGCGCCGCCATCGCGGGATCGAAGCGGTCGCGCTCCTTGAGCTGGATGGCGAGACACTCCGTAAGATTGCGCGCGCATACTCCCGGAGGATCGAATCCCTGCACGATCGCCAGCACGGCTTCGACCTCGGCAGCCGGCGCACCGAGCTTTTCGCCGACCAGCGCGAGATCGCCGGTGAGGTAGCCGGCCTCGTCGACCATATCGATTAGGAACTGGCCGATCATGCGCCGCGCGGGATCGGCGATGGCAAGCGCAAGCTGCTCGGCGAGATGATCGGCAAGCGTGGTCTCGGCCGAGACGAAGGCTTCGAGATTGTAGTCGTTGCCGTCGCGGCCGCCGGCCCCGGTACCGGCCCATTCGGAATAGCCGGGCGGGGCTTCACCGTTCGAGCGCGACGTCGCGGCATCGGTGTCGGCGGGAGGAACGTCTTCGAGGTCGGCGGCGGCGCGTTCCCGCGCCACAACATCGTTGCCGGCGTCGCGGTCGCGCTCGGCCCAATCGCCGGCCGCGGGCGCGTCGGTCGCCGGCGCAGCGCTGCCGTCGGCGGCGCGCCGGTCGCCCTCGCCTTCGCCGTCGATGCGCTCGAGCAGCGGATTGCGCTCGAGCTCCCCTTCCACATAGGCGGCGAGGTCGAGATTGGAGAGCTGCAGCAGCTTGATGGCCTGCATCAGCTGCGGCGTCATCACGAGCGCCTGGCTCTGCCGGATCTCGAGTCTTTGCGAAAGCGCCATTTTGCCCTTAAACCAGTGCGCCACTGGAGCCGAGCCTTGCCCGCTCGGCGTCGCACTGCATCAATTGGTCCGATTCTTGCTTATCCGGTTCTTGGGCCGGTGTATACCCGTCCTGTTGGGCTGCAGTTAATGGCGATGGGCAACCCAGAATAGCGGGGACAATTCTTTGATGGCGCTGCGCCCGCGCCTGCGCGCAGGCGTTATATCCGGAAATCCTCGCCGAGATAGAGCTGGCGGACCTGCGGATCGTTCACGATGTCGTCCATGCGGCCCTCCATCAGGACCTGGCCGGAATAGATGATGTAGGACCGGTCGGTCAGCGCGAGGGTCTCGCGGACATTGTGGTCGGTGATGAGCACGCCGATGCCGCGGGTGGTCAGCCGCCGCACCAGCCGCTGGATTTCCACCACCGCCTTGGGATCGATGCCGGCGAACGGCTCGTCGAGCAGCATGTAGTTGGGCCGGCTCGCAAGCGCACGGGCGATCTCGACGCGGCGGCGCTCGCCGCCCGACAATGCGATCGACGGCGTCTTGCGGCGCGGCGTGATCTCGAACTCCTCCAGCAGCGCCTTGAGATCGGCGTCGCGCCGACGGCGATCCGGCTCCACCACCTCAAGCACCGAGCGGATATTGTCCTCGACGTTGAGGCCGCGAAAGATCGAGGCTTCCTGCGGCAGATAACCAATTCCCAGCCGCGCCCGCTGGTACATCGGCAGGTGCGTGACGTCGTAGCCGTCGAGCTCGATCTGGCCGCGCTCGGGCTTGATCAGGCCGGTGATGGTGTAGAACGCCGTGGTCTTGCCGGCGCCGTTCGGTCCGAGCAGGCCGACGGCTTCGCCGCGCCGTACGTAGAGGCTCACGCCGTCGACGACCTTGCGCCCGCCGTAGCTTTTCTCGAGACCATGCGCGGCAAGATAGCCCTGCACAGGTTCCTGCCGGGGCGGCTCTTCACGCCGCTGTCGCTGCCGATTTGCCGGTTGCCTCGCCTGCTCGCCGCGTGCGGGCGAACGGGCAGACGGGCGCGCCTGCGACATGGGGCCACCCAGGGCCTCCAGGTCCATGTCCTGCCAGCCGCCATTGGCGGCTTTGCGCTTGCGCCGAGGCGGTCCACTATTTCGGAACAGCGCGAGGATGTTGAACACGCCCCTGCCTCGAAGCCCCCGGTTGGGTCGTCGGCCCGGAATATGGCCTGATGGATGGGCCGAACCGTCTGTTCGGTCAAGTCACATGATCGAGGATTCGGCCTTGCTCCTCAAGGGTTTGGTGGCACCACCGATGGTCGCCGATTGCGACTATTTGGCGCCGCGCGCGGATTCTTCCGCGGGACGCGCAACATAAAAAGTTGACCTGCCACAACCCTTTCGAGCGTGGGGTCATTTCTTCTCGGGATTTCGCGGCCCGGACTGGAACAGGCCCTCGACCCGGCCCTGGTCCATCTTCGACACGCCGTTGGTGAGGTCGACCACCAGCCGCTGGCCGCGCAGCACGTCCTGGCCACGGGTGACCACCACATTGCCGGTCAGCGTTACCACGTTCTCGCGCATGTTGAAGATCGCAGCGTCGCCGGACGCGTTCTGATCCTTCTGCGTGACGGTGACACCGCCCTTGGCCTCGATCCGCTTGATCGATTTTTCGCCACTCGGTCCGGGCTCGGCCGCCTTCATGTTCTTCGCGTTGCCGGTGTCCTCGTCGTAGAACACGACCAGCGAACGGCAGCGCAACTCGGTGTCGCCATTGACCACGTGCACGTCGCCGCTGAAGGTCGCCTGCTTGTCCTTCTCACGAACTTCGAGCGACGCCGCCTGGATCTTCACCGGCTGGTCGCGGTTCTGCGAGAAGCCCTGCAACGCGTTTTGCGGGCCCGGCCCCTGGCTACTCCTTTGCTGCGCGCTCGTGTCCGAAGCGACGATCGCAGCGGCAGCCACCATCGCGACAACGAACCCACCCGCACGCATCATCGCTTGCGCACTCCGCTGGTGGTGGTCGGCGCGGGAGTCTCCGGCAGCAGGACGACGCTGACGCCGCGCTCGAAGCGCATGAGATCGCCGGAATCGAGGATCTCCATCTTATTGGCGTTGATGGTCCACGCCTCGGTCCTGACTTCGACCGGCTTGTCGGAAGCGACCTTGCCGGCGCGGACGTCGACAATGGCTTCGCTCAGAAATGCCTGATAGCCGCTCGACGATGTCACCACGATGTTCTGGTTGAGCGTGAGCTGCTCGGTCTTGGTGTTGTAGAAGCCGGTCTTCGCGGTCGTTTCGAAAACGACCCGGTCTTTCATCTCCATGGTCGCATTGATGCCGTGCAGCTCGACCATGTCGGGCTTCGTGAGGTCCTGGCCGGCAGCTTGCGCCGTCATGTCGTAACGCCGGTTGTCGCGGGTGAACCCGGCGATGCGGGGCTGCTGCATCATGATCTTGGTGCCGGATACCACCAGGGAGCCGACGTCGACCGGCGCGCTGGTGAGCGCGCGCAGCGGCTTGAGCAGGGCGGCAACCGCCAGCCCTCCCGCGACCGCAACGACCACGGCGGCCGGCACGGCCACCCGCAGGAAGCGAATATGCCGGCTGTGGCGCACGGCGGCGCGGAACATGCGCTCGCCGTCAGCGCGAGTGGCTGGCGCGAAGACGCGCGGACGTCGTTGGTTGATGTCGGACACAGCGGTCAAAGAGTTCACCCCCGAAGTCTCTTCGCCTGAATCGAGAATCAGGCGGCCCCGCCCCGATATTAGCCTCTTTGAACCCCCATAGTCGCGCTCAAATATGGCCCGGCCGCGGCGTACAGGCGCCGTTTGCAACTAGGAGGTGATGCATCTCCCTCATAGTGGGAATTGATTCCCT
>Ga0126377_10001010_pt1 | contig 18086 bp, 13 predicted proteins | sample PanSoiMetPlot_22_FD_92647 | JGI IMG/M metagenome (GOLD analysis project Ga0126377, IMG submission 92647) | Tropical forest soil microbial communities from Panama - MetaG Plot_22 | ecosystem: Environmental > Terrestrial > Soil > Tropical forest > Bulk soil | place: Panama | collected 2016-02-17 | reverse complement strand
GGGTGAAGAGTCGAGGATCGTCGCGGCCGGATATAGTATCACCGGCGTCCAGAGGTCCTACGACCGATTGGCCCAGCGGGTGATCGGTTCGACGAGGCGTTCCAACCGCATGCCGCGAGATCCCTTGAGCAGGATAACGGCGTCGGGCGCCAGGCGCGGGGACAGCTTCGTCCACAGACCTTCGACGTCATCAGCCGTTATGACGCGCGGATCACCTGGGGCGATACGGCCTAGCGCCAACGCGAACTCCCCGATGGCCGCCACCAGCTCGATGCCCGCGACCAGAGCGTCACGCGCGACGTCGTCGTGCAGCGCGGGCGCCGTTGGGCCAAGCTCCAGCATCGTTCCCAGAACAGCAACGCGTTGGCGGCCCGCTCCAGTGTGCGCCAGCAGCTCGATGGCCGCGCGCGCCGATCCAGGGTTCGCGTTGTAGGCATCGTTGATCAGCGTCGCCGTGCCATGCCGCTCCCAGTGCACCCGCATCGGAGGGTTCGGCATCGCCGCGATTCCCCGCCCTGCGTCGGTCATCGAAACACCGAGCTCGCGTGCGACCGCCAGCGCCAACATGCTGTTTCGCAAGTTGTGAAGGCCGCGGAGCGGAACGGTCATCTCCACGCCGTCGACCACGAGTTTTCCTCGGCCGTCGGGATCGACGCCCCACGACTCCGCCCGCACGTCGCCCGACTCGAGACCAGCCGCGACCACGCGCGCTGCCCGAGCCTGCGCCGCCTCGACCACCTCGGGTTGCGAGGCAGGCACGATCGCGACGGGAACGTCCTGCGCGGCCGACAGCTCCTCGCGCAACACACCCGCCAGATCGCCCAACCCCTCGAGATGTTCCTCGGCAACCGATGTCACGACAACGATGTTCGGTTCGACGATCGCGCGAAGACTCGCGACTTCGCCCGGCTGATTGGTCCCCATCTCGACGACGGCGACGTCCGCCGAATCGGGCGTCGCAAGCAATGTCAGGGGAACGCCCACGAGGTTGTTCAGGTTTCCCGTCGTCGCGTGAACCTCGAGCGTGCTGCCCAACGCTGCTTTGATCAACTCTTTGGTGCTCGTCTTTCCATTCGTGCCCACCACGCCGACGACCGGGTTGTTCCACGCCCGCCGCCGAAACGTCGCCAACGCGCCGAGGGCAATGAGCGTATCCTCAACCTCGAACACTGGCACGCCAAGGCCTTTCGCGGTTTCAGGACGCGAAACCACGACACCCGCGACGCCTTTCGAGACGGCTTCACCGAGGAAGTCGTGCGCGTCGAAGCGGTCGCCGACGAGCGCGACGAACAGGTCACCCGGCTCGATGGTGCGTGTATCCGTCCAGACTCGCCCGAACGTCGCGAAGCCACGCGGCAGATTCCCGCGCGACAGGTGCGAGAGCGCGTCGGCCGCATGATCCATCGACCAAAAGCTCGATTTCGCAACGGAAGGAGACGCCGTGCTCACGACGCACCTCCAGTCGCGTCGTCGTCGTCGGTGAGGTCACGGACGATCTTCTTCTCGTCGAACGGAAGTTTCGTCGTCCCGCGAATCTGATAGTCCTCGTGACCCTTTCCGGCGAGGACGATGACATCCTGCGGCGTTGACATCTTCAGCGCGCGCGCGATCGCCGCGCGACGGTCCTCGATCCGTTCGTGATTCGTTCGCTTCATGCCGGCTTCGATGTCATCGAGAATCGCTTCGGGGTCTTCAGTACGGGGGTTGTCGCTCGTCACGATCGCCCAGTTGGCTTTGTCTTCAGCGATAACGCCCATCTCGGGGCGCTTGCCATGATCGCGGTCACCACCACAGCCAAAGACGACGATCAGCCGCTCGGGCGTAAACGGTCGCACCGCATCCAGCGCGCGCGCCAGTGCGTCCGGCGTGTGCGCATAATCTCGCAGCACAGCAGGCCCCTCGTGCAAGAGCTCCAGCCGTCCAGGAACCTGCGGCATTGTCGACAATCGTGCGGCGATCCTGGCTGCCGGCAGCCCCAACGCAGACGCCGATGCTGCCGCACCAATCGCGTTGATGACGTTGAAGTCTCCGATCAGCGGCAGGCGAACCTCATGACGTTCGCCGAATACCGACAGCGTGAACTCGCTCCCTCGAGGAGCATATCGAATCCCCTCGGCGTGAACATCGGCCGAGGCAGTGCGCTCACTGAACCCGACGCGTCGGTGATCGGTGTGGAGTTCCGTCCACTTATCGTCGTCGAGATTCGTGACGACCGTGCCGTGCGGGACGAGATACTCGAGCAGCTTGGCTTTCGCGGCGAAGTAGCGCTCCATCGAGCCATGATAATCCAGGTGATCGCGCGTGAAGTTCGTGAACGTCACCACGTCGAAGAACACACCTTCGACGCGCCGCTGGTCGAGCGAGTGCGACGATACTTCCATCGCCACGCGTCGAACGCCGGCATCCAACAACTCGCGAAACACGCGCTGTAGCTCGATCGGTCCGGGCGTGGTGAGCCCACCACCGCCCGCGAGCAGCGTGCCTTCACTCCCCACCAGGATGCCGAGCGTTCCGATGGACGCGCTCTCGGCGCCGTCGGCCAGCAGATGCCGCAGCATGTTGACGGTCGTCGTTTTCCCATTCGTACCGGTGACGCCGACCAGTTGCAGCCCGCGCGCCGGCCAGTCGTACGCCGCGGCGCCTGCAACGGCCGCGGCGCGGCGCCCGTCGCTCACGACGAGCGCGGGAAGTTTGGTCCGATCCGCGTCCTGGACGATCGCGGCGACGGCGCCTGCTTGTGCCGCCGCGTCGAGAAAGTCGTGGCCATCCCGTTCACTGCCGCGCACCGCGACGAACAGGAAGCCCGGCTTCACCACCCGACTGTCGTCGGTGATGCCGGAGATGGACGCAGGCAGCCGTCCGCGGCGCTCGACAAGAAGGCCTGCGTCGTCGAGCGCCCGCTGAATCGTTTCGATTTCCGCGCGCATTTAGTAGTCGAAGACCAAACGGACCAAGGTACCTGTGGGCACCAGTTCCCCGGCGGCCGGGCTGGTCGAAACCGATGACGTCGCGCTGCCCTCGGTTCGGGTGAGCTGAACACGGAAGCCGGCATTGTGCAACGAACGCACCGCGTCGCGGAGCGACAATCCGTGTACATCAGGAACGCGTCGCGCGCCACGAGACGGCTGCTGTTGCTGGGGCAGCGGCAGCGTGGCGACAAATGGGGCGGACTCGCCGCGTGCCGTGTCGTCGACGGCACCCAAAATCCCGCCCGACTCTTCGACGTCCAATCGGGAGCCAGCGCCGCTGGCTCGAGGAAGCTTGCTCGACGCCAACCGGCCGCGATCGAGCGCGGCATCCCGCGCCGCCACCGCCGCTTGAAGAATCGCCTTCGTGACGGGTGCGGCCGTCTCGCTGGCGTAGATGGACGTCTGCGGCGCCGTGAGCTTCACCACGATCACGTATTGCGGATTGTCGCCAGGAAAGATGCCGACGAAGTTCGGGTTGTACCGTCCGGCCACGTAGTGGCCGCCGACGACGCCGCGCGGCGTTCCGGTTTTGCCGGCGAGCAAATAGTTGTCGATCGCCGCCTTGAGCGCGGTGCCCTCGTCGACGACGTCGAGCAGGATGTGACGGATCTTGTCGGCGACGGGCCTCGAGAGCACACGGCGAACGACGCGCTTCGAGTGGCGAAAGCGTACCGTCCCGTCGGGTGCGATAACCTCCCGCACCAACGCCGGCTCGACGAGCTCACCGCCGTTCGCGAACACGGAATATGCCATCGCCAACTGCAGCGGCGTCACAGCAATCTCATAGCCCATTGCCAGCGCATGGGCGGATTGATCCGACCACGCGGCCGGCGAACGCAGTATCCCGCCCGATTCGCTCGGGTATGGCAGACCGGTCGGCGTCCCGAACCCGAAATCGCGCAGCGTCTCGAATTCTTCGCGCGCGGAAAGACGCTGCGTGAACTTCACGATCCCGACGTTGCTCGACCAGCGAAGCACCTCGCTCAACGACGCCTTCCCCACTTTGTGCTCATCGCGAATGGGATATTGGCGTCCTTTGACTTTGAGCACGCCGTCGCCCGTGTCTACCGAGTCGCGGTCCGAGACTCGACCGCGCTCCAGGAGGCCAGCCGCGATGATCGGCTTGATCGTCGAGCCAGCCTCGAACGGCTCGGTCACGACGGTCGCTGGCGTCGCTCTCGGATCGAGCCGTCGACTGGCCATCGCCCGAATGGATCCGTCGTGCGGGTCGACGATGACGATATCGCCACCTTCCGCGTCCATGTGCGCGACGGCTTCCGCCAGCGCCCGTTCGGCGATCTCCTGAAGATCCGCGTTGATCGTGAGCACGATGTTGTTGCCCTTCAGCGGCTCCGTGCTCGGCGTGATGGGCGACTCGCGGCTCTGGCCTTTCGAGTCCTTGAGGACGGTCGTTGCACCCGGAACGCCGCGCAGGATCGAATCGAGCGACAGCTCGAGCCCTTCGACGGCGTTGCCGTTGACGTCGAGGTGCCCGATGATGCCCTGCCCGCCCGGCGACACCGCGTACGCACGTTCGATCATCGCGTAAGAATGGACGCCACGCAGCGCCATCGCCGGTGCCGCGTCGGCCGACAGGAATCGACCGGGCACGGTGACGTTCTTCACACTCGTGTCGGCAGCGCGTGCGATCACGGTTCGATCGACGCCAAGCCTCAGGAGGGCGCGCCGAAGCCCGAGCGGTGCACGCACTTCGCGAGGCGTGATCTCGAGGCGAACCGTCTCCCGGCTTTGCGCGAGCACGCGATGCGTGGCGTCGAGGATTTCGCCGCGCGCCGCGGGAACCTCATGCTCCCTGGTCTGTTGTCGTTCCGCGCGCACGCGCCAGGTGCCGCCCTGGACGAGCTGAACGCGCGCCGCACGCACGAGAATGGCGACGGCAAAAATTGCGAGCGCCGTGTGCGCAAAACCAATGCGCCTAGAGTGAATCATGACGGGGGCTCGGCACTTGAGGCCGACGGCTCAAGAACACCTGCTGATCCGCCTTCGGAATGCTCATGTGCAAACGCTGCTCGGCGATGGGCTGAAGTTTCGCTCTGCTCGCGTCATCACGAACCGCCGCCTCGAGCTTGACCCGCTCCGCGGTGAGCGCATCGCGACGGCGCTGAAGATCGAGCAGTTCACGCTCATGCTGAACTCCCGCCACCCGACGTGCAATGACGCCCGTGGTCGCGAGAACGAACCCGACGAGGATGAGGGCGATCATCGACCGCCGGCGGGCGGCTACCTGGCGCTTTGCCATGCGCGGAGACGCGCGCTTCGTGCGCGCGGATTGTCGCGGACTTCGTCGGCCGACGCCACGACAGCGCGGCGCGTGATCGTGACGCCCAATGGACGTCCACGGCACGTGCAGATCGGCTGCTTCGGCGGGCAGATACAGGCAGCGCTCCATTCGCGGAACGCATTCTTCACGAGACGGTCCTCCCCCGAGTGATACGAGATGACGACGATCGTCCCCCCTCGCGTGAGACGATCGCGCAACGACGGCAGGGCACGCGTAAGCCCTGTAATCTCGGCGTTCACCGCGATGCGTAGCGCTTGAAAAAGCCGCGCGAAATCCGACGGTCCACTTCGCGCGCCCAGAACTGCGCGAATCGCGCCAACGAAATCGTCGCTGCTGGCGAAGGGACGGCGCTCGCGACGACGGACGACCTCCCGCGCGAGACGCGCGCCGCGCGGTTCGTCGCCGTAGTCCTTGAAGATGGCTCCCAACGCGGTCTCCTCCTCGCTGTTCAACAGTGCCGCGGCATCGTGCGGGACGTCGCGTCCCATCCGCATGTCGAGCGGCGCGCCAGGGCGGAACGTGAAGCCGCGATCCGCCGCATCGACTTGATGCGACGAGACCCCGAGGTCGAGTAAAACACCGTCGAAGTGCATGGCCCCGATCTCCGACACGTCTGCGACATCGGCATAGTTTGATTCGAATGCAGTGAAGCGACCCGACGCGCGAAACTCGCGCAGCGTCTCCTCCGCTGCCGCCAACGCTTCGGGATCACGATCGACGCCAACGACACGCTTCACGCCGGCAGTCAGCAGCGCCAAGCTGTGACCGCCGCCGCCGAGTGTTCCGTCGAGCACGGTCGTGCAATTTGCGAGCAACTCGTTGACCTCATTGGCGAGCACAGGCGCGTGATATGCGCTATCAGGCGGCATGCCAACCAAACACATCGCCCTGATCATTCACGGCGCCCGCGCGGAGCGCGGCGACGTACACCACCTCGTGAATTGGGTTCGCGAGAAGGGGCATCTTGTCGAAACACTCACGACGTACGAGCCGGGTCAAGCGGCCGCCATCGCGGCGGACGCCGCCCGACGGGGCGTTGACGTCGTCGCCGCCGCGGGAGGCGATGGAACGCTCAACGAAGTCGTGAATGGCCTGGACGGATACGACGTCCCGCTGGGGATCATTCCGGTGGGGACTGCGAACGACTTTGCGCGACAGGTGGGGATACCGGCCGATGCCGATCATGCCATGGATGTTATCCTGCAACGCAAGCCCAGGCGACTGGACACGGCGTCGCTGAATGGGCGTCGTTTTCTGAACGTGTCCGCCGGTGGCGTCGGTGCCGAAGCCACGGCGGAGACGCCGGCCGCGGTGAAAGAATCGCTCGGTCCGGTCGCGTATGCGATCAGCGGCATGCGCAAGCTCGCGGACTTTCGCGCGGGATGCGCGCGGTTCGTGGGCGATGGCTTCGAGTACGAGGGTGAGTTCCTCATGTTCGCCGTGGGCCTGACCCGGTTCACCGGCGGCGGCACGATGGTCACGCCAATGGCGTCGGCGACCGACGGCCTGCTCGATTTGTGCATCGTCGAAGGCATGTCGCGCAAGGAGTTCACGAAGATCGCGCTGCGAGTCCGACGCGGCGACCATGTCGGTCGCCAGGGCGTGCACTACGCGCAGCTCTGCACGGTCACTATCGAGTCCGAGGAGCCCATCGCGGTCAACGTCGATGGTGAGCTCTCGAATGCAAGAACGCTCACGTACCGTGCGCGGGCGCGCGATCTCTGGGTGCATGTGGCGCATTTGCCGGGTGAGATGCCGGTCTGAAACGCGACGCCCGCCGCAGTCGCGGCGGGCGTAGCGTATTTCGACAGGCGCGACACCTATTTTCCGGTGCAGTTGTTGGTTTTCAGCTTTGGGATGTACTGGTTGTACTGCTGAATGGCGCTCATGACCGAGCCAGCGCTTTCCCTGTTGTACGCTCCGCCGCCGCCGCTCGTCATCGCGATCGTGGAGTTCGCCCACATCTCCTCGACCAGCTTCGCCTCCACGCACGCTTTCGCGCGGGACTCCTTGGCGGTTTTCCCCGTCTGCTGACCAAGCTTGTCCGCGGTCTGAAGCGCGTCGAGCCCGATCGAGAACTCGGAAAGACCAATGTAGAATTTCCACGCCGGCATGGGGAGCGCGGCGTCGACGGTCTGGGCGAGCGTCAGCAACGCCTGCCAATCCGCGCGCTGCTTCGATTCGTCGGCCTTCTTCGCCGCGGGTAAGACGATCTGGAGGAACACTGGCTCGAGTTGGGCCTTGTCGGTCCCGGCCGCGATCGCGCCCTTCGTGAGCGCCAGCACCGAGTCCATCTGGTTCAGATCTTTCGCCGTGTAGATCGCGAGCATCCAGCCACGCGGGTCCTTTGGGTCGAGCTCCGCCGCCTTGCGCGCTGCAGCGAACGCCTGCTGCAACTGACCGGCGCGACGATAGCCTTGCGCGAGAATCTGCGGGAAGTCAGCGGCCTTCGGGAATTTCTGCGCGCCCTTGGCGGCGAGCTCCTGGACTTTCGCGGCGTTGCTGTCGTTCTGCGCCGCGCCGATCATGCGATTGTAGAAGTCGCGATTCGCCGCCGCGGTATCGAGCTTCGCGAGCTCTTCGCCCGTGACCAGCGCGTCCTTGAACTGCGAGGTGCGCAGCTGGAGGAGCCACAAGTTCCGCACCAGTTCTGCGTCGCCCGGGTTGTCCTTGATCAAGCCTTTGAGAATTGGAATGCCCTTCTCGGGCGCGTCGTCACCGATGATGGGCAGGATTCCGTCGAGCGTCTTGCGGTTGGGCTCAATCGCATACATGCGAAGCATGATCTCGATGGCCTTCTGCTTCTGCGCCTTCGCCAGGTAGGCGTCGGCAAGGTTTGCCAGCGCGAGCATGTTCGTCGAATCTGTCGCGAGCAGCTCGTTTCCGGCGGCAATCATCGAGTCGGGCGGCGCCTTGCTCGAGGCGAACGCCAGCAACAAACAATTACGCGACCACGCCGCCCGCGGATACGCCACGATGCCCGCGCGCGCTTTGGCCAGAGCCTCGTCGAATTTCCCCGCCTGCAACGCGGTCCGACACTCCTTGTACGCCGGAATCTGCTTCAGCGCCTCGGTGATCGACTTATCGATCTGCTTCGCGGCGTCTCCGACGTCCTTGGCATCGACGGCTGGCAGCGGCTGAGCGATGACTTGCGAGCCTGCTCGCAGCAACATGCGCGTCTCGACCCGCACAGCATTGCCGACGCCTGTCTTCTTCACGCTCGCCTCGGTTGTGTACTCGCCGCGCATCTGCTTGGCGAGCTCCATCAGGTCCGAGGTGTTCAGTGCGGTATCGGTGGGATAGCCAGACGCCGTGAGCGTGTTCTCGATGTTGCTCTTCATCAGAACAAAGAGCTCCTTCGCGGAGTGCTCTTGTTTGAGCCGCTCGCGAAGCTCGTCCGCCGCTTCGACGGCGAGCTGCTTGTTCGCCGCCCGGAACGCCGTGACGAGGATGTACGGGGTCTCGGCGTTTGGCGGACTTCCGCGCTGCGGCGGCACGACCGGCCGCTGCGCGATCAGAGCGGCTCCGGGCAGCGAGAGCGCGATGGTTCCGACGACGATGAAGGCCGCACGGCGTTGGGTGGTTTTCACGACTCAGATCTCCCTGACGGTCTCGAAATGTGAAAACGCCCGCCGTTGCACGGCGGGCGCCCTCCGAACCGGGCTGCGCACGATGCTAAAGCATCAGCGCTCGTTTCGCCATCACTTGCAGAAGGCTTTCTTCACTTGACTGACGAAGTCGTTGTAGTTCGCGACGTTACCGAGGATTTGACCGGCAACGGCAGCGTCTACTTTACCACCGGCAGGCATGGCAATGGACGTCTTGGCGAGATAGCCCTCGGCCTCCTTTGCGCCGTTGCACGCCGTGGCCCTATCTGCTGCCCTCGTGCTCTTCACCAGCGGCTGCACTCCACTCAGGATGTCAGCGGCAATTTGGAACGAGGAGACGCCGATGAAGAACTTCGTCTCCGGCGAAGCCGCCACGCCATCCACCAACTCCGCCGCTTTGAGTGCTTCCTGCCAGTCGCCGCGTGCCTTGGACGCCTGCGCCTTTTTGACCGCCGCATTCACCGGCGCGAGCATCGTTGGCGCGATCTGTGAACGATCGGCACCAGAGGCAAGCGCGCGCTGCGCCAGGGCCAGGGCGCTATCGGGCTGATTCAGATCGTTCGCCGTGACGATGGCGAGCTGCCAACCACGTGTATCCCTGGGATCGATGACGGTCGCCTTGGTGGCAGCGTGCATGGCGTCTTGAAGCTGGCCCGTGCGACGATACGTCTGCGCGAGCAGGAGCGGGAAGCTGATCTCTCGCGTGAATTTCTGGCTGGCCTTCGACGCGTATTCGGTGATCTTCGGGTTGTTGTTGTCGCTCTGGGCAGCGCCGATCTGGCGATTGAAGTAGTCGACCGTCGCCGACGCCGTGTCGACCTTCACGAGCTCTTCGCCCGTCCTGAGGGCCTCCTTGAACCTTCCGATGCGGAGCTGGAGCAACCACTTCGTCTTGATCATGGCCGGGTCACCCGGGTTCGACGCCATCAACGAGTCGATGATGGGCAACGCTTTGTCGGGCGCACCGGACTGCGCGAGCTCCTGGACGATCGACTGCGCAATCGCCTGGTTCGACGGATCGAGGCGATAGATGCGCAGGTTGATCTCGATCGCCTTGTCCTTGTCGCCTTTGGACTTGTAGGCGTCGGCGAGGTTGGACAACGCGAGGAGACTGCTCGGATCGATCGCGAGAATCTGATTGCTGACCGAGATGATCGAATCGGGCGCGGTGTTCTTGTTGAGCGTGTAGGCATTCAACAAGCACACACGCGACCATGCGGCATTGGGGTAAGCGCCGACGCCCGCGCGCGCCCTCATCGCCGCTTCGTCGTATTTGGCCGCGCGAAGCGCGGCAAGGCAATCTTTGTAGGCCGGGATCTGCTTCAATGCGTCGCTGATCGATTTCTCGACGATCTTGGCGGCATCCCCGGCATCCCTGGCATTCGTCACGGGAAGCGGCTGCGCCACGATCTGTTGTCCGGTGCGCATCAGCAGGCGCGCATCGACCTTCACACCGTTGCCCATCCTCGTGACTTTGCCGTCGACGACGTATTCACCGTGGAGCTGTCTCCCAAGCTCCATGAGGTCGGACGTGCTCAGCGAAGAATCCGGCCGATAGCCTGACGTCTCGAGCGTCGAGTTCACGCTGTTGCGCGTGACGACGGCCAACTCCTTCGCCGAGTGCTCGACCTGGAGTCGCTTGCGCAACTCGTCAGCGGCCTGGACGCCGAGCTGCCGATCGGAGCTCGCAAACGTCGTGACGAGAATCCAGGGCGTATCTTGCGCCGGAGGTCCCCCACGCTGCGCCGGTTCCTGCGACCGGCCCGACTGCGCCATGAGTGGAGCGCCGAGCGCCGAAAGCGTGATGATGCCTGCGGCCAAAGCCGTACGGCGTTGCGTTGACTTCACGGTCTTCGCCTCCCAAACGTTGAACACAGTTACCCGTGACGTGGCCTTCGGGTTCAAAAAATCCCCAACCTCGTCGTTACAGCTTTCTAATGGGCGAAGAGGGACTCGAACCCCCGACTTCCTGCGTGTAAGGCAGGCGCTCTAACCAGCTGAGCTATTCGCCCGACCTACCGATCGGACGAGCCCCTCACCCGATCAACGACGTATTATGACTTCATGATCGCAGCCGGCACCAGCACGCAGTAACCGACCGCAAGTAATATCGGCGCAATAGTTTCTCCCCCTCGCGCCAAATCGGCAAATCCCGCAATTATCGCCAAAAGCGCAACGCCCCACCACACCAGGCCCCGCGTACGGGACGACATCTCGGCTGTCGCCATATGGCGCAGTAGTGTAGACCTTCCCCGGAAAGCTGTCAAGCGAAAGACTGGTGCAGAGTTACGTCACGATGAGCGCCACATTACGCTGAGATTAAGAAGATGGCCTCGGTTCCGACTGGGCCCCGGAATCAGGCCGGTCGTCACCACGCAACAGCTCCTCGATGACGCTGTCGCGCGCCGCCTTGTCCGCCGCCTCGTCAGCCGCCACCAGGGCGGCAAACCGCTGTCGTTGCCGCTGGCGACGCGCCACGAACAGCGGAAACACAGCGATCAGCAACACCAAACCAATGAGCGTCACGTCGCCCACCAGCGCGAGCGCACCATAACGACGGCGCGTCCGGGCACGCCAGCGCTCCTCGAATCCCGCGAGCGTGATTCCGTAGCTCGCACGAATCGCGCGATCGAGCGATCCCGTGTTCCGCCACGCGTCGAACAGACGGCTCAAACCCGCCGACGTGTCCAACACCGCCAGCTCCACCACCGCGCGATAGGCGAGGGCGTAGGCATTCTGCGCCGACGTCGTTCCTTCGCCGAACTGCTTGTCGAGCTCGTCAAACGTCGGAACCCCGCGCAGCGCCAAGGCGACGTTCGTGGCAAGTGCGTCCTCGCGCGACCACTCGTGCGCCGCATAACTCGCGTACCCCTCGTCGAACCAGCGCGGCGGAAGCTCGCCGAGGGATTCGTGCAGCGCGAGATGCGCAAGCTCGTGGCGCAACACTTCGCGCGGATCGCCAGCGTCGCTTCCACTCGATCGGCCCTGCATCACGATGTGCCGCGATTCGGGAAACGCGACCGCCGCACCCCACTCCGGCGCACCCGGTCCGATCCAGTCGCGAAAACGCTCATGGTCCGGCGCCAGCGCGATGAGCACGCGCTGCGTCGGACGTTTGAGTCCCGGGAATGTGTCGACCGCAAGCGCACCCTCGAGCAGCGACGTCGCCAGCTTGCCCTCAGACGGATAGAACACCGCTGTGAACCGCCCGCGATCGATTCGCTCCGGCGCGGCCATTTGTGCGGATGCCCTTGTACCAAATACGAACAGGAGCGCGAGCAGCAGAAGGCTCCACGCTCCACCCGCTCCACTTCGCGCTAGGGCTCTTCGCCCGATTCGACCGTCGCTAAAACGTCCGCGCAGCGCTTTCCCCACGGATTGACCTTGTTGGCGGCATATCCGGCATTCCAAGTCTCGATGGCCTCGTCGCGCTGGCCATTGAACCAATACGCGCGGCCGAGCTCGTAGTATGCCTCGATCAAGTTCGGGCCCAGCGCAATCGTCTTTTGAAAAAACGTCTGCGCGTCCTCGAACATGTCACGCTCGAGATACACCAGACCCAGGTAGAAGTGCGCGTAGAGCGTCGCCTTCTTGTCGTTCGCCAACCGGATGGCGCGCGATAGATGCTCGATCGCCTCGCCGAACATCTGCTTCTTCAAGCAAATGTAGCCGACGTTGATCCGCGCCAGCGCGTTCTGTGGCTCGCGAACCAGAACTTTCTGAAAGTTGAGCAGCGCCTCGTCGAACTTGTCCTGCAACATCAGCGCCCACCCCAACAGCGACTCGGCTTGCGGGTCGTCTGGCGAAAGTTGAAGCGCCTGCGCCAGGGCCTGCTCCGCTGCAGCGTAGTCCCCCGACGAGATCATGCTCCAGCCTTTCTCGATGAACGTCGACGCGCCGATGTGATCCGTGCGAAGCACGGGCCATTCGCTCGAAAAGCGCGGCGCGGTCGAAGGAACGACGTTTTTCACCGTCTTCCACTTCTCGATGAGCTGCAACACCTCTGCACGCACTCCGCTCAGCTCCGTGATGTTGTGCTCAACGGTCTTGAACAACGCGCCGATGTCTCTCTTCAGCGCCTCGAGGTGAGCCGCGGCATCCGGCGCGGTCAAACGTGCTTCCAGCGCCGCGCGGCGCGCGCGCAGCTCCTCGGTCAGCGGCTCAGGCATCACACGCGCCGAAAGATCCGTTCGCGCGCGTCGACCGGCGCGAAGCGTGAGCGGGAACGCCCCAAGAGCATTTCGACTTTGCCCAGGACGAGGAAGCCGTCCGGTGCGAGCGACTCGTAGAACACATCGAACAGCCTCTCCTGCGTTTCGCGATCGAAGTAGATGAGGACATTGCGGCAGACGATCAGGTCGTGCGGGCCAGACGGCGGCGTCTCGCGAAGCAAATCGCGCGACTCGAATCGAACAAGGTTGCGGATGGAGCGGACGACCGTGAACGGCCGACCTTGCGAAAAGTATCGGCGACGCAGCTCATCCGGCGTGTCGCTGAAGTCCCCCTCCTCGAACTGGCCGCGCTGCGCCGCCTCGAGACACCTCCGATCGATATCCGTGCCGAGGATCTGGACGCGGCCGAGCTGCGCGAGCATGCCGGTCAGCACCGCGTGGCGATGAAACAGAATGGCGAGTGAAAACGCTTCGTCCCCCGACGAGCACCCGGCGCTCCACACGCGAATGCGCGGCCGCCCGTCGTCGAACAACGCGGGAACCACGGTGTCCGCGATCGACGCGTAGACGTCCCAGTTCCGAAAGAGCTTCGTGACGTTGATGGTGAGCGCGTCGAGCAGGCGATCGTACTCGACGGCGTCGCCGTCGAGCACGTGCGCATACTCCTCGTACGTGTGCACGCCGCGCGCGCGCATACGCACCGCGATGCGGCGGCGCAGACATTTGTCCTTGTAGCTCGAGCACCCGAAGCCGCGATCGAGCGAGATCTTCCGCGTGAGCGCGAGAAAGTCGCCCGCGGGATCAGTATCCCTCCAACTCTGCTGCTCCCCCATCAGAAGACCTGTCGAACGGACTCGAGGTTTGTCCGCACGATGGCGTTGTCTGGATCCAGCTCGAGGGCGCGCTCCCAGCAGCGTATGGCTTCTTCGCGTTCCTGCCGCCGCAACCTGATGTTGCCGAGTTTGAGGTAGATGTCGCCACCCAGCCCGGGGTTGACCGTTGTCGCGCGCTCGTACGACTCCAACGCCTCGTCGTATCGTCCCGCGCGATAGTACAGATCACCCAGGGTCTTGTGGAGTTGGCCCACGCCGGGGTCTTCGTGCACCGCGCGCTCTGCGACGCCACAGGCGCCATCGTAGTCACCGTCGCGCTCGAGGACCGCGGCGAGATTGTTGAGAAGTGGCGCGCCATGCGGATACACGGTGACGCCTTCCAGAAGAATCGTGGCCGCACGTTTGCAGTCGCCGAGCAGAGCGGCGGCGAGGCCGGTGTAATGAAACCAGGCGGGCGTGGGAGGACGGCTGCCGAACAACGGTCGCGCGACCGTGAGCGCCTCCTCCGCGGCTCGAAGATTCCCGGCGAGAAGATTGACGACGCCGAGCGACGTTTGTACGCGCGCATCGGTGGCGCCGCCATGGCGTACGGCTTCCTCGAGCGCGAGGCGTGCTTCGTCGTACCGATTCAGTTGCTCGAGCACATAGGCCATGTTGTGATATACCGCGAGCTTCGGGCCCGGTGTGCCCAATGCCTCACCGAACGCCGCGAGGGCTTCGTCCCATTTCCGCTGTCGCGCCAACACCAATCCAACATAGAAGCGCGACACGGCATCCGAACCCCGCAGCTCGAGCACGCGACGGAACTCGCGCACCGCTTCGTCGAGCATGCCCGTCTTGTAGAACGCGACGCCGAGATTTCGATGCTCCTCGATGTGGCCCTCGGTGGCCGCGGCGGCTTCCGGTGCGGACTTCCCGATCCGGTGGACGAATCCGGCCGTCATCAAACCGTACAGCGCTCTGCCGACCTCGAATTCCACGAGGCCAGATTCGTCGATGATGCGCTGCACGTCGCGCGCGCCGTCGATGAGGTCGATCACCATCCGCTGCTCGTCGCTCAGCTCCACGTCACTCGACGCGAGCTTCACGCGATCGATCTCGAAGACAATGTCGAACGACGGAACCTTCTTCTCGATCAACCCCCATTCGTCGACGCGATGGGCGCCCTCGAGCAGCAGCGATTCGGGATTGATCGAAACCGTAATGTCCTGCAGATCGGGAACGACGTCCGCCTCGAAGTTGAATGTCCCCTGCTTCCAGGTGAACAAGAAATACACGGCTTCCTGAATCTGCACCTTGATCGCGTCGTGAAGGGCGTCGAGCGTGAGCACGCCCTGCTCCACGAGCAACTCGCCGAGCCGCGTCTCGCGCTGTCGGTCCTGCAGGGCAACCGCCGCCTCGAGCTGTGCCTGGGTGATGACGCCCGTCTTCACGAGCATATCGCCGAGCCGGTCGCGCCGATTGACGATCGACGCGTACGAGATGCGACCTTTGTTGAAGTAGATGTTGCCGAAGTTGTTCCGGTGCGTGACGCTGAGGCATCCGGTCTTCATGCCCATCGCCAGAAGCTGCAATACGTCCGGAAGACTCGCTTCCCGCAGACTGCCACGAATCGCCATCTATCGCAGCTCCTCGATGAGGCGCACGGCGGCATCCGGCCAGCGCCAGACGATCTTCTCGCGATCGAGAAAGAATGGATCCGCGCCGGTGCGCATCGCAGCGTTGCGTGACGCTTCCGTCTGGTCCGGCTCGAGCTCGGCGCGGATGAATCCGATCGTCACGGGTACACCTTTCACTTCCGCCGACGCCGCGATGCGATTGGCCATCCCGATGATCTCACGCACACTCGCCACTTGGCGCTCGGCGAGGTAGGAGAGCATCTCATCGGTCGGCTCGATGTCGAGATCCCTCATGAAGCGCGCGTACAGCCGCTGGCGCAGCACGCGGTCAGGGGCCTGCATCTGCACCACCAATCCGCCCTCGAACCGTGAACGCAACCGGTCTTCTAGGCCGGAGAGCTCCCGTGGCGGGCGATCGCTGGCGAACACGATCTGTTTGCCGTCGGCGTAGAGCGCATTGAAGACGTGAAACAGCTCTTCCTGCGTGCGCTCTTTGCCCGCGACGAACTGGACGTCGTCCAGCAGCAACGCGCCTGCCGCGCGATAGCGCGAGCGCCACCGATCGACCGTGCCTTCCTGCAACGCTCCGATCAACTCGTCGACAAAGAGCTGCGCGGGGACGCAGGCCACGCTCCCGGCAGATCCATCCGGCGCGGCCCTCGTATTCACGAGGCCGTGGCCGATGGCGTTGAGCAGGTGCGTCTTCCCTACTCCGCTTGGGCCGTGAATGAACAGTGGGTTGTAGCGCGATCCTGGAACGGTGACGATCGCGTCCGCCGCACGCACGGCGAGCTGATTGCTTGCGCCAACCTCGAACCCCGCGCGCGTGAACGCCGCGGCCGGTCCGGGTGGAGGAGCGTACGCGCGGAGTGCCCGCTCGAGCAGCTGCTCCGCTTCGGCAATGCGGTCCGGGTCGCGAAACACTTCATGCGCGGCAAGAGCGCGATCGATATCGGCGAGCTGCGTCTCGAGATCGCGCAGCGTGTTGATCCTGGCCTCGAAGTCGCGCAGCAGCGACTGCACACTCGACGGTGGGTTTGTCTCCTGAAGCACGCGCTCGAGCGCGCCGGTCCGATATCCTTCGGCCGACCAGTAGGCGATGGCTTCGCTGATTCGCGATTTCCACTGGTCGACGTGCTGCGCCACGGCAATCGAGATGTCGGATACGAAATCCAGGAACTCCCCGCTGCCGCCGGCCCCCCGCGTGTTCCCGCGCGCGTGCTGCTCGGCCAGGTCGCCGAGGATTCGCATGACCGCTTCGGCTTTGATGTGCTCGCCGCCGAGCGTCTGGAACGCAATGAGGCGGTTGAGCGCGCCTTGGAGCTCGCGAACGTTCTTGAATTCGAGTCTTCCAACTTCCTCGATGACGCCGGGCCGGAACCGGACACCGCGCTCCTCGCATTTCGCTTTGAGGATCGCCATGCGCGTTTCGTACTCCGGCACACCCATGTCGACGATCAGTCCGCCGGACAGGCGCGTGACGAGCCGTTCGTCGACGTCGGCGATTTCGGCCGGCGGCCGGTCGCTCGTCATCACGATCTGCCGGCCGTCCGCCTGCAGCGCGTTGAAGATGCGCAAGAGCTCCGACTGGGTCTCTCGATGGCCGGTCAGAAACTGCATGTCGTCGATGAGGAGCAGTCCGACCTTGAGGTAGCGCTCCTTCAGGCGTTCGGTGTCGCCGGCCGCGATGCTCGCATGCAACGCTTCCACGAACGCATCGAGCGTCACGAACTCGATGGTCAGACCTGGGTGCTTCTGCGCCGCCTGATTGCCGATCGCGCTCATCAGATGCGTCTTGCCGAGGCCCGAGCCGCTGTAGACGAACAGCGGGTTGTAGACGGCGCCCGGCGTTTCGGTGACCGCGTGCGCGGCGGCGACCGCGAGCCGATTCGCAGACCCCACCACGAAGTTGTCGAAGCGCAGCCTCGGATCGACCTGCATGGCTACGAGACCATCTCAGGGATCGACGCGATAGAAGCCAAAGAAGTCGAGGGGATCAGTGTCAGCGAGGGGGACGTCGGGGCCGGCGGCGACCACGAGCGCGCGATGCAAATCGTTCGGCAGTGGCGAGCGCAAATCGATCGATGCTCCAGACACCGGATGATGAAAGACCAGCCACGCCGCGTGCAGAAAATGACGGCGTGGACCGAGTCCCATCAACTTGCGCCCACCCCCTCCACCATAAGTATCGTCACCAACGACCGGATGCCCAATCGAAGCGAGATGCACCCGGATCTGATGCGTGCGCCCCGTGAAGAGATGGGCCCGTAATAGATCCGCAGAGTCGAAGCGCGCGAGCCGCGTGAGGTCGGTCCTCGCCGCCCGTCCGCTACTGACGATTGCCATCCGCTTTCGGTCTCGCGGATCCCGCCCGATCGGCTTTTCGATCGTCACCCGCTCCTCGGATAGGTGTCCCCACGACAGAACCGCGTACCGCCGAGTGATCCGTCTCGCTTGCAGCGCCACGCCGAGCGCCCGGTGCGCGCGGTCGGTTTTCGCCACAAGCAAGAGCCCAGACGTCTCCTTGTCCAACCGGTGAACGATCCCTTCGCGATCCTCGGCCGATCCGGACGACAAACTTCC
>Ga0126377_10001009_pt1 | contig 18107 bp, 11 predicted proteins | sample PanSoiMetPlot_22_FD_92647 | JGI IMG/M metagenome (GOLD analysis project Ga0126377, IMG submission 92647) | Tropical forest soil microbial communities from Panama - MetaG Plot_22 | ecosystem: Environmental > Terrestrial > Soil > Tropical forest > Bulk soil | place: Panama | collected 2016-02-17 | reverse complement strand
TGCAACCTCCACATCTTCCCGGGGCCGTGGACCAAGTACTCGCCCTGTGACAACGCGAAGGACTTCCTGACCAAGCAGGGGCTGTCATTCACCACCTTGCCCGCGGTCGCGGGCGAGGCCGTGGTGGTGAAGATCGGCGAGGTCGAGTTCAAGGGCTGGGACAAGAAGACCACCGAGCCAAAGGCGCTGGAGGCGCTCAAGGCCAAGGGCTTCTCGACGACCGCCGACAAGTCGGCGATCAACAAGCCGATGATCGTGCTGCTCCTCTTCATCATGGTCATCTACGTGACCATGGTGTACGGGCCGATCGCGGCCTACCTGGTCGAGCTGTTCCCGACCCGCATCCGCTACACCTCGATGTCGCTGCCCTACCACATCGGCAACGGCTGGTTCGGCGGCATGCTGCCGCTGGTGGCCACCGCCATGATGTCCGCGTCGGGCAACATCTACCGCGGTCTCTGGTATCCGATCGTGGTGTCGGTGATGACGATCATCGTGGGCGCGATCTTCCTGCGCGACCGGTCGAAGGACTTCAACATCCACGACTAGCGACGCCCCCCGCCGGGGCCACCGAGCGGCGTGTGCCGCTCTCGCCCCGGCGGCGGACGCGAGGCGCGGCGCGTTCTGCTACGTTCGGGGCGATGAGCGCCTGGATGTGGTTGGCCGCGGCCGCCGCCGCCGTCGCGGTCGTGGCCGCGCCCCTCCGGTATCTGCTCTGGCGCGCGGCGCGGCGGCGCAACGCGGCCGGGATCCAGACGTCGGGGCGGGGGCTGCTCATGGGCAGCTTCATGGTCCGGCGCCTGTTCCGGCGCGGGTGGCTGCGCGTGCGCATGGCGCTGGCCACGCGCCAGCGCAGGAAGCAGCTGCACGATCGCGCGCACATCAAGTCGGCGCAGGAGGCGGCCGCGCTGCTCGGCAGCATGAAGGGCGTCTTCATGAAGATGGGGCAGATCGTGTCGTTCGCGCACGACGCGCTGCCCGAGCAGGCACGGGCGGCGCTGCAGGGCCTGCAGCAGGACGCGCCGCCGATGTCGTTCGCCCTGGTGCGCGAGGTCATCGAGGAGGAGCTGGGCGGCGGCCTGGCCGACCGCTTCGCGCACATCGACGAGGAGCCGCTGGCCGCCGCGTCGATCGGCCAGGTGCACCGCGCGCGGCTGCGCGACGGCGGCGACGTGGTCGTGAAGGTGCAGTACCCCGGGGTCGACCGCGCCATCGAGGGCGACCTGGCCGCGCTCGACAGGATGGGGCGCCTCATCAGCACGCTCAACCCGGCGTTCGATGCGCCCAGCCTGCTGGTCGAGCTGCGCGAGCGCATCGTCGAGGAGCTCGACTACAGGCGCGAGGCGCGCAACCAGGCGCTGTTTCGCCGGCTGTGGGAGGGCCACCCGTACATCCGGGTGCCGCGCGTCCACCCGGAGCACACCGGCAAGCGCGTGCTGACCCAGGACCACGTGCGCGGCTTCGGCTTCTACGACTTCGTGCGCTCGGCCAACGACCGCGAGAAGCAGGTCGCCTCGGCGGCGATCGCCGACTTCGTGTTCGATTCGATGTTCTGTCACCTGGTCTACAACGGCGATCCACACCCGGGCAACTACCTCTTCCACGAGGACGGCGCGGTGACCTTCATCGACTTCGGCTGCGTGAAGCGCTTCAGCGGCGAGGGGATGGGCCGGCTCAAGCGGTTCTTCCGCGCCGTCCTGGAGGAGGACCACGCCACCTTCCACGAGCTCGTGGTCCCCCTCGGCCTGGTCCTGCCCGGGCGCACCTGGGATCGCGAGCGCATGTGGGCGCACTGGCGCTATCACCTCGAGCCCTACTGGTCCGGCGACTTCGTCTTCACCGAGGAGTACCTGGCGCGCGGGCGCGACACCATGGCCCCGAAGAACACCCGCGACATGAACCTGCCGCCCGACCTCCTCTTCTTCACGCGCATCACGTTCGGCCTGAACGCCATCGCCCAGCAGCTCGGCCACCGCGGCGACTTCCAGCGCAGCGCGCGCCGCCACTTCTACGTCGACCAGGACTATCCGTCGGCGCTCGGCCTGGTCGGCATCCCGGTCCCCGACCACTTCCGCCGCCTGCCCCACTCGCACGGCCCGGGCGAGATCGTCGCCCGCGTCGAGTCGGCCGGCGACCTGCCGACCTGGCCGGCGGCGTCGTAGGCGCGGCTCGATCGGTTCACAGGCAGCAGACCTGCGCAGCGTGCGCCGAGGCGCGTCGCGTCACTTCACGGCGGCGCGGACGTGGCGCTGTCTGGTGCGCGCGCGCGAGGTGGCGATGCGGGCGCGCGTGGCGGGCTTCGGTGCGCTGACGAATGCCATCATGGCGACGGCGGAGGAGCCGCCCCGGCGCGGCGCCGGCCTGCGCGTGATGGCGTACACGCGCAGGCGACCGTCGGCGCCGACGTAGGAGCCGGCGCCGGCGTCGAGGTCGCAGTGCTCGGTGCCGCCCAGATAGCAGCGCAGGTGCTTGCGGGCCACCTTGGTGATCACCATCGAGAGGCCTCCGCGCGGGTCGCGCTCGACGCCGAGGCGGTGGAGGTCGAGCCAGTCGTGGCCGGTCCAGTCGCGATGGCTGCCCAGCATGTAGAGCGCGCCGTCGGCGCCGGGAACCAGCGCGAGGTTCTGATAGTCGCCGAAGTCGCGGTCCCCGATGGCGGTCCTGAGCTCGCGCTCGGACCAGTCATCGATGTAGCGCCACGACGTCGTCGCCACGTCGGTGGTCGCGGAGCGGTAGAAGTCGAGCCGGTTGGCGTGGCGCCGGCCGATCACGAGCAGGTAGTGACCGTCGGCGAGGGCGGCGAGGCTGGCGGTGCCGGCCTGATCGACCGCCTCGCCGGCCGGACCGACGTGAGGCACGATCGAGAGGAGCCGCGGTGAAGACGGCCGCGACACGTCGTAGATGAAGACCTCGGAGCCGGCGGCGTCGCGCTCGAGCGGGACCGCGAAGAGTCGGCCGACGCGCTGGCCGCCGCCGGCGTGGGTGTACCGGGTCCCGGTGTCGAACGCTCGGGTCAGCCGGTTGCCCGGCCGCGACGTCGCGATGCGGAGGTCGGCGGCTGCCGGACCGCGGTCGCCGGCGCGATCCCACGGCTCGACCAGCCCGAAGTCGGTCTCGCGCGGCGTCGCGGTCGAGCGGGTGACCAGGAAGCGGGCCGGGCCGGCGCCGGCGAGCCGCTGGACCGTCTGGAAGTGGTTGGGCCGCGCGACGCTCACCATCGGGCCCGCGCCGAAGCTGCTCGGCTGGCCGTCGGGCGCGAGGCGGCGCAGCTGGCCGACCGGGTCGACCAGCGCCGGATCGCAGTCGAGCGCGTCGAACGAGCAGTCGGTGCGCGCGCGCAGGCACACCTCCTCGCCGTCGCGATCGCGGGCGCAGCTGCCGGCCGCGCCGATGGTCGACGACGGAGCCGCGGGCAGCTGGTAGGCGTCGTGGACGGCGCAACCGGATGCCCCCATCGACAGGGCGATCGCGGCGCCCGCCGCGACAGAACGCAGGCCACCCATCGGGATTCACCATCGTGACGTCCCCGCCGCCTTTGGGCCAGCCCTGACTGCCGCTGTACCGGCCGCGTGCGCAGAATGGGTGGGAGATGTCGCAGAGGTGCCGCTGGCCCGGCACCCCGCCGTCGCCCCGCGCATCGCGGCGGTTCAGGGGGTGGGCGGCGGCCGCCCCGCCCGGTTACGTTGACCTGGTCGTTGACGGCGACGGCGCCTTGGACGTAGGCGCCACCGTTGTCGAATGAGGTCGTCCGAGGAGCGGGACGCGGCGTCGAGTCAACGACCAGGGTGGCGCTCACCTCCATGGCGCCGTCGCCGTCAACGACCAGGTCATCGTCGACGTCGACGTCGACCTCCACGAGAACGGCCTCCAGCCGCTCAGCGCCCGCCGTGAAGGGGTTCTCTACCCCTCCGGCGCCAGGGCCAGGTCGGGGCGAACGTGGAGCGCGTAGATGAGCGCGAACGGGTTGCGCTGGGCGAAGGCGTCCGACGAGGCGCGCGCGAAGGCGTCGGCGACGGCGAGGCGGCCGTCGAGGAAGTAGCGCAGCGCCTGGCGCGCGAAGGCGTCGGCGAACTCGGTGGGGACCACCCAGTCGGTGCCGATGAAGCCGCGTGCGCGCCAGATGCCGGCGAAGTGGCCGAGGAAGATGCTCTGGAACGCCTGGTCGCCGGCCGCCGCCGTGCTGGCGTTCATGAACACCAGCGGCCGCCCCGGCAGCGGCTTGAGCCGGAGCTCGCGCATGGTCTTGAGGTCGATCTCGCCGGCGCCGTCGAGCGCGAGGCTGGCCTGCACGCGCGGCGGTTCGGTGGGGCGGAAGAAGAGCGGGCTCACGGTCTCGGCCGCGCGGGCGCGGCAGAAGAAGTAGAGGAGGTCGCACGGCGCCGCGCCGTCATCGGCCAGATAGCGCACGAACTCCTCGCGGCTCTCGATCGACTGGAGCGGCGCGACCCCGCGCAGGTCGGCGAACTGGCGGCGCTGACGGCTCACCACGTCGAGGCGCCGCTCCGCGCCCAGGGTCGGGTCGATGCAGCTCTGGACCGCGACCGGCGCGCGCAGGGGCGGTGACACGTCGCCGTCGAGGCTGGCGCCGATCGCGCGGTCGATCTGGAAGCGCGCGCCCCAGAAGCGGCGCGGGTCGACGTCGGACGGGCGCGCCAGCGGCCTGCCGGCGCTCGCGCCGTCGTACACGACGGCCCAGGGCAGCGGCAGGTGGTCGGCGACGATCTGCAGGCGCGGGCGCGGGTCGGCTCCGCCCAGCGCGGCCAGCGCGCGCGCCAGGCGCTGGAGATCGCCGTCGCCGCCCCGCCCGTCGGGCAGGCCGAACAAGGCCTGGTGCAGCTCGGCGCCGACGCGGGCGAACTCGAACATGACCCGCTCGTCGTCCTCGATGCCGAACGGAGGGCGCCCCGGATCCGGGCGGTAGGCCTCCGACAGCGCGACCAGGCGCGCGCGCAGCCGGATCGCCGCGTCGGCCAGCTGGTCGAGCGGCAGGGACGGCTGGCGCGGGCGCTCGCGCGCCGGATCGATCTCGATCTGCAGCGCGCCGTCGTCGGTGATCTCGATGCGCGCGTTCGCCGCGCGCGCGGGGACGAGCTCGGCGCGGACGGCCGCGGCCGGCGGAAGCGGCTCGGCGCGGCCCGGCCGCTCTCCCGCGCGGGTGAGCGACAGCGCGACCGGCTGGCGCATGATCAGCGCGTTGCGGGCATAGAGGCCGAGCTTGAGCCACACCGGGCCGGGCACGTCGCCGCGCAGCTCGAAGCGAAACGGCGCGCTGGCGCCGCGCGCGAACGCGACGTCGCCGCTCGATGCGTCGCTGGTGAACGCGGCCCCCTGCCCGGCCACACGCACGCCGGCGCCGCGCGCGTGCACACCGAAGCGCACCGCGGCGCCGTCGGGCAGGAGCGCGGCGCGGGCTGCCGCCGCGGCCAGCTGGTCGCCCGCCGTCTCCAGCGCCGTCTCGACCAGGTAGGTGCGGCCGACCTCGAGGGTGCCGGTCTGGTGGACCGCGGGCGCGGACGGGAAGCGCGTGGTCCAGTGGACCAGCCCGGCCTCGTCGGGGTCGGCGCCCAGCCAGTGGGTGTCGATCGGGATGGTCTCGATCGGCGCGCGCAGAGCGTCGGGCGGCAGCCCCGCGCCCGCCCCATCCGCACGCAGCGCGACGACGGGCTCGCGCGGGGCGGCGCCGAGCGCGGCGAGGACGTCGTCGCAGGCGCGCACCATCTCGTCGGCCGACGAGAAGCGGCTGGCCGGATCCTTCTCGAGCGCGCGGCCGACCAGATCGCGCAGCGCGACCGGCAGCGCGTCAGGAAGCGGCGGCACTGCGGAGCGGAGGTGCATCACCGCCATGTCGAGCATGCTGGCGCCGGCGAACGGGCGCCGGCCGGCAAGCATCTCGTAGGCCACGACGCCGAGCGAGTAGAGATCGGAGCGAGCGTCGGTGGCGCGGCCGGCGGCCTGCTCGGGCGAGATGTACTCCGGCCGGCCCAGCACGCGGCCCGCGCGCGCCTCCTGGCCGTCGTCGGCGAACAGGGCCTCGGCCGGGCCGAAGTCGACCACGCGCACGAAGTCGTCGGCCCCGGCTCCGGCGCCGGCGCGGTCGACGAGGAAGATGTTCTCCGGCTTGAGATCGCGGTGCAGCACGCCGGCGGCGTGCGCGCTGGCCAGGGCGGAGGACACCTGGCGCACGATGCGCGCCGCGCGCGCCGGAGCCATGACCGGCTCGCGCGCCAGCTCGTCGCGCAGCGATCGCCCCTCGAGCAGCTCGGCGACCAGGAACGGGTGATTGTCGGCCGTGAGCCCGTGATCGAGGACCGCGCCGATGTGCGGGTCGCCGATCTGCGACGCGGCCGCCGAGGCCGCGAACAGCCCCTGCACCCAGGTCGGATCGGCGGCCAGCTCGGCGCGCACCAGCTTGAGCGCGACCAGTCGACCGAGGACGACGTGACGCGCCCTGTACACGACGCCGACCGCGCCCTCGCCGATCCGGACGAGAGCCTGATATCGGCCCGCGATGATCTGTCCGACGACGGGATCCCTGGTCGGGACGGCAGGCATGGCGCTTCGGAGCGCTCGACGGTCGCGAGCGAGCCCCGGACGATTCTATCCGAGGCGCGCGCCGGCTCGTGAGCGGCGATTGCGCGGGCGCGGATCGCCGCGACGCCGACACCCACGCGGGGTGACCTTCTCGTCGACCAGCCGACCAGGATCCGGGAGGGAGCATGCGGTTCCCGCGATCCGGTTCGCGGCCGCGCTTGCCGCGTTCGTCGCGACCGGCGCCGGCGCCGCCCCGGCCGCGGTCTGCGCGCGCTCCGGCCGCGCTTGCCGCGCCCGCGCCGGACGTGACCGTGCTCGAGCGAGTCTCGTTCGTCATGAAGCGCGGCGCCGTGTTCGTGGATCAGCCGCGAGGCCGCCAGCGCCGAGCCATCCGGGGCGGGTGGGGCTCGCCGGCCCATATAATGAGGCATGAGCGACACGCCTGACGCCGTGGTGGCCGTGACGATCGGCCGCGACCACTTTGCCAGCGAGATCGTCGCACGCGGTCACGCGCTCCTGGCCGACGAGCCGGTGGCGCTCGGCGGCCGTGACGCCGGACCGACGCCGTACGACCTGCTGCTGTCCGCGCTCGGCAGCTGCACGGCGATCACGCTGCGCATCTACGCCGACCGCAAGGGCTGGAACCTCGATCGCGTCGCGGTCACGCTCCGCCACGGCCGCATCCACGCCAGCGACTGCCAGGACTGCGAGACCAGGGCCGGGAAGATCGACACGATCGAGCGGGACATCCTCCTCGAGGGCGATCTCGACGACGAGCAGCGCGCGCGCCTGCTCGAGATCGCCGAGAAGTGCCCCATCCACCGGACGCTCACGTCCGAGGTCCGGATCGCCACGCGGCTGGTGACCGCGGCGAGCGCGCCGTCCTGAAGGGCGCGGCGGGCGCGGGCGCGAGCGGCTCAGGATCAGCGAGCGCGGGGGACTGCGCGCTCGGATAGCTCGAGCAGGCGCTGGCGGGCGGCGACGACGGCGGACTCGGGGTGGCCGACCTCGATGGCGCGACGGAGGAGGGCGGCGGACTGGGCCGGACGGCGGAGGCGATCGAGGGCCGAGGCCGCGGCGAGGAGGCGGTCGGCGTGCTTTTCTTGCGGCCAGCTGCGGGCGCCGTCGGGGCGGGTGTGGCGCAGGGTGTGGAGGGCGCGGCCGGGGGCGATGCGGCAGAGGAGCTCGATGGGCTCGAGGTTGGCCCAGCCGTGGACGCGGAACTCGGTGCGGGCGGCGTGCTCGAGGGCGTCGCCGAAGAGCTCGGCTGCGACGTCGGGGGAGCCGGCCGACTCGAGGAGGGTGGCCAGGCGCAGGACGGCTTCGTCGCCGAGGTGGGTGCGATCGCGGATCACGGGGACCAGCGCGCAGGCGAGCTCCGGGCGCTCGGCGAGCTCGGGCAGGCCGGCGAGCATGGGGGCGACGTGGGCATCGACCGGGCCGGGGCCCAGCTCTGCGGCGAGCAGGGCGGGGAGCTCGGCGGGGGCGACGTCGCGCAGGCGCTGGCGGAAGCGCGAACCGTCGGACAGGAAGGCGAGCTGCCCGGTGATGTCGTCGGGCCCGTCGTCGTACCAGCGCGAGGCGACCAGGCACGGCACCTGGCCGCTGCTGGCCAGGCGGGTCCCCATGCGCGCGGCCAGCTCGCCGATGATCCGGCCGGACATCCCGTCGAAGTCGATCGACTCCTGGTGGCAGTAGGCGTGAAAGACCAGCATCGCGCCGTCGCGCGTGAGGCAGACCAGCCGCCGCCCCATGACCGAGCCGGTCGCGGTCCGCGCGAACAGGACGCGCTTGTTGATGTCCGCCGCGTTGGCCAGCACCGAGAAGAAGTTCTCGGCGCCCGGGCTCAGGCAGGTGCGGAAGTGGCCGCCCATGTGGAAGACCTCGAGCGGATCCGACTCGAGCGTGAACGAGAGCGCTCCGGCCGCGGACGGGCGCTCGATCGCGCCGATGCCGTCGAGCCACGGGGCGGCGTCGATGCCGAGCGACTCGAGCCGGCGCAGGAACGTCCGGTTGGCCGGGTGATCGCGCAGGTCCCACGGCGGCGGGCCGGCCCGCGCGCGCAGGAGCTCGCGCGCGAGCGCGCGGTCGCGCGCCGGCAGCGCCGCGAACGCGGGCAGGAGGCGGAGGACGCGCGGCTCGGCCAGCCACGACGGCTCGCCCGCCAGCCCGAAGTGGCGGATCGCCGCCGGCACCATGCGCGCGCCGGTCGCCGCGTCGAGCGCCTGCAGCCGCTCGAGCGCCGCGCGCCGGCGCAGCTTGTCCTCGAGCTTGCGGAGCGATCGCTCGGGCGGCGGCGCGGGGTGGCGGATGCGGCGGGTGAGGTTCGCGCGTCGCGCCTCGAGCGCGGCGCGCCGCTCGCCGCTGGCCCGCGCCAGCTCGCGCGCGACGGCCGCGCGCTCCTCCTCGAGCGCGGCGGGCGACTTCCATGCCGCGCCGACCGCGCGGCGCGCGAGCGCCTCGGCGTCAGCGCTCGATCGCGCGAGCAGGCGCAGCGCCGGCTGCAGCCGCGGCGGAAACTCGTCGACCCAGCCGGCCGGCGCGGCCGCCTCGCGCGGGGCCGGCGCCGGCTCGCCCACCGCGTGGAGCGCGGCCAGCCGCTCACCGCACGCGATGACGGCCCGGCGGTCGCCGGCGATCAAGAGCTCGCGGAGCAGCGCCGGCTCGTCGGTGAACGCGGGCAGGAGCGAGTCGACCAGGCGGTCGACCGGCAGCCCCGGCTCGGCCTGATCGATCTCGCGCAGCGCGCGCACGACCTGCGAAAACGCGGCCCGCTCGCCGCTGCAGAGGGCGAGGGCCGCGCGCGCCACCTCGTCGGAGAGCCAGCTCCCGGCCTCGCCGGAGTCGAGCAGGCCCATGGCAAGCTCTGCGATGAGCGCCGGGTCGCGCTCGCGCGCGGCGAGGTTGTCGATGCGCAGCGCCACCTCGCGGGTCACCGCGTCGGGACGACGCGCCTGGAGCACCGCCAGCGCGGCGAAGAACTGCTTGACGTGGTCGGGCGGGCGAGCGGCGAGCTGATCGATGAACCAGGAGAACGGCGGCGGCCGCCCCGGCGCGCGCGCCGCCTCGGCCTGCGCCTCCTGGGCGAGTGGCGCCAGCGCGGCCTCGGCGGCCCCGGTCGCGGCGAGATGGTCGCGGAGATGGCCCAGCCAGCGGGCCAGCTGCTTGACGCCGGCGCGGTCTCGCGCGCGCGCCCCCCACTGCGCCGCGAAGGCGGCCCGCAGCCCGGTCCGCGGAGGGAGGCGCGCGAGCACCGCCCGCGCAGGCGCGACACATGGCTCGCTGGCGTCGGCGCTGAGGGCGCGCAGCGAGCGGCCGAGCGCGCCCGCGTCGATGGCCGGCGGCGTGTGTTCGGCCAGCCGCTCGAGCGAGTGCCGCAGCCGGGTGAGCACCTCGGGCGTGGCGGCGCGATCGCGGCCGCGCTCGATCAGCTGCACGCGCTCGAGCAACGCCCGGACCTGGGCCCACCAGCCGGACCAGGCCGCGATCAGATCGGGCAGATCGCACGCGGCCACGAGGCGGAGGAAGCGGCGCTGTGAGGTGACATCGACCGAGGTCAGCCATGCGACCCAGCCCGCGATCTCGACCGCGAGGTCCGACTCGGCGGGCAGCTGGGGCAGGCGGCCAACCAGCCGCGCCGCGGGGCGGATCGCCACCGCTGCCTTCGCCGCGACGGTCCATGGGTCGCCCAGCGGGGCGGCGAGCGCGACCGCGTCGCCGGTCAGGGCCGCGAGCGGCGCGACCAGGCCCTCGCCCGCGCTGGCGCCCAGGTACACGAGGCGCAGGGCCAGGACCAGGCGATCGCGGCCGCCCGACCCGACCGCGCGCGCCACGACCTCGCGGTTGCGGGCGAGCCAGCGCACGCAGCGCGGCGCCGCGGCCGCGCGGGTGGCGAGCAGCCAGGACAGCGCGCCGACCACCGGCTCGAGGGCGCCGGCGTCGCCCGCGATCGCGCGGGCCTGCTCGCGCGCGGCGCGCGGCCAGAGATCGCCGTCGAGCAGGTGCGGCGGCAGCGCCTCGCCGGAATGCACCCACGGCTTGACCAGCGCGAGCACGCGGCGCGACGCCTCGATCCAGCGCGCGCCATCGCCCACGATGCGGGGCAGCGCGCGAGGGAAGTCGCGCTCCAGCTCGGAGATGGCCCGGGCCGCGCTGCGCAGGTGGCCGCGGTCGAGGGCGAGGGCGCCGGCCTCGCGCGATCCATCGAGCGGCAGCGCGATCCAGCCGCCCTCGCCGGCGAACCCGTCGAGCCACCACAGCCGCGACTTGATGAGCATCCGCGCCCGCGACGTGGCGTCGGCCTTGCCCTTGGCGATCGGCTGATGCGCGCGCATGACGACGAGGCAGGGCGAGGCGAGGCGAGGCGAGGACGAGGCGACGGCGACGGCGAGGACGGCGGGTGCGGCCCGGCGCGGAGGCGGCCGGGCGCGCATTGTATACACCCCGCGACGAGGCGGCTGCACCGCGCGCCGGGCGGCGCTATGCTGGTCGACTCATGACCGCGCCGCACCGCAGGCCGGCGAACCGCCTCCCGAGCGCCGCCGTCGCCGCCTTCCTCCTCGCGCTCACCCTGCGGACCCCGTCGGCGCCGGCCACCGTGGCCGAGCAGCGCGCGCGCCTGCCGCCCGCCGCGGAGTGCGAGCATCCGGTGGAGGGCAAGTGGAAGGCCATCGTCTTCCGCCAGAACTACCAGATGTGGCACGAATTCCTGCTCGAGGTGCGCCCGGTCCCGGGCAGCACCAGCGACCTGGTCGGGTCCATCCACGTCGACACCTGGTTCGGCGGCGCCGAGCAGTCGGAACCCGGCCCCTGCCGCATCGAGCGATTCAAGGGCTCGATGGAGGGACACGGCTCGTTCGTGGGCGGCCAGGTCGTGTTCGGCGGCGGCCCGTTCAAGCTCGAGGAGATGCTGTGCGGCGATCCCACCTCGGTGAGCTACGCGCCCGACCAGTTCAGCGGCCGCCTCGAGCCGGAGCGCCAGGAGTTCCAGGCGGTCAACAACGACGGCAGCACGGCGGTCAACGAGCCGGCCGTGTTCCGCCGCGTCAGCTGCTTCGACGACGCGCCGGTGACGGCGGACAAGGCGGGCGTCAAGCCGCCGCCCTTCTTCCCCGAGCGCCGCGAGGGCGGCTGCTGAGCACGGCGAGGTCCGGTTCCGGCCCCACCCGCTCGCCCTCCGGGAACTCAGTCCACCGTGATCGACTTGCTGACGTTCTTGGGCACGTCCGGGTGCACGCCGTGGTCCTGGATGCCGAGCTGATCGAGGTAGCTCGCCTTGCGCACGCTCATCTCGAGCGCCAGCCGCTGCAGCGCCACCGTCGCCGAGAACGCGGCCATCAGGTTGTCGTTGGTGCGCGGCAGCGTGATGTAGACCCAGCGGTAGCGGTCGCTGTCGGCCGGTGACTTGGAGGCCGCCTCGTGCAGCCCCGGGTGCTCCTCGGCCACGATCACCGTCATCGCGCCGCGGATCTTGTGCGTGTTGATCTGCGACACGGTCAGCGCGACGTCGCGCTCGTCGGGCCCGGTGATGTAGAGGAGCGGATAGTCCTCGTACAGCGCCCCGATCAGGCGCGCGCGGTCGGGCGCGCCCTCGAGCAGCGAGCGCTCGTCCGGCCCGAGCGCGAACGGCGTGTGGCGCGGCGCGAACACCGAGTCGGTCACCGCCTGCACCAGGGCCTGCACCGCCTCGGGGCCCAGCCCCTGGCGCGCCGCGCGCGACGCCAGATCGCCCGCGGTCCGCCCGACAGCCTCGAGCAGCGCCTGCACCTGGGCCGGCCCCAGCACCGTGTTGAAGCCGAGGATGGTGTTGGGACCGTGCTTGAACTCCGAGCCCTCGATGCCCTCGGCGTGGTTGAGCACGATCTCGCGGATCTTGAGCGCGCCCTCCATGGCGATCGCCGTCATCCGGGTGGCGAGCAGATGGATGCTGGGGCAGAGATAGAGCAGCTGCGCCGCGCGCTCGACCGCGGCGGCGGTCGCCTCGAACGTCTCGCGGATGAGGTCGGGCAGGCTGGCCAGCTGCTGCCGGCGCCGCTCCAGCTCGCGCGCGCGGGCGGCGCGCTCCGGCTCCGCCATGGTCCGGTCGGCCGCGAGCCGGCGCTCGGCGAGGGCGAGCGCGAGGCAGTAGAACACGGCCATCTGGTTGACGAAGCTCTTGGTCGCCGGGACCGCGATCTCCGGGCCGCAGCGCAGCGGGATGACCACCTCGGCCTTCTCCTGCGCCAGCGTCGAGTTGAGGTTGTTGACGATCGCGACCCGACCGATCCGCCGGCCGGAGTCGATGACGTCGTTCATGACGTCGATGAGGTCCTTGGTCTCGCCGCTCTGGCTGACCGCAACGAGCAGGTCGCCGTCGCGCAGCGAGTGCGACAGCTCGCCGCGGAACTCGCCGGGCAGGACCGGGTGCAGCTGCACGTGGGCCAGCTCGTTGAAGAACAGGCTGGCCGCCTTGGCCGCGTGATAGCTCGATCCGCAGCACACCACGAGGATGCGGCCGCCCTCGCCCAGCGCGGCCATGCAGCGCTCGAGGAAGCCGGCCACGGCGGCGCCGAACTCGCGCACCTCCTCGCGCTCGAGCATGACGTCGAGCAGCCGGATGGCCAGGCGATCGGCGGCGTCGCGTCCGAACGCCATCAGGTCGGCCAGCAGGCCGGCCTCCGACGAGACCAGCCGCTCGACCAGCGCCTCCGGCTGCCCGTCGGTGGTGCGGGCGCCGACCTCGGGCGCCACCCCGGCGATGAGCGCGCGGAACGGCGCCGCGTCGACCAGCTCGCGGAAGCCGCGGGCCAGCTCGTCGTCGCTGGCCTGGTCGCGCAGCCGATCGAACTGGCCGAGCAGCTCGGCGATGTCGGCGGCCGGGCGCGCGTCGAGCGCCGGCGCGAGCGCGCGCGCCGCCTCGGTGCCGCCGCGAAACAGCGCGATCACGTTGCGGCAGGTGGCCTCCTGGCTCGCGATCTCCTGATCCATGAAGGTGGAGAAGCGGGGCGAGAGCGCCGCGTCCTTGGCCCGCAGCCGGCTGCGCACCGGCTCGCGCGGGACCAGCTCGCCCGCCCGGTAGCTGCGTCGGCCGTGCGGCGTCGGCACGCTGCGGTCGCACACCGAGAAGGCATGGTACTCGGTCGGGTCGTACTCGATGCACTCGCCCTCGGCCATCGGCACCAGGACGCGCGTCAGCTTGAGCACCGCCGACAGATCCGACGAGGCGATGGCGAAGCGGCCGCCGGCCGCGTCCCGGCCGAGCCCGAAGTACAGGCTCGAGCCCTGCTTGATCGACCACAGGAGGTGGCTCTCTGGATCGACGACGACGGCGGCGTACGAGCCCTCCAGCCGGCCGGCCGCATGCAGGATGGCCGCGCGCATGGCGGCGCGCCGGCTCGCGCGCTCGCGGCGCGCCTCCTCGGGCAGGGCGGCGAGCTCGATCTGGAAGTAGTGCTCGATGGTGTGGACCACCATCTCGCCGTCGTTGTCGGACTGGACGGCGTGTCCCTCGCTGCGCAGCCAGCGCTTCAGCTGGTCGCAGTTGGTCACGTTGCCGTTGTGGGCGCCGTAGAGGAACGTCTTGCAGCGCACCACGTGAGGCTGCGAGTTGGCGTCGTCGACCGCGCCGAAGGTGGCCCAGCGCACCTGGCCGCAGAAGACGTGCCCCGACTCCTGCACGATGCCGAGCTCGTGCACCATGGTGGAGGGCGCGCCCACGCCCTTGTGCAGGCGCACCTCGCGATCCTCGCCCTGGAACGCGCCGCCGGTGGAGTCGTAGCCGCGGTACTCCAGGGTGCGGAGCAGCTCCGCCGCGATCATCCCGAGATCGCGCCGCTGATTCTCGTAGACCAGACCGATGACGCCGCACATGATCCGCGCACTATAGCCCGGCCGCTTTCCGCCCCGAAACCGCCGCCCGTGGCACATGATCCGCCGATGCAGCACCGCGAAGAGACGACCTGGAACATCCGCATCGAGGCCAGCGCCGAGTTCGAGCCGAGCTACGACGGCGAGCTCGACGGCTACGAGTGGCGCGACCGGCTGTTTCCCGCCATCCAGCGCAGGGTGACGGCCGCGGTGCTGCGCGAGCTGGCGGCGGCGCCCGGCTGGCGCGTGCGCACCGGCAACCGCGGTCTGCCCGCCAGCGACGAGGTGTTCATCCTGCTCGAGCTCGACGCCGAGGCCTCGGAGGGCGCTGCCGGCGGCGAGTCGGACTGAAGGGCGGCGCCGCGCGCATGGTGGACGCCGTCGCGGCCCGAGCCACCCATCGCGCGCGCCGGGGCCTGCTGTCGGGACGGGCGAGCTATCCTCGCCGCATGCCCCTGGCTCGCTGGCTGGACGAGCTCGACGAGCGCAACGCGGACAATGTCTCGCGCACCGCCAGCTATCTCGAGCTGTACGCGTGGACCGCGGCGGCCGGGCGCGAGCTGCCGTGGCTGCTCATGGCTCACCTCGTGTCGCGCAACGCCGGCTACCTCATGAGCGACCTGGCGCGCGCGCTCGACCGCGAGCGGGAACGGGGAACCGACCCGGCGCTCGGCGGCGCGATGGAGAGCCTGATGATGCTTCTCGAGCGCGCCAACTTCCTCATCTTCCACGACGCGTGGCACCACGTGCTCCACCACCTGGCCGGGCGCACGGACGCGCTGAGCGGCCCGCGCACCCCGCGCTTCATGATCGACGCCTGGCGCCGCCACGAGCGCGGCCCGCAGGATCACGAGGGCGAGCGCCAGCTGGTGCTCGACCTGGTCCACAACGAGCAGCACCTGATCGAGCGGCGCGCCGTGCATCACCCGCGCCTGGCGCCCGGCCTGCGCCTGATCGACGTCATCGAGCGCTCCGGGCGCGAGAAGCCGCTGCACCTCCCCGTCGAGGGCGCCCCCAGCATCACCGTCGGCGGCTTCGCCCGGCTCGAGCGCCGGATCGCCGCGGGCGCGCGCATCTTCGACGAGGCGATGGCCGATCGCGCGCGGCGAGATGTCCTGTTCAGCTGGGCGCAGGCTCACCCACACACCGGGTCGCGCGCGGTCTACGGGGGCAGACCGGGCCCTGCCATCCGCCAGGTCTGGCCGGTCGCCCGCGTGCGGGCGATGTGGAGCTCAGTGCATGCGCCGATGGAGCCCGACCCGCTCTACCCGTGACCGGCCGTGACCGGCGCGCGCGCTCCCGCTGCAACCCCGATGGTGCTCCGCGACGTCCGCCCGGGTGCTGGTAGACTGATGCCGTGGGGAACCAGACGCTCGAGCGTCCCCTGAGGGTTCTCGTGGTCGACGACGAGTCGTACAATCTCGACACGTTCCGCCGCGTCTTCCGGCGAGAGCTCGCCATGGCCTTCGCCGATAGCGGCGAGGAGGCGCTCGCGATCCTGCGCTCGGGCAGCGGCGACTACGACGTGGTGGTCACCGATCACGCGATGCCCGGCATCTCCGGCGTCGAGCTCCTCACCCGCGTGCGCCGGGACTATCCTCGCCTGGGTCGGGTGATGGTCACCGCCCACGCCGAGCTCCCGGAGGTGCGTGAATCCGCCGAAACCGGTGTCTCGGCCGCGGTCGTCATGAAACCATGGCGCAAAGAGGAGCTCCTCCATTGGATCCGGCAGGCAGCCAGGGCGCGGCGCCCCCCGTCGGCGGAGACCGAGCCGGGCCCGAAGAGCTGAGCGAGCGCCGCGACCGCGCCTGGCACGCCGATCGGCTGGCGCGCGAGCGGCTGTCGGCCGTCGTCACCGTCGCGCTCGGGATCTCGCTGGTGCTGGCCTGGGGCGCGCTCGACTACGTGATCGAGCGGCGCTGGCTGTCGTTCTTCCTCGCCGTGCGCGCCGGCTGCGCCGCGCTGCTGGTGCCGTGCGGCGCCGCGATCTGGCGGGCCCGGCGGCTCGGGCAGATCCGCGCGGCGATCATCGTCGCCCTGGGCATCATCGGCGTCGCGGTCTCCATCATCCTCCCGCGCGTCGAGCACGCCTATCCCTTCTACGTGCTCGGCTACTCGCTGGCCTTCTGGGGCAGCGCGGTGTTCCTGTCCTGGCCGGTCTGGTGCGCGGCGATCACCTACGGGGCCTCCCTGGTCGCCTACCTGGCCGCGCACGCCGAGTACGGCGCGCGCTCGCCGGCGGAGATCTGGGGCGGCCTGTTCTACCTGGCGTCGGCCGCGCTCATCGCCGGCACCCTGGTCGCGCTCCGCTTCCGGCTCGAGCGGCGCGCCTTCGACCTGGGCTTCGCCCTCGGCGAGCGCAACGAGGAGCTGGCCCAGGCGCTGAGGAAGCTGGCCGCCGCGCAGGCTCACCTGGTCGAGAGCGAGAAGCAGTCGGCGCTGGGGCGCATGCTCGCCGGGCTCTCGCACGAGCTCAACAATCCGGTCAACGTGATCGCCAACAACGTGGAGCCGGTGCGCGGCTACGTCGACGTGCTGTCGCGGGTGGCCGAGCGGTGCGGCGAGCTGCGCGCCTCGCACCCCGAGGTCGACCGCGCGCTCGTGGCCGTCGCCCCCGAGGAGGAGCTGGCCTTCATCATCGGCGACCTGCGCGCGGCGATCGACGCCATCGAGGCCGGCTCCGAGCGCATGCGCCAGGTGCACGGCGACCTGCGCGCCTTCATCCGCGGCGACACCTCCGCGGCGGTGAGCGGCGACGTGACGCCGGGGCTGCGCGCGACCGTCGAGATGCTGCGCCGCGGGCTGCGCAGCGCGGTGGAGATCGACGCGATCTACGGCGAGCTGCCGCCGGTGCGCCACGAGCCGGGCCCGCTCAACCAGGTCTTCTTCAACCTCATCCAGAACGCCATCGACGCGGTCGGCGAGTCGGGCAGCGTGCGGGTCGCGAGCCGGGTGGCCACGGGCGCGATCGAGATCGCCGTGTCCGACAGCGGGCCGGGCGTGTCGGATCGGGCGATGGCGCACCTGTTCGAGCCGTTCTTCACCACCAAGCCGCCGCGCAAGGGCACCGGGCTGGGCCTGGCCATCTCCAAGCAGATCGTGGAGCGCCAGGGCGGCGCGATCGAGCTGGCCGACCCGCGCACCGCCACCTTCATCGTGCGGCTGCCGATCGGGCAGGCCTGACCGCGGGCGCGCGGGTCGGGGCGCCGGCGCCGCGGTTGCCGAAGCGATCGGTCACCCTGACCTGGGCGACGGTGGCGCCGGCGCGCGCGGTCACCTGGGCGCGGCCGGGCGCGTCGAGGACGACCCCCGGGAAGGAGTCGCTGGTCCCATCGCCGTAGGCCAGCACGACGTCGACCGGGCCGCGCCGGACCGGCACGAGCTCGTTCGAGTTGCCCTCGAGGTCGAGGAGGCGCCAGCCCTCGGGCGCGGCGTAGCCGGCGTCGATGGCGACGGCGCGGCCGGTCACCGACGCGGTGACCTGGACGGGCCCGTCGACGACCTCGAACGGATCGCTGGTCACCGCGTAGCCGGTCCCGCTGACCCGGAAGCGGTAGCGGCCGAGCGGCACGCCGGCCCGGTCCTCGAGATCGCCGCTCACGGCCACGGCCTGCCACTCGGCGATCCAGTAGTGAGTGCGCGCGGCGCCGGGCTCGCGCCGGTGGGGCAGCGGCGTCCAGTAGAGGAGGAGGTCGCCGTCGCTCACGGGGCGGCCGCTGCGGCGGACGACG
>Ga0126377_10001008_pt1 | contig 18121 bp, 15 predicted proteins | sample PanSoiMetPlot_22_FD_92647 | JGI IMG/M metagenome (GOLD analysis project Ga0126377, IMG submission 92647) | Tropical forest soil microbial communities from Panama - MetaG Plot_22 | ecosystem: Environmental > Terrestrial > Soil > Tropical forest > Bulk soil | place: Panama | collected 2016-02-17 | reverse complement strand
TACACGATCGCGATGCTCGCCGCGCGGGATTCACCCTACTTCGTGGTGATCAGCAACGACGAAGAGGCGCGTGTCTGGGAACTCGAGAGCGGCCGCCTGGTGCGGCGCATGCCGTACGCTCACGACCTGATGGGTCTTGCCGTCAGCAATGACGGCAAGCGCTTCGCGGTGCTCGCGGCCGACGACGAGAACCGCCTCATCGAGGTCCTGGATACGAGCCCGACCGACATTGCGGCTGCGGCGTGCGAGAACGTGGGACGCAATCTCACCCGCAACGAGTGGCGTCAGTACCTTCAAGACGAGCCGTATCGCCTGACGTGTCCTTCACTCCCCGAGGGGAGCGAGGACTCGGACGAGGAGCCCTGACGCACCCGAAAGTTCCAGCGCAAGAATCGGAGTGTGCGCGATGGGGCCGGCGCGAATAATCGTGCGCAAAGGAGATCACCGCACATGCTCACTCTCTATGACTACCTGCCTTCGCAGAACGGCTACAAGATCCGCCTGCTGCTGAACCAGCTCGAACGTGCGTATCGCACCGAGCTCGTGAGCATTTTCGAAGGGCATGGTCAGCGGCCGGAATACCTGGCCCTCAATCCGACGGGCGCGGTGCCCGCGATCAAGCTGGATGACGGGCGTGTGCTCGCCGAGTCGAACGCAATCCTGTTTTTCCTCGCCGACGGTTCGCGCTTCCTGCCCACGGACAGTTTCGCTCGCGCGAAGGTGTTGCAGTGGATGTCATTCGAGTCGGACTACGTCCAGTCCACCGCAGGTTCGCTGCGCTACTGGACTATGACCGGAAAGCTGCCTAATCGGCCGGTCGCGCTCATCGAGTCCAAGCGCGAAGGTGCGCTCAAGGCCTTCGCAGCGCTCGATCGCGAGCTCGCCGCGCGTCCCTTCATCATTGGCGAGGACTACACGATCGCCGACATTTCGCTGTTCGCGTATACGCACGTGGCGCGCGATGCCGACCTGCCGCTCGGCAATTACACGCACATCACGCGCTGGATCGAGCGCGTCCGGGCGCAGCCCCGCTTCACCGACAAGGTCTATCCGTACTCGATCGATCCGCATTCGTCGCGCGAGCTCCCCTGAGCCCGGCGCGGTGCCCCGCAGGAGTTACTTTCGCGGGCGTGGGAAGAGATCCTGCGGAACACCGCGCCAGTCTTTACTGCCGCTCGATGCGATCGCCGATATCGATGGTCACGTTGCCGGCGAGATCCTGCTCGACGTAGTCGACCAGTGCATCGAGATCGACGGGGCCGACCACGCGGTTGGTGCCTTGCGTGAGCACGGCGAAATTGTCCCCGCCGGTCGCCATGAAGCTGTTCACGGTGACGCGATAGGTCGCGGCCGGGTCGAGCAGCGCTCCGCCCGGTCCGCCGACACGGATCTCCTGCACCTGCACGGATGAACCCGCCGGGCAGATCGGCGAGCCCGCCGGGTTGTAACCGGCGCACGGCAGCCAGCGATACCAGATTCCCGAGATCTTGAGGATGTGCGGGAAGGTCTGCGGCGCCGCCCATTGCTGATCGAGCAGCGTGTGGATCTGCGCGCCGGTGAGATCCATCGAGACCAGGTCGTTGCTGAAGGGCTGAATCGTAAACAGCTCGCCCCAGGTGACCGTGCCCGCATCGAGCCCGGTGACGCCGCGGATGCCGCCCGGGTTCATGAAGGCAAAGGCCGCGCTGGTGCGCACGCGCTGTGCGTCGGCAATGAGGTTACCCATTGGTGACTCGCCCGCCGCGTTCTCCGTCAGCGGGATCGACACGGGCGCAGTGCCGACGACTCGATTCACGAGTGGCGCGACGATCTGCTGCGCCTGGAGCGTGAGTGCCGCGACTTCCGGGTCCGGCGTGAGTCCCGGGCCTTCGTCCGCCCAGGTGGTCACGATCGACGCCGTCTTCTGCACCACATCGCCGCTCTTGCGGCTGATGGTGAGATCGATGTCGTCATAGGCGGTGCTGGCCGAGAACGCCTGCACCACCAGGATCGGGTGACCGGCATCGTTCGGGATCAGCGCGTTGGTGAACCCGTGCGTGTGACCGGACACCACCAGGTCCACCTCGCTGTCGAGCTTGTGCACGATGTCGACGATCGGACCGGTGAGGCCGGTGATGTCGGGGTTGGTCGGACCCGTGTAGCTCGGGTTCTGCGAAATCCCCTGGTGAATGGTCACGATGATCGTGTGAATGCCCTGCTGGCGCAGCAGCTTCACGTACTTGTTGATCGAGGTGGCTTCGTCGAGGAAATCCACGCCAGCGACGCCCGTGGGCGTCACGATGGTCGGCGTCTCCTTGAGCACGGCGCCGATGATCGCGATCGCCTCGCCCTTGACGATTTTCACCGTGTACGGCGGGAGGATCGGCTGGCCATCGGACTTGCGCACCACGTTCGCATTCACATACGGAAAGCGCGCGCCTTTGTACGGCGATTCGAGGAACGGCCCCTTCGGGCTGTTACCGCCGCCGATCAGCCGCAGAAGTTCCGTCACGCCTTCGTCGAACTCGTGATTGCCGAGCGTGCCCACGAGGTTACAGCGCGGCTGCAGGTACGCCACCACCCACCAGGGCAGGGGCTTGCGCGGATCGAAGTTGTGGCAGCTGTCGTTGGCCAGCATGTTGAGGAACTGGATCGAAGGCTCGTCCTGCAACAGCGCCGAGGCTGGCGGTGATGCGCCCACCTGGTCGCCGGCATGCACGATGATTGCGCCATCCTGCGCCGCCGCTTGCGCGGTCTTGAGGTACGACGCGAGAACCGCTGCGCTGCCCACGGGCCGGACGCCGACACGTCGTCCGCTCTCGAGCTGACCGTGGAAATCGTTGAAGCCGAGGATCTTGATCTGGATCGTCGGATCGCGCATGCCCTTTTCGTTGCGCCAACCGACGCGCTCGCGAGCCTGCTCACGCAGCGCCATGTTGTCCTCACGGCTGTCGTGCTCGTCACTCTCGAGCGAGTGCGAGTTGAGTACCTGCGGGCTGGGTGGGGCGGCGAGGCCGAGTGAAGTCAACGAGAGTGAGGCGAGAGCGATCGCGAGAGTCCGGAAACGTGCGACCTGTGACATGGGCGTCCCTCCACGCTGGACTGAGTTGAGCCCGCGAGGCTAGGTCGCCTGCGTGACAGGCGCGTTTCACTCAGGTTGCGTGTTGATGCCGGTTGGGCTGAAAGGATCAGCGCGCGAGCCAGCCGCCATCGACCGGGATGATCGCGCCGTGCACGTAGTCGGAGGCGGCCGAGGCGAGGAACACGGCCGCACCGCCGAGATCGGCCGGGTCGCCCCAGCGGCCGGCGGGAATGCGCTTCAGAATGTCGGCATTGCGTTCAGCATCCGCACGCAGCGCGGTGGTGTTATTGGTGGCGAAGTAGCCGGGCGCGATCGCGTTCACGTTGATGCCGCGTGCCGCCCACTCATTGGCGAGAAGGCGCGTGATGCCCGCGACGCCGCTCTTGCTCGCCGTGTAGGACGCGACGCGGATCCCGCCCTGGAAGGACAGCATCGAGGCGATATTGATGATCTTGCCGCGCTTGGGCCCCACCAGCATGGCGCGGGCCGCGGCCTGCGACAGGAAGAAGGTGGTCTTGAGATTGAGGTCCATGACCGCGTCCCAGTCCGCCTCGGTGAATTCGAGCGCCTCGGCCCGTCGGATGATGCCGGCGTTGTTCACCAGGATGTCGACCCGGCCGAGCGTCGAGACGACTTCGCTGACGATGGCACGCGAATCCGGCTTCGCACCGAGATCGCAATCGATCGAGTGAATCCTGCGGCCGGCGGCGCGCACCTGCTTAGCCGTTTCATCGGGGCGCGAGCGGCCGACCACTGCAATGTCGGCACCGGCACGCGCGAGTGCGATCGCAATCGCCTGGCCGAGGCCGGTGTTGGCCCCGGTGACCATGGCGACGCGCCCGCTCAGATCGAACAGATCGGCCATCGCGGCTCCTTCAACGCAGGTCGATGGTGGGCACCTGGTCCATGTCCTTGTAGTCCTGGTTGTCGCCGGCCATGGCCCAGATAAAAGAGTAGCTGGAAGTCCCGGCGCCGGAGTGGATCGACCACGGCGGCGAAATCGCCGCCTGCTCGTTCGCCATCAGGAGGTGGCGCGTCTCGTGCGGCTGGCCCATGAAGTGGAACACGCGATCCGCCGGCTTGAGATCGAAATAGAAATAGATCTCCGAGCGCCGATCGTGCAGGTGGCACGGCATCGTGTTCCACACGCTCCCCCTCTTGAGCGAGGTGAGCCCGAGCAGGAGTTGCGAGGACTTGCAGATGTCGGGGTTCACGTACTGGTAGATGGTGCGCTCGTTGGAGGTCTCGGGCGATCCCATCGGCATGGGCTTCGCTTCGGACACCGGGATGCGGACGGTCGGATGACGCGCATGCGAAGGCGAGCAGGCGAGATAGAACTTGGCGGGATTCGCGGCATCCGTGGATTCGAACACCACCTCCGCGCTGCCGGCGCCAATGTAGAGGCCGTCACGCGGTTCGAGCTGGTACTTCGCGCCGTCGATCGTGACCCGGCCGGCGCCGCCGATGTTGATGACGCCCATTTCGCGCCGCGCGAGGAAGGGATTCGCACCGACTTCCTTGAGCGTCTCGAGCCTCAGGCCCTCCTTCAGAGGCTGCGCGCCGCCGATGATGAAGCGCTCGACGTGGCTGTAGGTGAGGCAGATATCCCCCGGCGCGAAGATCTCGCTGGCGAGATACGCGTCGCGCAGTCGTTGAGTATCGAGAGACTTGATCATCTCGGGGTGGGTGGCCTGCAGCACTTTGATCCGCATGTTGGTGCTCCGTCGGAAATTCCGCGGCCTCAGCCGGCCGCGGGTTGATCGAGCTTGTAAGCGCGCTTCGGCAAGTGGTAAGCGAGGTCCTGGGCCACCTGGTGCGCATCGTCTTCCGTGAGCCGATGTTCGCACACCAGCCGCGCAAGGAATGCGCAGTCGACGCGGCGCGCGGCATCGTGACGCGCCGGGATCGAGAGGAACGCACGCGTGTCGTCGTTGAAGCCCACCGTGTTGTAGAAGCCAGCGGTCTCCGTGGTCAGCTCGCGAAAGCGGCGCATGCCCTCGGGGCTGTCGTGGAACCACCAGGCGGGACCGAGTTTCAGCACCGGATAGTGCCCGGCGAGCGGCGCGAGCTCGCGGCTGTAGGCGCTTTCGTCGAGCGTGAACACGATGAGCGAGAGCCGCGGATCGTTGCCGAAGCGATCCAGCAGGGGTTTCAGCGCACGCACGTAGTCGGTGGGTTGCGGAATATCGGCGCCGCGGTCGCGTCCGTAGTGCTCGTGCAGCCAGCGGTTGTGATTGCGGAACGAGCCCGGATGAATCTGCATCACCAGGCCGTCGTCGAGACTCATGCGCGCCATCTCGGTGAGCATCTGCGCGCGGAAGAGCTCCGCGTCCGTGGAGTTGACCTCGCCCTGCACGATGCGCGCGAACAACCGCTCGGCCTCTGTCGCAGAAAGATCCGCGGTCGCGGCTGTGGGATGGCCGTGATCGGTGGAAGTCGCCCCGACGCTCGCGAACACCGCACGCTGCTTGCGGTGCGCGGCGAGATAGCCGCGCCAGCTGAAGACGTCCTCGCCGGTGAGATCAGCGAACTTCGGCAGCGCCGACCGGAAGACCTCGTGTTCCGCATCGATGACGGGATCGGGGCGATAGGCCGTGATCACACGTCCGCGCCAGCCGCTCGCGAGCAACGCCCGGTGATGCTCGAGCGTGTCGACCGGCGACTCGGTGGTGGCGATCACTTCGATGTTGAAGCGCTCGAAGAGCGCGCGCGGACGAAACTCGGGCTTGGCGAGTTGCGCGGCGATCGCATCGAAATAATGGTCGGCGCTCTCCGCGTTGAGCCGCACGTCGATGCCGAACACCTTCGCGAACACGTACTCGAGCCACATGGCGGACGGCGTGCCGGCGAACAGGTGGTAGTGGCTCGCGAACAATCGCCACGCGGCGCGCGGCTCGGCCGCTGAAGGCCCGCGTCGCGAGGCGACACCGAGCTCATCGAGCGAAATCCCCTGGCTGTAGAGCATGCGGTAGAGATAGTGGTCGGGCGCGAGCAGGAGCTCGGTCGCATTCGAGAACGGCTCGTTGCGCGCGAACCAGGCGGGATCCGTGTGTCCGTGCGGACTGATGATCGGCAGGTCCCGCACGGACTGGTACAGCGCTCGCGCCACCTGGCGGGTCGCGGGATCGACCGGGAACAGTCGGTCCTCGTGCACGGTGAGGTGGCCTGTCATCGCGGATCGCAGCGGTGTGGGGCGTCTCGATACGCTCATCGTTGATTCGGCCCCGGCGACGTCATGCCGGGCCCTTATGGTAACCGGTGTCATTATAGCCACGCCGTCCGGCAAAAGTCGCGCGCGGCCGCGCGCTCAGCTCGCTGGTTTCGCTGAGGAGCCGCGCAGCACCAGGTGCGGGAAGACGGTCGATTCCGCGCCGGCGGGACTGTCGTGGCGATGCACCTTGGCGATGAGCTTGTCGGCGGCGATCCGCCCCATGTCGCGGATCGGCAGCCGGATCGTGGTGAGCGAGGGCCACAGGCGCGAGGCGATCGGCGTGTCGTCGAACCCGACCACGGACAGGTCGTTGGGAATGTTGAGGCCGCGCAGGTGCGCCGCCTTGTAGAGTCCCGCCGCCATTTCATCATTGCCAGCGAAGATCGCGGTCGGCCGCGGCACCCGCGACAACAAGGTCTCGCCCGCCGCGACACCGGAGTCGAACGTGTAGGCGCCCTCCACGATGTATTCCGGCGGCAGCGTGAGCCCGCGAGCCGCGAGCCCGGCCGTGAACCCGGCGAAGCGTTCCTGGGCGGAGCGAAAGCCGGTCGGTCCGGCGATCATCGCGATGCGCTTGTGCCCGAGCTGCGCGAGGTGCTCGGCCACCTGCTTGCACGCATCGCGGTCCATCGACAACACGATATTCGCCGGTTCATCCAGCGGCACGGACAGCAGACGCATGTAGCGGCAATCGACTTCCTTCAGCATGCGGATCAGCGCCGCATCCTCCGAGATCGGCGGCACCAGGATCACGCCGTCGAGCTTCTGGCGCGTCACGAAATGGCGCACGTCGGCGACGAAGGACTCGCTGGTGCGATCGCAGGGATGGACGACCAGCTCGAACCCGGAGCGGCGGATCGGTCCGAGCGCCCCTTCCTGGATGTTCACGATGAAGGTCGCGTTCGGGTTGTCGTACACGAGGCCCATCAGGAACGAGCGGCGGAACGCGAGCCCGCGCGCCTGCGGATCCGGTGTGTACGCGACCTTCTCCATGATCTCGCTGATCCTGAGGCGCGTCTCTTCGCGCACGAACGGCGACTGGTTGATGACCCTCGAGACGGTCTTTTTGGAAACGTTGGCGAGGCGCGCGATGTCGTTGATCGTGTGCTTGTGATTCTTCGGCTTGTGCGCGGGCGCGCGTGCGCTGTCCGATGCAGTGCGGGCCGGTAAGCTGCTCGAGGTCTTGGCCGGTGTCCGGCCGCGGGTCTTCTTGGCCATCGTTCTTGTAGTCATGAATACCTGCTCAGAATAACCCGCCCGGAAGCCACTTGTGGCGGCCGGAAGGGCAAGCCGCATGGCTTGTATGACACCGGTTACCATACCAGCTAACATGGGCTCCGTCCCAATCTTTTGTACCCTGTCCGCGATGCCGAACCCATCCCGCAGCAGTCCGCCCGCCCTCTGGCGCATCGATGCGCGCGACGACGTCGCGGTGGCCCTGCAGTCGATCGCGGCCGGCGAGACGCTGCGCGTCGGTGACGAGGTGATCACGGCCGCTGAAGACATCCCGGCGGGACACAAGGTGGCGCTGCGCGCCATCGGGAGCGGCGTGCAGGTGCACAAGTACGGCTGGCCGATCGGACTCGCGACGCAGCCCATCGCCGCGGGCGCACTGGTGCACACGCACAATCTCGCGACGCGACTGGCGGGCGTCGAGTCCTACGACCTCGGCACGCGCCCAGCCGCTCCTCAACCACGCAGCGCAGGCCGTGCCACGTTCCAGGGCTACCGCCGTGCTGACGGGCGCGTTGGCACGCGCAACGAGATCTGGATTCTGCCCACCGTCGGCTGTGTCAACCGCACGGCCGAACGCATCGCACGCCTCGGCTCGCAGCGCTTCGGGCTGCGCGTCGATGGCATTCACGCATTCACACACCAGTTCGGCTGCTCGCAGCTCGGCGATGATCTCAAGCGCACCCGCGGACTCCTCGCAGCGCTCGCACGCCATCCAAATGCCGGAGGCGTCTTGATCCTCGGTCTCGGGTGCGAATCGAATCAGCTTGCGGCGCTGCTCGGCGAGCTGTCCTCCGCGGAGCAGCAGCGCATCCGCGCCTTCGCAGCGCAAGCGGCCGAAGATGAGACCGAGCAGGGACTCGAAGTGCTGGAGGAACTCGTCGAGCTTGTGGCGACGGAGCAGCGCACGCCCTGCGAGCTCGACAAGCTCACGATCGGGCTCAAGTGCGGGGGCTCGGACGGCTTGAGCGGCATCACGGCCAACCCGCTCGTCGGCCGCATCGCCGATCGCGTCACGGGCGCGGGCGGCGCCGCGGTGCTCACTGAGATTCCGGAAGTCTTCGGCGCGGAGCCGCTGTTGCTCGAGCGCACTGCCGACGGGAACGTGGCGCGTGATGTCGTGACGCTGGTGAACGACTTCAAGCGCTACTTTCTCGATCACCACCAGCCCGTGCATGAGAACCCCTCGCCGGGAAACATCGCGGGCGGGATCACGACACTTGAAGAGAAGTCGCTCGGCGCCGTGCAGAAAGGGGGTCGCGCGATCCTGACGCGCGTGCTGCGCTATGGCGCGAGCGTCGACGGCCCCGGGCTCGCGCTGCTCGAAGCGCCGGGGAACGACGCCATCTCCTCCACCGCGCTGGTCGGGGCCGGCGCGACCGTCCTGCTCTTCACGACGGGACGCGGTACCCCGCTCGGTTTCCCCGCGCCGACGCTCAAGATCAGCTCGAACTCCGCGCTCGCCGCAAAGAAGCCGCACTGGATCGACTTCGATGCGGGGCGGGTCCTCACCGGGCTCGACATGGAGGCCGCCGCCGACGAACTGATGGGCCTGGTCCTCGCCACCGCCTCCGGACAGGCCGCGCGCAATGAAACCAATGGCGAGCGCGAGATCGCCATCTGGAAGGGCGGAGTCACGCTGTGACTGCGCGAGCCGTGTGAGCTCGTTTCTGTCGCCGGGCGAGCTGCCGCGCCTGCCGAGCGCCGTCCGGATCCCGGAATACGATCGCGCCGCGGTGAGCACCGGCATCGTGCATTTCGGGCCGGGTGCCTTTCATCGCGTGCACCAGGCGAACTACATCGACGACCTCCTGCGTACCGATCCACGCTGGGGTATCTGCGCGGTTTCACTGCACAGTCCCGGCGTGCGCGATGCGCTCGCGCCGCAGGACGGGCTGTATACGACGGCGGTCCTGGACGTCGAATGCGATTACCGGATCATCGGCGCGCTGCGCGAGCTGTTGGTCGCGCCGGAAAATCCAGCGGCCGTGCTCGAGCGGCTGGTGGCGCCGCAGACGCGGATGGTGAGCGCCACGGTGACTGAAAAAGGCTACTGCCTGGGCGTCGGCGGCCTGCTCGATTTCGAACATGCGGAAATCCGCCACGACCTGAAAACACCGGAAGCGCCCACGACGCTCATCGGCTATCTAGCCGAGGCGCTGCGGCTGCGTCGCGACGCCGGTCACACGCCGTTCGTGGTGGTGAGCTGCGACAACCTGGTGGACAACGGCGCGCGTCTGCATCGCGCGGTTGCGCAATACGCGCGCCATTTCGATCGCGCGCTCGCGGACTGGATCGAGGCCGAGGTGCCTTTTCCGCGCACGATGGTCGACAGCATCACGCCCGCGACCAACGACGCGCTGCGCGAGCGCGTGACCAGGGCTCTGGGCATCGGCGACCGCTGGCCGGTGCAGCGCGAGAACTTCGTGCAGTGGGTCATCGAGCGCGACGAACGCGCCGACCTCTCGGCGTTGCAGTCCGCAGGCGTGACGCTGACCGATGACGTCGCGCTCTACGATCGCGCCAAGCTGCGCCTGCTCAACGGTGCGCACTCGACATTGGCCTACGTCGGCTCGCTCGCAGGTCTCGAGACCGTGTCGCAGGCCATGGACAATGCCGAACTGGCCACCTTCGCGCGCCGGCTCATGACCGAAGACATCCTGCCGAGCGTGGTGGCGCCGCAAGGACTCGACCTGCGCCACTACATCGACACGATTCTCGCTCGCTTCTGCAATCCCGAGATCCGCCATCCCCTGGCGCAGATCTGCTGGGACGGTTCGCAGAAACTGCCGTTTCGCCTCTTCGGCACGATCGCGGACAGCATGGCAGCGGGACGGCCGATCGATCGGCTGTGCGTTCCGGTCGCGGCGTGGATGCACTTCGTGCGCACGCGCGCGCAGAGCTCGCAGCGCGTCGTCGATCCGCTCACCGAGCAGCTGTTCGATATCGGGCTTGCGTGTCGCAACAGTGCGGCGAGCGATGTGCCGCGATTTCTCGCAATGAGCACGGTGTTTCCCGAGGAGCTGCGCAGCGCGCGCCGCTTCGTCATCGCCCTGAACCGTGCCTACGATCGGTTGGGGATGGCGAGCAACGTGCTCGGCGTGTTGCGCTAGGGAAGCTCTGTGCAGCTTCCCTAGGTCTTGCCGCTCGCCAGGGAAGCGGCACTGCGATCGACGTCCTGTTCCCAGTTGGCGAGCAGCGCCTTGAGCTTCGTCACCAGCTCCGGATGCTGCGCGGATAGATCGTTGCGCTCGGCGGGGTCGGCCTTGAGGTCGAAGAGGAAATACTGGCCGCTGTCGATGAGCAGCTTCCACTGTCCCGCACGCACCGCCTTCTGTTGTCGATCGGGGCGAGCGAGGCGCCAGAACAGCTGTCGCTCGGTGCCAGTCGCGTCACCCGCGAGGACCGGGATCAGGTCGATGCCATCGGGTCGATAGCCGTCGGGAAAGGTCGCGCCGCTCGCGGCGAGAACCGATGCGTTCAAGTCCATCGTGATGGCGGGCTGCTCCGACACCTTGCCGGCCGGGAGCCGCGCGGGCCAGCGCAGGATCAGCGGTACGCGGATGCCGCCTTCCCAGAGCGAGTTCTTGCGGTGAAAGAACGGCGCGTTGCGCGACAGCCATTCGCCGCCGTTGTCGCTGGTGAAGATGACCAGCGTGTTGGCCGCGAGGCCATGGCGGTCGAGCGCCGCGAGAATGTTCCCGATGCCGGCATCCGCACGCTCGACCATGCGCACGTAGTCGGCGCGCGTGGCGGGAGATTTGTCATCCGGCATCTGCCAGATGCGCCGGTCGTCCTGGAGTTCCGGGTGCGGCACTTGCCGTCGCGGGTCGTTCGGGGCGAGGTCGGGCGCTTCGAAGGGCCAGTGCGGTGCGTTGTAGGCGACTTCGAGGAAGAAAGGCCTGGCGGCATGACGCTCGATGAAGTCGACGGCGCGCTGCGAGAACTCATCGGTCAGGTAACGGGCGCTCGTCGTGGGCGTGGTGTTCTCGTACAGATCCGGCGTTCCACTCCCGCGCCTGTGCGAGTAGAAATCGAGCGCGGCGCCGCGAAATCCGAAGAACTCGGTGAAACCTTGTGCATTCGGGGCGAACTCCGTCTTGTACCCGAGATGCCACTTGCCCACCAACCCAGTCACGTACCCTGCCCGGTCGAGCAGCGCCGGCAGCGAAGTTCCCGTCACCGGCAGGCCGCGCTCACGATCCTCGGGCAGGTCGGCGAGCACCCATTCGATGCCGCTGCGCTGCTGATAGCGCCCGCTGATGAGCGCCGCGCGCGTCGGCGAGCACACGGGACCGTTCGCGTACGCATCGGTGAGCCGCACGCCTTCGCGCGCCAGACGGTCGAGGTTCGGCGTCTTCATGTCGGTAGCGCCGTAGCTCGGGATATCGCCGTAGCCGAGGTCGTCCATAAGGATGAGGACGACGTTCGGCCGGGACGGCGAATCGGCAGCGTTCGCCTCGAGCGCCGGGCAGGTGAGGCAAGCCACGAGTGCGGTAGCGGCGGCAAGCGCAGGGCGCATCAGGCGATCTCCAGGTTGCTTCGTGTGTTGTGGGTGGATGAGAAGCGGTGTCTCGCGGAGCGTCAGGAGCCGCCAAGCTGCTGGATCAGCTGCTGAACCTCGGGATCTCCCGGGAAGAGCTTGCCGAGCTCCTGGGCCCAGCGCCGCGCGGCTGCGGTATCGCCCTTCTCCAGGCTGTATTGGAACAAAGCTGTCACCAGCTCGCGGCTCGCCGGATGCTGCTTCTGTGCGGCGGTGAGGATCCGGATCGCGCCGGGCAAGTCGCCCGATTCGTGAGTGGCAATCGCATACACGTAGGCGTAACGCTCGGCGTCGGGCTGCAACTCGGTCGCCAATGCCAGCTCCTTCATCGCTTCGGGGAGCCGGCGCTGACGCACGAGCGCCAGGCCGAGCGCATGGTGCAGCTCCGCGACGCGCGGCTGCACCTTGATCCCTTCACGCAGGCTCGCTTCCGCCTGCGCTTCCTGGCCCTGCACGCGATAGAGGTCCGCCATGTTCACGTAGGCGGGAATGAACGAGGGCTCGAGCTCGATTGCGGTCGAGAAAGCCTTTTGCGCCGCCGCGACGTTGCCGAGCCGTCCCTCCAGCGTGCCGATGTTGACCTGCGATTCCGCGCGGTCGGCATTTGCGAGATTGATCCGGCGATGTTCGGCGACCACTGAATCGAACGATTGCTGGTCCGTCGGGGTCAGTTGCCCACGTGCGTCCAGCAAATCATCGAGGGCCTGCAGGCGCACGGTGCGGACCGGATCGCGCAGCAACGGCGCGACCACGGCAATGCGGCTGGCGGGATCGAATCCCACCGCGCTCTCGGTCGCGGCCCGTCGCACGAGCGCATCCGAATCGCGCAGCCCGCTTTGGATCACACCGGCCGTCTGTGCGCTCAGGTAGGACGCCATCAGGCTCAAGGCGCTCGCGCGCACGATCGCGGGTTGTCCCCCATCCTCTGCAGTGAGCCGCAGCAGACCGGCCGCGTCGGGCCCCGAGCTGCGCCCGGCGTGGATCGCCTGCGCGTAATGGGGCGAGTGCTGCCGGCCATTGGGGAACCACTTCGCCACCACATCCGTGGCCCACTGCGCATCGTTCTTCGTGTGGCACGCAGCGCAGGCGTTCGGCGTGCCGAGGCTCACGCTGAGATCGGGCCGCGGCACGCGGAAGCTGTGGTCGCGCCGTCCGTCGATCACCATGTAGGTGTGCTCGGCCATGTGGCACGACACGCACTGCGCGCCGGCGCTGCCGGCCGGATGGTGATGATGCTCCGGCGTATCGAAATGCGTCGCCTGGTGACATTGCGCGCACAGCGCATTGCCGGCCCCGCGCAGTTGTGAGCTGTGAGGCTCGTGGCAATCCGAGCAGGTCACGCCCGCCGCGTACATGCGGCTCTGCAGGAACGAGCCGTACTCGTAGACTTCATCGTGCATCTGCCCGTCGGCGTAATAGAGCCCTTCATCGAGGAGTGCGACGCGGTGGGTCTGCGCGAGCAGTTCGCCGTACTGGTAGTCGGGCCAGAGCTGTGCGCGGCGGGAGTGACAGCGCGCGCAGGTCTCCACCTCGGTGTGCGCCAGGAGCGGCGCCTTGCGCCTCGCGATGGGATTGCCGTCCTCAAACGCCCAGCCCGCACTCGCGTGATCCGCGAGCCGAAACACCAGTCCGTAACCAGGCTCGCTCTGCTTCGCCCCGTTCTGCGCCCACGTGATATGGCGCGATCCGGGCCCATGGCACGCCTCGCACGCGACGTTCACATCACTCCATGACGTGTCGAAGCGCCGCGTATCGGCGTGATAGTTCTTCTGCAGGTTGGTCGAGTGGCATTCCGCGCATTGGTGATTCCAGTTCTGCGCCGGGTGCGTCCAGTGCAGCACATCGCGATGATCGATCTTCTCGTGCGGATAAAGATCGAACCAACGCTGCCCGCCCTGCTCTTTCGGGCGCGTATCCCAGGCGATGCCGAGCGCCTGCAGCCGGCCGTCCGGAAACGGGATGAGATATTGCTGTAGCGGATCGACGCCGAAGGTGTAGGTGATCTGGAACTCGGCGAGCTTGCCGTCCGGGCCGTCGGTGCGAACGAAGTAGTGGCCGTCACGCGTGTAGAACTCGGACTTCACGCCATCCTTCACGAAGGTCGCGTGCGCGAAGTTGCCGAGCATGGTGCTCGCGCTGGCGGGCTGCATCGCCAGGGCGTGATGCGAGCGTTGCCAGAGCGCCGTCTCCTTTTCATGGCAGCTCGCGCACCGAGTGGCGCCAACGAATGTCGCGGCGGGCTGCGGCTGCGGGGCGCCCGGCGCGGGGCCGGTGGCCTGCGGACCGCGCTCACAGCCGGCGAGGGCCGTCAGCGACAGGACGGCGGCCAGCGCACGCTTCACGGTGGACAGGGAGTCTTGGCGTGTACGCGCTCGGTCGAGGCGGGATATTTCTGCAAGAGCTGAGCGGCTCGCGGCGGTCGTGGCGTGAGCTCACCGCCACAGTTGGGACACGCGCCGTGCAAGCGCGTCTCGGCGCACTCACGGCAGAACGTGCACTCGAACGAGCAGATCAGCGCCTCGTGAGAGCCGGGTAACAGATCGCGATCGCAGCACTCGCAGTTCGGTCTGAGTTGCAGCATCTCTTCGCTCCTCGCGCCGTCGGATCGATCAGACCGTGGCCACGCGCCACAGGTCTTCGCCCGAGTACTTGATCCGCATGCACTTGCCGTTGACAGTCTCGCCAAAGTGCACCCACTCAGGGTTGTGCTCCTCATCGCGCAGGTAGAAGCGCTCGCCACTTGCTTCAAGCGGTATCACACCGTTGAGCAGCAGGCGTCCCTTGCGCAGCACGACGTGCAGGCTCTGCACCCACGGATTTTCGTTGCGGTAGTGCCCAACATAGCTGTCCCACTCCTTCGGGTAGCTGAACTGCGTGGGTCCCTGGTAGGCGCTATTGGTATACCAGTCCGGGCCCCAGCCCGCTTCCACCACCGCGCTCTTCGGATCTTTCACATCCTTGCGGCTGAACACCAGCATGAAGCGCTGGAAGTCCGGGTGGCGCACGACGAAAAGTTCCGGTTCGGCGCTGCGTTCGATGGGAACACGCGCCCCGCCGTATACCAGGAAGAGCTGCGCCTTGTCGGCAACGACATCGAGCTTGCCGCCGGACGGACTGCTGTAGACGCCCGCGTAGTCCTTCGCGTTATCGATGCGCGTCGGCGGATCCGCGGCGGGCAGCGCGGGGAGTGTCTTGCGTTCGCGCTCGGCGCGCATCAGGCGGATCGCGTACTGCACCACCGGGTTCGGCCGATAACCCTGCTGCGCATTGATCGAAGCGAAAGCGCCGAGACCCGACTCGATGTCCACCATCAGCGCGGACATGAAGGAAACCATGCCGCCGGTATGACGCAGGCGCGTGTGACCGTCGAGCTTGTCGATCGCGATGCCGTAGCCGTAGGAGGCGTCCGGACCGAAAGCCTTCGACTGCACGTGAGGATGCGAGAAGAGGTCGAAGCTTTCCTGCGAAACGAGACGTCCTTTCGGCGCAGCGCCACCACTCGCCAGCATCTGCAGGTACAGACCCATGTCGCGCGCCGTGGCTGCAACGCTTCCGTCCGCCTCGCCGAGGATGATCGCCGGCGCTTCGCTCAGGCGGCCGTGGCGCGGGTATGGGCGGTCGGTCTGGAACACCCAGTAGTTGCGTGCGACGCGCTCGCGGATGTCGAGCGTGATGGCGGGCTCGCTCTGCGCCATGCCGAGCGGTTCGAAAATCCGGCGCCTGATCACCTCGGGCGCCTCGCGGCTGTCGAGCGTCCACGCGAGAAAGCCCAGTGCCGCGAATGCCATGTTGTTGTAGTGAAAGTTCTCGCCGGGCGCGTAGGCCGCCAGGTGCCGGTACGCCGGGTCCGAAGGAAACACCGGCAGCTGCTCGCCGGCGAGTCCCGAGGTATGTGTGAGCAAGTGATGTGTCGTGATCGGCGCGAAGCTGGAATCGATGCGAAACCAGGGCAAGTACTCGACCACCGGCCGGTGCAGGTCGAGCTTGCCCTCGTCCCGCAGCTGCATGAGGCACAGCGCGATGAACGACTTGCTGATCGAGCCGATATGAAAGAGTTCATCGGCCTTCAGCTCGCGCTGCCGGTCGAGGTCGCCGAGGCCGTAGGTCGCGACCCGCTGCACGCCGTCGCGGTCGGCGAGCACCAGCGTCATGCCGGGTGAATTCATGTCGCGCATGTACTGCTCGACGAACTGGTCGATGCGTCCGAAGGTCTCGGGGTACTTGTCGCTGCCGACCTGCGCGGCGTCAGCAACGCGGAATCGAGCCAAGGCTCCAAACGCTGCGCCGGTCACACCGGCCTGCAGCACTTCTCTGCGATTGACGGGCATTCGTGGGAGTCCTACCTGACTTCGAATACGGCTTCGACTTCGACGGCCACATCGTAGGGCAAGCCACTCACCCCGACGGCCATGCGCGCGTGGCGGCCCGCCTCGCCGAACACCTTTACGAACAGATCGGAGGCGCCATTCATCACCTGCGAATGCTCGGTGAAGTCCGCAACACTGTTGACGTAGCCCGCGACCCGCACACAGCGCGCGATACGATCGAGATCGCGGTCGAGCGCGGCGCGCGCGTGCGCGATCAGGTTGAGCGCGCAAAGCCTTGCCGCCTGCTGCCCTTCTTCGACGCGGAACTCGCGGCCGAGCTTGCCGATGAAGCGCCGCTCGCCGTTCCACTGCGAGAGCTGCCCGGTGATGAAGAGCAGGTTCCCGGTGCGCACGAACGGCACATAGTTCGCGCCCGGCTTGCTCGGCTCGGGGAGCTCGATGCCGAGATCCTGCAGGCGCTGATCGATACGGCCGCCCATGTTATTTGCCGGGCGCGGCAGGAGGCGTCGCGGGCGGTGCGGCCCTGGTGTCCTGCTTGAGGGCTTCCAGCTTCTTGCTGTCCACGTACTTCTCGAGACCCGACATCGCCTTGGTCACCTCGGGGCTCGAAAAAAGCTCGCCCGCAGCCACCTGGCCGAGCACCTGGAAGCTCATCTGGATGGTCGCCGCGCCCTCGTAGGTCACGGCCTTCTGCGCGCGCTCGCGACAGGTCTCGGTGAGCAGCTTCATGATCAGGTTGCCGGTCGCGGCGTTGGCCTTGTCGAGATCTTCGGGCGACACCGCGGCGATGGATGCCACCGCGGGATGCGCCGAAGCGGCGGCGAACATCCAGCGCACCAGCGCCGCGCGATCGTCCATGGTCGTCGAATCGACGAGGCACCGCGCCAGGTCGTCGCCGAACGGCCCGGCGTGCGCCGCCGGGGACAACAACGCCATCAGCGCCAGGACTGGAATGGTTCTGTTCTTCTTCACGTGACCTCCACTGAATACGTGTCGCAGGCGTCGTTACACCCCGAGTTGCACGTCGCGCAATTCAGCGACATGCCTCGCTGCTGCGCCGCTAGTCGGGCACGCCATCGAAAAAATCGACGACGCCGGTCCGCAGACAGTATTCGGCACCGACGATCAACAGGCCGTCGCGCTCGATGTGACGCTCGAGCATCGCGGAGCCGTGGCGCAGGTTGCTGGCCGCTACGCGAATGTTCGCGCGCACCGCGTGCGCGACCAGTTTATCGGGTTGCGTGTTGAGGGATGTCGTCAGGAGCGGCTCTATCGCGGGCTGAATGCGGTCGACCAGGGCGCGCAGGCCAGGCGAGCGACGCGAACCGGGTTGACTCAGTTCCTCGATCGTCGCAGTGATCGCGCCGCACTCGGTATGCCCCAGCACCACCACGAGCCGTGTACCAAAACGTGACACAGCGAACTCGACGCTACCGACCTGTGACGGGGCCACGATGTTGCCGGCGACGCGGATGACGAACAAATCGCCGAATCCCTGCCGGAACACAAGTTCGGCGGGTACGCGCGAGTCTGAACATCCCAGGATCACCGCGAATGGCTCCTGGCCCTGGACCAGCTCCCGGCGCCGGCTCTCGCTGAGGCCGATGCCGGTGTCTTCCATCGCAGCGACAAAGCGCTGGTTCCCTTCTCGCAGGCGTTGCAGGGCTTCGGGACCGGAAATCATCCAGGCACTGCCTCCGCGGCAGGACGACGGGTGAGCAGCGTACCGTCAGAGCGCTCGAAGG
>Ga0126377_10001007_pt1 | contig 18122 bp, 13 predicted proteins | sample PanSoiMetPlot_22_FD_92647 | JGI IMG/M metagenome (GOLD analysis project Ga0126377, IMG submission 92647) | Tropical forest soil microbial communities from Panama - MetaG Plot_22 | ecosystem: Environmental > Terrestrial > Soil > Tropical forest > Bulk soil | place: Panama | collected 2016-02-17 | reverse complement strand
TCCGCTCGCAGACCTCGCTGATGGGGTCGACGTGAGCTTCCTGGGCTCGTTCGCGATCGCTGGGATCCTGTACCTGGTCCTCGAAGCGGTCGTTCCTTCGACCTCGAAGGGCGTCACCACCAACGCGGCCCTCGCATCAGCCGATGACTCGTAACGTGCTCGGTGGCTTGGCCCTCTCTCCAGGCTGCGCGGGAGCGCCCCGGTCCTGCGGGAGGAAGGGGCTCTCGGCCGGAGCCGAGTTGTGGGATACGCTCTGTCGCAGATGTGATCATCAACCGGAGTGACGGTTGGAGTTTCGTCTCCTCGGGCCCTTGGAGCTGCGCGACGGCGGCCGCGCGCTACCGATCGGCGGGCTCAAGCAACGTGCGCTGCTGGCCATGCTGCTCCTGCACGCCAACCAGTCGGTCCCGACCGAGCAGCTCGTCAAGGTGCTGTGGAGCGGGCAGCCGCCCGCCAACCCGCGCCGGACCCTGCAGTTCTTCGTCCACCGCCTGCGCAAGCAGCTCGCCGACGGCACCACCGGCCTGACCGAGGGCCCGCTGGTGCGCCGCGGGTCGGGCTACATGCTGCTGGTCGAGGAGGGCCAGCTCGACGCCGACCGCTTCCGCGGCCAGCTCGCCCGCGCCCGCCAGGCCCACCGCGACGGCGCGCTGCAGCACGCGGCCGAGGTCCTGGAGCTGGCGCTGGAGCTGTGGCGCGGCCCCGCGCTGGCCGACTTCGCCGACGCGCCCTTCGCGCAGGCCGAGATCGCGCGCCTGGAGGAGCTGCGCCTCGGCGCGGTCGAGGAGCAGATGGACGTCGGCCTGGCGCTCGGTCGCCACGCGGCGCTGGTCGGCGAGCTGGAGGGGCTGGTCCGCGCCAACCCCCTGCGCGAGGGGTTCCGCACCCAGCACATCCTCGCGCTGTACCGCTCCGGCCGGCAGGCCGAGGCGCTGGAGGCGTGCCGCGAGGTGCGACGCGCGTTCGTCGACGAGCTGGGGATCGAGCCGGGCGCCGACCTGCGCCGGCTGGAGCAGGCGATCCTGGCGCAGGACCCCGCGCTCGAGCTGGCCGGGCCGGCCGCGCCGCCGACGGCGCCGGCGGCCGGTGAGCGGGGCCGGTCCGGGGCGGACGAGGACGGGGGCCGCAGGCGCGAGGAGCGCAAGGTGGTCACGATGCTGGTGGCCGGGCTGGTCATGTCGGACCTCGACGAGCTGGATCCCGAGCGGCTGGACGCCGAGGACGTCGCCGAGCGGGTCGCCGCGGTCCAGCGGTGCATGACCGAGCGCGTCCGCCACTACGGCGGGGTGGTCCTGACGACCGTCTCCGGCCAGCTCCTGGCCACCTTCGGCGCGCCGCGCAGCCGCGAGGACGACCCGGAGCGGGCCGTGCGCGCCGGCCTGGACATCTGCAAGGACGTCGACGCCACCGCCGTCGGCCAGAAGGCCCAGGTCGGGCTCGCCACCGGGGAGGTGATCGCGACCCTGACCAGCTCTCCGGAGGCCGTCCCGGCCCTCGGCGACGGCTCGCCCGCGCCGCTGCTCGCCCCCGGCGAGTCGATCAGCGTGGCCGGCGACGTCGTCGCCGTGGCCACGGCGCTGCAGGCGGGCGCCCTGCCCGGCGCGGTCGTGGTCGGGACGGGCACCTACCGGGCGACCCGCCACGCGATCGAGTACCGCTGGGTCCCGCCCGTCACCGAGGGCGGCACGCAGGCCTGGCAGGCGCAGGGCGCACGCTCGCGGACCGGCGCCCCGGTGGCCGACGTCAGCCCCTCGCTGCTGGTCGAGCGCGAGCAGGAGCTGGCGATCTTCGGCGACCTGCTCGAACGGCTGCAGAGCAACCGTGAGCAGCAGCTCCTGACCCTGGTGAGCGTGCCGGGCATGGGCAAGAGCCGCCTGGTGTCGGAGCTGGGCCGGCTGGCCGACGACACCAAGGAGCTGATCAACTGGCGCCAGGGCCGCTCCCTGCCCTACGGCGAGCCGACCGCGTTCTGGCCACTGGCCGAGATCGTCAAGGCGCACGCCGGCACCCTGGAGACCGACCGCGCCGGGGTCACCGAGGACAAGCTGCGCCGGGCCGTGGCCGACGCGTTCGGCGACCCGGACGAGGCCGACCAGATCATGGACCAGCTCAACGTCCTGCTGCGGGCGCGGCCGATCGCCCCGCTGCCGCGCGAGCGCCAGCGCGAGGTGCTGGCGGGCTGGCGCCGGTTCCTGTTCGCGGTGGCCGCCGAGCGGCCGCTGGTGGTCGTGTTCGAGGACCTGCAGTGGGCCGACGACGCGCTGCTGGACTTCATCGACGGGCTGACCCACCACGGCGACCAGGTCCCCCTGCTGGTCATCTGCACGGCCCGGCCGGAGCTGCTGGACCGCCGGCCCGGCTGGGGCGGCGGCAAGCGCAACGCGATGACGGTGCTGCTGAGCCCGCTCTCGGAGCAGGGCGCCACCGAGCTGCTCGACTCCCTGCTGGACGGCACGCCGGTCTCCGCGGACATCCGCGACGCGCTGATCGCCCGCTCCGGCGGCAACCCGCTGTACGTCGAGGAGTACGCGCGCATGGTCCACGACCGCGGCCTGCTCGACCGGCGTGGCGACGGCGCGGCCGGGCTGCGGCTCGGCAGGCGGTCCAGGCGCGACGCCGACGACCTGCCCATCCCCGAGTCCGTGCAGCAGCTCATCGCCGCACGTCTGGACGCGCTCCCGGTCGAGGACAAGCTGCTGCTCCAGGACGCCGCGGTGGTCGGCGAGTTCGGCTGGGCCGGAGCGCTGGTCAGCATGGGCGGCCGCAAGCGCGAGCAGGTGGAGGCGGGGCTGCACCGGCTGGAGCGCCGTCAGCTCCTGCGCCGCGCGCGGGTCGCCTCGGTCGGGGCCGACACCGAGTACGTGTTCCGCCACGCGCTGGTGCGCGAGGTCGCCTACAGCCAGATCCTGCGGGCCGAGAAGGCCGAGAAGCACCGCCGGGTCGCCACCTGGATCCAGGAGCTGAACCCCGGCCTCCAGGAGACCCGGATCGAGCTGCTCGCCCACCACTACGAGCAGGCGCTGGCGCTGCGCCGGGCGGCGGGGGAGCCGGTCGGCGACCTGCCCGCGCGCGCCCGCCCGGTGCTCACCGAGGCGGGCGACCTGGCCACCATGCAGGGCGCGCTGGCCACCGCCGCGCACTTCTACCGGTCGGCGATCCAGCTCTGGCCCTCGGAGGAGGCGCCCAGCTCCGAGCTGCTGTTCCAGCTCGGCCGCTCGCTGGTGTACACCGAGCACGCCGGCGCGGAGTTCCTGGTCCGCGCCCGCGAGCGGTTCCGCGCCGAGGGCAGGCGCGACCGGGCGGCCGAGGCCGAGGTCGAGCTGGGGCAGCTCGCCATCATGCAGGGCGACGCGGGTCGGGCCGAGGCGCACCTGGAGCGGGCGCTCGACGAGCCGGTCGGGTCCGCGCAGGCGCAGCTCGAGATCCAGCTGCAGCAGACGATCCAGCTCATGCTCGCCGACGAGCACGCCGTCGCGGTCGAGACCGGGCGTGGCGTGATGCAGCGCGCGCAGGACCTGGGTCACCTGGGGCTGGAGAGCAGCGCGCTCGGCATCATCGGCCAGGCGCGGATCTGCGCCGGCGACCTGCACGGCGCCGAGGACATGGAGCAGGCGATCGACCTGATGCAGGCCAGCCACGCGCCCACCGTGGGCCTGGCCCGCTTCGGGCTGGCGTGGTCGCTGTACTGGTACGGCGACTTCGAGCGCTGCGCCGCCGCCGTCGCCGCCGGCCGGCGCCACAGCGTGGACGCCGCGACCGACCAGTGGTACGACGCGGTGCAGGCCGGGATGGACTACGCCGGCGGCGACTGGGACCGGGCGCTCGCGGTGGTCGACCGCGCGCTGGCCGGCTCGGCCGACGGGCTCGGGTTCGTGCGCCCCTGGTGCAGGACGCTGCGCGGCCGCATCCGGCTGGCCCGCGGCGACGTGCAGGGCGCGCTGCAGGACGCCACGGACGCCATCGACCCCGCCGAGGCGCTCGGCCCCCGGCACCGCTTCGCCGCCGAGGCGCTCGCCGGCCGCGCCCTGCTCGCCGCCGGCCACCGCGACGAGGCCGCCGCCCGCCTGGACGAGCTGCTCGGCCGGCAGCGGGAGCGCCCCGAGCAGTTCACCGCCACGCCCGACCTCGCCGACCTCATCGTCGACCTCGACCGGGCCGGCGACGACCTCGCCGAGGGGCTGGCCCCGACGCGCTGGCACGAGGCGGTGCGCGTGTTCGTCAAGCGCGACTTCCGGCGGGCGGCCCGCCGCTACGCGCGGATGGGCTCGGCCATGGAGGAGGGCTGCGCGCGCCTGCGCCTGGCACAGCAGCTGCGCGCGGCCGGCCAGCCCGAGCCGGCCCGGGCCGAGCTGACCAAGGTGGTCGCCCTGCTCCGCTCGCTCGGCGCGAGCGCCTACCTGCGCTACACGCAGGCGCTGCTCGCGGAGCTGGACGGCGAGTCGCCCGCCTGAGCCCGGGCCGCTACCACTCCACCAGCAGCGCGTACGGCCCGCGGTGGTTGAGCCCCGGCCGGACCCTGACCTCCTGGTCGGGCACCAGGCGCATCCCGGGCAGCCGCGAGCTGAGCAGCTCGAGGCTGACCTGCAGCTCCTTGCGGGCCAGGCCGGACCCGACGCACAGGTGCACCCCGCCGCCGAAGGCGAGGTGGCGGGTCACCGCCCGCGTGATGTCGAACTCGTCCGCGCGCTCGAACTGCGACTCGTCGCGGTTGGCCGAGCCGTACACCACCATCAGCTCCGTGCCCGGGGGCAGGTCGACGCCGCCGACGCTGACGGGGCGGGTGGTGACCCGGAAGAAGCTCTGCACCGAGGGGTCGTAGCGCAGGATCTCCTCGACCGTGCCGGGGATCAGCTCCGGCCGCTCGCACAGCAGCTCCCAGCGCCGACGGTCGCTCAGCAGGTGCCGCAGGCCGTTGCCGAGCACCGCCGAGGTGGTCGTGTGCCCCGCGATCGCCACCCCGATGAGGTGCCACACCAGCTCGGCGAGCTGCTCGAACGCCAGCTCGCCCTCGCTCGGCGCGAGCGCGGCGACGACGTCGCTCACGAGGTCGTCGCGCGGCTGCGCCCGCCGGCGCTGGACGTAGCCGGCGATGGTGTGCTGGAAGGCCACGAACTCGCGGGTGGCGGCCGCCTGCTCGTCCTCGGACAGCTGCGCGGAGATCATCTCGGCGGAGGCGTAGCTCTGCTCCGCCGCCGCGGCCCGGTCCTGCTCGTCCAGCCCCAGCAGCTCGGTGATGATCTGGACCGGCAGCGGGTAGGCGTAGCGGGCCATGACGTCGGCGTGGTCGTCGTCGACGAACCCGTCGATCAGCGCGTCGGCGCGCTCGCGGATGAACGGCTCGAGCGCGTTGACCCGCTCCGGGGACAGCGCCCTGGCCAGCGGCGCCCGCAGCCGCCGGTGCAGCTCCCCGTCGGAGTCCACGGTCGAGGGGACCGGCGGGAACCCCTTCTGCAGCTCCTCCAGGGACGCCGGGTGGAACTGGACCAGCGGGCGCAGCGCGTTGCCGGACGAGAACGTGTCCGGGTCCCGCACGATCCGGGACACGTCCTCGTAGCGGGTGACCACCCACGCGTTCAGGGCGGGCGAGAAGAAGACCGGCTCCTCCTGCCGGGCCCGCCGGTAGAACGGGTACGGATCCTGGAGATGCTCGCCGGAGGGCTGGTACTCCTCACCGAGGGACGCGCTCGTGCCCATCGCGGACCTTTCTGTGACCGGTGCACGGTTTGGCAGAATTGGACCATGGAACCCCGCGGGCAGCCAGGGCCCAGGTCGGCCGGGGCCCGGGCCGGCCGGGACCGCCCGGCCGGCCGTTCAGCCGCCCGCGCAGTGCCAGCTCACGCTCGTGGCCACGGTGCGGCCCTGCGGCCCGGTCGAGCTGTAGGAGAAGCGGCCGCTGGTGGCGCTGTTCACGGTCAGGGGGACGCCGGCGGTCGTGCCGCCGAGGGCGGCGGTGCCCGGCTGGGCCACCAGGAACGTCACCCGTGCCTGGTAGCTGCCGGGGCCGGTGTAGCCGGGGATCACCGCCCGCAGCGTCACCCGCAGGTCCTGCGCGGTGACGTCGTTGGCGGTGACCGTGTAGCGGCCGAGCCGCTCGGCGCAGGTGACGGTCGCCGGGACGGTGGTGCTGAGCGACCGCGGCTGGGTCATGGCGAGGGTGAGCGAGCCGCCGCCGGACGTGCTGGAGCCGCCGGCCTGGGCGGTCGACGCGGGTGCCGGGCTGGCGGCCGTCTCGGCCTGGACCTGGCCGCGGGCTCGCAGCGAGCCGCCCCCGCACCCGCCGAGCAGCAGGATCGCGGCGGCGGGCAGGGCGAGCAGGAGGAGGCGGCGGCGGAGCGGGATGGGTGACACGGCGGGGTCCGTCCTTTCGGTGCCGGGGTCCGGACCGCGCGCCTCGGGGAGCGGCGGCCCGGGGGGTCGGGGGGGTGCCGCGAAGTCTCGACCCGGATCTTGAGGACGCGCTGTGATTCTCCGCAAGCCGGCACAACGATCCCATCCTGCCTTGATCCGCGTCCCGGCGGGCGCCTCGGCCCGTGCCCGCCGGGCCGGGGCCACCTCGTCCGGCCGGCGGGGCGGGGTCCGGCGCTAAGCTTCAGATGCTCGACGGACCACGCCGCGAGGAGCTGATGCCGCTGATGCCCGGACCGGCGGAGCCCGCGCGCGACCCCCTGGCCGCGCGCGACCGCGGTGACCGGCCGCGCCCGACGGCCGCGGCGACCGCGCGGGGGCTGGTGCACCCGGTGGTGCTGATCTTCCTGCTCGCCGGGGTCTTCGACATCGTGGCCGGGGACTCTCCCGAGCACTGGGGCCCGCTGTTCGCGGTGGCCGTGGTGCTCGCGCTGGACGTCGCGCGCGGCACGGGCGACCGGGCCGCCCGCGAGGCGGCGGCCGCGGGGACCGCGCCCGCGCAGGCCGCTCCGGGAGCGGGCGGGGAGGGCACCGGATCCGGGGCGGGAGCCGCCCCCCGCCCCCCGCCCCTGCACGGCCCCTGGCGGGCGACGCCGGCGCTGGTCCTGGGCGGGCTCGCGTATGCCCTGGTCGCGGGGGGGTTCGGCCGCTACACGTGGCCGTCGACGATCGCGGTCGTGTGCCCGGCGGCGGCCAGCGTCGCGATCGCGTGGCGCGTCCCGGTGAGGGAGGCGGCGCGGCCGCGGCGGGTCGGCCCGCTCGGGCTGGCGGCGTGGGCGGCGGTGTTCGTGGCCGCGGCGCTCTGGGAGCTGACCTCCCTGCTGCTGCAGCCCTCGCTCACGACCGGCTCGCCCGAGCACCCCACCATCAGCGTCCTCACCGGCCCGCTGCTCGCCTCCCATCCCGGACGCTCGCTCGTGCTGGCCGTGTGGCTGGCCGGCGGCTGGTTCCTCCTGCGGCGATGAGCAGCCGTGGGCTGACGATCGCCGGCTACCTCCTGGTGGTCCTGGCGGGCGTCGGCCTGGAGCTGTTCGGCCGGCGGCCCGAGTCGCGCGTCCCCCCGCTCGGCGCGGTGCTGCGCGAGGCCATGCGCAGCCGCCCCGGCCGCATCGGCGTGATCGCGGCGTGGGCGTGGATCGGCCTGCACTTCTTCACCCTCTGACGCCACCCGGGCACCGGAGGCCGCGCCTGCGGCGCCCGTGCTCCAGGGGCGGCGGCCGCGCGGCGGCCTTCCGGGTCCCGTCTCACGGACGGCGGCGGCCGCGGCGCCGGCCGCGGCGCGCGCGGCCGACCGCCAGGCCGATGCCGGCCCCGAGCGCGGCGCCGGCCAGCACGTCCCCCGGGTAGTGCGCCCCGGTCCACACCCGCGAGCCGGCGACGGCGGCGGCGAGCAGCCCGGCCGGCGCAGCCAGCTCGGGCGCCTGGGTCGCGACCGCGGTGGCGAACGCGGCGGCCGAGGCCGAGTGCCCGGACGGGAACGCCGTCGTCACCGGCGCCCGGTGGACCCGGCGGGCCGGCGGCACGTGGTCCATCGGCGGCCGGCGCCGGTTCACCGACAGCTTCGCCAGCCCGTTCACGGAGCTGCTCGCCAGCGCGATCGCGGCGACCCCGCGGAGCGCGGCGCGCCGCCACGCCGGCCGGCCCGACGCCGCCAGCAGCAGCGACAGGCCGAGCCACAGGCGCGACCAGTCCGCGGCGCGCGACAGCGCCGGCATCGTCCGGTCCAGGACCGGGTTGTGCGCCCCGGCGATCCGCTTGAACAGCGCCAGGTCGGCCCGGCGCAGCGCCGCGGCCACCCCGGCCGGCCCGCCCCACGGCAGCCCCTGCCGCGCGCCCGGCCGGTCCCCGCTCACCCGGCGCCCCCGCCCTGCCCGGCGTCGCCGTCCCCGGCTTCGCCGCCGGTGCCGCGGCCGGCCGCGGTGGCCCACAGGCGGCGGACGGCGACGCGGCTCAGCAGGCCGGGGAGGGCCGGGCGGCGAGGCCGCAGCCGCGGCGGCAGCAGCACGCGCAGCGAGCGCGGCAGCACCCGGAACTCCAGCGGCGGCCGCAGCACGACAGCCTCCCCGTCGAGCCCGGCCGGGATCTCGGCGAGCTGCGAGTCCACCCGCAGCTCGCGGCTGGTCCACTGCGCCCAGGTCGGGCCGGGCTCCCGGCCGGCGGCCCTGCGGGCGAGCAGCCCGGCCAGGGCCGCCCCGGTGCGGGCGCGCAGGGCCGACACCTGCAGCACGCCGTCGTCGAGCCGGTCGCGGGCGCCCAGCCGCGTCGGCCGCTGCAGGTCGTAGCGGTTGTTGGCGACGAGCAGGACGATCGCGTCCTGGTAGCGGCGGCCCTCCCGGTCGCCGAAGGAGACCGCCAGGGGCGCCCGCTCGCCGCGCAGCGCCCCGGGCAGGACCGCGTGCGCGGTGGCGAGCTTGCCCGCCCGGTAGCCCGGCTCGGTCACCAGGTCGGCGTACGCCCCCAGGGAGACGTTGTTCAGGAACACCCGCCCGCCGACGACCCCGACGTCCACGCGCCGCTCGTCGCCGCCGAACGCGTCGAGGGCGGCCAGCGGGTCGCCGCGGTCCAGCCCGAGGTCGTGGGCGAAGTGGTTGCGCGTGCCCGCGGGCACGCACACGAACGGGACCCCGGCCTCGACCGCGACCGCGGCCACCGGGCCGAGCGAGCCGTCGCCCCCGGCCATGCCGATCGCGCCGGCCCCGGCGGCGACCGCCGCGCGCGCCAGCGCCGCGGCCTCCTCCCCGGCCGCGAGCAGGTGCACCTGCAGGCCCCGCGACCGCGCCGCCTCGACCAGCCCGAGCCGCGCCGCCGTCCCCCCGCCCGACCTCGGGTTGACCAGCAGCCACGGCCTGGCCGGCGGCGCCGGCCCGCCACCTCCCGGCGGCCGCGCCCGGTTCCCGGCGGCGGGGCCCAGCGCGCGCCTGGCCGCGAGCACGTAGGCCAGGCCGACCGCCGCGAGGATCAGCAGCTCGCCGGCCTGGCGGACGCCGAAGACGACCACGGCGGCGGCCAGCAGCACCAGCGCGACCGCGGCGAGGGCGAGGTTCAGCCGGCGCTTCCAGGTCCTGCGGGTGGTGAACGCCCACCAGGCCACGGCGGCGACCACCGCCACGTCGACGGCGGCGGCCACCGCCAGCGCGGCCAGCCCGCCGCGGCTGCGGACCAGGATCGCCAGCAGCCCGAGCGCGGCGGCCAGGAGCGCGACCAGCGCCAGCCGCGCCCACCAGCGCCGCGGGTCGCGCGCCGCGGGCCGGTGGGCGTCCGGGCTCACCGGGGCTGCCCGGTCCCCGGCGCGCCGGACGGCGCGCCGTCGCCGCGCTCCGCACGCGCGGCGCTGCGGTCCCGGTCCCGGTCCGGGCCGGCCAGCCGCCCGAGCGTGGCCGACAGCGCCGACTCGTCCCGGGCGATCAGCGGCCCGTCGGCCACCGCCGCCTGGTCGAAGTCGACCAGCCACGGCCAGCCCTCGCCGTCGACGACGATGTTGGCGGGCTCCAGGTCGCCGTGCGCGATGCCGGCGGCGTGCAGCAGCCCCACCTGGCGCCGGACCTCGTCGGCCAGCGCGCCGCCGACCTGCCCCGCGGCGCCCGGCTCCGCGAGCGTGCGGCCGTGGATCCGCTGCTGGACCAGCAGGGCCGCCCCGCGGCCGTACGCCCCGGCGAGCAGGACCCTCGGGGTGCGGACCCCGGCCGCGGCGGCGAGCAGCGCCATGGCGGCCTCGTGCTCGACCTCGTGGAGCGACGGCCCCTGGCGCCGCGTCCGCGCGGTGGGCGCGCGCAGCCGGCGCCAGCCGCGGTACAGCAGGTCGCGGTCGCGCCACTCCGCGACCACGGTCTTGACGAACAGCCCGGGGCCGTCGTCGCCGGTCACGAACCGGGCGGACCGGCGGCCCGGGCCGAGCGGCCGCAGACCGGCCGGGTCGAACCCGCGGGCCTCCAGCGCGCGGCGGACGGCGCCGGGCGGCACGCGCGGCACCGGCGCCCCCAGGGCGAGGTGCACCAGCGCGCCCGCGGACAGGCCGAGCGCGGCGCCGCCGAGGACGTCGAAGGGCAGGTGCGCGCCCACGTACATCCGTGCCAGGCAGACCAGGACGGCGAGCGTCCAGGCGACCCGGCGGGCGGTGCGGCCGAGGTAGGGGCCGGCGACGGTGGCGAGCGCGACCGCGACCGCCGAGTGGCCCGAGACGTAGCCGAGGCCGCGGGCCGGCTCGCCGAGGACGTGCACGCCCTCCAGCAGGGTCCGGGGCCGGCCGCGCTGGACGAACTCCTTGATGAGCTTGGCGATCATGTAGATGCTGCCGGCCGCGAGCAGCGCGTCCAGCGCCAGGCGCAGCCGCCGGGTGGCCACCGCCAGCGCCGCGACCAGCGGCACCGCCCCGATCACGCCGAGCTGCATCACCAGCCACACCGCCGGGTAGGTCCAGCCCGGCAGGGCGAGGTCGTTGACGACCCGGAACAGGTCGGCCTCGCGGGTGCCGACGCGGTTGGCGTGGATGGCCAGGGTGGTGAGGGCCACCACCCCGCTCCCCACCACCAGGCTGACGACGTCCGCCGGGTGGCGGGCGTAGCCGGCGGGCAGGCCCCAGGTGGCCGCCCTGCCGGCGGTCACGACCCGTCGGCGCGCACCGGGCTGGCCGCTTCCGCGGGCCGCGCCGTGAGGGACTGGCGGCGCCACCACAGGTAGCAGCCGACCCCGATCGGGATCGGCAGCAGCCAGGTGAGCGCCCGGTAGACGAGCACCGACGCGACCGCCATGGACTTGTCGGCGCCGGCGGCGACCAGGCCGCCGATCAGCACCGCCTCGACCACCCCGAGGCCGCCGGGGGTGAACGGGATCGCCGTGGCCAGGCGGGCGAACGCGAACACCGCCAGCACCTCCGCCCAGCCGACGGTGTCGTCGGACACGCCGACGTGGCGCAGGGTCAGCAGCAGCACCAGGTACAGCGACAGGTGGCTGACCAGCGTGGCCACGGTGATCGCCAGCCAGCGGTGGCTGACCAGGCCGATCGTGCGCGCGCGGAACTTGGTGGTGGCGATCTCCCAGCCGTGCACCGGCGGGCGCCGGAAGACGCGCAGCACCCGCGACGCGACCCGGCCGCCGACCATGCCCACGCGCTCGGCGCCGCGCTCGCTGCGCAGCATCACGGCGAACACGGCGATCGCGGCCACCAGCCCGCCGATCCCGGCCAGCGCCGCGGTCACGCGCGCGCCGCTGACGCGGTTCTGCAGCGCGACCAGCGCCACCGCCAGCACCGGCATGCCGAGCTTGACGAAGCTGTTCCACACCCCCGAGACCAGCACCGCGACGGTGCTGCGCGACCGGGAGAACCCCCACGACCCGAGCATCGAGTAGGTCAGCCCGACGCCGACGGCCGCCCCGGCCGGCAGGGTGTTGCCGACCGCGGTCGAGGACTCGGCGAGGACGAACGCCCGCGGGGAGGTCAGCCCCGGGGTCACCGCCATCCAGACGAGCACGTAGGTCAGCAGGTTCCAGACCGCCGCGATGCCGAGGGTGACCAGCTCCAGCCAGGTCATCTCGCGGATGTCGGCCCACACCTCGGCGAGGTCGATGTTCTTGAACAGGAAATAGAAGATCCCGACGACCAGGACGAGCGACACCACGATCTGGAGGACGCGCCGGCTGGTGGAGGGGCGCGGCTTCGCGCCGGCCGCACCGGTCTGCTCCGCCATCCCGGTCACCGTCCTTCAGGGGTCGAGTCGCGGTGCATCGGCCGGCGCACCAGGTTACCTTGTTCACGAGCCCGCGGGACCCCTGAGATTCGCGCTCCAGGTTCCGGGCCGGGTGGGGACGCCGACAGGGGGACGAGGTGCCGTGGGAATCCTGTGGGAGGGCTACCAGCAGATCTCCAACCGCCGCATCAACGACGCGCAGAACGAGGTGCAGCTCACGCTGGCGCAGCGGGTGGTCACGCTCGAGCAGGTCGTCATGCAGCAGAACGAGGTGCTCGGCGCGCTGATCCGCCACCTGGAGCGGCGCTTCGGCGAGGACCTCGACGGCGACCAGCGCATCGGCTGACCGTCCGGTCCGGGATGCTGCGCACCCCGCTGCCCGACCGCGACGAACGCCTGGCGGCCGGCCGGGCGCTGCGCCGGCGGGCGCCGCGCAGCGCGCTCGGCCGCTGGCAGCCCCCAGCCGGCCGGCCGGACCCGGTCCTGCTCGTCGAGGCGACGCACGAGGGCCGGCTGGAGCACCTGATCCCGCTCCGCCTGGAGCGCATGACCGCGTCCCCGTACGCGTTCCTGCGCGGCTCGGCCACGCTGATGGCCGAGGACTTCGCGGAGCTGCCACGGACCGGCGTGGAGCCGGTCATCTGCGGCGACGCGCACCTCGGCAACTTCGGCTTCTACGCCTCCCCGGAGCGCCACCTGGTGTTCGACCTCAACGACTTCGACGAGGCCCACCCCGGTCCCTGGGAGTGGGACCTGCGGCGGCTGGCGACGAGCGTGTGGGTGGCGGGTCGGCAGAACGGCCTGTCCGAGGCGGCCTGCGAGGACGCCGCGACCTGGTGCGCGCGCGCCTACCGGGAGCAGATCCGCAAGCTGGCCGGGCAGCCGCTCCTCGCCCGGTCGTTCGAGCGCCTGGACATCGACCGGATGCGGCACCAGCTCACCGACCGGTCGCTGCTGGACGAGATCGAGCGGGCGGCCGCGGTGGCCCGGCGCCGCACCAGCGACCGGGCGCTGCCGCGGCTCACCCGCGAGCGCGAGGGCGTACGCCGGATCGTGGACCAGCCGCCGCAGGTCGTGCACCCAGCCGCCGACGAGACCGACCGGCTGACCGACGGGCTGGTGGGGTACCTGCAGGTCCTGCCGCCGTACTGGCGCGGGCTGCTGACCGCCTACACGGTCGTGGACCTGGCCCTCAAGGTGGTCGGCGTCGGGAGCGTGGGGCTGCGCGCGTACGTCGCGCTGCTCCAGGGCAACAGCCCCGACGACGTGCTCTTCCTCCAGCTCAAGCAGGCCCGGCGGTCGTGCGTGGCCAGGTTCGTCCACGGCGAGCGCGCCTGGCACGAGCACCAGGGCCAGCGCGTGGTCGAGTACCAGCAGACGCTGCAGACCGTCAGCGACCCGCTGCTGGGCTGGACCACCGTCGACGGGCGCGACTACTACGTCCGCCAGTTCCGCGACATGAAGGGCGCGGTCACCGTCGACGGCATGGACGGCTCGGCGCTGGAGGACTACGCGCGGATCTGCGGCACCCTCCTGGCCAAGGGCCACGCCCGCACCAGCGGCGCGACGGTGCTCGCCGGCTACCTGGGCAAGGGCGACGCCGCCGACCAGGCCTTCGCCCGCTTCGCAGGGGCCTACGCCGACCAGACCGAGGCCGACCACGAGGCGCTGCGCCGGGCGGTCAAGACCGGCCGCCTGCCCGCGAAGCACGGCGGGTAGCCCGGCCCCGCCGCCCGCGGGCGGTCGTGAGCCGCCCGGCTCGCCGTAGGCTTGACCTGGTCGGGTCGCTGGCGCTGCAACGCGGCTCCGCCGACCGGTGTGTTCCTCGCCGAGTCCCCCACGGCTCCGGCGGCACGCGCGGGCGCTGTTCCAGCTGGGCCGGCCGCAGGACACGGTGCCGCCGCTGGACGCCGCCGAGACCGACCTGGTCGCGGCGCTGCGCAGGCTGCCGCTGCGGCAGCGCGAGGCGATCGTCCTGCACCACCTCGCCGACCTGTCCGTGCAGGCGGTCGCGGCGCAGCTCGTCCTGCCCGACGGCACGGTCAAGAGCCTGCTGTCACGCGGGCGGGCGACGCTCGCCCGGGAGCTGTACGGCCGCAACCAGCGCGGCGGCACGTGGAGCTACTGGGTGGCCCGTACGCCCAAGGGATATGCCAGGTCCAGACCGCCGACGCCGGCCCCGCGGCCGACCGCGCCCCGAACTGCCCCGACCCCGACGCCTCCCTGTCGAACTGGCGCCCGGACGGCTCCAACGGGGGCGGCGCCAGCGCCGGGCCGATCACTGCCGGCGAGCTGAACCTCGCCAACGGCGGCTGCAACATCGCCCCTGGCGAGCAGAGCCGTAAACGGGCTGAGCGGCGGGGCCGGCGCCACGCATCCCTTGCGTGGCGCCGGCCCGCCGTCCGGCGGGTAGGCTTCCCCGCGACGATTCGATCGCTTGCTCGTTGGAGGAAGGTGGGCGTCGTGACTGCGCCGCACGCGGGAGCCGCACTGCACAAGGTCGACCCGGAGGTCGCCCGGCTGGTCGAGGAGGAGGCCCACCGCGAGGCCGACACGATCCGGCTGATCCCCTCGGAGAACTACGCCTCCGCCGCGGTCCTCCAGGCCAGCGGCACGGTGCTGACCAACAAGTACTCCGAGGGGTACCCGGGCCGCCGCTACTACGAGGGCCAGCAGGTCATCGACCAGGTGGAGACGCTGGCGATCCAGCGGGCCAGGGACCTGTTCGGGGTCGCGCACGCCAACGTCCAGCCGTACTCGGGCTCGCCGGCGAACCTCGCGATCTACCTGGCGCTGCTGGAGCCCGGCGACACGGTGATGGGCATGGCGCTGCCGATGGGCGGCCACCTCACCCACGGCTGGGGCGTGTCGGTCACCGGCCGCTGGTTCCGCGCGGTCCAGTACGGGGTGCGGCGCGAGACCGGCCGGGTCGACCTCGACGAGGTACGCGAGCTGGCCCGCCAAGAGCGGCCCAAGCTCATCTTCTGCGGCGGCACCGCGATCCCCCGGACCATCGAGTTCGACGCGTTCGCCGAGATCGCCCGCGAGGTCGGCGCGGTGCTGGTCGCCGACATCGCGCACATCGCCGGCCTGGTCGCGGGCGGGGCGCACCCGACGCCGGTCGGGCACGCCGACGTCATCAGCACCACCACGCACAAGACGCTGCGTGGTCCGCGCGGCGCGATGCTCATGACCGACCGCGAGGACCTCGCCAAGCCGCTGGACCGGGCGGTCTTCCCCGGCCTGCAGGGCGGCCCGCACAACCACACCACCGCGGCCATCGCGGTCGCCCTCCACGAGGCCGCGCAGCCCGCCTTCCGCGACTACGCCCGGCAGGTCGTCGCCAACGCCCGCGCGCTCGCCGAGGCGCTGCTGGAGCACGGGTTCGACCTGGTCTCCGGCGGGACCGACAACCACCTGATCCTGATCGACCTCACCGGCAAGGGCGTGGCGGGCAAGCCCGCGGCCAAGGCGCTGGACCGCGCCGGGATCGTGGCCAACTACAACACCGTCCCGTTCGACCCGCGCAAGCCGTTCGACCCGAGCGGGCTGCGGATCGGCACGCCGGCGGTGACCAGCCGCGGCATGGGCCTGCCCGAGATGCGCACGATCGCGGGCTGGATCGACGAGGTGACCGAGGCGGTCAAGGCCGAGGACGAGGCGACCGTCAAGCGCATCGCCGACCAGGTCCGCGACCTCGCCGGCGACTTCCCCGCGCCCGGCATCACAGCCTGACGCCGAGCGGAGCGTGCCCGGCGATGCCGTCCGGGTGCGCGCTCGTTGCGCCCCTGTGACCCGCCGGGGTTAGCGTCTCCTGGCCTGTCGCGGCTGCGCGGCCCCCGCGTAGCCCGTGGTGGTGCGACCGTGGTGATGTGATCTGAGAGCTCCGGGGAAGCGGTGGTCCGGGCGGGCGGCTCGGGCCGCTCCGGCCGCTGCGCTGCTGCTGGCCGCCGCGTTGCCGGCGATGGCGCCGGCCGGGGAGGCGATCGCCGCCGCGCGGGCCGCGCCGGCCCCGCGCCGGCCTGGCGGCGCGCCCGCGAGGCCGCAGCGGCCCGAGGTGCTGCGCAGGCTGCCCGATGGCGGCCTGGAGTTCCGGACCGGCATCCAGGTGCTCGCCGACGGGACCCGCGTCCTGCGCGACGGGACCCGCGTCCTGCGCAGCGGCCTGGTCGTGTGGCCCGACGGCACGGTCATCCTGCCCCGCTTCATGCGGGTGTTGCCCGACGGCACGCTCGTGGTCGTCCGACCCGCGCCCGGAGCCGCGCCGGGGCAGCCCCCGCAGAAGCTTTCCGGCAACCGGTGGCTGGACCCCGACGGCAGCGTGCGGAACCCGGACGGGTCGGTCGAGTACCTGAACGGCATCCGCAGGTGCGCCGACGGCACGGTCGTCCACCCGGGCGGCAGGGTCGTCGACCGCTTCGGCAGGTCCGTGCTGCCCGACGGCGGCCTGCAGGCCGGCCGCGGCCCGATCGGCTACCCCGGCGGCCGGATCGTCGCCTCCGACGGCTCGTTCATCCGCCCCGACGGCGGTCGCATGCTCGCCGACCGGACCCACATCCCCGTCGTGGGCCCGGTCGAGCTGGCCGACGGCACGACGGTGTTCGACAACGGCCTGGTCGTCTGGCCGGATGGCACGAAGGTGCTGCGCAGCGGCGTCAGGGTGACCCCCTCCGGCACGCACATCCCGCCCGCGCGCGCCGGCCTCCACGGCGGCCCTCCGGCCCGGCTCCCCGGCGGCGGGCTCGCCTGGCCGGACGGCGGCGTGCAGCAGGCGGACGGCTCGATCCTGCACGCCGACAACAGCCGCGAGCTTCCCCGCGGCGGCCCGCGCGTCCACCCGGGCGGTCGGATCGTGAGCCGCGACGGCTCGGTCGTGCACGCCGGCGGCATGCGCGTCCTCGCCGACCGGACCCGCGAGCATCGCGGAGGCCGGGTCGACCACCCCGACGGCAGGATCAGGTACGCCGACGGGAAGCTGCGGTATCCCTACCCCGACGGCAGGATCGTCTACACCACCGGCCAGGTCGACCGCCCGGCCCTGCTCCCCGACGGCGGCCTGCAGTACCGCAGCGGCAGGATCGAGTACCCGAGCGGCCGCAACATCCGTCCCGACGGCACGGTCGAGGAGGCCGACGGCCGGCTCAGGGAGCCCTCCGGCGTGACCTGGTACCCCGACGGCACCCACGAGGACCCCGACGGACGGGTCGTGCACCCCGGCGACCGGATCGAGTACCCGCTCGACGTCCCGCTGCCGGTTCCCTTCGAGCCCCGGCCGCGGGAGCCCTTCCCCGAGCCGCTGACGCGGCCCGAGTGGCCGCACCCGATGCAGCCGCCCGACGACCGCGCCCAGGCCGACCCGCCCCCTGCGCCCACGCCGGCCGGCGCGGAGCCGCCCGCGCTGCTCGCCGCGGCCGCCGGCCCGCCGCCCGAGCCGGAGGCGGCCCCGCCGCCGGCCGCCCCGTCGCTCGCCGCGGCCACGGGCGGGCGGCAGTCCGAGCTGCAGGCCGGGATCCACCTCCAGGGGCCCGACGGCACCGTCGTCGCGCCCGGCGGGACCATCCGGCTCGCCGACGGGACCGAGCTGCGCGCGCTCGCCGACGGCGGCTTCCAGGCGGACGACGGCACCCTCCTCGCCGCGGACGGGACAATCCTGTCCCCGTCGGCCGCCGCGCTCCCCCCGCTCGCCGAGGCCGGCCGGCCCGCCCTGACCGGCCCGGACGCGAGCAGCGACGGCCTCCAGCCCCTTTCCGGCGTCGCCGACGACCGAGGCGACTCGCACGGATGAGCGGACCTCTCCATCGAGGTCCCCTCCTGCGGGCAGCCTGGGCGCCCCCGCGTGCCGGTCTGCAGGACTCAGCCTGGCTCGGCCGTTCGCTGATGTTGTGGGCCTCGAGGTTGCCGCCGGCTGACCGTCAGGCGTCGGTAGCCTGCTCGCGGCGTCGGGTCCAGAGCTGCCAGGCCACCAGGACCACGCTGACCCACAGCAGCGGGACGTAGAAGGTCAGGATCAGCCAGGTCACGTCGGCGGCCTTG
>Ga0126377_10001006_pt1 | contig 18124 bp, 14 predicted proteins | sample PanSoiMetPlot_22_FD_92647 | JGI IMG/M metagenome (GOLD analysis project Ga0126377, IMG submission 92647) | Tropical forest soil microbial communities from Panama - MetaG Plot_22 | ecosystem: Environmental > Terrestrial > Soil > Tropical forest > Bulk soil | place: Panama | collected 2016-02-17 | reverse complement strand
TGGTGACGGCCCATGGTCGCCCGTCGGGCGCGCATGACCGCCATCCACCTGGGCAGCACGCGGCGCCGTCGCTGCGAGCGACCGACTCGGAGCGATAGACGCGCCCCGACGGGCCGCGACGGCCGACTCCCGGGCCGGGCCCGCACGACGCGCGGCCGCGCCCGCCGTGCGAGCGCGCACGGCAGGAACCGCCACACGGCGCGCGACCCGGATTCGACGGGCGTCGGGGCTCCACCGCCACCGCCGCGTCAGGGCTCCTGACGCTGCCGGCTCTGCGCCGCCTGCCCGTCGGTGGCGCCCTCGCGGTGAGCGAGGCGATCGAGCAGCGCTCGCGAGAACGCTTCGAGGTCGTCCGGCCTGCGCGAGGTGATGAACGCGCCATCCTCGACCACTTCCTCGTCGACCACGTCGGCGCCTGCCCCCTCCAGCTCCGCGCGCACCGACGGCCACGAGGTCATGCGGCGGCCGCGCACCACATCGGCCTCGATGAGGAGCTGCGGACCGTGACAGACCGCCGCGATGGGCCGCCCGATCGCGGCGAAGCCCTTCACGAAGTTGATCATGTGCGGGTCGTCGCGCAGGTGGCCGGGTGACTGGCCGCCCGGGATGAGCATCGCGTCGTACTGCTCGGGTCGCCGGTCGGCCACCGAGGCGTCGACGTGCACCTTCGTCTTGCCGCGCTTGCCGACGAGCTCACGACCCGCGTCCACGCCGAGGAGCTCCACGTCGTGACCGGCGTCGGTCAGGCGCTCGACCGGGACCAGGAGCTCCGAATCCTCGTACGACTGCGCCACGAGCACTGCGATCTTGGCCATGCACTCACCTCCTTTGCCAGATGGAGAGGTGGTGCACGGGTCGTGCCTCCGTCGGCGACCGCCGCTCAGCCCGGATCGCAGGGCCCGTCACACGGGTGAACCACGGTGCCGTCGCGCAGGAAGCCGCCCAGCTCGTCGAGCGCGGCCGGCTCGAGCCGCACACCCTCGTGCACCTCGTTGTCCTCGAGCGCCGGCTGGGCCTGGTCGTAGACCGAGAGGTCGATGCCGAAGTCGAACAGGGTGAGGCCGGCCGGCGCCGGACCGGGCGTGGTGTCGAGCCCGTAGACCTCGGCGGGGCTGGGCTCGACCAGCGGGACGCCGATCAGGCGCGCGAGCAGGAAGCTGCCCAGGTTGGGCACCGACACGTCGCCCAGCCCGACCTGGAGGAGCAGCGGCCGCGCCTCGCCGAGCGGCTCGGCCAGGAGATAGCCGGCGTAGTTGCCGGGGTCGAAGCGGTCGAACGAGCGCTGCAGCGAGGCGGCGAAGATCTGCTGATCCATCGCGTCGGTGAGGATCGCGCTGATGAGGAGCAGGAAGTCGTCGAACGGGCGGGCGCGAAACATCATGTGCGTGAAGCCGGCCCCGCCCACCTGCAGGCAGATGCGGTCGAGAGACGGGTTGAGGCCGGTCATCACGCCGCCCAGGATGGCGCCCTGGCTGATGCCGATGAAGCCGAGCGGATCGGGCGCATAGAACGGCTCGCCGCCCGGCGTGCGCTGGAGCGCCTCCTCGGCCAGGAGGGGCCCCTCGATGGCCGCGCCCATGACGATCCAGTTGGCCATCGCCTGGTGCACGCGATCGGCGAAGCTGACCGTGCGAGACGGCTCGCCGGCCAGGTTGTTGAGGAGCACGCCGATGTCCCCGGTCGACATGCCGACCCAGACGATGCCGAACAGGACCGCGCCCACCGAGTCGGCGATGGTGCGCGCGCTGCCGCCCTCGACCTCGGCCAGCCCGCCGAAGAAGCCGTGGCCGTAGGCGAGGGCCAGGCCCGGTCCGGCCGCGGCGGCGACCGAGGCCGGCACCACGGCCACGAAATCGAACGTGGTGGTGCCGTTCTCCATCACGTTGCCGTCGGCGTCGCGCGCGAGCGCGGCGCCCGGCGCGTCCTCGGCCAGGAACAGCGGGCCGGTGACGGTGCCGTGCACGACGCGCGCGACGTTGTCCTGGTCGGGCGGATCGTCGATCACCTCGGTCACCGCGATGGTGGGCTGATTCTTCTCCAGCCAGGCGAGGGTCAGCTCGCGCACGCGCAGCATGTCGGTGGTGTCTTCCTCCCGGCTCCCGACCGTGAAGTCCCAGGCCAGCTGCAGGTCGGCGCGCTCCCATCCGGCCGCCGCCAGGGGCGCGAAGATGTCGGTCTCGAAGCGATCGATCAGCGGCGCGAGCGCGGGCTCTCCCGCGGCCTCGCCGTCGCGCAGGCGGCGAAAGCCCTCGGCGGGCGCGGCCGGCGCGCCGTCGGGCCGCTCGACCCGGCGCAGCGCGACCACGTAGCGCGTCCGGTGCTCGAGCGCGACCAGCGGGTGGATCACGATCGCGCGGCGGCCCGGGTCCTCGGCGCGCGGGTCGACATCGACGTAGTGGGGCACGCGAGTGCCGTCGGGCGCGAGCAGGATGGTGCGGGCGTCGTCGGCCAGGCTGTCCTCGGCCGGGCCGGCGATGTGGGCCAGCCCGGTGTCGGCCACCTCGTCGGGCAGCGCCGCGACGATGGTCGGGATGGCCGAGGCGCCGTCGTGCACCTCGGCCGTCTCGACGTCGGCGGCCAGGCCGGTCACCGTGAGCATGCTGGCCGCGCCGGACGGCTGCACCCGCTTGCCGGTCGGCGTGCTCGGATCGTCGACCAGGAAGTAGTCCGACGGATACGGCGCCGTGCAGTGGTGCCCGCCGAGGAGCGGCTGGCACCCGTCCGGCAGGTCGAGCGGCGCCAGGCCGCCGTCGTCGGCGGCATCGTCGCCGGTGTCGCCGGCGTCATCACCGCCGTCGTCGCCGCACGCCGGCAGGGCGAGGGCGGCGAGGGCCAGTGTCACGACGAGGGCCAGGACGGGACCGTGAGCGCGGGGGGGACGGACCATCGGGCGATGGTAGCCCGAGCGGACGGCTCGCCGGTGACGCAAAAAGGAAGAGCGAGGAGAGGGCGCCTGCGGACGATGGTTGCGCGCGCCTTCTCCCCGCTCCGAGAAGCTCTGTCGCGGGCGGCAGGTCAGGGCGCGCCGGCGTCGACCGGGGGCTGGTCGCCGCCACCGCCGCCGTCGAGACCGCCCTGATCGCCGTCGTCGTGGTCGTCGTCGCCGTCGTCGCCATGGTCGCCGTCGCCATGGTCGCCGTCGCCATGGTCGCCGTCGTGGTGCATGCAGTCGCAGTCCATGGAGGCCGGCACGCCATCGGCGTCGTCGTCGGCATCGGGGTGGTCGCAGTCGCCCGCGTCGCCGGCCCCGCCATCGTGCGCCTCGCCGTGGTCGTCGTCGCCGTCGTCGTGGTCACCGCCGTCGTGGTGGCCATCGCCCTCGCCGTCGTCGTGGTCGTCGTCGCAGTCGCCGTCGTCCCCGTCGTCGTGGTCGCCATCCTCACCCGCGGTGCCGCTCGGCGAGGTCGAATCGCAGTGCGACCCACCTCCATCCACGTCGGGGCCGGCGTCGAGATCGCCGTGGTCGTCCTCGCCCTGATTGTCCTCGCCCTGATTGTCCTCGCCCTGATCGTCGTCGTCGTCGGCACAGGTGAGCTGGTCATCCTGTCCGTCCCCGTCGACGTCTTGCTTCTGCGGCCCGATGCCCTCGGTGCTGACGCACTGGACGCCGTGGCCGGTGTCGTAGCAGCTGATCATGCCGGAGCCGCTTCCCGCGCCCGAGCTCGAGCAGGAGCTCATCGCGGTCAGGGCACCGAGAACGGCCAGGGCGGCCAGAGACGCCAGCAGGGAGAATCGCGGCATGGAGGCATGCCAAGCATGCGGCGTGCCCGATCGCGAGTCGCCTCGCGACCGCGGGTTACAGAGGCCCTGTGTGCGAATCGCACAGGCCCGCGTGAGTCGCGGCGCCGCCCGAACGCCTCATCTCGCCGAAAGCGCGGGCGCAGCCTCGCGCGAGCACGACTCGACCCTCGGTTGTCCGATGTCTGCGCAGTGCGCAGTCACGGGACCCGGGCATGGAGCGGGTACCTGGGACCTGTCATCGACTTGTCTCCTGGCATGGCAAGTGAACCGCTCACCCGGCATGAATCTGCGCTGGCCGGAGCAGGAGCAGCGCTTTCTGGTCGACCCCGACGAGGTGCACCGCTTCCTCGCCGCCGTGCAGCCGCACCTGCCGGTCCAGGTGCACGACCCGGCCCGCCCGGTCGAGTTCGTCCGCACGACCTACTTCGACAGCGACGACGACATCCTGCTCCGCTCGCGCGCACCGGGCCGCGAGTGCCGGGTGCGCGTCCGCCAGTATGCCGACGCGCCCGACCACGTCGCGCCGCCGCGCCTGCGAGGCGACTGCGCCTTCGAGGTCAAGGAGTCGAGCCCGACCGGGCGACACAAGGTGCGCGCGCTGGGCACGCCCGACGAGATCGGGCGCATGGTGGGAGCACGCGCCGGCAGCGTGCGCGCCCTCGGGTCGGGGCGGATCTCGCCGCTCCTGGCCCACGCCGCGCGCGCCATCGAGTGCGGCCAGCTGGCCCCGCGGCTGACCACCTGGTACCGGCGGCTGGCGCTCGAGGCGGGCGCCGTGCGCGTCACGGTGGACCAGCAGATCGAGTTCGCGCGGCCGATCGGCCTCGGTCCGGCCGGCGAGCACGCCGCACCGCGCGCCGTGGCCGGGCGCGGCCCGGACCTGGTCCTCGAGGTGAAGCTCAGGGCCGCGCCGCCCGACTGGCTGCTGCAGGCGATGCGGAGGCTGGCCGTGCTCACCCAGTTCTCCAAGTTCCGCGACGGCCTGCTCGCGCTCCGCAGCGCAGAGCGTCCGCCGCGGCCCGCGCCAGCGCGAGCCCGGTCGGTGCCGCCCTCCTGATCTCGATCGCGACGGCCGCGGGGCCTCCGCCGGGCGCGCGCCGGGGTGTCGCGGTGGGGCGCGTGCCGGGCGGGCGCCGGGGCGCGTGCTAGAACCGGGTGGTGAGCTTCCTGGCCGTGGTGCAGCCGATCGCGCCTGCCCTGCAGGCCGAGATGACCGGCGCGTCGTGGCACCCGGATCCGCGCTGCCCCGCCTGGCGCGAGCTGGCCCTCGTCCGCATGAACCACTGGGGCTTCGACGGAGCGCTGCACGACGGAGAGCTGGTCGTGGCCGCCGCCGTCGCCGAGGACGTGGTGTCCGCGTTCGAGCGCATCTTCGCGGCGCGCTTCCCCATCGAGCGCATGGAGCGCATCGACGCCTACGGCGGCGACGACGAGCGCTCGATGGCGGCCAACAACACCTCGGGCTTCAACTTCCGCACCATCGCCGGCGTCGAGACTCTCTCGCTCCACTCGTTCGGCACCGCGATCGACATCAACCCGGCGCAGAACCCGTACATCGGGCGCGAGCGGGTCTCGCCCGCCTCCGCCGTGGCCTACCTCGACCGCGACAACCTCCGGCCCGGCATGCTGGTGCGGCCCGGCCCGGTCATCGAGGCCTTCGAGGCGATCGGCTGGGAATGGGGCGGCGACTGGCGCCGCCAGGACTATCACCACTTCGCCGTGCGCCCGGCTCCCACGTAGCCTACGGATTCGGGAACAGCCTCCGGCCGAGCGAGCGCATCGGGCCGCTCTCGACCACCTGGGACAGGAGGCTGTAGACCACCGGCACGACCACCAGGGTCAGCAGCATCGAGGTCAGGAGGCCGCCGATCACGGTGACCGCCATCGGCGCGCGGGTCTCGCCGCCCTCGGACAGGGCGAGCGCGACCGGCAGCATGCCGAACACCATCGCCGCGGTGGTCATGAGGATCGGCCGCAGCCGGACCGGGCCGGCCTCGAGCAGCGCCTCGCGCATGGGCAGCCCGCGGCTGCGCAGCGTGTTGGTGTAGTCGACCAGGAGGATCGCGTTCTTGGTCACCAGGCCCATCAGCATGATGACCCCGATCATCGAGAAGATGCTGAGCGTGAAGCCGGAGATGTAGAGCGCCCCGAACGCGCCCACCACCGACAGCGGCAGGGACAGCATGATGGTGAACGGGTGGACGAAGCTGTTGAACTGCGCCGCCAGCAGCATGTAGACGAAGACGATCGCGAGCATCAGGGCCAGGCCCATGTACTTGAACGACTCGGCCATGATCTCGGCCATGCCGGCGAAGTCGCTGGTCAGGTCCGGAGGCACCACCCTGGCCGCGGCCTTGTAGACCTCCTGGGTGGCCTGGCCGAGCGGCAGGGTCGGATCGAGGTTGGCGAGCACGGTGATCTGGCGCTGTCGCGCCTGGCGCTCGATGGCGGCCGGGCCCGACTCGGGCACCGCGCGCACCACGTTCGACAGATCGACCAGCTGGCCGCCGGTCGACCTGACCTTGAGGTTGGACAGCGACTCGATGCCCGATTTGACCCCCTCGGGCAGCTGCATGGTGACGTCGTAGATGTCGAGCCCTTCCTTGAGCTCGCTCACCTTGTCGCCGGCGATGAGGGAGCGCAGCGTCGTGCCGATGGCCGCGATGGGCACGCCGAGGTCGCCGGCCCTCTCGCGGTCGACCTGGATCGACACCTCGGGGCGGCCCGTGCGGTGCGTGGTGTCGAGATCGACGAAGCCGGGCACCTTCCGGAGCTCGGCGACCAGCGTCTTCGTGACCTGGGCCAGCCGGTCGAGGTCGGGGCCGCGCACGTTGAACTGCACCATCTGGTTGCGGAAGCCGCCGCCCGAGACCGCGTTGATCGGCACCACCGAGAAGACGACGTTCCTGACGTCCTTGTAGCGCTCGCGCACCCAGGCCATCGAGTCGAGCTGGTGGAAGCCGCGCTGGTCGCGCGGCACCATCTGCACGTCGATCTGCGCCTGGTTGACCTGCCCCTGATCGCCGCCGCCGACGGTGACGAAGGTGTGAGCCACGCCGGGCGCATGGGCGCGCAGGTCCCTGCTCACCGCGTCGGTGAACTGGCGGGTGAGCTCGAGCGAGCTGCCCACCGGCAGCTCCACGGTCACCTGGTACTCGGCGCGGTCCTCGGCCGGGACGAACTCGGTCTTGACCCGCATGACCAGGAAGACGGCCGCGACCATCGACAGGAACGCGAGGCCCAGCGTGGTGAAGCGGTGGCGCAGCGACCAGCCCAGGACGCCGCGGTACACGCGGTCGATGTGGTCGAGGAACCAGGCGAACGGCCGGAAGAGGAGCGCGGGGCGCCCGCTGTGCTCGCGCAGGAGGCGCGACGACAGCATCGGCGTGATGGTGAAGGAGACCAGCGCCGACACCGCCACGGCGAAGCTGACCGTGAGGCCGAACTGGAAGAAGAAGCGCCCGACGATCCCCTTCATGAACGCGACCGGCAGGAACACGGCCACGATGCACGCGGTCGTCGCGATGACGGCCAGCCCGATCTCCGAGGTGGCGTCGGACGCCGCCTCGCGCGCCTTCTTCCCGGTCGACAGGTGCCGGTAGATGTTCTCGATGACCACGATGGCGTCGTCGATGAGGATGCCGATCGACAGGGACAGCGCCAGCATCGTCATGTTGTTGAACGTGAAGCCCATGACCTCGATGAACCAGAACGTGGCGACCACCGAGCTCGGGATCGCCACGGCACTTATCAAGGTCGCGCGCACGTCGTGCAGGAAGAAGAGGATGATGAGCACCGCCAGGACGGCGCCGAACAGGAGGTCGAACTTGACGTCGTTGATCGACCGCTCGATGTAGCTCGACCAGTCGGTCGGGACCGATACCTTGGCCCCTGCGCGCGCCACCTCGGGGGCGAGCTTGTCCAGCTCCGCGCGCACCTGCCTGGCGACCGCCACCGTGTTCGACCCGGACTGCTTGCGCACGACCAGGGCCACCGCCGACGCGCCGTCCATCGACGACGAGGAGCGCGCCTCCTCGGTGTCGTCGACGACCTCGGCGACCTGGCGGATGCGCACCAGGCTGGTCGCCGTCGCCCGCCCCTCGCCGGCCGGCGGCATGGGCGGGGCCGGGATGACGATGTCCTCGATCTGGTGGACGTCCTTGACCTCGCCGGCCACCTTGACGGTGAGCTCGCGCGTGCCCTCCTCGATGCGGCCGGCCGGCATGTCGAGGTTCTGCGCGCGCAGCGCGGTGGCCACGTCCTCGACGGTGAGGCCGAAGCCGGCCAGGTCGGCCGGGCGCACGAAGACGTGGATCTCGCGCTCGCGACCGCCGACCAGGTCGACCGAGCCGACCCCGCGGATGCGCTGGATGCGCTCCTTGACCACGTCGTCGGCGAACTTGGTGAGGTCGCGCGGGGCCATCTTGCCCGACACCGCCAGCGACATGATCGGGGCGGCGCCGACGTCGAACTTCTGCACCTTGGGCGGGTCGATGCCCTCGGGCAGCTGGGGCAGGATCGACGACACGCGGTCGCGGATGTCCTGCGCCGCCTGGTCGACCGGGGTCTCGAGCTCGAACTGGACGAAGACCTGGGTGACCGACTCGAGGTTGACCGAGCGCAGGGTCTTGATCCCCGCCATCGTGTTGACCGCCTCCTCGATCGGGTCGGCGACCTTGCTCTCCATGGAGGCCGGGTCGGCGCCGGGATAGGTGACGGTGACGGTGACGATCGGGAACTCGACGTCGGGGAAGAGGTCGACCCCGACGCGCGGATAGCTGAACAGGCCGAGCACGATGAGCGCGCCGACCAGGACCGCCGCGAAGACCGGGCGGCGGATCGAGATGTCAGCCAGTCGCATGGCTCACTTCCCCTTGCTGGCCGCCGGGCCGGCGGGCGCGGCGCCCATCTGCACGACCGCCAGCATCCCCGACTTGAGAGCGCCGTCCTGGTTCTCGAGGGTGGCGATGACCTCGAAGGTGCGGGTGCGGAGGTCGATCGCCGGGCTGATGCGATTCACCCGCGCCGTCCGCTCGGCGTGGATGGCCTCGAAGCGCGCGGTCACCGGGTCGCCCGGCTTCAGCGCGCCGAGCGCAGATTCGGGCAGGCGGAAGCGCAGCTCGAGCTGGGCCTGGTTCTCGACCACCAGGACGACGGTGATCGGCATCATGGTCGCCATCTCGCCGGCGTTCTTGCGCACCTCGGTCACCACGCCGTCGATCGGCGAGCGCACGGTCGCGTCGCCGAGCGCGCGGCGGGCCTGGGCCAGCGCGACCCGCGCCTGCTCGACCGCCACCGCCGCCCCGTCGTACTGCGCCTTCACCCGGTCGTACTGGGCCTGCTCGGTCGCCTTCTGGGCCAGGAGCTTCTGCATTCGGTCGTGCTCCACCTTGGCGGCCGACAGCGCCACCTCCGCGCTGTGGAGCTGGGCCTGCGCCTGCTCCACCCCGAGGCCGAGCGCCCGGGTGCGCATGCGGTAGAGGACCTGGCCCTTTTTGACCTGGGTGCCCTCCTCGACGTCGACCGACTCGATGATGCCGGACATGTCGGGCGAGACCTCGGCGCGGTCGAGGGGATAGGTGGTCCCGGTCGTGCGCTCGGTGCCGCCGGCCGGCTTCTCGGCGACGGCCGTGGGCGAGATCTGTGGCAGCGCCTCGCGCGGCGGCGCGCCCTGACCTCTGGCGGGCGGAAGCTTCTCGCTGGCGGAGCTCTTCCCGCACCCGCCCGCCAGGGGCAAGGTCAGAAGGCCCAGCGCCGCGAGCAGGGGCGCGGCGGCCGGGAGCCGGGGAGAGAGGGAGGCGGAGGCGGAGGCGGAGGGCGTACGTCGCAGGATCATCGGGCACCGCTGGTCGAGGGCAGGAGCGCGTCGGGCAGCTGGCCGGTGGCCTGCGCCAGCGCGGCGAGCTGCATGAAGTAGGAGTGGCGCGAGGTGGCGTAGCCGATGCGGGCCTCGGCCAGCTCGGTCTCGGACGAGAGCAGGTCGGTCGTCGTGGCGGCCCCCTCGCGGAAGCGGACCTCCTCGATGCGGAACGCCTCCTCCGACGCGGCCAGGCCGGCGCGCGCGACCGCGAGCGAGTCGTAGGCGGCCCGGGTCGCACGCGCGCGCTGCCGCACCTCGAGGCGCAGCGTGTCGCCGAGCCGGTTCGCCGACAGGTCGGCCTGCTCGGCCTGGTAGTCGGCCGAGCGGTAGGCGTTGTAGTTGCTCAGCCAGTCCCACACCGTCCACGACAGCGACAGCCCGACGAACCAGGCGTTCTTGGGGGCGAAGGTCCCCTGCCCGGTGTTGTGCTGCGCCTGGCCGACGGCGTTCAGGGTGGGCAGGAGGTTGGTGAGCTGCACGGTGGCGCTGGAGTGAGCCTGCTCGGCGCGCGCCCTGGCAGAGCGCAGCTCGGGGCGGCGCTGGCCTGCCGTCTGCACGGCGGCGGTCGGGTCGAGCGGGGGCGGGCCCGGCTCCGCCGGCAGGTTGTCGATGGTCTCGATCCGGGTGCCCTCGGGCAGGCCGATGGCGACCGCGAGCGAGTCCTCGGCGCTGGCCGCGTCGCTGGCCGACGTGATCGCGTCGCGCTGCGCTCCGGCCAGCGCGGCCTCCAGTCGCATGACGTCGACCCGGCCCAGCACGCCCCCCTGCTGCAGGACGCGCGAGCGCTCGAGCTGGGCCTGGACCAGGCGCGCGCGCGAGCTGGCGATGTCGCTGGTCGCGCGGGCCAGCAGCACCTGGAGGTACGCGGTCGCCGCGCTGGACGCGATCTGCAGCCGGAGAGCGGAGTGATCGAGCTCGGTGGCGTCGAGGCCGTGGCGGTCCGCGCCGATCGCGCTGCCGATCTGCAGCTGGCCGACCAGCGGCAAGACCGCCGTCGCCGAGGTGCTGGTGGTGGTGCGATCGCGGATGACCAGGGGCGGTGGGGGCTCGGTGCCGGGCGGAAGCTCGATGCCGGGGATCGTGAGCTCCACCGTCTGCTCCTTGTCCCAGTAGTTCACGCTGGAGTCGACGCTGACGCTGGGCAGGCGGCGCCCCTTGCTGGAGCGCAGGCGCGCGCGCGCGCTGTCCACGCCCTTGCGCGACTGGGCGAGGTCCGGGCTGTGGTCCATGCCGTAGGACACCGCCTCGGACAGCGTCATGCGCCGGGCAGGCGGCTCGTCTGCCGTGGCGGGCAGCGCGGCCAGCAGGCCGGCGGCGAGGAAGAGGCCCGTTCTCGAGCTGGTTCTCATGGTCGGGACGTGGCTCCGCTGAGGAAGAGGTCGACCACATCGGACGCCTGGTCGACCAGTGACTGGGTTGGTGCGTCTCCAACACCGTCCGCGGCGCCGGCGTGCAGGGTCCACGAGCGCATGACGCCGTGGGCCGCTCCGGTCAGGAAGCCGACCAGGACGGAGAGCGGGACATCGCGACGGACCAGGCCGGCCTCGACCGCCGGCCGCAGGGCCTCGGAGAGCAGGTCCTGGTAGCTGCGATGAGACTCCATGCAGCGTCGCGCGATCGAGGCCATGTGCACGCCTGAGATGCCGGCCGCCGCGGGCAGGACCGCGAAGAGCGCGTGGTGGCGCTCGAAGTGCTGGAAGCTGGCGCGGATGACGGCGACCAGGAGGTCGCGCGGGGGCCTCCCCGCCCTGGCGGCCGCCTCCGCCTTCACGCTCGCCAGGAGCTCCTCGCTGCGGCGCTCGATGAGCGAGCTCAGGAGCTCGTCGCGGCTGGCGAAGTAGTTGTAGAGCGTGCCGGTGGCCAGCCCGGCCTGCGCCGCCACCTCGGCCATGCGGGTGCCGGGGAACCCGCAGCGGGTGAACACGCGCTCGGCCGCGCCCAGGATGGCGTCGCGGTAGAGCTCGCGCGCCTGCTCGCGCAGCTGGGGCGCCGCCCGCGCGCTGGCGCGCTTCCGCGCGGCCTGTTCACGTCCATGAACCACGGTTCACCGCCCGCGCGCATTTGGCCCGCGCTCGGCGCTGCTGTCAAGTGCAGCGCTGCCACGGGCCGCCGCGCGGTGACCGCGCCGGCACGGCGGTGCGATCGCACGGCGCGATCACAACGCCGCGATCACGCCGCGCGGCGATCACGCCGCGATCACACCCGACGCGATGGCCAGGCTACGGCTGCTCGCTGTTCATCGCGTACTTGTGAAGCAGGTCGCGCAGGTGGTTGCGGTCCATGCTGACCGCGCGCGCCGCCCGCGACAGGTTGCCGCCGTAGCGGTCGACCAGCTCGCGCACGTAGACGCGGGTCCACACGGCGAGCGCGCCCTCCTTCGACTCGCGGAACGAGATCGTGAAGTCGAGCGCGGGCCAGCTGCCCTGACTCGCGGCCGACTCCGACGCGTCGATCACCGCCGCGCGCTCGACCGCGTCGCGCAGCTCGCGCACGTTGCCCGGCCAGGGCTGGCGACACAGGCTGGCGACGATGTCCTCGGGCGGATCGCCCGCCGCGCGGCCGAGCGCCTCCTGATAGAAATGCGCGGCCAGGAGCGGAATGTCCTCGCGCCGCTCGCGCAGGGGCGGCACCGCGAGGCGCGCCCCGCTCAGCAGGAGCAGGAGATCGGTGCGGAACGCGCCGGCGTTGACCTCGTGACGCAGGTCGCGGCTGGTCGAGGCGATGACGCGGACGTTCACCGGGACCGGCTCGACCGAGCCGATGCGGCGGACCTGCCGGGTCTCGAGCGCGCGCACCAGCTTGGCCTGGAGCTCGGGGCCGAGCTCGCCGATCTCGTCGAGGAAGAGCGTGCCGCCGTCGGCCATGCCGAGGGCGCCGACCCTCTGCTCCTCGGCACCGGTGAAGGCGCCGCGCTCGTGGCCGAAGAGCTCGCTCTCGAGCAGCGCGGGCGCCACCGCGCTGCAGTCCACCGCCGCGAACGGGCCCGCGGCGCGCCCGCTCTGCCGGTGAATGGCCTCGGCCAGCGCGCTCTTGCCGGTGCCGGGCTCGCCCTCGAGCAGGATGGTCGTGTCGCCGGCCGCCGATGCTTCGAGCTGGGCGAAGAGGCGCCGCATGGCCGCGCTCTGGCCGAGCAGACCGCCGAAGCGGCCGCTCGGACTCAGCGGTTGCGACAGGCGCTCATCGAGGGCGTCGAAACGAACCGTGGTCTCGCCGGCCTGGATCAGCGCCCCGGAATCGATGTAGGCCACCTCGACGCGGTAGCCGGCCAGCAAGGTGCCGCTGTGCGAGCCCAGGTCGCGCAGCTGGAATCCATCGGGCGTCGCCGCGATGGTCAGGTGATGGCGAGAGACTGACGGGTCGGTCAGAACCAGGTGATTGGTCGGCGCCGTGCCGAGGCTCAGCTCATCGACGTCGGCGATCGCGCTCTGTCCGCGGTTGGGTCCACTGACGACTTCGATGCGGAACCGCTGGATCGCCACATCGCGAGCGTTGGTGGCGAGGGGTGTCGTCGGCCAGGGGCCGGCAGAGCGCGGGTTCGGGGCGTTCATGGTCTACTCCTTTGAGGGCGAGGGATGCGGAGTGGACCGCCATGCGGACGGGGGGTTCCGGCGAGGGCGGCCTCACTGCCGGTGCGTAAGTTGGCTAGGCGAGTGCGCGAGGACTTGCCGCGCCTGCCGCCACCTCGCGACGGTGCCGCCCGGGCGCCGTGTATGAACTGTGGGGGCGCCCCGTCCTCGAACCATGCATGCACGCGCCTGCATGGGACGTACCCGCGCTAACAGACTGGGATCCCGAAACTTACAACTTCAGTCCTGGGGCTCTGCTCCCCGGTGGGGAGAGGCGATGCGGGGGCCTGGCTGCACCACGTCGTGGGCACTCGCACTGACGCGCGGAATCACGGGTGACACTTCACGCGCTGCACCAGCTTGCCGCCCTCGTAGAAGGCAACGTTGACCGTGCCCACGCCTCGCTGTCGACTCCACCACGCGCCCTGCTGCTCGCCCTCGCGATACTCGCCGACCACGGCGCCATCGCTGACGTAATCAGGGTCGCGAGCTCCCGCCTCGGCGCCGGGAGGAAAGCGCCGGTACGACCCGTGCCGCGTGCCGTCCCACCGCTGGCACCACATCTCGTTGCCGTCGGGCGGAGGCTTGCCCATGCGCCGGGTACCGGACGGGCACACGAACGGCGGCGGCCGCTCGACCGCGCCGCACAGATCGTCGCGCTTCGTGCCCTGGATCGGCGTCGACGCCGATCCTCCGGCGCCGCAGCCGGCGACGATGGCGATCGAGGCCGCCATGGCGATCGAGGCCGCCATGGCGATCGAGGCCGCGGTGCGCGCGCGTGTGGTCGTCATCGCCGCGATGGTATCGCGGGCAGCGCCGCCGTGGCCGGCGTCAGGCCGGGATGAAGCGGCGGCCGAGCGTCGCGCCGAGGTGGTCGGTCAGCGCTGCCTTGACGGGAGCGAGCGGCACCTCGCGACCGAGCTCCGCCGACATGCTCGTCATGATCCCGGCGTCGAAGCCGCACGGCTGGATGCGCGCGAAGTAGGCCAGGTCGGTCGTCACGTTGAGGGCCAGGCCGTGGAACGTGACCCACTTCCGGCACGCGATGCCGATCGACGCGATCTTGCGCTTGCCGCCGCCCACCCACATGCCCGTCTTGCCGGGCTCGCGCGTCCCCTCGATGCCGAACCCGGCCACGGTGCGGATCATCGCCTCCTCGAGGTTGCGCAGGAAGCGGTGGAGGTCGCGCTCGCCCTCGCCGAGGGCGAGGATGGGATAGGCCACGACCTGGCCGGGCCCGTGATACGTGACGTCTCCCCCGCGCTCCACCTCCACCACCGGCACGTCGCCGGGGCGGAGGAGGTTGGCCAGCGCGCCCTGGCGCCGACCGACGGTGATGACGTGCGGGTGCTCGACCAGGAGCAGCGCGTCTCGGCGCTCACCTCGCTGGCGCGCCGCCACCACCTCGAGCTGGCGCTCGCGGGCCGCCTGGTAGTCGAGCAGGCCGAGGTCGATGACCTCGGCGAGGTCGCGATCGCGATCGCGATCGACCGCCGCGTCCGCGCCCGCGTCCACGGCCGCGCGCACGTCGACGCCCCCGCCGGGGCCCCTGTCAGCGATTGACGATATGGATCGCCTCGTGGCGCGCCGCCGCCGCCGCCTCCATGATGGCCTCGCTGAGCGTCGGGTGCGGGTGGATCGACAGCTGCACGTCCTCGAGCACCGCGCCCATCTCGATGGCCAGGGTCCCCTCGCTGATGAGGTCGGAGCCGCCGTTGCCGACCACGTGCATGCCGAGGATCTCCTCGGTCTCGGCGTCGGCGATGATCTTGGCGAACCCGTCGGTGTCGTTGACGCTGAGCGCGCGGCCGAGCGCGGCGAACGGGAACTTGCCGACCTTGAGCTTGTGACCGGCCGCGGCCGCCTGCTCCTCGGTGAGCCCGGTCGAGGCGATCTCGGGATCGGTGAACACCACGGCCGGGATGGTGCGCGCATCCATCGCGGCCTTGTGCCCCGCGATGACCTCGGCGACGACCTCGCCCTCCTTGGTCGCCTTGTGGGCCAGGAGCACGCCCCCGGCGCAGTCGCCGATGGCGTAGATGCCGGGCACGTTGGTGCGGAGCTGCGAGTCGACCTTCACGAAGCCCTTGTCGTCGAGCGCGACCCCGACCTTGTCGAGGCCGAGCGAGTCGGTGTTGGGCCGGCGCCCGACCGAGACCAGGATGCGGTCGGCGTCGAGGCTGGCCTCACCGTCCCTGCCGCTGACCGTGATGACCGCGTGGTCCTTGCGGTTCTCCCAGCGCGCGGCCTTCGTGTTGAGCAGGACCTCGACGCCCATCTTGCGCAGCTTCTGGGCCACGACCTTGACGCAGTCCCTGTCCATGCCGAACAGGATCGTGTCGAGCGCCTCGACCACGGTCACCTTGCTGCCCAGCTTGGCGTAGACGGTGCCGAGCTCGAGGCCGATGTAGCCGCCTCCCACCACCACCAGGCGCTTCGGCACGCTGTCGAGGGCGAGCGCGCCGGTCGAGTCGATCACGCGCTTCTGGTCGACCTCGAAGCCGGGGATGTTGATCGGCCGCGACCCGGTCGCGATGACCACGTTCTTGGCCGTGATGGTCCGCTTCTCGCCCTGCGACTCGACGACGACGCGGTGGCCGTCGGACCCGCCTCGCTCGAGGTGAGCATAGCCGAACACCAGCTCGCTCTTGTTGGCCTTGAGCAGCGTCTTCACCCCCGAGGTCAGCTTGTGGACGATCCCGCCCTTCCACTCCTGCATCTTCGCCATGTCCACCGACGGCGCGCTCTTCGCCACGATGCCCATGTCGGCCGACTTGGTGAATTTCTCGAAGGTCTTGGCTGCGTGGATGAGCGCCTTGGACGGGATGCAGCCGACGTTCAGGCACACGCCGCCCGGCTGGTCGCGCTCGACGACGATGGTCTTGACCCCGAGCTGGCCGAGCCGGATGCCGCACGGGTATCCGCCGGGGCCGCTGCCGATGATCACCGCGTCTGCCCGCATGTCCGCCGTCATGTGTTCCCTCGTTCGGTTCCCGGAGCGGCGTGCGGCGCGAGCTCGTCCAGCTGCTCGCGCAGGAGCCAGGTCGGCTCCTCGTACACGTCCTCGATCAAGCTCTCGATGGGCGGCATCCCGACCGCCTCCTGCTCGGCGATGACCTTGCGCACCTCGGCTTCGATGCTCTCGGCCAGCGCCGCGGTGTCACCGGGCGCGTACCAGCCTCGCACAGCCGCCAGCGCCTCCATGCGCCGCAGCGGATCGCGCTTCTCGCGCCACACGTCGGTCACGGTCTCGTCCCGGTAGCGGGACGGGTCGTCCGACGACGAGTGCGCGCTGACCCGGTAGGTCAGGAGCTCGAGGAAGGTGGGCCCGCCCCCGCGCCGCGCCTTGTCGACCGCGTAGCGCGATGCCAGGTAGACCGCGCACACGTCGTTGCCGTCCACCCGCAGCGACTCGATGCCGTAGCCGATGCCCTTGAGCGCGATGGTCGGGGCTGCGGTCTGGAGCGACCCGGGCGTCGAGATCGCCCACTGATTGTTCTGGCACACCAGCACGACCGGCGCGCGGGTGACCCCGGCGAAGTTCATGGCGACGTGGAAGTCGGGCTCGCTGGTGGCGCCGTCGCCCATGTAGCCCATGCACACCGCCGGCTCGCCCTCGCCGGCCGCCGCGGCGCTCTTCATGCCCATCGCGATGCCGACCGCGTGCGGGATCTGCGAGCCGACGCACGAGGACATCACGACGTAGTGGGTGTCGCGGTCGCACGGGTGACAGGGCAGCTGGCGCCCGCGGCCCGGATCCTGGTCGTTGCCGAAGATCTGCGCCACGTAGCTCGACAGCGACATGCCGCGCAGGATGCCGGCCCCGGCCTCGCGCAGCGCCGGCACCAGCCAGTCTCGCGGCGCCAGCGCGGCGGCCGACCCGACCACGGCCGCCTCCTGTCCCGCCGCCTCGCCGTAGAAGCCGACCCGGCCCTGGCGCTGCAGCGCCATGAGCCGCTGGTCCATGATGCGGACGGTGAGCATGCCGCGGTAGAGGCGGCGCGCGTCGTCGGCCGCCAGCCACTCGAGCGCCGCCCCCGACGCGCTTCCGTCCTCCTCGACCAGGCGGAAGAGGCCCGTGGCCTTGTCCTCCTCGCTGCCGTGGAAGTAGGCGAAGGCCTCCCAGGCCGCGCTCGGAGCCTCGGGCGGCGCGCCGCCGCTGGTGCCCTCGCGACTGGTCCTGGCTGCGCGAGCGCCCCGGGCCACCTTAGATCATCTCCATGAACATGAGGGTGGGGTCCTCGAGCATGGCCTTCACCTCCTGCACGAACATGGCCCCGTCCCAGCCGTCGGCCAGGCGGTGGTCGACCGAGATCGACAGGTTCATCAGCCAGCGGATCGCGATCTGCCCATCGACCACGGCCGGCCGCTCCTTCATCTCGTGCACGCCCAGGATGGCGACCTCGGGGAAGTTGATGATCGGCGTGGCCATCACGCCGCCCAGCTTGCCGAGCGAAGAGATGGTGAAGGTGGAGCAGGTGAGGTCGCTGCGGGTGGCCGTGCCGTCCTGCACCGCCTTGCCCAGGCGGTCCATCTCGGCGGCGAGATCGAAGATCGAGCGCCGGTCGGCGTCGCGCACCACCGTGACCATGAGGCCGTGCGGCCCCTGCGCGGCGATGCCGACGTGGTAGTACTTCTTGCGGACGATCTCCTGGGTGGTCTCGTCGAGCGAGGCGTTGAGCTGGGGCCAGCGCTTCAGGCCCGCCACCACCGCCTTCACGATGAACGGGAGATAGGTGAGCTTGATCCCGCGCTCCGCCGCGCGGTCGGCCGCGCGCCGCCTGACCGCCACCAGCTCGGTCGTGTCCACCTCTTCCACGTAAGTAAAGTGGGCCGCGGTGGCCACCGAGCGGGCCATGTTCTCGGCGATGCGCTTGCGCAGGCCGCGCAGGGGGATGCGCTCCTCCTCGCCGCCGGGCGCGATGGCGATGGGCGCAAAGCCGCGCGCCTGCATCCC
>Ga0126377_10001005_pt1 | contig 18139 bp, 20 predicted proteins | sample PanSoiMetPlot_22_FD_92647 | JGI IMG/M metagenome (GOLD analysis project Ga0126377, IMG submission 92647) | Tropical forest soil microbial communities from Panama - MetaG Plot_22 | ecosystem: Environmental > Terrestrial > Soil > Tropical forest > Bulk soil | place: Panama | collected 2016-02-17 | reverse complement strand
GCGCCGACAGGCCGACACCGCGATAGTCGAACGTGACTGCCACGTATCCCTGGTTCGCCAGCCACTGCGCAAAACCCGCGTAGTAGTTCTGCGCCACTCCCATGGCAGATGGAATGACTACCGCAGCCCGCGGCGCAGCCGTCGGTTCGAAAACCCTCACGACAAAGGGCGCGCCGTTCTGCGCCACGAGCGTGTGCTGTGTCATTGCCATGGAAGGACTCCGCGCCAGGTGCGGAGAAAAATGTAGTCGCGCAGCGCCCGGCAAGGCAACTGCCGAAAGTCATGTAATCCGCGAGGCGTGGAAAAGCGGCGAAACGTTCGCCGTGATCAGAAGTCAGCGAACGCGACAGAGGTGATTTCCGCCTCGGCCGCGCAACCGATCTCGCGCGTCGAGCTGGGAGCGGTGAAGAACTGCTCCATCAGGTCCTTGCCGCCAGCCGCGCGCCAGCGAACCGTAACGGCAATGGTCTTGAACGTGTGAGTGCTCGTCAGCCACAGACGATTGTTCTGCGCGTCGCAGGCACCCTGGAATTTCAGGGTCACAAAAGACGCGGCTGCGGGTTCATCCGCGGCACTGGTGTGCGCCGGAATCCCGCCAAGTATCAGCAACGCAGTCGCGATAGTCGCGACATGTAGCGCTCTGCCAAGAGTCATCGTCTTCCCCGCTGCCCCCAACAAACGATTCGCACCGGCACCCGATCTCTTTATCGGACCAGTCTGCCACGGCTGAAATATAGACTCTCTGACGCTGTCTCGCACCGCCGCAACGCCTTCCGGCAGGCAAAAGTTGGACTCATCGCACGTTCATGCCGACAGGTTGCTCAAGGTAACCGGTGTCTATCTGCAACCTATTACTCTGCTATCAGGTGCAGCCTCATGCACAGCCCGGGGAAGTAGCTGGAGTGCGCGCAACGCTCCGCGGAACACTGCGCAGCCCCGGGCGTTGCCTTCGTACCCCGTTCACGTCGATGCTCGCGAGGAGTCCGCCATGGCCTTCACACTCAAGCCGCTGCCTTTTGCCAAGGATTCGCTCGGCCCCACCATGTCGGCGCAGACGCTCGAGCATCATCACGACAAACATCACGCGGCCTACGTGAAAAAGCTCAATGAGCTCGTCACGGGTACGCAGTACGAAAGCCAGGATCTCGAATCCATCATCCGATCCACCGCCGGCCGCGGCGGCAAGGAACAGAAGATCTTCAACAACGCGGCGCAGACCTGGAATCACGACTTCTTCTGGGAATCCCTGGCGCCGAATGGTGGCGGCACGCCGCCGGAGAACGTGCAGAAGCGCCTGCAGGATGCATTCGGATCGCTGGAGAGTTTCCGCGACAAGTTCGTCGACGCTGCGGTGAACCAGTTCGGCAGCGGCTGGGCCTGGCTCGTGGTGAAGCAGGGCAAGCTCGAGATTACGACCACGCACGACGCCGACAATCCGCTCACCACCGGTGCTCACGCGCTATGGACCTGCGACGTGTGGGAGCACGCCTACTATCTCGACTATCAGCAGGAGCGCGCGAAGTTCGTCAAAGCCGCGGTGGAAAATCTCGCCAACTGGCAATTCGTGAGCAAGCAACTGGTGGCAAGCGATCGGTAGTCGCTGCCAGAGCAATTCCCTACAGTCCTACGTACATATTGGGCTGCCCGGCATCAGCGCGGCACCGCACTATTTCCTGCAATTTCCTTCTCCAGGGATGCGGGAGGTGCGCATATGCAGAAGCATGACAACCGGAAGGAAGCAGCGCTCTACTGGTCGGCAGTCAGCCTCATCGTTTGCGAGGGCCTGCCGATCGACAAGGCAGCTGAACAACTCGGTGTAGGCGGCACCGAGCTGCGGGAAATCCTGCATCGACGTCAGACCGTCCGCCTGTTCGACGACTCCTGCGCCCGCCGGGCCTCCGCAACGGTGCTGCCCTTCGTCCGACATTAAGTTTGTCGCCGGGCTAATTGCGAGTCATTCTCGATTGAGAATAGAATGCGGTTGGCCGCAGCCGCCAGCGTAACCGCGAGCGTCTGCTGAGCGCGTCCCTTCAGGGAAAATTGCGGCGCTCAGGCGCCAGGCACGGTTGCGTCGTGATTCCCAGGACTCGCGATTGCGCCACCCGACGACAAGACATAACTGCGGAAACCTTCCGGGACCTGAAATGCCCTCATCGATGCGAATCGCAGCGCCGGCGATTCTGGTGTCCTTATATATGTGTGCCGGCTGCACCCGGCAGCCGCCGGATGATCCGCGGCGCCCGGTCGTCGAAACGTACGCAGCGATCGTACTCGCGACGTACGAAGACACACTGACTGCAACTCGCGCGCTCGACCAGGCTGTCGACGATCTGCTCGCGCATCCGAGTGAGCAGACACTGCAGGTCGCGCGCGAACGGTGGCGAGCGGCGCGTGTGCCCTACGGCTATTCGGAAGCGTTTCGTTTCTACGCCGGCCCGATCGACGGCGCAGGCGGCCCGGAGCCGCAGATCAACGGCTGGCCGCTCGATGAGAATCACATCGATGCCGTGCAACTGGACACGTACAACGCCGCTCCCGGCCGCAACATCATCGGCAATCCGCAGGATTTCCCCGCAATCACACCCGAGCTGGTCGCGGCGCAGAATGAAGCCGGCGGCGAAAAGAACATCGCCAGTGGCTGGCACGCGATCGAGTTCCTGTTGTGGGGACAGGATCGCAACGATCCGCCGGACTCAGCAGGACAGCGTCCCTATACGGACTTCGTCGCGCACGGCGATCCGGCAACCGATGTTGCGGCCCGCCGCGGTCAGTATCTGAAAGCGGCGACCACGCTGCTGATCCGCGATCTGGAGGGACTCGTCTCGGCCTGGACCCCCGCGGCAAAGGGCGCTCCCCCGACGTATCGCAGCAAGCTCGTCGGCGGCGACGTGTACACAGGCCTCAAGCACATGCTTACGGGCATGGCGGCGCTCTCGGAAGTGGAAATGGCGGGCGAGCGCATGAACGTGCCATTGCTCTCCGGTGACCAGGAGGAAGAGCAATCGTGCTTCAGCGACACGACTGCCGACGATCTGCGCGTGAACAGCCAGGGCATCGAACACGTCTACTACGCGCGTTACACGCGCCCGAGCGGTGAAGTCGTTACCGGCCCAAGTCTTGCCGACCTGGTGAAGAAGGCTGACCCGCGCGTCGCGGAAGAGATGGAGGCGCGACTCACGCGCACCCGCGAAACTCTCACGGCCATTCGCAATCCCTACGATCGGGAAATTCTGCCCGACAACAAAGACGGACGTGCGCGCGTACAGGCTGGCGTCGACGCGCTGCATGCGCAGGCCCTGTCGTTCGGGCGCGCGGCGAATTCAATGCAAATCTTCCTCTCGGATCTCGAAGGCCTCGGTGACTGAAGTGACAGAGCCTCTTCACGCCGGGCGGCGACCGATCGCCGCATCGACCCTCGCGCTGTCGTGCATCCTGTCTGCGTGTTCGACCGGGCATCGCGATGTCACGCCCCTGCTCGATGTGAATTCGGCGGGCGCAGCGACCGTGCACAACGCTACTCACAAGGCATATGCACAGCCTGCCGCGAATCTCGACGTACAGAACCGTGCGCTGTTCTTCATAGGCAATGCGTTCTTCAACAGTCCCTGGGTGGTCGCACCGGCTTCGGCCACGGCACGCGACGGACTGGGACCGTTGTTCAACGCGCGCAGCTGCGATGCGTGCCACAACAATGATGGTCGCGGTCGGCCACCCGAGCACGAGGGCGAGCGTCCCGTATCCCTCGTGATCCAGTTCGCCACGCCGGTGCCGGGGGAAAACAACGCCCCTGGCGGTGACCCGCACTATGGCGGCAACCTCAATCCTTTCGCGATCGGCGGCGTGCCGCCCGAAGGTACCGTGCGCATCCAGTTGCAGGAGCTGCCCGGCAAATTTGCGGATGGCGAGTCGTACACGCTGCTCAGTCCGCAATACATCTTCGAGGAACTCGCTTACGGCGAGCTGGCGGCAGACAACCAGTTTTCGCCGCGGGTCGCACCGGCCGTGGCCGGCATGGGTTTCCTGGAAGTCGTACCAGAAGCGCAGATCCTCGAACGCAACGATCCGGACGACGCGAACGGCGATGGCATTTCAGGACGCCCCAACTACGTCTGGGATCATCGCGCCGGGCGCAAGGTGATCGGACGCGTGGGCTGGAAGGCCAACCAGCCGGACATCGCTCACCAGACCGCCGGAGCGTTCTCGAATGAAATCGGCATGAGCACGTCGCTGCGTCCGGACCAGAACTGCACCGAAGTCCAGACAGCTTGTCGCGCCGCTCCCACCGGTGGCTCACCGGAAGTCAGCGACGAAATCTTCCAGCACATCGTCGGGTACCAGCAGATGCTCGGCGTACCCGCCCGGCGCAACATCGATGCGCCCGAGGTCAGGCGCGGAGCACGGTTGTTCCTCGAGGCGGGCTGCGAAGCGTGTCACCGCGCCACGTTCACCACCGGCACGGTTGCCGATCGCCCCTGGCTCAGCAATCAGACCATCCATCCGTTCACGGACATGCTGTTGCACGACATGGGAGCGAAGCTGGCCGACGGCCGCGCTGATTTCGAAGCCACGGGCAGCGAATGGCGCACGCCGCCGCTCTGGGGTATCGGTCTGCAGCAGGTCGTGAACGGTCACACGCGCCTGCTGCATGACGGTCGCGCACGCGATGTCACTGAAGCCATTCTCTGGCACGGCGGTGAAGCCAGCCGTGCTCAGGAAGCTTTCCGCAGCATGTCGAAGGCGGACCGCGCCGCCCTGCTCGCTTTCATCGATTCACTGTGACTATCCATTCATCGTGAACAAGGGCAGACGCAATTTCCTGATCGGTTCCGCAGTCGTCCTCGGAGGTGCTGCGGCCGGCGGACTGGCATTCCATTTCCGCAGCAAACGACGTCGCGGCACATTGCTGTCCGCGTTCGAAGACGCCAGGGGCGATCAATATGTCGGCGGCCTGAAGCTCGAGACGCAGCATGTGTTCGGCACGAAGGTACCGATGCGCGCGCACGGCTGCGCCATCGATCCGCGCGACCCGCAACGCGTGCTCTTCTTTGCACGCCGCCCGGGCACGCAGGCCTTCGAGTTGCGACTCGACCAGATGACCGTGCGCACCGTGTTCGAAACCCCGGCGGGTCGGCATCTGGCCGGCCACGGCATCTTCTCGCACGATGGTCGCCTGCTCTTCACACCCGAGCATGACTATGAACGCGTGCGTGGCGTCGTGTCGGTACGCGACGCTAGCGACATGCGCATCGTCGATGAGATCGACACGCGGGGCATCGATCCGCACGAGGTGGCATGGCTGCCGGATGGCCGTTCGCTGCTGGTTGCGAATGGCGGCATCATGACGCATCCGCGCACGTACCGGCGCAAGCTCAACATCCCCACGATGGATCCGTCGCTGTGCGTGATCGACACGACGAACGGTCAATGCACTGAGCAGCTGCGATTGCCGGATCATCTGCTCAGCATCCGGCATCTGGCGATGACAGCGAACGGGACAACTGCGATCGGCCTGCAATATGAAGGCGAACCGGCGGCTGCGCCGGGCATCGTCGCGGTGTATGCGCCAGATGCAGGACTGCATCTGCTGACCGCGCCGGAAACGGAACGCGCGCGTTTCCATGGCTACGTCGCGAGTGTCAGCGTCAGCGAGATGCAGGGACTGATTGCCGCAGCGTGTCCGTATGGGCATGGCGTCGCCTGCTGGTCGTTGCAGGATCATCGCTATCTTGGCTTCGTGCCTGCTGCGGAAACCTACGGCCTGTCGCGACTTGCCGACGGTACGGTCGTCGCTTCACAGCGCGATGGCACGGCGTACCAGATCGACAAAACGCCACTGCGTTCACACTTTCTGCAGATCGACAGTGAAATTCCGCTGCGTTGGGACGACCACTGGGTCGCCGTCACCTGACGCGTTATGCATAATCGGGGCAGCTCACAACAGGAGAGCTGCCCGTGTCTCAGGGATTTCCTCGTATCCGTCTGCTGTGTATCGCTGCAGGTCTGTTTGTGTGCGCTGCTGTCAGCGCACAGACTTCCGCGCTGTCGCCAGAACCGAAGCCGCGCGTGATCGAAGATCGGCTGCGCGTCGAGGTCACGCTGCTCGGGGCCGGGATCGACACGCGAATGCGTATCGACGAGTCACCGACACTGCCCGGCACCGAAGTCGATGCCGAAGACGATTTCGGACTCGACGATTCGGCATTGATGCCGCAGGTAGAAATCACGCTGCTGCCCGGCAAGCACAACCTGCTGCGCCTGAGCGGCTTCAGCTCACGGCGCTCGGCATCCAAGATCATCGACAAGGAAATCGCTTTCGACGATGAAGTCTTCGAACCGGGCGAACGCGTCGACAGCAAGCTCGACCTCACCCTGTTCGGACTGACCTACGGCTATCGCATCCTGGTGCGTGATCGCGGCGAGCTCACGGCCACACTGGGCATCCAGGTGGCACATGTCGAGGCGAATGCACTCGTGCGCAGTCGCATGGTGCGCGAACCGGAAACCGGTGTGGCGCCGTTGCCCATGATCGGGATCGAAGGCCGCTACGATTTCACCGACCACTGGTCGGCGGAAGGCAGGCTGCAGTATCTCGGTGCGAATGTGGACGACGTCGACGGTTCCATCATCGACGCACGTCTCGCCGTCACGTGGCGCATGAACCCGTACCTGGTCTTCGGCCTCGGCTATCGTTCGTTCTCGGTCGATATCGATTCAAAAGCCGAAGACAATCCCGGCCTGGTCAATCTCAAGCTGGCGGGCCCGCTGCTGTTCGCCCGCGCGAGCCTCTGATCGCCGCTGCCTGATCAGTTGCCGCTGGCCGGCATATCTCCGGAGGCAGCCGCGGCTGCGACTTCCTGTACGGGCGGTGCGAACATGAAGCGCCGCGCGGCATAGCCAATCCACGTGGGCGCCAGGCCTTCATCATCGGACCGGTAGCTCGAATGCCGCTCGCGCGGCCGACGCAACGTCTCGGACGGCGCCTCTGCGTAAAGTGCGCGATAGTTGCGGGCGAACAGACTGAAGTCCCACACGCCGAATCGCGCCGCGATCTTCGTCACCGTATCGGTGAACGGATCGGCGCGCAGCAGCGCACTGCGGATCTCGCGCAGCTGCCGGACCTTGAGCAGGCGCATGGGACCGACGCCGAAGAACTCCTGGAAAATATTGCGCAGCGTGCGCTCGCTGACCTGGGTGGCAGTACACAGGTCGTCGATGAACAATGGTTGTCCGTCGCTCGCATCGATCAGCTCCAGGCAGCGTGCGATCACGCGCGTACGCGACACCTGCGGCCGACCGATGTGACGGTCGTTCGCGTGGCTGCTCACTTCGAGCACCCGCGCCAGCGTGTGCAGCACTTCCTCCTGGGCAGCGGTGGCGGCGGCAGGATCAACGATGTTGACCGTCTCATGATCTGCGCAGATGCGCCCGACAAGGTTGCGGATCCCTTCCAGCAACGTGCGCTGGCTCTGCCTGCGCGTGCCATTTGCTGTCGGCGCCACAGCGAGCCTTCCGACTTCGCTCAGCAACGAACCATCCGCTGTCGCCTGTAACGGAATCGTCACGCCCGCCCAGCGCGCGAGTTGTCGCGCCGAAGACGTGAACGGTTGATTGCTCTGCACCACCACGAAGGTGGTATCCGCGAGGCCCTGGCCATCAATGCGGATTGACGCCGAATCCGTAATCGGCATGCCGAGCGCGAGATAGCCGGCTACGCCATCGCCGGCAAAGGTCGTGGCGCCGCCGATCTGCACTTGCTGCACATCGATGCGACCGAGGCGCACCCGTTCGATCCACCAGTCACCGGTTGCGCGTGCCGTAGGTACAAACCGACCGGCAACACCGCTGATGCAATCGGCGAACTCGTCAAAATCCCCATATGCGTGCCGACCCATGTTGTTCGTTCCATGGCCAGGGTGCGCGCACACTACCGCCAACTTCTACTTATGACGATACGCATTTGTTGCCGATTACTCACAGCTCGGAGGAATCGGCAACGTTAGATTGACCAGTAAAAGACAGCGGATTCCTCGCTCGATGATCACCTGCAGCAGCAACCGGACCCCGGCAACGCAGCGGCACGGCTCTCCCTGTTGCTTAGTCAACGGTGACAGGAAACCGTCGGCGACGCTCGCGATCGTGGTGCCCTGCCTGCTGCTCATCGGCGACGCCGAAGCGATCACCATCGAGCGTCTCGTGCAGCACGGCGGCCTGCAGATCGGCATCGTTGCGCTGCTGGTGCTGCAGACCGTCCTGATCGTGGTCCTGATGGTCCAGAATCACCGTCAGCGGCGCGCGCAGGACGAAGCGAGGCGGCAGCAGTCGGAAGTGACTCACGCGGCGCGACTGGTCCTGGTCGGCGAGATGACCGCGTCGATCGCGCACGAAGTCAGCCAGCCGCTGAGCGCGATACTCAGCAATGCCGACGCGGCCGAGATGCTGCTGTGTGCGGAAACGCCGCCGCTCGGGGAGATCCGCCAGATTCTCGAAGACATCCGTCGCGATGACCTGCGCGCGAACGAGATCGTCCGCAATCTGCGGCGCTTGCTGTCGAAGCGCGAGCTCAGGCTCGAGAGCATCGATCTCAACGAGATCGTGCGTACCTCGCTGACGCTCGCCGGGACCGATGCCACACGGCGCGGTATCGTCCTCAGGACATCGCTCGACAGCTCCTTGCCGCGCGCGTGCGGCGATCCGGTGCACCTCCAGCAGGTGATGCTGAACCTGATCATCAATGCCATGGACGCCATGATGGACGTGCCGGTCGACGAGCGGGAGCTGGAGATCGCCACGCGCCTGCACGACGGGAAGTCGGTGGAGGTAGCCGTGATCGATACTGGCGGGGGCGTCAGCACCGATATGGTGCCGAAGCTGTTCGATTCCTTCTACAGCACCAAGCGCGACGGCATGGGACTCGGTCTGTCGATTGCACGCGCCATCGTGCAGACCCACGGAGGAACCATCTGGGTCGAGAATCGCAGCCACCGCGGCGCCGTCTTCAAGTTCACCGTACCGGTGGCCGCATAGAAATACTGTGGATGACCGCTATGCCCAAGGCGCTGAAGCTACGGTAATCAGCAGGCTCGCCCGCACGGGCTGAGCAGTGGAGCAACTCATGGACATCCGGACCGCGCCCGAAGGCTACAGGGTTCATGTCGTCGACGACGACGACAGTTTCCGGACCGGCCTGACGCGCGTACTGAATGCGTCCGGACTCAAGGCGGTCGGCTATCGTTGCGCCGGCGAATTCCTGCTCTCGGATGCCGCGGCGACACCGGGCTGTGTCGTTCTGGACGTCTGCATGCCGGGTCCGAGCGGCGTCGAACTGCTCGATGCGCTGGCCACGCGCGAATCGGCACCTCCCGTCATCTTCGTCACCGGCTGCGGCGACGTGGCAACCAGCGTCCACGCCATGAAGGCCGGCGCCGTCGATTTCCTGACCAAGCCCGTCAGGGCCGAGACCCTGCTCAACTCGGTGCGGCATGCAATCACCATCGACATCGAGCGCCGCGCTGCACAACGAGAGAACCGGGAACTGCGCGCCCGCTACGCCAGCCTGACCGAGCGGGAACAGGCCGTGTTCATCGGCGTCGTGCGCGGTGCCCTCAACAAGCAGCTGGCGGTGGAACTGGATACCTGCGAGCGCACGATCAAGACCCACCGGGCCCGCATGATGACCAAGCTGCATGCCACCTCACTGGCTGAACTCGTGCGCGCTGCGAAACTGCTTGGCATTGCGGACGTAGAAGAAGTCGTCTGAAGCACTGACGGCCTGTCGACCCGAGCACAGCGTTCGCGGCGACGCCGGAGTTCTGTCGCACTGCGTGCCAGCGTTCTGAACCTCCCCGTCGTCACGGGCAGTCTGGCACTCCCCATCTACTGATACAGCCTGCGGGCGCCACCTGTCACGCTGGCACGCTAAAGGAGGGCTGCGCAGCCATTGCCGCCGCCCGCCGGCGAGCAACGATTGCAGAGGGCCCCATGGCCGAGTCTCGAGGGAACATCGTGATCGTTGAGGACGACGCAGGGCTGAACCAGGCCCTGACGAGGTTGTTGCAGGCGGCCGGCTTCCATACGACAGGTTTCGCCAGCGCAGCCGCCGCATTACAGAGCGAAGCCACCCGCGACGCTCACTGCCTGGTGCTCGATGTGCACCTCTCGGACATGAGCGGCTACGAAGTGCAACGACGCCTGGCGGAAACCGGCCACTCACCACCGGTCATCATCATCACTGCACACGACGACGCAGTCAGCCGGCGACAGGCCGAGGCCATCGGCGCGACTGCCTACCTCACCAAACCTTTCGTGGGCCGGATGCTGGTCGATGCCGTCACACGCGCCGTGGGCAGAGCCCACTGACTGCTGGCCTACTGGATATCGGTATCCGGTGGGTCCGCATTGATGACGTCCAGTTTCTCACCGCTGCTGGTCGTCGTGACCGCCTCATCCGTGACCAGTACCGTGGTGCCGATCGTCAGTACGTCGTAGACCGCACGCACGAAGACATCCGGGATTTCAATCCGCGACGCGATGGTCGGATCGGGCTCCGTGCCGGTTTCGTCGGACTGGCCGGCGACGCCGACGTGAATCCAGTGCTGGCGAGCGGGATCGGGCAGGTACTGCGGGCTTACGACCGCGGGTCCTTCTGCCAGGATCAGGGCACGAGTGCCGATCGGCTCGCTGCCGCGGAAGATGACCCGGGCGCGACCGATCTCGATGCCATTGCGATAGACGATCACACGGCCGCTGGTGCGACTGAGTACGACGCTGACGGGTCCATCAGCAGACAATTCCGGCTCCCAGCGCAGCGTCTCCGATTCCTGCAGGCGCTGGCGCTGCAACGGCGCGCCGGTGCCCGTGCTCACGGGCGCGAGGAATCCCGGATGCGACACCTCCTGCGGTGCCGTCGCATCGCTGGCAATGACTACCGTCATTCCCGTCGAGGTGATTTCATACAGGCGCCGCGCAAACTCGCTCGGCAGATGAATGCAGCCGTGCGATTCCGGATAACCAGGCAGACCGCCGGCATGCAGGGCGACACCTCCCCAGGTCAGCCGTTCCATGTAAGGCATCGGTGCGCTGTCGTAGATGGTCGAGCGATGATCCTTGTCCTTCTGCAGGATCGTGAACACACCGGTGGGCGTCACGTGCCCCGGACGTCCCGTGCTCACGGTCGTGGCACCGATCAGTATGCCGTTGCGATACACGTAGGCGCGTTGCTCCGTCAGGCTCACCACCATCACCATCGGGCCCGCCTGCACCGCATCGCCGAGCCAGATGAACTCGCCATGCTTCAATTGCGACAGCGGCGTATCTGCAGGCAGCGATTCGTGCGCACCCCAGAACGGCACTGCCAGCACCGGTACCGGTGGCAACAGCACCAGACCCAGCGTCAGAAGCCAGCGCAGGGACTGACAGGCATGTCTGCGCATCCTCCTGATCTCCCATCGCACGTTTGCAGCGGATCGCGACGGATCCTAAGTAGTCGATGGGCACCCATCCCACAATGGGTAGAAAAGGCAACGGCCGCTGCGCTCAGGCGCGAGCGGCAGCGACGGAACAATTGCGACCCGCAGAGCCTTGCAACATTGAGCAGTCACACAGGAGTCGTCTCATGACCCGTTACGGCAAGAAAGCTTCTGCGAAAGTAAAACGTGCAATGCATGAGCGCAAACGCGGCACGCTGCGCAGCGGGCGTTCTGGCAAGAAGGTCACGAGCCGCAAACAGGCAATCGCCATCGGCCTGTCCGAAGCGCGGCGAGCCGGCGCGAAGGTACCGAAGAAAAAATCCACCCGCCGACGCAGCAGCAAGAAAAAGTGACGAGTGTTCCTGCCAGTCCCCAGTCACTAGTCACTAGTCACTTCATGTCTTGATCCGATACCCCGTCCTGAACACCCACCAGATCACGCCCAGGCAGGCGATCATGAACAGCAGGGTCATGCCGAGGCTGATACCGACGCCCACATCCGAGATACTGAAGAAGCTCCAGCGGAAGCCCGAGATCAGGTACACGACCGGGTTGAACAGGGTGATCCTCTGCCACACCGGCGGCAGCATGCTGATGGAATAGAAACTGCCGCCGAGAAACGCAAGTGGCGTGATGATCAGGATGGGAATGATCTGCAGCTTCTCCCAGCCGCTGGCCCAGATGCCGATGATGAAACCGAACAGGCAGAACGTCAGGGATGTCAGGACCAGGAACCCGAGCATCCACAACGGATGGTCGATGTGAAACGGCACGAACAGCCGGGCGGTCGCAAGAATGATCAGGCCAAGCAGCATCGACTTGGTGGCCGCGGCTCCGACATAGCCGGTGACCACTTCGAAGAACGACACCGGCGCCGACAGTACTTCGTAGATCGTGCCCGCCCAGCGCGGCATGTAGATGCCGAACGAGGCATTGGAAATGCTTTCGGTGAGGATCGACAGCATGATCAGGCCCGGGACGATGAACGCACCGTAGCTGATGCCGTCCACATGCGCGATGCGCGAGCCGATGGCAGCGCCGAAAACCACGAAATACAGCGACGTGGAAATGACCGGCGAAGCGACGCTCTGCACCAGCGTGCGGAACCAGCGCGCCATTTCGAACGTGTAGATGGCGCGGATGGCGTACGTGTTCACTTGGACGACCTCACCAGGCTCACGAAAATTTCCTCGAGCGAACTTTCTTCGGTGCGCAGATCCTTGAAATCGATGCCCAGCTCGTTGAGCTGGCGCAGCAGGCTCGCGATGCCGGTCGAGTCGGACTGCGTATCGAACGTGTAGATCAGATCGTTGCCGTCGGCGGACAGCTCCAGCTGCCGGTTCGCAAGCTGCGCCGGAATCTGCTGCAACGGACTCTGCAGATGCAGCGTCAGTTGTCTGCGGCCCAGCTTGCGCATCAGCATGTGCTTGTCCTCGACCAGCACGATGTCGCCCTTGTTGATGACGCCGATGCGATCGGCCATCTCCTCCGCTTCCTCGATGTAGTGCGTCGTCAGGATGATGGTCACGCCGCTTGCGCGCAGCGAGCGGACCATTTCCCACATGTCGCGCCGCAGTTCCACATCGACACCGGCAGTGGGCTCATCGAGGAACAGGATCTGCGGATCGTGCGACAGCGCCTTGGCGATCATCACGCGCCGCTTCATGCCGCCGGAAAGCGTCATGATCTTGTTGTCCTTCTTGTCCCACAGCGCCAGGTCCCGCAGCACTTTCTCCAGGTGGGCGTCATTGGGCGCCTTGCCGAACAACCCGCGACTGAACTGCATCGTCGCCCATACGCTTTCGAAGGCGTCCGTGGTCAATTCCTGCGGCACCAGGCCGATTTTCGACCGCGCGGCGCGATATTCCCGGATGACATCGTGACCGTCCGCCGTCACGACGCCCGAGGTCGGGTTGACGATGCCGCAGATAATGTTGATCAGCGTGGTCTTGCCGGCACCGTTGGGACCCAGCAGGGCGAAGATCTCGCCACGCCGGATACTGAGGTCGACGCCCTTGAGTGCCTGGAAGCCAGACGCATAGGTCTTGACCAGATTCGTGACCGAGATGATGGGTGAATCGTTTGCCCCCGTCACAATGCCCCCGCGCTGCGTCCAGTTCGTGCGGCATTATAGGAGAGACCGAAATGCTGTCGGGTAGCCGCAATGGCGACAACCCCCACCAACATGCGCCATGCGTACAATTCTTCCCGGACCGCAGCCAGCCATTCACCCCGCCATTGCACCGATGCGACGTCGCATAGTCGGATACCGCCAGGACGAGGAAGGCCACTGGATCGCAGAGCTCGAGTGTGGTCATTCACAGCATGTGCGCCACAATCCGCCGTGGTTCGTTCGTGCCTGGGTCACCACGCCCGAAGGCCGGCGCGACGCCCTGGGCACGCCGCTCGACTGCCGTCTGTGCGATTCGCCGTTGCACCCCGAACCGGACAGGTGAGTGCGCTTGGAGGAATGGGTACAACGCGCGCTGCAACGCTGGCCTGATGTCCCGGCCTTGTTCGGCTGGCTGGGTCTCGATCGCCGCGGGCGCTGGCGGATCCGGGGCGAAGTCATCAGCCGGCCGCAGATCATCGATACCATCAACCGCAACTATGCCGCGGATCCGCATGGCCGCTGGTACTTTCAGAACGGACCGCAACGAGGCTATGTCACGCTGGAACGCGCCCCGTTGATCCTGCATGTCGAGCACGATGTCCTCGTAACACACACTCAACAACGGGTTGCGAACCCTTCGCAGCTGCTCCTTGATGAGGAAGGCTGCGTCTTCCTGACCACCGAGCATGGTCCGGGAGCGCTGGTCGACACCGATCTCGACTGGGTTCTGGCCCGGTTGCGCGTGGAGGGAAAACCTGTCGACGACGGGCAGCTTGCACAGGCACTGGCGTTGTCCTCGGGCCAGCCGACGGCATTGCGGTTGTCACTCGGCGCAACGACCGCAACGGTAACCCGTTGCGATCGAGCTCACGTTGCTGCCCGACTGAGCTTCGTCCGCGACCCGCAACCGCGCGCCGATGAAACCGTGGCCACGCGTGTTACAGACTGAAGACATCGACACCTTGAGTTCCCGGGAACCGCCGCCATGTCGGCGCGTTAGGAACCGCCGACGTTCACTGCTGCTCACCGGATGCAGGCAGCAGATCGGTAGGGTCCCAGGCCGCGCAAGACGTCCTCCGGGTCCGGTCAGAAGCAATCTGAGTTGCGAAACGGGGAATGTCTGGTGAGCACGGGCGGAAAGCCGCCGACAGTGCATCAGGGGTGGCGAAATCCAGCGGGAACAAGTAGTTGCAACGATCACTGCAGGCCGGACGGCGCTGCGGGATACGACGCAACGTGCCGCCGATGAGGCGGATTTTCGTGGAAAGACGTGCCGCGAATCGACCCGTTCTGGAATACAATGCCGCCCCCGCGAATTTCAGGTCATTCTTTTCAGCAGGACTCATGGTGGAACAGGCGCAATTGGAACTTCAGCTCAAAGTGTGGAAAGAGCTTGCGATCAGCAAGCAGATGTTGATGCGGACCGCCGCAGAGGCATTGAAGCTCGACCCGAACTGCAGCCAGGAAGAGCTGAAGGTCGCGCTGGATGTGGCCCTGAAGAAAGTCGCGGATGCCGACGCCAGCGTCGTCACGGCGCGCGAACAAGCCAAAGCCTCGGTCCTTGCCATGGAGCAGAAGCTGGCGGCCGCGCAGAAGGCGCAGACCACTGCTGAAACCGCCGTCACCGACCTGACCGCCCGGCTCGAGAACACCACGCAGCAGGCTGCCGCCGCACGCACCGCCGCCGCCAAGGAAATCCAGACGCTGAAGGATCGCGTCGCCGAGAAGGACAAGCAGCTCAAGGACATCAATACGCGCCTGGCGGACACGCCGGAAAACGTCATCAAGAAGATGAACGTGCTCAAGAAGCAGCGCCAGGAAGAAGCGGATGCACGCCGCGAAGTCGAAAGCAGCTTCACCAGCCTGCGCAAGGAAAAGACGGAGCAGGATCAGAAGCTGACGCGTGCGACGGACAACACAACGAAGCTGATCACGCAGTATCGTGACCTGCACACAGCCGCCACGAAGATCCACGAGCAGCTGAAGCCGCTGGTCAAGGACGAGAAGGACCTGCCCGCGCTGCCGGATCTGCACAGCAAGCTGCTCGAGGAAATCGAGAATCCGGACGCCAAGTCCGACTCGAAGTCGAACGGCAACGGCAAGAAGTAGAGACAGAAGGGACTGGGGACTGGGACCGGAGACAGGTCCGGAGTTCCGGCACCGGTCGGGTCTCTAGTCTCGAGTCTTCAGTTCCGTCTCTTTCAACCGCTGCCGGTTTTCCGCAAACCAGTAGCCTGCCACCAGCGTCTTCAGATCGGTGATCGCGGCGCTGCGTACGCGCCCGATGAACTCCTGCGCCGGCAGCACCACGGTGAGAATGTCCTCGCCCTCATCGGGATTGCCGTGAATGCCGGCCGCATGGCTGGTGTCGACGAAACCCGCAACGATGACCATCTTTTCGGACGTGCCGCCGGAACTCACATAGGCACCCGGATGCACGAGCACCGGTTCACGCAATTCCAGTCCCGTTTCTTCCTGCATCTCGCGAACCGCCGCCGCGATCGGTGATTCACCTTCCGCCACACCGCCTGCGACCAGGTTGTCAGTGTAGGCGTTGTCGCCGGCAATCAGGCAGCCCGGGCGAAACTCGTTGATCAGTACGACCTCGTCGCGCACGGGATCGTAGCCAAGCACGCCCACAGCGTGGCCCCGGTGCATCACCTCGCGCGTCACGCGTTGCGTGCCGCCATCGTGGCGATCGGTGATGAACTCGAAGCGATCGAGCTTGAGGAAACCGTCCGCCAACCGGACCACGGAATGCACGGAAGCTGACAGTTTGCGCTGTTTCATGTTTGTCGGATGTCCTCAGGCTGCGCGTGGTCGGGCGGTGCGAAATTTTCTCACTCATGCGAGCTGCGCGAATACAGTGAACGCACTGAAAAGCGCGAAGAAAATAAAGTCAGGCACGCTGCGCCGCTCAACTTGCGGGCGCGGCACAATGCGGGCGCCGCAGCCAACATCACAGGAGCGTGTATGAAGCGAAGAACAGGGTCATGGGTCCTCCTCGCAACGATGGTCTTCCTTGCAGCGTTCCGGCCTGCCGCAGCGGCGGAATCCGGATTCTATGTCGGCGTCAGCGTGACCCGGGCCAAACAGGACCTGGGCCAGAGCCCTGGAACAGTGATCGCGATCGACTCACCGTTCAGCGGCGGCCTGAGGCAGGTATATCCGGACGCGGTCGACGCAGATGACGCGAGCACGGGCTGGAATGCTCTGCTGGGGTACCGGATCAATCGTCATATCGCGGCCGAACTCGCCTACGCGGATTTCGGCACCACGGATGTGAGTGAGCACTACAGCTTCGATCTGCCCGGTTCTTTTCCGCCCCTTCCGATCGAGCTGACGAACGACTATTCGAGCAGCATCGCCGGTCCCATGGTGTCGCTGCTTGGTTCGCTGCCACTCGGCAAGCGCTTCAACGTTTTCGCACGCGGCGGCGTGCTGTTCGCCGACCAGGAAATCCGCCTGCATTTCGGGCAGGGATCGCAGTCGATGACGTTTGGCAGCCGCGTGTGGATCTGGGGTGCCGGCATCGATGGTGCGGTGACGGATCGATGGACGATCAGAGCGGAATACACCGGCACGGGTACTCTCGACGCTACGCTCACTTCGGCCGAGACCGAAATCGGGCAGACTTCACTCAGCGTGCTGTTCCGCCTGTAGGATAGCGCGCCCTGGCCTTCCTACCTGCGGCGCCGCACCTGCCTGCGGCCGGAGATGCGTGGTTCCATGAGCTGGCGCGCGTGGCTGACATTTGCGGTGTTGTGTGTCGCGTGGGGCGTTCCCTATTTCTTCATCAAGCTCGCCGTGCAGGAGCTGTCACCCGGCTGCATCGCGTGGGGTCGCATTACCCTGGCGACCGCCATCCTCGTGCCGATCGCATGGCGGCGCGGCGTGCTGCGTCCAGCCCTCAAACACAAGGGCGCGGTGTGCGCATTCGCCATCGCGGAACTGGTGATTCCTTTTTTCCTGATCGCGCTGGGTGAGCAATGGCTGAGCTCGTCGCTGACCGGCATTCTCGTTGCCACGGTGCCGCTCGTCGTGCTGATGCTGGCCCCTGCGTTCGGTGTGCATGAACGACTTGGCATGGGACGCATCGCGGGCCTGGCGATCGGATTCGCCGGCGTAGTGGCCCTGCTTGGATTCGACAGCAGTCACGGACCCATGTTGTGGGTCGGCGTGGCGGCGACCATGGTATCGGTCGTGGGATACGCGGTCGGCCCGCTGGTGGTGGAGCGCTATCTCGCCGATGTGGATGAGCTGGGAGCGCTGGCCTGCAGTCTGGTCGTGGCGTCCGTAGTCCTGCTACCCGTCGCGCTGCTGTCAGCGCCGGTGCAAATGCCGTCGGTGTTGTCGCTGGGTTCCGTCGTGGCGCTGGGTGTGATCTGCACGGCGCTCGCGTTGCTGCTGTATTTCTACCTGATCAGTGAAGCCGGCGCGGCGCGCGCATCACTGGTCGCTTACGTCTGCCCGGCGGTTGCAGCGTTGCTGGGTGTACTGGTGCTGCACGAACATTTCGGCCTGGCCTCCCTGGCCGGTCTCATCATGATCCTGTTCGGCT